>ERZ1292630.2469-Hain-H41-02um-R3-2469-length-17069-cov-14_pt1 | contig 17069 bp, 16 predicted proteins | sample MGYA00564408_ERZ1292630 | MGnify/ENA primary metagenome ERZ1292630 (study PRJEB36523, sample SAMEA6512641) | groundwater metagenome | collected 2019-01-08 | study: AquaDiva: Metagenomics assemblies of 32 groundwater samples | reverse complement strand
GCAAACTCGAAGCCATCGGCGCGGACACATTCGAGCACAAAGGAGTCACCTACTGCGCTTCTTGCGACGGTCCGATGTTTGAAGGGATGGACCTCGCCGTCGTGGGCGGAGGCAATGCTGCATTTGAAACGGCGGCTCAACTTCTCGCCTATGCAAAAAGTGTGACGCTCATTCACCGAAGCGACAACTTCATCCGCACCGAGCCGATGACCGTAGAAAAAGTGCTTGCTCATCCAAATATGCGCGCGGTAAAAAATGTGGAGATACTTGAAATAAAAGGCGACAAATTTGCAAACGCCATCATCTACCGCGACAAAGAAACAAGCAAAACAACCGAGCTCCCCGTCGGCGGTATTTTTGTGGAAATAGGACAACTCCCCAATACTGAATTTGTGAAAGGCGTCGTCGACCTCGACGAAAGTGGTCACATCATCATCGACCCGCGCACCCAGCAGACACACACAAAAGGCATCTGGTCCGCCGGCGACTGCACCGACATCCTCTACCACCAAAACAACATCGCCGCCGGCGACGCCGTCCGCGCGCTCGAGGATATTTATAAAAATTTGAATACGAGGTAATAACAAGAAACCGCTTTCGCGGTTTTTATTATTGTGGGCGAATTGCGTGGCTTTCGGAGTTCGCCAATCACAGAGACTATATCAAAATAGCAATTGAAAATCTAAGGCTGGGGGTAGGCTGTTTAAATTAACTAATGCTCGCATATTCACGAGATACTCCGCTGGATGAATGATGCGTGGATCTGTTTTCTTCCTGCACTTAAGAGTTTAGATGAATAATAAAAAAAGGTCACACATGAAAAAATAGTGTGACCCTGCTACTTGGCAAATGAGTTGTTTAAAACGAAAATTTCCTTACTTCTTGGTCAGTAGCGATTTTATCGAGGAAGGTCGAGACTTCAATACCATCGATCTCGATTGGAAAGCCATCGTGGGCACGGTCATTTATGTTGATGTAAATACACGCACCGTAATAACCAACGACCTTGCATTCCATCCCATGTCTTGCAGCAGAAGCAGCTGCCCCTGAGCCGACCCCCGTATACCAGAATTTGCCATTCGGTAAAGTGATTTGGATGGCGTGACCTTCGGACTTGGTATAACCAGTTGCACGATAACTCTCATTCCCAGTAAGTCTTTTCATTTTGCCCTCCTTAGGCGTTATTTAAGAACATTAATTCATCCAAAACAAACTGGATATATTATACATGAAATACAACTTTTGTCAAGAATTTTGAACATCAACAACATCCACTTGTTCACAGGTGGGCGATGGGGGAAGTTCGCTTCGCTCTCGTATCGGTCACAGATATTTTTTTACTAAAAAAGCTCCAAGAGCGAATCTGTTGATTCGTCCGCGACCCCAGCTCAGCGCCGTCGCGCTTGCGCTTTTCGATTCCCCCATCGCCTCACAAACAAAAAGGCCCCAATGCTTCGCATTGTTGCCTAATGTTTGTGGGCGATGGGGTCTCGGTCACGAGTTACTAAGTGTGCTCAGGTGAGTACACCTTGCGCGCACTAAGTACTCTCGACCCCGACTCGGCTCCACTCGCAAAAGCCTCGGGATGCCTCCGTCTTTCGATTCCCCACGCAAGGCGCGCAGGCGCCTTGCTCATCGCCCACAAAATAAAAACGCCTAAAGGCGTTAATTATTTTGTGGGCGATGGGGGAATCGAACCTCCGACCTCTACAATGTCAATGTAGCGCTCTAACCATCTGAGCTAACCGCCCGTATTTAATTTTGAAACTGCGGAGAAGGAGGGATTCGAACCCTCGATGCCGTTTCCGGCATGCCTGATTTCGAGTCAGGTCGATTCAACCACTCTCGCACTTCTCCAGATTCTTTCAATTTTCAATGTTTTTACCCTAACAGCGTCGCTCATCATCCTAGCACTTTTTTGCATTTTTGACAAAAATTGGTATACTGCCCAAGTTAGTTTTGAGTATATTGGCCCTATCGTCTAACGGTTAGGACACGAGCTTTTCAAGCTTGTAATCGGGGTTCGATTCCCCGTAGGGTCACAAATCGCAAAAACAAGAAAGGACGCTTCTTCCATGAAGCGCCCTTCCTTGTTTTTAAAAGAGCAAACAGTTTTGCTCTTTGGCGATTTGTGAAGCCGCAACCATATTTTCTCAGCAGAGAAAAAGGTGAGGCGGGGTCGGCAAGTACTTATGTCTGTGAGAATGTACCCATTCGAAGAGACTTAGTAACTTGTGATCACACTGATTCAGTCGAGCAAAGCGAGTCAGTAGGAATTCAAAGATACCTGTGAACCGTACCCCTTTAATCCTTGCCTTTTTCACCAAAAAAGATACTATTAACTGGACGAGATTGCTAAAATTAAAATAATAAAAATATAAACATGGAAGGATTTACAAACAACTCAAAACACGAGATGAGGAAAATAGAAGGGAGCGACAGCTGGCTGAGTGGACCAGAAATGGAGGAGGTGCGCATCCACGAAAGCCCCGTGGAAAATCTAACAGAACAACTTAAGCCAGGAGTGGCTCTTGACGGAGGAGAACAATTTGAGGTCCCTATCCCACGCAACCATCTCATTAAAGAAAACGCCGAAGAGGTCATCGAAGAAGCCACACCTATTCCAAAACATCTTGAATTGGCGGCAAAAACTGTGCTCCCTATTTTTATGGATTCGGTTTCCCGAGGAGCAGCGGAAGGATGGGATACTACTACAAAAGGCCCAACAAAAAAATTTATCGAAGTTGAAGGATCTTCTTTAGAAAAAATAGTAACAGAAAGCGCTACGGGATGGAGAGAAGACTGTATAGTGTACGACATTCTCCGAAGTGAACCGACACCGGAACGGAATGACCGAGAAAATGACCGAGAAATAGCCGTTAAGAATGCCCTTATAAAAAGAGCTTCGCGCTACTGCCCAAATTAAAATGGTTGACAAGTGTGAAGAATAGGTATATAATATAGTTAGTTAAAAGTTCCATAAAATTTTAGGGGGGTGCGAAATGGATAAAGACAAGGACTGGATAGGGGTGCCAGAGAAAGAGTGGGAGCCCCATGTGGGGCCTTCGCAGGATATCTATGATGTCCTAAAAAAGAATGAAGCTGAGCTCATTTCTGGAAATGTAGGGTTAGACGGGACTCCGTTTAAACCGCCTGTTTCATTTCCCAGCGAAAAGAAAGTAGTGTCTTTTGAGTCGCCTAATACTTCTTCTTCTAACGAAAGTGATACGCAGGCACTCAAAAAAGGACATCTTGTCTCCGACCAAGTCAAAAGAAAAGCAGGGATTCTTTCCTCTTTTCTCAGAGAGTTGGTTGCAATAGGTACAAAGATGGGCTGGAATAATAGCTTGGGAGTGCCGTCCAAACTATTCACTAAGGTAAAAGGTGCGGAACTCAAAGAGACGGTCAGTCTCCTAAAGTTAACATCATCCGAAGAATACACAGTCTTTCTCCTCCTCAAGAATGACAAACGCGACAGAACGGAAAAGGAGCAAGCGATAAGAGATGCTCTTTTGAAGTTTGCCTTCCCTCGTTGCTAGAGGAAAAACTTCGAGGCCATGGGTTTTTACAGCCATGGTCTTTTTTTTACTCAAACAACCATTCTGGCAAAAATGTGCTAAGATACCGCCATTATCATCTATGAAAATCCTTGCGATAGAAACAAGCTGTGACGAGACAGGTATTGCCATCTTGGAGACCACCGGGGCTCTGGGGGCTATTTCTCCGCGCGCGCAGATAAAAGTCCTTGCCGATGTGCTCGTTTCGCAGGCAAGCATCCACGCCGAATATGGCGGGGTTTTTCCGAGTGTCGCACGGCGCGAACATGCGAAAAACATGATGCCACTCCTCATTCAGGCGCTCAGCGAAGCGGACCTTTTGAAGCAACTCAAAGTTCCGCGAGTTCTTGGTCCGAAAGAAAAAGAGGTTCTCGCAAAAATATTTCACAAAGAGTCCGAGCTTCTCGAGCTTTTCCAAACGACGCTCCTTGATGTCAGTATTCCTCGCATAGATGCCATCGCAGTCACATCAGGTCCGGGACTCGAGCCGGCGCTTTGGGTGGGCATCAACACCGCGCAAGCGCTCGGCGCACTCTGGGGCATCCCCGTCATCCCCATAAACCATATGGAGGGACACATTGTCGCTTCGCTCCTTAGTCGAAAGTCAAAAGTGGAAAGTGAAAAGTCGGGGGGCAAAAAACCTCCGATGTTCGACTACCAACTCTCGATCCCCCACTACCCTGCGCTCGCACTCCTCATTTCGGGCGGACATACCGAGCTCGTACTCATACCGCGCGCGGGCACCTATGAAATACTCGGGCAAACGCGTGATGACGCCGTCGGTGAAGCATTCGACAAGGTCGCGCGCATGCTCGGGCTCTCATACCCCGGCGGACCGGAAATTTCCAAACTAGCCGAGCAAGCTCCGAAAGGCGCAAAACTCGCCGAACCGCTCCCTCGCCCCATGCTCCTCTCAAAAGATTTTGATTTTTCATTTGCGGGGCTCAAGACTTCTGTGCTGTATCTGATCAAAAAAATCGGCAACCTCACTCCCGAGATGAAGGCGCTCATCGCAAAAGATTTTGAAGACTCCGTCACCGAAGTCCTTCTCGCAAAAACGCTCGCCGCCGCAAAGAAACACAAAGTCCACGAGATCATCCTCGGTGGCGGCGTGAGCGCCAATAGGAAAATCCGCTCGACTTTTCACATTGCGATCTCCCGCGAGCTCCCCGGCGTAACCCTCTTCCTCCCCGACCAAAAGCTTTCCACAGACAACGGCCTGATGATCGGCGTCGTCGGACTCATCCATTCGAACAACCAGCAAAAGATCATCACCGCCGAAGGCCACCTTCGCCTCTCCAAAAACTCCCGCCCGACCCTCGCGGAATTGAGGAAGAAAAAATAATTTCTCTCACTATCCCCAAATTCCAGTCATGGCTGAAATTTGGGGATACCTGCAAAAATTGTCCCTGCTGTTATCTATTCCAGGTCATGACTTGGAATAGATAACAGCAGAAAATGTCCACCACTAACATCTATTTTAAACTATAGTCAAGTGAGCGAGCGAAATGAAAGTAGCAACTTTCATTTCCGAGCGAACGCAGACTATATTGTACTCAGTTATATAGCTTAAAATAGATGTTAGTGGCGGGATACAGGTGGGCTGAAATTTCGAGAAAAATCTTAAATATGGTAAAATCAGCATATTATGGCTGAGATCCCCGAAAAACTTAACAAGCCCTACGAGCCAACCTCGACCGAGGCGCGCATTTACCAGCTCTGGGAAGAGAGCGGGTTTTTTAATCCGGAAACTTGTATTGAAAAAGGGGTTACAAAACCCGACGCGGAGCCCTACACCATCGTACTCCCCCCGCCAAATGTTACGGGTATTCTTCACATGGGCCATGCGCTCATGATCACGACTCAGGATGTGATGATACGCTTTGCACGCATGCGGGGCAAGCGCACATTGTGGCTTCCCGGCACCGACCATGCCGCCATCGCGACACAGTCAAAAGTTGAAAAAGATATTTATAAAAAAGAGGGTAAATCCCGTCATGATTTGGGAAGAGAGGAGCTTCTCCGTCGCATAAAACAGTTCGCACAAGAAAGCCACGACACTATTGTTTCTCAGATCAAAGCTTTCGGCGCGTCATGCGATTGGTCTCGCGAAGCATTCACTCTCGATGCTGCACGCAATCGTGCAGTGAACACTGTTTTCAAAAAAATGTATGACGACGGGCTTATCGTCCGCAAGCATCGCATTGTAAACTGGGACCCAAAGGGTCAAACGACCATCTCTGACGATGAAATCGTGTACGAGGAGCGCAAAGCGATACTCTATACTTTCAAATACTCAAAAGATTTTCCAATCCCTATTTCTACCACGCGCCTCGAAACAAAGATCGGGGATACTGCCGTTGCGGTGCATCCCGACGATACGCGCTATCAAGAATTCGTTGGGAAAGACTACCATGTCGTGTTTTGTGGCGTTCCACTCCATATTAAAATTATTGCGGACAAAGAGGTCGATCCGTCATTCGGCACTGGCGCGCTGGGAGTTACTCCCGCTCATAGCCAAATCGACTGGGAAATGGGTGAGCGGCACGGACTCCCTGTTGTCCAAGTCATCAATGAATTTGCACGCATGACGGTCGAGAACGAGCATCTTCGCAATAAGAAAACAACTGAAGCGCGCGAGATCATTGCTGCATGGCTTCGAGAAGAAAACCTACTCATCAAAGAGGAGGAAATCCCACAAAATGTTTCGACCGCTGAACGAACGGGCGGGATTGTCGAGCCACTTCCAAAACTCCAATGGTGGGTTGCGGTAAACAAGCCGTTCAACATGAATCACTCTGAAATCGCTGGCATCGCTTCAGGATCACAAACAACCCTCAAGGAAATTATGAAAGTGACAGTTGCCGAAAATTCCATCACTATCATTCCCGAGCATTTTGAAAAAACCTATTTCCATTGGATCGAGAACCTTCGCGATTGGTGCATTTCCCGTCAAATTTGGTATGGGCATCGCATTCCTGTTTGGTACCGAAATGACGAGCTTTATTGCGGTCTGGAAGCCCCTACAGGCGACGGATGGGAGCAGGACCAGGACACGCTTGATACATGGTTTTCCTCGAGTCTTTGGACCTTTTCAACCCTCGGATGGCCCGATGCGACAAAAGATCTGGGAATTTACCACCCTACAAATGTCCTCGAAACAGGTTCTGAAATTCTATTCTTTTGGGTTGCGCGAATGATTCTCATGTCTGGCTATGCGCTCGGCACGGTCCCCTTTCGCACTGTATATTTGCATGGCACAGTGCGAGATGCGCAGGGTCGCAAAATGTCCAAGTCTCTCGGTAATGGTATCGACCCCATCGACATCGCACAAAAATTTGGCGCCGACGCAGGTCGTATGGCGCTTTTAGTAGGCAACACTCCGGGCACAGATAGTCGTATTTCTGAAGACAAAGTAAAAGCATATAAACATTTCTGCAATAAGATCTGGAATGCGACGCGCTTTGTCCTCACGAATATCGGCGACACGACGCTCGACACGCCAAGACCAGCTCTCACTCCGCGCGATGAGGAGATTCTCACAGAGCTCAATACTGCAACCACAAGCATCACCGCGCACCTCGAAAATTTCCGCTTCCACCTCGCTGGCGAGGAGCTCTACCATTACTTCTGGCACACATTTGCTGATATAATTATCGAGGAGATGAAACCGCGTCTAAGCAGTGACGACGAAGCATCGAAGAAGTCGGCACAGTGGGTCCTCCTGCACATCCTCGCGACGAATATCAAAATGCTCCATCCGTTCATCCCCTTCATCACCGAAGAACTTTGGAGTATTCTTCCTCGTCACGAAAAGTCTCTCCTCATCATCGAACCATGGCCGAAACCTTTTTAGTCTGGAAACCGCTTTTCATCGCACTGATGGGGGGCATCCTCCCCTCGCTCCTTTGGCTGTGGTTTTGGCTTCGCGCTGACAAAGGTTGTCCTGAACCAAAAGGTCTTATCGCAATCTCTTTCTTTGCGGGCATGGCTGTCGTATATTTTGCGCTTCCCCTTCAAAGGCTCGTCATATCTTCTCTCCCTACCATCATGGCCGCAGTGGATACGGTGGCACTCAAATTTTCACTTATCACCATTAGCGAAGAGACCATAAAAATCACTCTCTGGGCATTCATCGAAGAGTTCGCCAAGTATGCGACGGTCTTTTTCATCGCATACAAAAGCAAACATTTCGACGAACCAGTCGACGCTGTAGTTTACCTCATCACCGCGGCATTGGGTTTCGCGGCAATGGAAAACACATTTTATATTCTAAAAGACCTCACCGACACGGGAGGCGCCACGGCACTACTCAATGGGAATCTTCGCTTCGTCGGCGCGACGATTGCCCATGTGACCTCCTCCGCTTTTGTCGGTATCGCCATAGCTTTTTCATTCCGATGTCCGTGGTTTATCAAAACCCCCGCAGTCACCCTGGGGATATTCCTTGCAACGCTCTTGCATGCATACTTTAATTTATCTATAATGGAAGCATACGGAACAAAAGAAACCCTTTTGGTATTCGCGCGGTTTTGGGGAGTGATCCTCGTCATCATCGTTTTGCTTCAAATGATCAAACGCCTTCAAAAAACCTGCACAATAAATTAAAAATATGAAACCAACTTTCTTCGAACGACTCACCGGAACCATATCGCTCAAAAGGCGTTCTTCTGATTTTGAAGAGGATGTCGAAGTAAAAGATCCCTCGCGCGAATCATCGTTTGCAGAATGGGAGACCGCCGAAGCCGCCGAAGGCGAGCTCGCCGTGGATGTGTACCAGACAAATGACGCTATTGTGATACAAGCAATGGTGGCAGGAGTTTCATCAGAGGACCTTTCCATATCAGCAACCCGCGATATGGTCACCATCAAAGGCAAGCGCGAAGCACCAAAAGGCATCGCCACTGAAAACTATTTCTATCAAGAGCTCTACTGGGGTTCATTTTCCCGCACGATCCTTCTCCCCGCAGAAATCGAGACAGAAGATGTGGAAGCCACCGAGCGCCGCGGACTCCTCACCATCAAGCTCCCAAAGATTGACAAAGGCCGCACGCAGACTGTGAAGATTAAGTCGATTTAAAACACATGCGGAAGGCTACATTCTTTTGGTCAGCGACACTTCTCCTTTCAGTAACATTTATTTATCTCGGGAATCTCGGGAGTGGCCTGTGGTTCTCTGAGAAAATTGTTAATAATATCTTTCCTTGTGTCGAGAATTGGGCTGAAACTTCTTTTCCGTGTAATGGCTCGTGGGATATTGGACTAACTATATTCGCTGTTATTTTGGGGATTACTTCTCTTTGGGTGTTAATTTTCAAAATAAAAATTTTTAGAAAATAGCACCATTCTTGTGCCGAGGGCCAGATGCTTGGTCACGAGTTACTAAGTGTGCTCAGATGAGTACATCCTCCGTGCACTAAGTACTCTCGACCCCGAGTCCAAGACACAAATCTGCTGATTCGTCGGCGACAAGCACTCGGCGTTCCTCCTCGTCTTGTATACCGCCTCCGTCTTTCAAATCTGGTCCTCGGCTACAAAATAAAAGTCGCCGAACGCTTTCGCGTCCGGCTCCTTTATTTTGTGCCGAGGACCAGATTTGAACTGGTGACCCCGCGCTCTTCAGGCGCATGCTCTACCAACTGAGCTACCTCGGCAAACACTAGTCTGTAAAGTCAAAAGTCTTAAAGTCTATAAAGTGGGCACCTATGCATCTACTTTCCACTTTCGACTTTATGGACTTTCGACTCGTTTTTACCTTCCCATCAAATTCTTGACCGACTGCATATCCGTGGGTATAGAACCGGCAGCTTTTTCAAAACTTTGAATGATCCCCATTGAAGTTTGGATAGTCTTCACATATTTTTGAATGGTCGGCTGGAAATAGTAGTATGTTCCAAAAATGGATCCGAGGATGACCGCCCAATATACGAGCGTAAAAAACGAGCTGAAACGCTGTGTACGGCGCATCCCATGGAGAATTTTATTGTTTTCCTTGGTAATCTCCAGCAATTCATCGATTTTGCGTCCATCCAATTCCATATCGCAAGTGTACCAGATTTGGGGCAAAAATCAATAAAAAAATGACCAAGAGGGGTATTGCCTCTTGGTCATCGGATTTCACTGTACGATCAACTTCTACGCTTCTTGATTCGTTCTAGCCCAATCTCGCCTGCTATCTCTCTGGTGCGATTTATGAGATGTCTGGTCGTCCACTGATTCCGAATACGAAACTGTGGCGCGACCATGTCCATACAGACAGAAAGATTCTGCACCCATGGATTAGTGCCCAAAGTTTCGAGACTCTCAAGACGAACAAACTCATCAAAATCAACATCGTCCGTCATCGTCCCCCGTACACGACTGCGACCGTGTCGGATGATTACTGGCGCATCAACTCCAATGAGAGTAAAATTTGTGCCAAACTTCTTAAGAAGATACTCTATTTCCCCCGGACATCGGAGGGATTCAATAACAAAACAACCCTCTTTCTTGTTCCCTATCATCCTCTCCACAAAAGCGCGAACGATATATCCCGGGCTGTGCTTCTCTCTCAATAAATTTCCTATCTTATGAAGTCCGCCTCGGCCTTCAAGCGAAATCTTATTTTTGGCACCTTCCTCCTCGAGAAACTTTCGCACAGAGAAATGCTCCGCCCCGTAGAGAATTTTAAGAAATTTTGCACTATCACTTTTCCCTGCGCCAGCTGTGCCGGTAATCCCTATTACATGGATCTTCTTCATCCTAAACCTCCACTTTTTATTTTATTTTGTTCAAAAACTCTTCCGTGAGAGTAACACTCTTTTATCCAAAATGCAAATTTATGAGGACGAGCAGAGCTCGGCTAATTTTGTATGGTCACGAGTCACTAAGTGTGCTCGGTCACGGATATTTTTCTGCTAAAAAAGCTCCAAGAACGAGCCTGCTGATTCGTCCGCTACCCCACCTCGCGCCGCCGCGCTCCGGCCTTGCGAAAGCTCCAAGTGTTCGCTTTCTCACCCGGCTCGTGGTTTCGTCTACTGACGAAACATCACTGCGCCCACACAAAGCGCAAAGAGCGCTCTCGCGCTCTTTGGATTCCGCTTTGTGCCCTCGGCAAGAATCGAACTTACATCTAATCCTTAGGACGGATCTGTTCTATCCATTGAACTACGAGGGCTTCTGTGCGAAAGGCGGCTTAAGCCGCCTTTCGCACACAAATCTATATTTACTTCAAAAACTATGGTTCACCAGATTCATCCTTGGGACAAACCAAGCAATTCTGAAAGGCGCGCCTTATCAAAGCCAACGATCATGTCGTCACCGACAAAGATTACCGGCACTCCCATTTGACCGCTCCGCTCAATCATTTCCTTGCGTTTCTCGAGGTCGGTGCCGACATTATAATCAGCATACTGAACATTGTTTTCCACAAAGAAATCTTTTGCCATTTTGCAATAACCGCAGGTTGGGGTCGTATAAATTGTTACTTCTTTCATAAATTTTAAAGTCTAAATTATCAAATTTCCTAACCCCTACATTTTACCATAAGGGAGTCTTGGATGCCAGCTCGGTGCGGAATACGAGAATCGGTCACGAATCACTAAGTATTTTGTTTCGAGTACTCACAAAATACAAAGTGTTCGCTACCCCGCCTCAGCGACCCCGTGAGTACACGGTGTGCCCGCTTGCGGCCTTCGATTCTCCCTACCCGCTACAAAAATATAATCAGTAAATATATTCATATTTACTTCAGTATTTTTGTGCGGGTAGGGAGAATCGAACTCCCGTTTGCTGCTTGGGAAGCAGCCATTCTACCACTAAACTATACCCGCAAATATACTCATTTACTCCCCAACAAAAAACGACTGGATGCGTTCCCAGAAACTTCTCGCCTCCGTCGCCTCACCATTCTTACCTTTTTTTGCGCTCTCGTCAACCACGACCACTACCTCCTCCCCGGGGCGCGCGACGGTGAATTTCTGCCGTACTTCCTCTTCGATCCCGCTATCGCTCTTGAGTCGCGCCAAGCTCGCCTGAAGCTCCTCGGTGCGCGACTGCAGGTCTGCAAATGACCGTGCCGCTAGATCGCGTTCGGCGCGCGCTACAGACACCTTTTCTTGGATGCGCCACAACCCCTGCCCTACCGCAAAAAGTATCACAAGAAGGACGGCCAAGGATACCTTTGAGTAGAGGATCTTCCTCAATTTTTTGCGCTCTTGAAATGGAATCATTTATCGTGTAATATGTGCGAATATTAGTTGATTATACACCCACACTATGCTTTTCGACAAAAAATACAAAAAATACTGGAACACCTTCGGCGTCGTCGTGGCTATCCTTGTCACCATCAGCATGGTGCTTCTCTATGCTGCACCAAGTCTGTCCATGTAGATTCTTGGGCGGAATCTTTCATTCTTCCGCCTCTCTTGTCCTATAGGACAAGAGAGGCGGAAGGTGTAGTATATGTAATATAGAATTTTGAATTTGGACAGGCCCCGCTTTTGACTTTAGGGACTTTCGACTTTTGACTATTTTTCCCCTCCCCGTACCATTTTCAAAAACACTTCGTGCGGAATATCCACCGAGCCAAGCGCTTTGAGCTTTTTCTTTCCGCGCTTCTGCTTCTCCCATAGTTTTTTCTTGCGCGAAATATCTCCGCCGTACAAATACCCCGTCACATCTTTTTTCATCGCGGTGAGCGTGCGTGATGAAATGATGCGCCCGAGCGCCTGCCCTTGGATCTTTACCGTAAAAAGCTGGCGCGGCAAGATACCATGGAGCTTTTCCACCATGTCCTCCGCCTCCCGTTCGATGCGACGGCGCGAAACCACTTTTGAAAACGCCGGCACCACTTCTTCCGCGACTAAAATATCCAAACGCGCCACATCCGCCTCGCGGAGACCGCTCAGTTCGTATGCGAGCGATGCGAACCCCGACGACGCGCTTTTCAAATCATCGAAAAAGTTTCGCATCAGTTCGCGGAGCGGCATTTCCACCTCGACCGCTGTGCGATTGTCGCCAAAAAGCTCGGTCGCGCCCACGACCGCTTCGTGCTCGTAGAGAAGCGTCATCACGGGACTTACAAAAGCGGGAGGAGTGATAATCTTCACCTTGACCCATTGTTCAAAAATTTTATTCGTCGTGCCATAGTCGGGGAAAAGGTGCGGTGAATAGATGACTTCCCTCTTGCCATTGCGCAGTTCCACCTCATAGGTGATGGACGGCGTCGTCACGATGAGCTCGAGTGTAAATTCACGGCGCAATCGCTCGGTCACGATTTCCATATGGAGCATTCCGAGAAATCCGCATCGAAACCCGCGACCGAGCACTCCTGACACTTCCTCTTCAAAAGAAAGCGATGAGTCCGAAAGACGCAAGATCTCGAGCGCCTGCTTGAGCGCCATAAAATCATCCTGACTTTCCGGATACACCGACGCCCATACAACGGGGCGTGGCTTCATATATCCCTCAAGTGGCGGCAGTGCACTGCGCAAAGCGGTAATGGTATCGCCCACCGATGCGATGCCCGGTTTTTTGATGCCCGTCAGGATATACCCGACCTCGCCAGCGGAAAGATATTCCGTATCCACCATCTCGGGATGAAAGATGCCGACACCGAGCGCGCCGAATTTTTCTCGCGCCTGCGCAAATGTAAGCGTGTCATTTTTTGACGCTTTACCGTCAAGGACACGGATGTAGACAATGATCCCCTTGTGACTCGAATAGCCGAAATCAAAAACGAGTGCGCGAAAAGGTCCGTCCGCGCCCTGCTCAGAGACCGGTGCTTGGATGCGCTCGATGACCGCGGCGAGGATCTCGGGCACCCCCTGCCCTGTCTTTCCCGACACCTCGAGCACCTCGCTCGCATCAATGTCGAGGAGCTTTGCCACCTCTTCCTTCACCTCGCTCACACGCGCGATCGGCGAGTCCACTTTGGAAACCGCGGGAATGATCACGAGCCCCACCTCGCGCGCCATGGCGAGCACCGAGAGCGTCTGCGCCTGCACGCCTTGCGTCGAGTCCACGAGAAGTATCGTCCCCTCCACCGCTTTCATTGCGCGCGACACTTCGTATGAAAAGTCGATATGCCCCGGCGTATCGATGAGGTTGAGCACGAATTTTTCTCCCTTGTGCATATGCTCCATTCGCACCGGCTGCATCTTGATCGTGATACCGCGCTCGCGTTCAAGCTCCATCGAATCGAGCACCTGCTCTTTCATCTTGCGCGCCTCCACCGTACCCGTCACCTCGAGCATGCGATCCGCAAGCGTCGACTTGCCATGGTCGATATGCGCGATAATAGAAAAATTGCGGATGTGTTTGAGGTCCATGAAGATTAGTGCGAAGTGGAAAGTGTAAAGTGAAAAGTAGATACATTTTGCACCCACTTCGAATCAGCTGATTCGTGGCTTGGCCATGAACACTTTACACTTTCCACTTTTGACTCGTCTACCATACCACAAAAACTCTCTATTTCTAAGGGGTTGACGAAAGGTGTGCTTTATGCTTAACTGCTTTTAGATAAAAATCCCTAGACACTCCAGCTGTCAAACGACGACAATAGAGAACCAGGATGGGATTAAACTTTAATATAAGGAGGTATTAAATGAAAAGGATATTTGTAAAGGCATCAATATTACAAAAAATAGCAGGAGTGCAGGTGACAGCAGGGGCGTTGTTTTTACAAAAATTACTGGTGGAGGTATTCAGGAGAGCAATAAGGCAAAGAATAGATGAGGAAATAGCCTTTTGTATTAAAAACAAGAATACTTATTCCCATTGGCTAAATCAGGTACTCCCAGAGAGGATAGCAACGGCCCTTTCTCACCCCCACTACGACAACCTCTTAAACAACGAGAACACGAAAAATCTCGCAAACAAGTTGTTTATTGCACTTGATGGCAACGACAGCAAATATCCAGAGGTAGATTTTTATTTTGAAATAGTGGAAAGATATTTTCTTCTCAGAAGATTCAAAAAAAACGGGGACGAGGATCTTATGGAAATGATCTTCTATGAGCACTCCGAAGGAGATCCTGATAAAAATCTCCAAGAAATCTTACTGAAAGTACTTAAAGAGGAGGTTGAGGTATTCGAGGAGTAGGTAAATATGGACAATATAGGTATGGCGCAAGCGCCATACCTATATTTTACTTTATAGACTTTTTACTTTCAACTTTCCACTTTCCACACTAAATCTCCTCCCTGTCCGGAATGATCACGCCCACCTTCCAGAACTTGCGGTGGAGTGCGGTGCGGACTTCGCGGATCTCTTCATTGCCCATGAGCTCCAAAATGATCCACCAAGTGAGGAGTCCTGCAATCCCCGCAACGAGCCCTTGCAAAAAGATGCCGGCAAATGAGTTGAGGTTGAGATAGAGCCCAAGCACTTCCAAAAATTCATACGTCACGACGCCGGCAATGAGTGCCGCGAATAAGCCGTGCCTGAGCGTGTCTTTCACAGGAGAAAGGAACCTTCCGAAACGCCTGCGGAAAAGGTAGATGAGCAAAATAGTATTGAGGAGCATTCCTATCGAATATGCGAGCGGAAGCATGAGCACCGATGCGCCCGTGAGTCCATCGACGCGAAGCAATGAGCCGATAAAATACTGCAGGAACAGCGAGTGCGTATACCATGCCACCAAGCCATATCCGCCGAGGATGATGATGGCTGATGACAGCATATTCACGACAAGTGGAATCGTATTGCTCCCCGTCGCATAAAAACCGCGCACAAAAAGAAGCCCTATAGACTGCGCCACGATCGATACGGTGAATATCGCGAGGCATGCGGCGGTGAGCTTCGTCGCTGTCCAGTCGAACGACCCCGAGCCCAAAATAGTACGCACGATCTGTGCGCGAAGCACGATCATGAGCACGAGAACTGGGAGCGACCAAAAAATGACATGGCGCGCGGCGGACAGTATTTTTTCGAGAAACTTTTTTATCTCATCTTCGGCGAAATGTTTTGAGAGCCCCGGAAATGCCGCGGTGGCATAGGAGACCCCGATGATAGCGAGAGGTACCGACTGCAGATTGAGCGCAAAGTTGAATACCGTGATCGAGCCGTGTTCGAGTTTTGTCGCAAAGGAGACCAGAGCAAAGAGCGCAATTTGATTTGCCGAGAGCCCGATCGTGCGGGGAAGCGATACGCGGATGACCTCCCACACATCCATAAACGATGGAGCAAAAGAGAGCTTCAAAGTAAAACCATTGCGCGAGCTCACGAAAAAGTGCACAAAGAAATGCAGGAATGCGCCGAGTACGACCCCCCATGCGAGCCCCATCGGTCCAAATACGGGATAAAAGAACAGTGCGCCCGCGATGATGCCCACATTATAAAATACGGGGGCAATCGCAAATGCGAAAAACTTGTGGAGCATTTGGGTGACACTGCCAAACAGGTTTGAGAGACCGAGGAGAATCGGTGATAGAAGGAGGAGCCGTGTCATCATCGCGAGCTCTGTTTGCTCAATAGAATCAAACCCTGGAAAAAGTTTACTGACGAGCACCGGTGCGAGAAAAAATACTCCCGCGGATACGGTGACAAGAATTGAGAAAAATACCGTAAAAATATCATTCAGAAACTTTTGCGCCCGCGCATCGCTCTCCCCCGCCATTTTTGTGAGAATGGGGATAAGTACGAGCGCGGACATAAACGATGCGATTCCCGCAAATACAAAATCAGGGATACGAAATGCCGCATAGTAAACATCAAGCGTCTGACTCGCTCCGAAAAGGTGCGCGAGCAATCGGTCGCGAAAAAGCGCCAGCACCTGCGAGGTGAGCGCAAAGATCCCAAGGAGAAACGCCGCCTCATGAAGCCCGTTCCACTCGCGCGAAAAAAGAGAAAAAAGTTTCTTTACCATGATAAATTATATAGAGAGTATACTCGGAAGATACATTCTATGCAAAAAATAGAATGGTGGGCCAGCACACATCGTTCATCTTGAGTTTGAATTCCCCAATTTGGTACTATAGGGTCAAATTGGGGAATTGGAAAAAGACCAATACTATTTTCTATTTTTTTAAAATTCTCCAACTTTGACCTATAGGTCAAAGTTGGAGAATTTTAAAAATAATGAAAAACCTCAGGTCGCCCTGAGGTTTTTCTTATTTCCATATCGATAAGCCGAATTCTGTATCACCGAAGTGATTGATGATCATTTATCTGGGAATGCGATTGCTCGCACCCTCGAGCGGCACTTTCGTATTACTACGAACACGGCCTTGCACCCAGGTAAGGATTTAGCCGTTTCACCCCGTATGTTGCCCTACGGACTCACCCACAAGTGGGTGCTTCCTTCTTTCGTTAGAAGCGTCTCTGCTCGCACCTCTGGGATTACTCCCGACGGGCGTTACCCGCTACCCTTCTCCCAGCCCCTCGAAAGGGGCTGGGGAGTGTTCGGACTTTCCTCCCCGCAAGTTGCCCCGCGGAGCGACCATCTGATATGGACAAATGGACTATACCACTTTTTGCTGTCAGACCAAAGTTAAAAGTGCATCTACCGTTAAGTAAGTAACTGTGTTCTA
>ERZ1292630.2124-Hain-H41-02um-R3-2124-length-18667-cov-7_pt2 | contig 17071 bp, 6 predicted proteins | sample MGYA00564408_ERZ1292630 | MGnify/ENA primary metagenome ERZ1292630 (study PRJEB36523, sample SAMEA6512641) | groundwater metagenome | collected 2019-01-08 | study: AquaDiva: Metagenomics assemblies of 32 groundwater samples | reverse complement strand
GGTGTCACCGCGGAGACGACGAGCGCACCCGTCGAACCAGAGGAATCGCGAGCTGCGAAGATCCGTCGTTTAGACCGCTTTGGCGTCACGGCGGCTTCTGGCGGCACCTCTGGCACGGCGGGGGGTGGAGCAGCGGCCGCCGTCGATGCCGCCTCGCTGTCCGCACGGCGACAACGCTTCGCCGCGGTACCCGATGCCGCGAATGCGCGGATGGAGGCCCGTTGGACCAGAGGGGCCGCCGCTCAGCGTACCGCGGCGGGTTCTGACGCTGTTCACGTCGCACAGGGAACACGGGCGGGTGCTCACACGGCACAGGAGACACCGGTGGCTCGTGCTGCACGAAGGACACCGGCGGTTGCCCACGCCACACATGGGTGCGCGTGCCGCAGAGTGGACACGGGCGGCTGCTCGTGCCGCGCATGCTCATGCGGCAGGGGGACACCGGCGGGTTCTAACGCTGCAAGAAGGACATCGACCGCGGCTGCTGCTGCTGCCGAAGGGACACCGGGTGGTGCACCGGCCACCGTCCATGCCGCCTCGCTGTCCGCACGGCGACAACGCTTCGCCGCGGTCCCCGACGCCGCGAATGCGCAGATAGCGGCCGCTCAGCGTGAGTACGGGACGGCATTGGTCGTCCGAGGACCCGAGGGGTACCAACGTGACGGGACACCGGCGGCGGCGGCTGCTGCAGAATGGACCCCGGCAGATGACGCCTCCATCGCAGCGTTATACGAAGCGCAACGAATGGCGCGCGTCGCGAATGCGCGGCTTAAGACCGCTGAGCATGAGTATGACGTCGCGGCAAGCTTGGTTGAGCTGCTCCAATGCCGAGCGAGACGCGTCAGCGCTCCGACCGCCGACCCAGCAGGCTTGACGGACTTGGAGGCATCATTCTTTTGTGACGCGCGCCAAGCGCAGTCGGACTCTGAAATACGTGCTCTTTTGGCGGCAGCCGAGGCCAGGTTCAAGGAAGCAAGCGCATCGAAGGCATTGGTATTCGCAGAGTGGGTGAAACGCACGAGAGAAACGACGCGACTGGAAATGCGTCGTGTGGAATTGATGGACCGCATCGTAACGATGCACTCGCGAGCCAGGGGTTGCATTCCCCGTCCGAGGTTCTCGGATTCTGACGTTGATGACGTGAAAGACACCGACGGAAGCAGTGGTGCAGAAGACAGCGGTGCACCCGACCCTGGCGGTGATGGTGATGATGGACATCCCGGCTCGGGCTGCGGTTCGTTGCCACGCGGCGGCGGAGCCTCTGGAGGCCGAGGCGGTGCAACCCAACACCGTGGCGGCGGTGGGACGGCCACCAAGGAGGCTGCGTGCGATGGCCGCGTGAAGTTGTGTCGGACGCAGCTGGCGGGGGTGCCGTTTGACCCGCCGTTGGTGGAGGATTGGACCGAGCTGGACCTGTCCGACGTCGCGGTGGTGCTAGCCGAGCCGATCGGCGAACTTGACGCTATCGCGGCCACGATCAAGGCGGCGCGCCCAGATCCATCCGTCGAAGAGATGTCGCTGCCAGTGGGCCCCCAGGTCCTTTCGACGTTGCCGTTGGTGAACCGTCCCCGACTCCGCTCGACGCACGCAGCCACAGCAGGGAAGCCCCTCGCTCTCTGCGCGCTTACCCCGCAGCAGATCTTCGCACTGCAACAGCTGACGTCACAGCGGCAACCCATTTCATGGGTGCAGCGCCGCGTGCTCAGGCTCTGCAGTCGTTTCTCCGCCGCGGTCCGTTCGCATATCTACGCATCTTCATCATGGATGTTTGCGGAGGATGCGACGCTGGCATCGCGACTTGATGCGGCGTTTTTTGTGTGATCAATCATCCGTCGTGGACGCCTTGTTTCATCGAACGCGAACGACGTTTGCTTTTGACGTGGGTGACGCCGAGTCGGTGTCCTCTTTCTTCCTTCTGGCGTGCGTCTGCATCGCCGTCGGCGTTCGGTAACCTATGATTTCTTTTTTTTTCTGTTCTCGCTGAGGTCAGAGGACGAAGCGTCAGGTTGGGGATTTCGTTTCTGATTGTGTAGTGGGTGACTTCGCTGATGCCGTTTGCACTACAAAGCGCGTGAGTTGAAGGTGAACAAAATTCGCCCGGCGGTGGCTCGTGGTGCCTACCTTTGCCCCCGCCCCCATGCTCACACTCCCTCAAGACCACAGCTTTCCTTCCCTTGCTCAAGCCCCATCCTGCTGCGAATGCACCCGCACCACCCACGCGTGGCAGGCTTGAAGCCCCGGCTGTCGTGGCACCGAAGAGTGTTGTACCTCACGGCCGTCGTGCTCACCGCTGTCATGGTTGGAATGTGGACCATCTCGGGCCGTCACCGCACCACGCAGGACGACGGAGCAGCAGGCCTGGAGGTTGCTGTTGCAGCAGGACATATCCGGCGCGACGTGGCCGTTCCCGGTTCGCTCGCGATCCCGTCTCAAGGCAAGAAGGAAGGCGACGTGCGCCCCCTGCCGACGAGCCGGACCCCGGAGACCACCGAAGAGGTCGCCGCTGTTCATGCGATCAAGGGCGAAGCGGTGGAAGACCTTACCCGTGCCCGGGTCGAGGGGCGCGCAGGCGACTCCCTGCCGCGACGCAAGCAGCGACGGCTCCGGTTCGTGAACGACGCCTCGGAGAGCGACGCCCTTCTGGCATTGGTCCGTCGGGTCGTGGGCAGCGACGACGGAGCAAGGGGATTGCTGCCCACCCGCCTCGGTTTACGCGTTGACTCGGCCCTTGACCTTCCAGAGTGCGCGAGGCGCACCATCCCGGCCGGGGGGGCCGTCAATCCGCCCGTCCCAGCCAACGCGACTGGGTGGGCGGACCCCGCGGACTGCGTACACATTTCGTGCAGCTCCGACTTCAAGCAGCTCCGCGTCGTGGCGACGAGCGGCGTCGGCGGCGCGTTTGCGTTTCACCAAATATTGAAACGTGTCTTCAATGTGTCCGTGACGTGGGGTGCGGCCTACCCGGTGGGCGCCTCGCTGGCGGCCTCGCTGGACGCGCAGTTTGAGTGGCCCTCCTTCATTTGTCTACCTCCGTCGACGAGCGGTGCAGCGGGGACGTCTACGGTCGCCGACTTGCTTCTTCCGGGCAGGCACGCGGACGTGACGGGGGTCCTCCACCAGGGGCCTTCCGGGGGCTTGGTGCTACGCTCCGCGACGTCCTGGCGCTACATGTACAATGTGTGCACCTTTGGCTACTCGACGCCCTTTTTCGGATGGGCCGAGTGGGAGCGCGAGATCGACTTCCTCGCCCTCCACGGCATCAACTTGCCACTGGCGTTCATCGGCCAGGAGGCGATTTGGTATCAACTATGGACGACGAAGTTCAATGCCACGGAGAACGATGTCCTCCGGCACTTCACCGGCCCCGCGTTCTTCCCTTGGCATTGGATGGGGAATCTCCGCGGCTGGGCGGGGCCCGTGTCGCGGAGATGGGTAGACCGTCGACGCTTGCTGCAGCACCAAATTTTAAATCGAATGAGGTCTCTTGGCATGTCCCCTGTCCTGCCGGGCTTCACGGGCCACATTCCGGAAGCGGTCGCGCAGGGCCTCATCGCGGCTCGACGGGGCTCCAACCACCGACTCTCCCGGTCGAGCAACTGGATGGGGTTTGTAGGCAGCAACACCGGCGTGACGTCCATGGACCCTGGCGATCCCGAATTCAGTCATATAGGCGAGATGTTCGTCCGCCTGCTCACCGAAGAGTACGGTCCGACGGACTACTACAACGCAGACACGTACAACGAAATGCTGCCGCCGTCGATGGACTCGAAGGTTCTTGCGGCATCGGCCAGCAGCGTCTTGGCGGGCATCCAGCGGGCGGTGCCCACCGCGAAGTGGCTCGTTCAAGGCTGGCTGTTCTTGCACCACAGACACCTCTGGGGAAGGAACGAGGTTAAGGCGTACCTGGACGGCGCTGGCCTGGGCAACGTCATGGTGCTGGACTTGGCGTCGGACATCAAGGCGATGTGGGCGACGCACGACGGCTTTTACGGTCACGACTTCATTTGGTGCATGTTGCACAGTTTCGGCGGCCGCCGCGGTCTGTTCGGCGATGTGGGCGCAATCTACAGCGAATTGCACGCCGCGTTGGCGTCCGATACACCGTCCCTCGTGGGTGTCGGTGCCACGATGGAGGCCACGGGGCACAATCCCGTCGTCTACGAAGCCCTCTTCGACATGACGTTTCGACGTTGGTCAGCGTTTGGTGCCGCGCCCGTCGCCGCGAAGGGCGCCCCAGACGGTGGTGGAAACGACAACGACGAAATGTGGGGCGTCGTTCAACGACCCATCCCGGTAACCGACGCCGTGAATCAGGCCGTCGTCGACGTCTTGGTGGATAATTACGGGACGTCTCGTTATGGTCCCACGTCGCATCATGCGATACGGGCCCTCACGCTGCTCGCCAGCCGGGATCACAAAGGCCCGTACACGATCCGCGCCAATTGCTGCCCCACGTGGTCGCAGGCCACCATGTCGCCCGTATCGGCGGGAGGCGACCTCGAGACGTCCTACAACCCGGACACAGTGGCCGATGCCGCCGCGTTGTTTCTCCAGGAACTGCTCCACGTGACGGCCAAGAAGCAGCGAAAGGGTGACACGTCGCCGGCCGAGGATGACCCGCGCTTCCGCGGCCTGAAATACGACGCCGTCGATGTCGGCCGTCAAGTGCTTGACCACGTTTTCACCGAGCATGTCGGCGTGGTCATCCGCACGGTGAAGAGGCTCTCGTCGGGCACGAACGGCGCGCTGACGAGTTCCCTCGTGGCTCGCTTCACCCGCGGCATCGCGATTCTACGGTCCACGTTCCCGGCGTCGGATGTGCTCCTGGCGACCATGCCGGAATACCGGCTCTCGACGTGGCTGTCGCAGGCCTTGGACTGGGCCGACGACATGGATCTCACACGCCCGCCCGCCGAAGAGGGGCGTAAGGGTGACGCGGTCAGCCGTCATGCTGCGCTCTCTCTGGACAGCGTACTCTTCAACGCCAAAAACCTGATCACGTCCTGGGGCGACGGTCTTGGGCAAGGTTACCCGAATTACGCGGCGAAGTCGTGGAGCGGCCTGTTCGAACGAGTCTACTTGCCACGTTGGGACGTGCTCTTCAACACCCCCGATGCCGTGAAGGGGTGGAGACGCAACGTTTGGTCGATGCAAAGTAAAATCAACGAAGGGGACATGTCATTCTGCCGCGACGCCGATATCGATAAGGCGGAGCTGCTGCTGATGGCGGAAGGTGGCCAGGGCAACATGACGGTGTGGGCGCCGAGGCGGAACAGCTTTGTCGCGACGCTGCCGCAGGTCGCGAACGTGCTTCAACGTGTGTTGGGGACCTTCGCGTTGGGATACAGCTCGCGTTTGACCCACCGCCACCACGAGTCGCCTGCCGGCACGGAAGGGGGGAGCAACCACTCCTCATCTTGGTCGCTCGAGGTCTCCATTCCCGAAGGAGACGGCATCGCTGCGTTTCGTCCGTCTCGCACATCTCCGGCTCAGCGCGCGATGCTCTCGGCCGAGACCGTGACGAATGCACTCGACCGACAACGGTCGTCCGTCTCCGCGCAGAACCGGCGGAGGCGCGTCACGTTTGAGCGTGCGGCGCCAGGTTCGTGGCGATTCGCCCCGCAGTCCAAGTGCCGTGACCCAACGGTCACGTCGGCGCCGTTGCACGATTTTGCCTCGCAGACGTGGCATCGATCGCCTAGGGTGCTAGCCATGCTGTGCTCCGCCTATAACGACGCGCCCGCTGGGCCTCTTTCTGGCGACAATGTGGCGACGGACGGGAGCCACGGCGCTGCCGATGGTGCCTCGGGCAGCGGAAACAGATCGGGCCACCGACGACCAGAGGCGGGCATTCCAGCAAACGCCACGTCGAGTGGCGCTCCGTCATTGTTGTGCTACGGTTTCTCCGTCGAACTGCCGGGCCTCATCTTTTGCGAGTTGGAGGCGGTGCCGCAGCCGAATGTCACTCGTCGCCGCCGGGACGACGACCACGCGGGGAGGGCCTTGACGGAAGGAGAGCATCACGCGGCCGGGATCTCCGTACCCCGAACGGGTGGCAGCTTCACGTTTGGGGGCGGGCCGGGGCAGGAAGGCGCCATGCTCGACGCCTGGATCTTGCAGCAGCGATAGGGGAGAGCCACGCCTCCTCCTCTCATGTCTCATGGTTGTGTGTGCGTTGCTCAGTAGCGTGAACCCATGCGATCCCCCTGCCTCCATCGAAAATGTCAAAAAGAAGAGTGTTCTGTAGACGGGGTTGTCGTTCATGCGTGGTGAAATGCAAATTGTGTGTCGTGCTGATGGGACCCCCTCGCGCATATTTTCGGCGCTTTCGGCGACGTGAACAATTCTCCTCGCATTAGTAATGTCCGCGGCGCTCGGCTTTCGTTATTCACGATTGTCCATCGATGAAAGGGGCGGCAGCGGCAGTGCCTCGCCTCCACCTAGGGCGTCGGGGTCGCCCACCCTCCTACCGCACCCGACGTCCATTGCAGCGTTGGCACCGGTCGACTTAGCCCCAATGACCAACGAGGTCATTGCCGCCTTCCAGCACGTCGTCGTGCCGGCCCAGAATGCCGTCCGTCGCTCAGTCTCGTCCACCTTCGCGTCATCGGCCTCCGCTGTCCACGTGCCCATGTCGCAGCCGCAGTCCCCCGGGGGTCACGATCGGTTTCTTCACATCGGGCGATTGGAATCGATGTCCCGCGGAGGCGCCGCTGCCACCGCGACGGGGGGAGGCGCTGCCACGCCGCCCCGAAGCGTCTCGGTGGGTTCCTCGTCCGTCGGGGCGACCTACAACGGAGTGGCGACCACCACTCAGTCCGCCGGGGTGGGGGCGAGCCCGCTCTTGAGCAGTCCTCGAGCGGCTCGAGGACGACCCGTCACGAGTGCGTTCGCCAGACCGATGACCACCGCCGAGGACGCCGTGCAAACGGACCGCGCGACCAACATCGACGAGTTCGACCGCGTCCGGTACGAGAGGCGGTACAACGTCACGACGCGCGATGACGCCGTGCTCCGCCCGCAGCCACTCCACTTTGAAGTCGGCGCCCCGCCGCCGAGTCCCATGTACGCCCCCACGCATTTCGTGCCTCGGTTGCCCAAGGCAAGCCAGCCCGCCTTCCGGGAAGACCCGGACGAATTATTTCAGCGAGACGGCGGTCTGCCGCGGGCGTCCGGTCTCCCCGCTGTCGACGATGCCGAGGAAGATAGGCTGTCACAAACCTCCGGTGGCTCCGCGTCGCTGCGAGGTGGCTCAGATGATGGCATGGCGCCTGTAGCACACTTGCCCCGACGCGGAACACCGGCCGCCCCCCGCCTTGTCACCCAGCGTGGTACGCGTCCCGTTCCGAACATGGCTGGACCGACCCGGGAGGGAGACGATGACCAGGAGGAGGTCACAGGTGCGGCGCAGATGGGCCAGCTCCCGCACCGGGCGGCACTGTTCGCCTCTCGCGCTCCCTCCGGCTCGAGGCCGGTTGTGTTCGAGGCGCAGTCCTACATGTCAGGGGAAGCCGATGGCACCACCAAGGCCGTGCCGCCGGTGATCGAGGATGCCTTCAAGCGACTGACCATCGCCATCGGCCGCTTCGTGCACGCCGAGGCGTTCCGGCTGCCTCTGATCCCACTCCACATACTCAACGCGTACTATCGCGGGCTCTACGGCGGGACGTACTTCGTGAAGTATCCCCAGCGCACCGGCAGCCCCCACGAGCGATACTTCCGACTGCACCTGGAGGACACCGACTATTACGGGCCGCAACCCTACCTCACCTGGTCAACCCACCGCGAAGCCGTCTCCGTGAAAGGCCGGGCCCACCTATCGCTGCTGCGCGGCGTGTCGCTTGGTGTCATCGCCAACAGAGAAGCGTTCGGCCGCTTCGCGGTCGATGCGGGTCACATCAAAGGCCCCATCATGAACACGTCGAGGTCCGTGCTCTCGTCGCGCCTAGCGATGACCGTCGTCTTCGCCCCCTCATCGCGCACCAGCGCGGTTGAGCCTGTGTCCCTGCTCGGCCTCGACGAGGACAAATTTCAGTGCTGGGTCGCGGTATTGCAATTTCTCGCAGGAGTTGCATCACCTGCGCCGCACGCCGGGAACGGAGATTGATGATGAGCGAGAGGGCCGCGAGGAGAGACACGGCGCTGTGAAGGTGGTTTTGCGCGTTTAGCCGCCCTTTGCGGTCATTCAGCATCGACTGGATGCCGCACGACACATGTCCCTCGGCCACTTCGGATTGACGACACTTGTACCGTGAAAGGAAACGAAGGAACCATTTTTTCCGCGCACGAACACAGTCGAAACACGTCCGGTGTTTCAAGCACGTGCGTGCCGCCACCCCCGACATCAAGTTCGTGATTTGTCAGCGTCGTGTTCAATGATCAGTCGACGTGATGGGGTTTGCTGGCCCCCCAACAATACTAATGTCCAGCGCCTCCCTCTTCTTTTTACTTTTACCCATTTTGATGGCCATGCCAGGGTCCCCCTCGCCCCCAACGACCGAACTTGAAGCCGACGTCGAGCGCATCGTGAAAGGCATTGCCGACCCACGAACGTCCACGGATCAGCGCCGACGGCTGGAAACCGAGCAGGCAGAAGTGGTCAAGAAACTTTATAAATACGGCATCGTTGGCGCTGCGCGATCAACGGGGTCGCGCTCGTCCGTGGCCCCTTCTGAGCGGGATGGAGAGGCCGCCGCTACTGACGTGGTAGCGCCTCCCACGCGACAACTGTTATCCGCTGTGCGACTTATTCAGAGGGTGTTTTTCTCGTCCACGCGCGAGCTCAAGCGGCAGGGCCTCTTCTGCCTCAAGCAGATTGCTCAGCATCGCCCCGAGATCCCAGACGAGGCAATCACGAGTGATGAAGGGAATGAGTTTTGCGCCGTGATTCTCGCCTTGATCGGGGACGCCAACATCAACGAGGATGTCCGCGTGTTCGCGCTGGACGCGTTGAAGGAGCTCATTCAGAGCTGCCACACGCTCGTGCTATGGCAATTTGGGGCCGTGCTGAAGGCGCTCATCGCCCTGCTGCCGCTAACAGAGGGCGGCGCGGTAGGGGGGCAAACGGGGACGGCCGGCGCGAGTGGGTCCGCGGCAGGGAGCAGCGGAAGCGCGCCCGGCACGGCCGCCTCCGCCGCCGCCGCGGGCACGAAGGCCACCCTCGAAGGGAGCATCCGCGAGATCACGAAGCAAATGCTGCAATGTTTATTCACTGTCACGCAAGCGGCACCGTCGCTGTCCTCCGCCGCCGCGGCATCAACCGCTACGACAAGTTCGACGCCCCCCAGCATCGAGGCGCAGATCGAAGAAGTGGCGTTGGCGGGCTTCGCGCTGCAGCACCGTCAAAATAGCAAGGTCGCCGAGTTCACGTGGCAGTATTGCCTCGTGAAGTTGCACGACTCGGTGGTCGACCTGTCCTCCATTTTGCACACGTTCTTGGGCCGGCTGCTTGACCTGTTGCTGCACGGCCAGCTTCCGGCGACTCAAAATGCGGCCAAGAACGCTTTACAAGGCAACCTGGAGCGGGTTCGAGTTCAACTCAGTGGCGGCGAACAGCCGAAGCGCGGCGTCAGCCGGGAAGCGTGCCTCAAAGTCGTCATCGCCCACATGCGGGGTGCTGGGGAAGCGCACGGCAACGCGGAATATCAGTCCTTCTGTCTCACGTGGCTGGACTTGCTATTGTACCGAACGACGCAGGCGGCTCAGCTCGTCCTGCAGCCTTTGCTACCCCAAGTCGCTCGAGTGGTGCTGCCGCTTTGCACCAACTCCGCCGCTGCCGCTCAAAGGGCGTCGGGCGGTGCGGCGGCCGGCTCGCGAGAAACCGCGGAGAATACCCCGCTGGCGCTGTCACGAAAAGTGACGGCACTCTTTTTAGAGCTTGACCCTCTGGAGACGGAGCCGCCGCCGCCGCCTCCCGCCGTCACTTCCGCGTCACCGACGGATTCGCGCACTCCCTCCTCGTCGCCTGAAGCAGACGGCGCCGCGGCTGGTGGGTCGGGATCGGTCTCCTCGGCGGCAACCCCGCTACACCCCGGCACCGCGTCGGTCGGTGTCTCCGCGGCACCGACGGCGCCACAGAACGAGCACACCCAGTCCCTCCGGGACCTTTTGACGGACATCGGCCGGTGCATGACGGTCTCCGATGCCCACCGCCCAACGCTGCTCGACTGGCTGGTCACTGTGCATCGTCAGTATCCGGCGGTGTTTTTAAGCCACGAGGGTTGGCTCGAGGCGGTTCCGGACGCCTGCTCCGACGCGCAGGATGACGTCGTGGACCATGCCATGCGATGCCTCAGCGAGGTGTCTGAAAAGGACACCGACCGGTGGTCACGGGCGATCGACGCGCTGGTGCGCCGAATCGGCAGTTTCGCGACCGGCCAAGCCGTTCCCGAATCGCAAATCAAGTCGTTTCTGGCGCGCGTGCCGCTGATGGTACGTTCCTTGGTCGATCAGGCCCGTCGACGCGAATTCGCGGATGATTTTATCTACGTGACCCTAGCCGCGTCCCTCGTCCGCCAGTCGAGCAAGACCTATGTGGCGCAAATGGTGCACGTCTTGTCACTCATTTTGCTGACGTCGCCCCAGCTGCAGCCATTATGCGGACTGTTGCGGAGCACAGCGGGTGGGGCCACCAAATCAGCCCCCGCCGCATCGCCACGTGCCTCCGCCGCCGCCGTGAGCACGACGTTCGTCCAATTGTACCCGTGTTGGTGTCATAGTCCCGTCTGGGCTGTGGGCCTTTGTCTCTGCGCGCGCGCCTATGAGCATGCCTACGACATCGTTCACTTCATCGGGTCGGTCCATCTGACGGCGCATATGCTGCTTCAGTTGGAGCGCCTCGTCGGCTTGCTCGAGTCCGCGATGCTCTCAGGGGTGCGCATGGATTTGCTCGAACCGACGGAGAACATCTTTCTGGTGAAATCGCTTTACGGCGTCTCCATGATCCTGCCGCAGGGGTCGAAGGAGCACTCGCAGCTCACGGCCCGACTGCAGGCCGCCTCGGCGCAGTACGCCATGGTTTCGCACCCTGCGGCGATGGAGCGTCTGAATGCGCATCACGTTCATCGCTGTGCCGCCGCGGCCGGCGCCGTCACATCGACCGGTGCAGGAGGGGATCCGCTTACCGCTGACCTCTTCACGGCCTTCTTTCTGCCCGCTGCGAAGGGGCATGTTTGAGAGGCGCTAATCGGCAACCGCGTGCGGTGTGGTGTAGTCTCCTGATTTGATAAATTTTTCTATACAGTATGTGGCGGCGCATATGCCGCACGGCTGGACGCGTATGTGGCGGCACTGATGGCAATCTCTTTTCCGTCGTTTTAAAAAATGTACCCGGGCCGGGGAAAGGGCTGCTGATGTCATCATGTAGCCTACGTCACGGCTCGCACAGAATCAATCGCCAGCGACACACACACACATTCACTACGTCACTTGTTCCTCCTCTCCACATGGGCCCACCAGCGAACACCGCACTCGCAGTGCTTCCTGAATTTCTCGACATTGTCGACTTTACCACCAAACTCGTCGCGATTCCCCCCGCCCAGCTCTTCTCGTTGCTCTTGGGCTACGGCGTCGTCGTCGGAAGTTTCATTCTGAAGCTGCCGCAGGTGCTGAAAATCGTCATGGCCGGCAGCGCGGCGGGCGTGTCGTTCCCCTCACAGGCCATCGAAACGTTCAGTTATTGCATCAGTGCCACGTGGGGGTTCAAGCAAGGACTGAGCTTTTGGGACTACGGAGAGAACGTCATCGTCGTCCTACAGCTTCTCGTCCTCCTCGTGTTGATCGGGACCTATCAGCGCATTCTGGGCACGGCGGTGCTGACCGTGTTGGGTGCGGTCGGCTTCGCCTCGCTGCTAGTATCAGGTTACCTGCCCGATGGTGTGCACTCGTCGCTGCTCAGCATGACGTCAGTATTCACCATCAGCAGCCGTGTGCCTCAAATTTACGCCAATTACAAGAACAGGTCGACGGGCCAGCTCGCCTTCCTAACGTTCTTTTTAGCCTTCGGCGGTGCCGCGGCTCGGGTTTTCACCTCGGCGTTGCGAGTGCCTTGGGAAGCGGGCAAGCTCATCATCGTGGTGCAGTTCTCCGTCACGACGGTCCTGAACTTCGTCATCCTCGCGCAAATGTTCCTCTACCGTGGACACGCGGTGGTCGGGGACACCGCGGATGCGAGCGCGAAGCCAAAGGCGCGGAGGGCGAAGGCAGATTGACGGCGAGACTCTCATCTACACCGTCGTTGATCGTGCGGTAGTGTACCCCCCATCATGCTGCCGCCGCGGCCACTGATTGGGCCAAAGGAGAAGGAGAGACATCCCGAGTCCTACACCCACCGATAGAAAGTTACGAGGCTTTGAGGCCTATAGCGCCATGAGAGAGGGGGGGTTACCCACCGCACAGAGAAGTGTGGCAACTTCTGTCCACGAGCCGCTTCATCCTGTAGCTGAAGCCCCTGAGCGCTTTACGTTGCGTTTGTTTTTTCCCCCATCTTGGGGAAAGGAAGTGGAGAAAACATTGCGGTCTCCTTTTCCGTTCGATGCGCCCATCCCTCGTGGCCTTTCTGCCACGGCACACGGTATCGTTGACGTCGACGCTGGTGGCTCTGTACCGCCGTGGTCACTGGGGCGCCGCGTGCGAGCTCGTCGACCGCCTCCAAAGGCAGTCAGCCGCTTTGGCCGCGGGACCCAACCATGGAGCCGCCCCCGCTTCTGCCGCTTCTGGCCGCCCGGCCGTGGGACCGTCCCTTCCTCCTAGAAAGGATTCATCACCGTCCGCCTTCGCGTCACCCGAGGCGTCGCTCCTCGTTGAAATCTGCCACTCAAAAGTTAACGGTCTGCCAACGAAGGGCGCGGAGACCTTCGTGGGTCGGCTACGGGCGGGGTCTCACGACTGGGAGGCCGCGCTGAGCAGCTTGTGGCATCTGGACGCGTGCAACGCACTGGACCTCGTTCGAGCGCACATTCTTGACTCATCCACCGGACGGCTCGCATGCTCTCGCGCAACGCAGCACCGTCTTTCGGCGCTCCTCGATGCTTGTTTGAGCCCAATGGAGGTGGCGAGCGAGGCCGCGTCGCCATCCATGGATCCCAGGCACCGTCAAGTAGCACATCGCACGAGGCGCGACGCCTTCGCGGCGGCGCTGCAACTTGCGGATGTCGGATCGAGACTACTGCGACCACCACCACCCACTCTCCCCTCTGCCGATGAAAAGGTGACCGAGGCAGGTGGTGCCGACAACCCTACGGCCGTAGTGATGTCCGTGACAGAGGCGGATCGCTTCGTCATGGCGCTGCGACGCTACGGCGAGTGGCCAGAGGCACTAAGACTGTTGGGGCTATTCAACGGTCCTCGGCCGCATCGAGACGCGGCCATTGAGACGGCGCCTCCTCCTACGGATGGTGGCCGCTCTGAGGATACTATGAAGCCCTCCCTTCGCAACGCCCACGGCGCCTCGTCGCCTTGGGTCAGTAGCCGAGCGGCGGTCGTCGCCGTGGCGGCCGCGCGTCATCCTAGTCTGCAAGCGGGCATCAACTTAGCGACGCAACTGGTTGCGGACGGCTGGGCGACCGCGACGCAGGACACGCTGTGCGAGTTGCTCCGCCGCTGCGGCGCCTGTCAGGACCACGATGCGGCCAAACTCCTCTTTTATCACCGTCTGCTTTCCGTTCCCCGCGACCTGCGCCTCTACGTCGAATTTTCCGCCGTCATGCGACAATGTGGTCGGTGGAGGGACGCCGTCGAAGCGCTGTCAGTGCTGCGAGCGTCATCCTGGTTGACGTCTCCTAAGGAACTGCGGGAAGCCGCGGCTGCCAGCTTCCGCACCCCTCAGCTCTTCGATGCGCTGTTGTCCGGGGCGGCGTCGTCGTCGGCGCGCGTTGATGACGAGGGCGTGGCGCCCATCACGGCCGATCTCTTGAAGGAAACCGCTCTGGCGTGCCTCGATCAAGGTCAATGGCGTCGGGCCCTGAAAATTTGCGTCTTGTCGCTGCGACAACAGCAACAAGGGAGCCGTCAGGATCACGAAGCCTCGTCGAGGGATGACGCCGACTCCTCGCGAGGGTATGTGTACTTCGATAGCGCGACGCTGGCAACAATTTTTCGCGGCGCTCCTACCACGGCGGCTTCGAGCATCGCGCGGGCGATGTTCGCGGATGCGCCTTGCGATCGCCAGCGGCGCGCCGTGCTCCGTGCCGTCGGTTCGCTGGTCTTTTCGCCCACGGCTGCGGGTGCCGTTTCTTTCCCATGCGTCCCGATTCTCTCCGCCGTGTGCGACGCCGTGATGATCCGCCTGCGTCGACAGTGTCCTTTTTTGGACCCTCATCTTGCCACCGACCGTCCACGTCGATCCGTCGACGAGAGCGCGGCTTCGAGTGCCCTCGGTGAACTGCTCGGCGAGCAGCATGTCGCGGCGACCCAATTGGCAGCCGCGGCGCGGCAGATGATCACCGACGCGGCGCACGCAACGGTGGGGGGCGGGGAGCCCGCGGAGGCAGCCGGCGGCTTCGGCATGCTCGACTTGATGGCAATGGCGTCCAGTGACGGTCGGTGGAGCGGCGAACTGAACGGCGTGCTGGACAGGCTGTCGCAGGCCCTAGCCCAAGAGTTTACTGATGTGGTGTTGCGCTTCGGACCGTCTGAGCAAGGTGAAACAGTCACCCGAATTGGCATGCCCCACGCCGTCCAGATGTTGCATCGCGTCCACGGGGCCTTGGCTGCGTGGTGGTTCCAGACCTCTCCCCGAATCGAGCGGCAGCGGGGCGTTTCATTCCCTCTTCCTGCTTGGACGGTGGCCTTTGTCGGTTGCGGCTGGGCGTCGAGACCCGCAGACGTCTTGATCGCGAGGCGTCAGCTCCTGCAAACCGACGTTGATGCGTTCGGCGTCGGGAAACGGCAGTCCATCGCTCTCGCGCTCACCGCCGCCACTCTCGCGGACTACTCTTCGGCATTGCCGTCTCCAGATGCGACGAAGCTGCGAGAGGAAGCCGTGCTCCGATTCTTACCTGTCAACGGGAACGGTGAGGGCGTCATGGCCGCCGACGTGGGCCGCTGGTCGTCGTTGCTGCGCCATGCGCTGTTGTGCGACGAACAACCGGTATTCGACACAGTGCGTGACACGTCGTCCCCAAGACCCACAACAGCCCAGCTATTCGTACACACTGTTTGGAGTCGCTTCTTGCGTCGCGCGCTGCTTTCGTCCCCCTTCACCGATGCTGAGCGGTGTTGGCTCTTTCAGGGCGCCATGCCGTTGGCAGCCGGGGTCGAGGACGCTTACGAATGGAGTCGCGCCCTTTCGCCGGCCGCGTCGCTGTGGTGCGCGTTCGACGTCCTGGGCACCGGTGCTGATGGGGTGCCGCCGTCCGCCTTGTGGCACGAGACGGACGTATTCAGGCTCTACTTGGACAACCGATCGCGATTGTACGTCCTGCGTGCGTTCTGTGCATTGGTTTCCGCGCCAACAGCGCACGGCGTCTCGTCACCGTTGCCCACCGTCGCCGCGTGGCGAACCGCTCTCGCCGCCGCCTCGGGGATCGACCTCGTCGTCTCTGCTCCGGTCGACCGCCTTGTTGACCGTCGTGTCGATGACGACAACCCTCGCTCGAAGGTTATGCAGACGGAGAACTTCGAGCAGGCGATCGCGTCGTTGATCCGCATCGTCCCGCCGACTCAGTGGCTGGTGGCCATGCAGCTGGCGCAACGGCATTGGGCCGCCGCGGGTTGGCCGTCCGCGGACGTGTGTCTCGCGGTCGCCACGCGGCACGGTGCCTCCTGGGCCCGCCATGCCCCATCCTCCGCGTCTGGGGCCGTCACCTGTGGGCTGCCTCGGTCGGTGGCCGAGCGCCTCTTGGCTGCGTACCAACGCGATGCCATCTTGCCGGTGGAGTCCGTCGTTGTCGCCCTTCGCCGCACCGCCTCCGCGGCCCATGCGGCGACACCGTGACGATCTCATCATCATCTCCCCACCCCCCACTCAGCACTGTTCTATTTAACCTCTCCCTATGCCGCGTCGGATCGGGGGCGGGTGATCGAATCAATGATTTACATCACAGAGGATCGACACTGTGTCCTTCTTGGTGGTGCGTCGTCTCTCGTCTCGACACGAAGTGCCGAAGAACACACACCAACGTTCGTTCGATTCCTTCCTCTTGGAAAGGGGCGATGGACAACTATCTCTTACTGTACAATGCCACGCAGCTAGCTGGCTGGACCACGTTGCTCGTGCGGGCGTTGAAGTCTTCGGCCGGCGGCAGGTTTTACTCAGGAAATGGCGGCGTCCGAGGCCTGTTGTTGGCGTGCCAGACACTGGCCGGGCTCGAGCTCGTTCACGTGCTGGTCGGCGCTGTGCGCGCGAAAGCCGGTGCCACAGCGTTACAATGGGCTGGACGCAGCGCCGTGCTGTGGTGGGCCATTGAGCGCACACCCGCCGTGCAACGCCCCGAAGGTTGGATCCGTGTCCTCGTTCTTTCCTGGGCGGCGGCTGACGTCATCCGATACGTGATGTACCTCCTGGCGTCCCCGCTGCTCGCGCCCATCGTCGCGTCGTCTTCGGCGCTCCGCGACGTGCTGCAGCCGTGTGTGCTCTGGCTGCGGTACCAAGCATTCATCATCATGTACCCGGCGGGATTCGCAGCTGAAATCGCGTCTTGGTTGGCTTACCGTCGAGCGCTGCTAACGTCAGCCTCGGGGTCACAGGCCGCGTTGTCACGTTCCGTGAACGGCCTGTTCGCCGTCCTGATCGGTGTCGTGTATCCAGCTGCTTTTGTGTCGCTCTATGGCCACATGTGGCAACAAAGGAAGCGCCAACATGGAATGTAGGTTTCTGGGCAACACACAGCCCTCCTAGGGCCGCTTTATGTAACCTTGACTTGCTCCATTTTATTAATTGTCGCGTTTGTTGTTGGCAAGTTTCCCAGCGAATTCCGCAGTAGGTTTCATGTCGCGATGATGCATCACCTGTTTCATGTCGCCAATTTTTTTTTTGCGCCAAATACTGTCAAGAACGGGTGACGGTTTTTGACGTGTTGTCTAGCGCCAACCTCATTGCCCGGCCAAGATGTCCCCTTGCCAAGTTCAGCCC
>ERZ1292630.2468-Hain-H41-02um-R3-2468-length-17073-cov-43_pt1 | contig 17073 bp, 16 predicted proteins | sample MGYA00564408_ERZ1292630 | MGnify/ENA primary metagenome ERZ1292630 (study PRJEB36523, sample SAMEA6512641) | groundwater metagenome | collected 2019-01-08 | study: AquaDiva: Metagenomics assemblies of 32 groundwater samples | reverse complement strand
TTTGTTAAAAGACTATTTGGCTAGGGATGGGTTTTTAATGAGACACGCATGGTATGGAACAACATCTTGTTTGCTAATTATAATCTCATGGTTATGATTCATATTATTTAACGAAATAGTCCAAAGGCTTTTTATAAAGTTTTGCGAACTCTTTTAATTGCAAAACATCAAATCGTCTTTGACCCGATTCTATTTTTGAGAGGTAAGACTGTGTCTTTCCAAGTTTCTTTGCAACTTCAACCTGCCCAATTCCAGACTCAAGACGCGCTTTTTTTAAGCGTTCAACGATTGAATTATGGTCTTTTGTATAAATTGCTCTTGGCATTACTTATCTATCATAATATTCCATTGTGCTATATTCCAAACTGCCATATAATGCAATTGACATGCTCGCCCCGCCTTTTTCCCCTCACCGACTCTTTTTTACTCCCTGATTATGCCATCCAAGATTTTCCAAATCTTAACCATCACAAGCGTGTCCTGCTTGCAATATTCCGTGATAAGACGGATTTTCTCATCTCTCTCGGCGGGAATCACCCCCGAGGCGACGATACCTTTCCACCACGCAAACCCCACGTCCTGCCCCGTGTATGGCAAATTGTCGTATGTCATTTCGGGAAGCAGTACGTTCATCACCCGCTCTATTGCGGCACTTCCGCGAAAATCGTGATGGACATAGTGTTGTTTCGAGAAGATTTCCATAAGGTCTTGCATTTGGTCGCAAATTCTTCGCAAAGCAACTGCTCGCGAAAGTAATCGTTCCGCCAGCTCATTCGTTACGCTTCTCTCAAATCCCACGTTCCATGCAAGCACCGTCCCTTTCGGATCGATAATATCGATCAATTTCTCCGCGACGATTTCGGAGGGATCTGAATTTTCCACGTGTAAATACTCTACGTGTAGCAGTGGTCCGCCCTTCTTCTCGATGTAGTGAAGCGAAAATTGAATCGGTATCTTCTGATACGGCGAATAGCCATCGTACAGCGGCACGGTCGGAGCAAACGTTTCGTAGTCAAAAAAATACAGCGGATACGCGTACCCTCGTAGTACATTTTCTATCTCCGCCTTCACAATAATTTCCTCCTTCGATTTATGGGTCTCGATCTGATTCTGTTGTCGATCATTGAATTCCGATGAGTCCTCGATGTCGTGCAGATGAAACAGTTTTTTCTCGATCAATGCCTTTAATTTATTTGAACTGCGTCCGATCGAGTAGATGTCGTGTACGGAATACTCGGGAATATTGGGGTGCGAGCGCGAGAATGTCTCACAGTGACTACTGCGTCCTTTGTAGATGCAGTCGCAACCATCTTTCGGTTCGGCTTCTTGATTCAAATATTTTTTAGCCTCCTCCATCTCAACTGCCACCGTTACCCTTCGCGCATCTACTTTGGCAGTGCTGTCATTTTGCACAAACAAAGCCTCGATATCGATTTCACCATCGCGAATATATTCGCTATTTAAGTGGACGATAAACGTTCTTCCTAACGGGACACCGTAACGCTCCAGCACGATTGCCTGAAAGGCCGCGTCGGATAGATGATCTCTCGCACCCGTATCATGTCTGCTCGACGAAGATTTTATCTCGTATAGATCCCATTTTGCGGTTGCTTCATCCCATTTGAGTACGTCGCAACGAACGACAAACCCGTCCGCAATAAATGTCGGCTGATAAATAGCCGGCACTCTCTTCGCAATCAAAGCATCTACCTCCTTTTTTCCATCCGCGTCTCGAGATACCACTTCAACCATTCCCGAGAATATCTTGAGTTGTTTTGCATATTCTTCTGCCACACACCCTTGTTCGAGTATATTTTGTAACGTCGTCGACAATTCGAATTCCTTGAGTTCGGGCTTATGTATCCGAAACCACGCATCCCTAGGACACGTGAGGTAGTCGAGGAATTTTGATTTTGATATCAATTTCATAACTTCACAGAAAAATTACACATCATGATGATAGCAATTTTCTTTATCTTTCGGAAATGGCCACTATTCGATACGAATTGAACCTGAAGAAATATTTTTGTAATCGCTCTACGTCGCCAGTAAAAAAGACCATCAACTCACAACGTTTGTAAGTCCAAATCCGGCACTTTCTTGAAATCGCGGACGTTGCGCGTGAGGAGTGACGTATAGGTGGAAAGCGCCGTAGCGGCGATAGTGGCATCGGGTGTTTTGATTTTGATGGTGCGACGAATCTCTGCCGATACGCGGGCGATGTGCCTGTCTATCGGCACAAACACGAAGCTCTTCTCAAGAAAATCCGCAACCTCTGTCACCTCTTCGGGCTTCCACTGCGCGAAAGAAAGTATCTCTATCTCAACTGCCGAAGGCAAGAAGAGCACGCGACCTTCTTCAATGAGACGATTCACAAACGCGACGACCTTCTCCTCTCCGTCGAGGTAAGCGATTAGAATGTTTGCGTCGAGTGTCATACTCGGCACTACTTCCAATCACCGCGGATGGCATTCACATGTTTCTCCAACGACTTCCTGCGACCACGCAAGATACCCGCGACCCTCTTACAATTGTCGGGAAGTTTACGGCTCGTTCCGACAAGCCGGGCGGATATCGTTTTCTCTGCAGTTTTCATGTTGCTCATGGTAGCAATTCTAGCCGTTCAGACAAGGCAGTCTCCCTATTCGATACGAATTGAACCTGAAGAAATATTTTTGTATTAAAACTTGTTCGCCGAAGGGCATCTCCACACACTTCATTGACTATCCATCTTGAGGGCAGTATATTGTGTTCATACACGCCCCAGCCGACTGCAAGGTTCGCTGGGGTTTTTCGTTGCCTATTGCTACAATTGCGAGCGATGCAAACGATCTTGCTCATAGACGGCGAGAACATAAAAGGCAAAATCCGGTCAGTGTTCAAGGATGCAGGTAAAGCGCGACCTGTCTGGCACGAATATGATTTTCGAGGACTTTTGAACAAGGTGTTGGAGGGCATCAAGAGAGATCGAGAAGTATTTTACTTTGCACGTATCAAAGAGCACGAACAGAGCAAAGAGAAGTCGAGACAGCTCATCGAAGACCAGCGACAGCTTAAGATGCATTTAGAGAAGCAAGAGTTTGAGGTGATTTTGAGCGGGCGTGTACGTGGGCAGTTGGAGGACGGACAAAGCGGCAAAAAGGTGTTGGTCTTCAAGGAGAAGGGTGTTGATGTGAAAATCGCCGTTGATATGGTGAGCTTGTCCTGTGATAAGAAAGTCAAAGAGATAATCCTCGGCAGTTCCGACAGCGATCTTCAACCGGCAATCAAAGAAGTGCGCGACCGGCAAGTCAGTTGCGTGTACCTTGGGTTTGAAACACAGCCGAACAAAGGAATGACGTTTACGACGAACAGGACTATTTTGATACGGAACTCGGAACTTTTTGAGTTCGAGAAAATCCAGCCGACGCTCACCAAAAGCGATCCGCCTCGATATTAGTTCGGCGGACGACTTTCAAGGGTAGCGGCAACATTGCTCTTTTTCTATACTCCTCGGACTCCGAACTCATCGAGCTTGCTATCGATTAAGTTGAGTTTCTCTTCTCTACGCAATCCTTTTATTTGCGCTTCTCTTTTTAGGGCCGAAGACCGATCAGGATGTTCTTCGGTAAAAACAATGCGAACAACTTCCCTCGATCTTGTGTAGTGCCCGCCCTCTCCGTTTTTGTGCTCATTGAAACGACGCTCAACATCGGTCGTTATGCCGGTGTATAGAGACCTATCACTACATTCGATGATGTAAACAAAATACATATGCGGATACAATCAATAACTATTCAGGCGGGCCGGTTTCACCACGGCCCGCCCGTTCTCAGTAGCGCGAGAATGTAGAAAATATAAATGGCCCGCTCTACCCTGTGCCACTCTTCCCAGTCTCGCTTGAGTTGCATCGCTTTCTCGGCGTTCGACGATTCGTTCATGACAAGACGAAACAAACGCCTTACTAACAGGCGCTTTCTCCCGGCGAGAGCTTTTACTAGTTCCGCGCCGGAAGGATATGCATCACGACTGAGTCGTGTAGCATGATCGTACCCTGCCCATTCACATGCCCGTCTGAAGTTGGGCAGAACCCAGAGCATTCCAGGCCACCATAGAAGATGACCGAGCACACGACAGAAGCACCTCAACACTACTCGCATTGTTGTAACTCCTCGTTAGAAGTTGCCTGATGGCAGTATGGCGTAGCTCAGCGATCTTGCAAACTCATAAAATGATAATGACCTTTACTACAAAATACTTCTATATTCCGGATAGTTATCTTTTATAATCATTTTCCATCCAACTGTTTCATTCGTCCCGCCAATGTCGCCTTTCGAGTATACGAGAAGCACGTGCACAATCGCGGGGATCTTCTGCACCGCGATGATACATCTATTCCCCGAAGCATGCCTAGATTTTCCCGGTCCCGCGATACGAAACTCTGTTTTGCAGATTTTTATATCTCCTGCATCACAAATAATCTCAACTATGTTATTTACTCCGATCAGCGCCTCGATACGCTTAAACTGTTCGGTCATTGCGTTCCAAGTTACATCCCAAGCATTTTTATGCTTTTTCTTAAACTTTGAGATGTAGTGGCGTTCAGCGAATTTTTCAACGACAATCGCATAGCTAATAAACATATTCCGGATTTTCCTGTGTGATTAGTTCGTACGGGATAATTTCGTCAGGTGCACACAATTTGTACGGAAGCTGTTCGTGCGTAAAATCGACAATTTCCTGCGTGCGCTTATTTTTCCACTTTCCCGCGATCTTCTTCACTAACTCAATCTCATCTTTCTGCAGTAAATCTAGTTTCTGACGGTTCGCTCCCGCGCCAATAGAAACAAGCATCGCATCTCCCTTGCGGTTGATAGTGATTTTGCCGTCCTCCTCAAGCTCGGCGAGTGCTCGAAAATAGGGATCGGGCACCGGCCCGTACGCACGCCGCAAGTACTGCATGCCACTCATGCTTTCCAAGTGCTCGTAGTACCAAGCGAAATCTGCGAGATATAGGAGTTTCGCTAACTTCGTCTTGGGAATCTTTCCATCCGTTGATACAGAGAATTTGAGATATGCAAGAATCATCTGCTTATATTTATCGTATTGCGGAGCGGTTGCCTTAGAAAGCTCCTCGATTGAAATTCCGTACACTTCACAGAGATTCTCTGCTTCTTGAAAAGTCATGCCGCGCGCACCTCGTTCAATGGCCATATAAGACTGACGCGAGAGGCCGAGTTTTTCAGCAACTGCTAGTTGCGAGAGACCTCGTTTAGTGCGAAGAGCCTTGATAAAGGATGCATATTTTTTACTCATATTACGAGTGTACGTAACGTGTGTATAAAATGCAAACATCCTATGTTCATAAAATTGACATATGAAAATGACGCCCTAGCGGAAATGTCCGAAGCTCAAATGCAAATGCGCTTGACCCAGGGTCCGCGCGTACTCGCGCGGACCCTCCCACCCGTGCGCGCAAGCCCGCTCGCGAAGGACAGGAGGGATCGTGGGCGGGACTCCCTATGATTCTTGGAATTGGATATTCGCTTGTGCTATAAACTTTTCAGTTTCTTGAATAATTGTTACCTGCTCGCCAGTTAAGATTTTGTTGTCGTAAAGATCTTTAGAAAAAGCAATACTTATCTCTACAGATTGTGTTGCAATAAAGTCTCCATTATTTCCGTCATGAAAAAATATTTTTCCATATTCATCTTGTCCCACAAATTCTTGAAGTCCTTCTATATTTAGATGGGCTACTGGAGATAATTGCCTATAGATTAGACTGTACATACGCTCGAAACTACCTGGCTCCGAATTCTTAACTTCGCCCTCTTCACATAATTTAGCTTTATCTTGTAAATGCCTTGTCCCACTCAGGTTTGGGTTGGCTCTCAAAATTGCTTGCCTATGCTTATCTTGATCAGCGAGTGCTTTTAATAAATATGTGTCGTTGAAAAGTTTTGTTTCGTCTTGAGATTTCAAATTCGAGTATTTCTTCACCAAACTCAATATTTCGTTCAGTATCGCAATTCTCTCATCAAACATTCTTTTTGCGGAAAAAGCTAGCCTCTTTTCAGATTCACTGATTTGATGATAAATGATGTTTATGTGTGCTTCAAACAATGTTCTCAGCAAGACCTTTGCGGTGTTAGATGTTTCCTTCTCGCACAAAATCAATATTGCTTCTGTAAAACTAAAAACAGGCTTGTGAGCAAAAAATATGTAATTTTGTAGATGACTATGCCCACTTCTGTTAACTTCAGAGAGCCAATGTGTAATTTCTTGTTTGAGTTGTAAGAATTTTTTATTTAATTCTTCTATATATTTTTCATTCATAATTCACACCTTACCGATTTCCTTTTGCTCGATTGTGTGTCTTACACAACACCTCACAGTTTTTAGCCGAAGTCGCACCACCCTTAATCCATGCTGATACATGGTCTGCTTCCATTTCGCCGAAACTCCAAATCTTGCTCTTGTTAGCATCGTGTCCAATAGCACAATGCGAGCAGTTTGATTTTTCTTTAGTTTCAGCTTCGCTAGTTTGCTTTGCGTAAACAGCTCTTTTGGTTGCTTCATCAAAAATCCGGACATCTAGCAACTTCGTATCAACTGAACCACCAAGAATATACTCAAAAATACCTTTGCGGTTTTTTATATACGGATCGCCATAGAGCTTACGCACCTCGGTCGATACTTTCGTCGGACTGTATGCCTTTTTGTGATACTCCTCGTATAATCGCCCCCACTCAAGCCCGCGCATTTCGCTTTCTACATCGGTAAATACGCTAGATACCCAGTCAATCACGCTGTTGAAATACTTTTTCAACTCCGCGATATTTTTTTCATTGCGATGACTGCTCATGTAGTCGCCAATATTGCCTTTACTTACCCAATCCAGAGCGCACTCCAAAAACCCCTGTCTGTTGGCACTACCCGATACATACGCATTCCATTTTTGAATGTTGGCATTTTGACTATTACTAAACTCAGCTTTGCCGAACGTAACAAATGGACCAGAGTAAACCGCATTAAGTAACTCCTGATTATTGAGCGGGACACCGGCAATATTTATCGTCTTAAACCACTCTTTTATCTGACTTTCTGTTCCTTTGCATTCATAAATGAGTAGTTTTGTTTCAAAAATCTTAACTTGTTTGTCTTTTGCCATACCGCCAAAATATTGCTCCATCCCGTTTTCGTCTTTGATGGCAAACTTGTCAGTCACAAAACGTCCAACGCTGGTGATGCGCTGTTGCCCATCCAAAACTTCCATATTGTCTTCACTGACTTTATTAAAATAGATCAGTCCAATTGGGTAGTCTTTGAGTAGGGATTCGATAACAGCAATCTCTCTTTTTCCCCCATCGGAGGCATAGATATAGTTACGCTGATACTCCGGCTGAATGGTGAGCTTGCCGGACAAGCCAAACAAACCCTTGCCTTCAAGTTCGTTATAGACAAATCCTTCGCAGATTTCTTTAACAGTTATGTTGGTTTTTAAGGTTGTTTTCATATTACTTATTGTTATCTTTTTTCACTTTTTTCTCAACCTGTTTTTGTGCCCCCTTAATCGTTTCCAGATACGCTTCTTCTACGGGCGAAAGTGTCTTTGCTTGATACTTCTTATATTCATCCATCGCTTTTTCAAGCGCCTGCTCATGACTTATAGTACCAGCATCTTTCAATACGCCTTTTCCGTAATTTTCGGCAAACTTGTCCAGCTCTGCCACCCAATCTGCCATACACATTTTCGTATGTTCTTGCGCTTTGATTTCCGCAAGGTCAAAGAAGGCCGAGACCATGCGATTAAGCCTAAAAAGTTCGTCTTCTGTAAGATAATTCTTTGCAATACCTACTTCAGAACGAATAGGGTGTGTGCCGGCAAATGTTGTCAGCCCCATAAAATCTTTTCTGACATCAGCACGCACATGAATCGTTTCGGCTGCCGTATGTTTGTTGGTAGCGTAATGTAACTTATTTTGTACCGCTTTGAAAAACTTGATTGATTCTTGGCTTTGCGGACTGTAGTCAATACTTGTTGCATACAAATCAAGCACCTGGCGATAGAGAGCTTTTTCACTACTGCGAATATCGCGAATTCGCTCCAAAAGTTCCTTCCAGTAGTTTCCACCACCTGTGCCTTTGAGTCGTTCGTCATCCATAGTAAAACCCTTGACAATATACTCATGAAGTCGCGCTGTTGCCCACTGGCGGAAACGGGTGCCTTGGATAGAACTAACGCGGTAGCCAACCGATATGATCACGTCAAGATTATAGTGTTTTACCAGGTACTCCTTGCCATCTGGACCAGTTCGTCGGAATTCCCGACATACTGATTGCTCATCCAGTTCACCATCGTTAAAGATATTGAGAATATGTTCTGCAACAGTTGAACGACCTTTGTCAAATAATTCCGCAATCTGCTCCTGATTCAGCCAAACCGTCTCGCCATCTATCTGCACCTCAATACGAGGCACACCATTATCACCTTCGTAAATAACTATTGAGTTTTTTGTGTTGTCGTCTTTCATATTATTTCTTTTTGTGCTTAATAAAAATTCGCTTGTAGACCATTTTTGCAATGCCATCTTCGTAAAAACCAGCAGTAGGATTGCCTTCTTTGTAGGCACCAGTGCCACCAGCTTTGTAATAATCTTCTACAAATTGTTTTTTTAAACCAGGCGATGTCTTATACTTGTTATCTACGAGGCCGTTATCGCTTGTCCCTAAAATCTCAAATTGTTCGGGTGAATACTTATCTAAAAAACTGATTGGCACGCCCATAACGCCTTTGTAGTCTTTCGGAATATTTTTTACTAAAGCAATTTCAATAGCATCATAATTGTCATAGTGTACGAATGGCTTGTTTGTACTGAACTTTAAAACGTCGGCGTGAGTCATCAAGGGAATCGATTGGTGTAGTCGTCCGTGGTCAAGATTTGTAAACCAACGTACACCTTGGACTCTTGTTATATATATTTTTTTACCTTTTTCGTCAGTCTTAATTTCACGCACTTGGTCTAAATTTGCAACAGCTTCTGGAATCTCGTAGAACATTGCACCGCCATTAACTCTTGCATTGTTTCCGAGCCATACCTTATTCTCTTTGATCATTGGAAAAATTTCCTTATAGGTTATTGCATTGAGATTACCAATGATTAAAAATTGCTTTTTATGTTCGAAAAGTTGCGTAATATATTCACGAAATAAACTAAATGGAGGGTTGGTGACTACTATGTCAGATTGTTTGAGCAACTCGACACATTCGGCACTTCTAAAATCCCCATCACTATCAAGAGGAGTCCATTCATTGTTTTTGTTAGTTCTAAGTTGCTTCGCAATATCTTCTAGCGTAAAAGAGCCATCGCCATCAACATCACCAACTTCGTTGATAACGAATTTGTTGGCGGTGATTTTTGAACGGCCCTTTGATTTAGTGAGAGTTTTATCATCGCCAAATAATCCCAATTGCGTATTGGCTACAGGTGAGGGTTTGTAACTTGTAGTGATAAGTTGTTTAAGTCCTAGTTTGTTAAAATTGAGTACAAAATAGCGGAAGAAATTGCTCTCGAAAGGATCATCACAGTTGCTGTAAACAACCTTGTCTTTAAAAGTGTCGGGGTCGTACTCAAGATAAGATTCTACTTCTTTTTGAATATCTGAAAATTGAGTATAAAACTCATCATTTTTTGCCTTTTTTGCATTTGTGAGATTTTTATTTGCCATAATTATTTCAAAAGTTCGCTACTTGAGATTCCAAGCGCTCTAGCGATTTTTTCCAAAGTGGAAAGAGTGGGGTTCATCCGACCATTTTCAATGTTGCTGATGTAAGCTCGATCAACGCTCAAAGCAGTCGCAAGGTCTCCTTGCGACATATTCTTTTTCAAGCGTAGCTTTCTTAGGTTTTCCCCAAGTTTTTTACCTGTTGCCATAAATACATAATAGGAAAACTTGCATTCTTTTGCAAGAGTGCAGTATAATGCACATTTGATAAAATTTGTATGGATATAGTCATCCGTCTCTTTTTTCAGGCAGAGAAAACTTTTGTACACCCTTTAGAAGTTTCGCATTCTTAGGGGTTATCACACTCGAGCCTGTCTGTTTCTCTATTTCAAGCCTCGCCTTTCGTGCGGCAATCCCTCCCGCTCTAGCAACCTGTTTGTTACCTTTCAGCCCCTTTGGTTCTTTCTTTTTTGATATTTCTGTAGTTGAAGCTTCAGCAAGCATGTTCAATATCAATTCAAGATTGGTCATATTATCTCTCAAGTTTTCTTTTTTCAATCCCTTAAACTTTTTGTAATCTTTGACGCTTCTATCCGCCCACGCTTTCGTAATTTCGTCGGTTAATATCGCATATTCCAATCCCTCTTTCATTTCTCGCTCCTGCCACTCGTCGGTCAATTCCTTGCGCACCTCTATACTTTTTAATCGTTGGTTTATCCACTCCCTTGAATAACCTTTTCGCAGATATGTTTTCATCGCTCTTTCAAAAGCAAGTTCCGGATCCCCTGTTTCCTCTATTCGTTCATATCCAACCTTTGCCAGCCATAATTTAAAAGGTTCTGCTTTCGGAGAAGGAATTGATTGAACTACGCGAAGCAGGTCTTCTGTGGAAAAACAGTCTGTTGCGTATTTTTTCCCGTCAGAAGCTAAAAATTTCAGTTGTACGATTTTTTCGTACACCTCGCTCCCTTCATTTTTCAATTTATTTTTCAAATCGCTCCAATACCGCTTGGGGATAGTAGAATCCACCAGAACTTCTATCACATCAATAATAGAGAAATACCAAAGTTCTTCTTTCTCTTCCCAATAACGGCGAACTTGTTTTTGATTAAATAACACTATTGAATTTAGTTTTTTCATATTGAGTATTGACCAAAGTTGAATCTACCAGCAACTATACCATTACCTGCGAAAATATCTGTAAAAGAATCTAAGCCCCTCCGCAAAATTCGCGGTGCTCATTTTGCTGTGTCTCCTGAACAAAATCCGAACTTTTTTCCAAAACAATCCGACTGCTGACTAATCGCACGCGCGGAGCGCGTGGTGGCTCTAAACCTCTCCGTACGCCCCGATTGCGTGGGGAAGCGATACAATGCGCCTCGGACACGCTCGCGGACTCGCGTGTGCAAAAACCAAAAAATTTCCTTGCATTTTTCTCGCGTCTCCTCCCCCCACCCCTCCACCGCGAAGCGGAAAAAGAAATGGAAAGGAAATTTTTTGGTTTTGCTTCGCCGTTTCAGACTACAAAATGAACATTGGTATTATATCGCTTTGTGATTATTGTGCGTTGTTCATTCCTCCGTCCTCACGGCGACCGAGGCGCGTGCCATAGCGACGTTTAGTGGTAGCTCTAACGTCCACGAACACACACAACCGCCTGCGCATAGCCCGCTCGCATTCGCTCGCGCTAGCTGCTTCGGCGTTGTGTGTGTTCGCTTGGTGACTTCGTTTGCGTATAGTGGTAATTCTAAAAAGCGGATTGTGCCAAACTATATGAATGGCACAAACAAATCATATTGCGCTTGACCCACCCTCCCGTTCGCGCACAATATCCCCGCCGTGGGGAAAAGAGGAGACGGCGGGGATGCTCCCTGCGAAAAAATGCGAGTGCCCTCGGGAAGATTCGAACTCCCAAGATCGGGGTAGAATCCCGACAGTTTATCCATTAGCTTACGAGGGCAAAGAGAAAGAAGCGCATAAATGCGCCGGAGAATTCTTTATCTTCTGTGCCTCGTTAGTATCACTACGCTCATACTATCACAAAATTATAATTTTATCTGCTTTGGTAATACTTTTTTAAAACAATCATCACACATATGGACAAAAGATTTATTTATCAACTTCATTTGCTTCGTATGTAATTCCATTAGTTTTATCACTAATTGATAATAAAATTTATTGAAACCATTCAAGTCTTTAAATACATCTTTCGCCTCGTGATCTAAAAGTTTATGGATACATTTATTTCGCATCTTTGAAAACCGTCCCAACATTTCTATCAAAGCCTTATCTTTCGTGTATGCATTTAAGACCTTAATCAGATAACCCAAGGGCTGGTTTTCAATATCATCTCTGCTATAAAGATTTCTGGGATTAAAATTCACATGATTTTGAACTGCCGCACCTTCAATTATTTTTTCAAAAGTCAAAATAGCATCCTTCGCCAGCATCTCAACAAGTAAACTCATGTAAAGAAGTGCCTCAACTCTTTGTCGTTTGCTCCACAAAAAATCTACCCTGCGGTTGTAGTATTCAAATTTCTTTACTAATTCCTTGCCTGTCATGTTTTTATATTGAATTTATTTTTTCTCATTATAATTAGTGAGAGCTCCTTTATTTTCTCAGCCCTAATTAAGTAGTAATTTTTTTATTTGATACCTTTTATAAGCTCAATATCAATCTTTTTTCCATCAGCATGGACATAGGAAATAACATTTTCTGAAAATCCAAACATTCTATATACTCTAGCAAGAATAAAGTAAACAAATTTTGCTACACTGTCTTCATCAAGAATATCCGAGACATTAATTTTAGTATTTGTTTCGGTATCTGTATTGATCGGATTCATACTCCAACTATGAGCAAAGTGGCTCTGGTCGGGAAGTTTTTCATCACCTAGCACATAATTACTATCCATCCCAACAAATCCAAATTCACAGATTACTTTCTTTGGTGTCTCACAGTCTTGAAGCGCCCTATTTAGTAGAGCAACACAATTGTAAGTAAACTCGACCAAGGCGGTAGTATTGATTTGTGTCCGATCACCCTTTAACGTACTTTGACGACTTGAGTTAGCCCAACAGAAAAATGATTCCGAAACTGACACTTGGATTATGATATGTCCGTTTTCTAAGATTTGGACTCGCCTGACATCATCTTTGTACTCGATTCCATTTAGCTGAATCGTGTACTGCGTATTTCTCGGCAACCCCCATCCTCCGTATCTAAATCCCTGCATTTCACGTTCAACATAGTACTTTAGTGATCCTTGCTCGTTGGAAAATAGACTCTGAAATGGACACTCCTCTCCATTCTCATTGAGAACGGAAAAGCCAATATAGTAAAAAGGTTTTGAAAAAAGGGTATCGATTTGTTTTGTCATAAATGTTTTTTTATATCGTAACGCATTCCCAAGGACATAGTTTTTGAGGTTTTTCCTATTAGCTTCTCAGTGTTGCTGAGAATTCTGTCACTTGTTCCGGCTATATTTTTTAAATATTTCTCAAAGTAAATGCCTTGGTGAACGAGTTCATGAAGATACTCTATATGGTGTCTTACTCCTCTATCGTGAGTTCTGATGTAATACGCCACGAATTCACGATTATGAGCATCTCGACGAACAAAATATGGTCTTTCTTCCGAATTATTACTTATTGAGATCAATAAAAACTTCTTTCCATCATTTGTCACAATTTGCTCAAAACCAACAAAAGTACCGATGGAGTTAGGGTAAATGTACTCAGATAGGATAGAGTACACGCCGTCCATAGAAGGAAAATCAGTTAATCCGTCAGTTGCTTTAACATAATCAGCAAGTTCATTTTGTGCTTTTTCAGTTTTGCAGCCGATAATCAAATAACCTCCGTTATTATTTGCAAAAGCTGTAATGTCTTTACATAACTCGTGCTTATCTTTTTGATCACTCAAATTATAAAAAATCTCCTTCGCGTCAAAAAAGTCATTCTCGGCATGTCCAATCAGTTCGTCGAGATTTTTTGAATCAATTATCTCTTTAAATCGTTCGACTGTTAGTGGTTCATTATCCATACTAGTTCAAATCTAAAAACTTCCAATCTTTCAGATTGTTTGGGTTGTATTCGTATTCCAGTCCATCGTGATAACGCCAACTGTTCTTTTCTTTCAATACAATTCCGCCATATAGCTTTTTACCTTTCTTGTTTTGATCGGCGATATATTTTGCCAATCCCTCGGCTCGCGATTTTGCTGTTTCTGCCGTAAGCCCGCCTTTTGTGTCAAACAAGCCAACACGACCACCTTTTTGCATTACAATGAAATCAACATAAAACGACCTCTCAACTCCATGTTCAATATGAGGCACAGCAAAATATGTAGCATCACTTTTCCCATTCTTAAACCACGATTCAACGCCTTTTGATTTTTCTAAATACTCAATAAAATCAACTTCGAGATCGCTATCCTCTTCGAACAAATTCGCTGTTCCCACACCAGACTTTCTTGTGTAGTAAGGTTGTATTACAGATTTTTTATAATCTTTCTTTGCGAAAGAAAGTGTATAGTTTATAACTTTCGGTACATTCCACGGCTCCTCATTTTTCACTAACTCATTTTTACCTTTTCCAACTTCCTCTTGATACATTTCTTTTGCAAGATTGATAGTGTCAATCATCACTTGGTGATTTTCCTCCGCCAAAACGGCTGCTTGAATCTTTGGCCATTCGTCCTCATCTCGTGATGCTTCAAAAAATGAATAGATTGAGCTTTTTATGCGACCGATTGAGCGTTGCTCTGGCGCGAATGGTGCAAGATTATTTCGCGCAAACATATCAAAAGCGTTTTGCAGTTCAACTTCGTTTTTAGGAATATCAAGCGTTCCTTTTTTGTCTATACTTTTTGTTTCCTTGTCGGCATCAATAATACGCCCACTCGCAATCAAACTTGTTTTCAAAATACTATGTTTGAACGAAAACTTTTCCTTGAGTTTTAATTTCTTTCCCGCCTCAATGAAAAGAGGAGTAAAATCAGAGGAAAGACGCGTTTCCTCACGGAAACGTTTTGAGTGATAAGACGACAAATCAAGATTTTTGTAATTCTTGATTCGAAATCCTGTAAAAGTCGTGATGTAATCGCGAGACAAATCCTCGGCGACATTTATATCCTGCAAACTCGTAAATACATAACCAACATTCAAATCTTGATTAGCATAATGTTTCTGCTCTGACATACGCATAATGCGCCCGAGTGTTTGAATAGAAAAAGTGATATTTTCTTCACGCCACTGTCTAAACAAAACCAAAATTGTCGCACGAGGACAATCCCAACCAAGCGAAATCGCTTGTTTAAATATCATCACATCAACCTCGTTTTCGTTCTTCTCAATGTTCGCAAGGTTTATTTTGTTGTCTTTGTCAGAAAGATATATCGCAAGCCGTCCATTTTCTGTCGTGTAACCAAATTTTTTGAGCAAAGCAATTATCTCGTCTTTTTTATCTGATACGCCCTGCATAGCATCAGGTAGTTGAATAAGTAAAAGAGGATTTACGCCCGAGCCTTCGGCTTCGAGCTTTTTCTGCAGTTCAATTCGCTTTTTTAACGCACTTTCTAGCACAAGCTCGTCTGCCGATTTATCGCTTTTCTTTTTATCAATGATGTAATGTTCAAAGCCAGGGTTTATGATAATTTCTTTCTTTATCATTTCCTCGTCTTTTACATCTTTGAGTTCTACTTCAACAATTCTGTTTGCATTATTGAGTTGTGGAGTAGCAGAAACTTCAATCGTGATTTTTGGTCCAATGTCTTGAATTAACTCTTTTGATTTTTCACTATTTGCTGTGTGGTGGCTTTCGTCAATGATAAGAAAAATCATTCTGCCCTCGTCTTTCGTCCGAGCAATAATACTTGTCAGATTATTATCTCGTTCGTTTGCACGAACATACAAATTGTCTTTTTTGTTGATACTTGCCCAGTTCAAAAACAAAATTTCATTTTCTCCAATTCTCCGATCATCTAAATCTTCAAAATACGAGCATTTTATACCTACACCATTTTGATCATAGTATTTTCTTAAATTATTTCTGCTTTGGTCGTGTAATTTATTGACCGCAATCCATATAAACGAAAACTTTTTGCCGTCTATACGAGAATCAACCAAACGTTTCAAAAATTCCGCCATCATTAGCGTTTTTCCCGAGCCAGTCGGAGCTTTGAAAATACAAACTTTGTTTCCATCCGCATCCAAAAGTTCGTTGATTTCTCGTTTCAACTTTACAACTGCATTTTCTTGATAATTTTTAAATTCGAATATCATATTATTTGAAAATTTCTCGATACACTTTCAGTATCACTTCTGGAATTGCACAGAGGGTTACTTTATCTTTAACATCAGCAAATCTTTTTGTATGAGGGTCATCTCCCATCGAGAAAACATAAGTATTGAAATGCCCATCAATTTGTTTTATCGCTTTTTTGTAATCATCAATAGATTCCTCGTAGAAAATTACACCGACATATTTATCAGTATTTTTAAAAATCTTAAATTCTGGGGTTTCCTGAGTAAGTTCAAAAGCATTTTCCAAAATACAAAGCATGTCAGCTGATTCTTTTACTAATTTTCTCTTGTTCTTATCTGTCGGCTCTGCCTCCACAAAATCAGTAGTATAGTATTTCAGATTTCCACCAAGACCTTCAACCTTTTCTCCTTTTTGATTTTTAAATCCCCCAATAACCTTTTTTACACGAGGGTAGCAAACATCCTTACAAATTCCGTTCTCGTCATTTGTGCAAAGAATAAAATTCCTATGACCACCATCTTCTTTATTAAGTTCTAAAACCGCATGACCCGTTGTTCCAGAGCCAGCAAAAAAATCGAGTACAGTGCTGTCTTTATCTGTAGATAGTTCAAGTATCCTTTTAATCAAGGAAACTGGTTTTGGATTATTAAATTTCTTTTCTCCCAAAATATCTTCTAATTCTTGAGTCCCATTTGTAGTTGTTCCTACATCATCCCAAATTGATTTCGGAGTCATGCCTTTTTCCATCGCATTACTCAAAAAGCGTTTTCGTGATGGTTTTCCTTTACCATTTTTACCAAAAACAATCCTATTGTCTTTCAATAATCTAAAATATTCTTCTTCTAATACTGCCCAATGGCGACCTTTTACGGGATAATATATTTCACCTGTATTTGGATTTTTAATTGCGTAAGATAAATTTTTCCGTACTCCAGCTGCTTCAAACGGATCAGCTGTCCACGCACCTCTTTTATCATTGTCAGAATTTGAAAATTTTTCCTCTTGGGCAGGGAGTTTAAATTTATTACTTTTTTTGACAGCTTCTCGTAAACCCACCCTGCGCAGAGCGCAGGGCGTTGACGTCTGAGTCCGTTGATTA
>ERZ1292630.2467-Hain-H41-02um-R3-2467-length-17074-cov-6_pt1 | contig 17074 bp, 12 predicted proteins | sample MGYA00564408_ERZ1292630 | MGnify/ENA primary metagenome ERZ1292630 (study PRJEB36523, sample SAMEA6512641) | groundwater metagenome | collected 2019-01-08 | study: AquaDiva: Metagenomics assemblies of 32 groundwater samples | reverse complement strand
TATGCAACGGATTGCAAATCCGTCTAGCCCAGTTCGACTCTGGGTCGCGCCTCCAAATTTCTTCACTGAAGTCAAAAATGCCTGCATCCTGCGGGCATTTTTGATTCTGACGGATTACCAAGTGTTGCCAGCGCAGTAAACCACGGCTGGAAATGTGCTGAGCCAGGCCCAGAAAAAACGGTTGAGTCCAAAAAACCAGAACACCAAAAAGTGGAAGAGGGCGGCGACGGCGCAAAACAACAAGGCCAGTCGCGCATCCAGCAGAGCCAGTGGAAAGCAACCTTCCCAAACGGTGAATGCCCAAGAGCACACGCAGGCGAATTGGGGGTGGCGAAAAACACTGTTCTGGGGCAAAGGGCCATAAACGCCAGTGTCTAAAAAATGCGTCATGGCCTGGCCAGATCGCCATTCCGGGCGCAGCAGTTTCACCCAGCCAGACACAAAATACGAGCTGACGGTTTGCAAACTGATGTACCAAAATCCGGCTCGCCAACCCCATGCGACATCGGTCATTGCGCCGACCAGGTGGGCCAGCAACAAGCCTGTGATACCGACCAACGTCATGAAATCGCTGCCGCCATTGAATGCGCCGCGCCAGCGCAACAGCAGCAGCAACGCCATCAAAAAGAGCAGCAGAGCGCCGATCCAGTTCAGTTGTCCCAGCATCAAGGCCATGGCCAGCACCAAGCGCAGCGCCAGCAAAGCGGTGTAGGCCCCAGGCTGGAACAACGTGTCCAGGCTCGCCTTGATCCACGCGGGGCGTGGGGGAATTTCTTGCCGAAGCGAGGGCCACAGGGTCAGTCTGTCCAGCGATGGCACGCGCAGGTATTCCAGTGTCTGCAGCAGCAGGCTCCAACCCAGCAGGACTTCAAAAATGCGGACAGCCAGCGTCAGTTCCATGCGCGGATCACCGGTGATTGCAGCATGAGTTCATTGCGTTGCCCTTCGGGCAGCACCATCCGAACTTCAAACTGGAAGGCCGAAAGTTGGCGCACCGGCGCTTGCGCGATCATGGGGTGGTCACCCCAACACGCCCCGGCCACGGCCTGCTGGGCCAAGCGACTGACCAATTGGTACGTCACCCGTTCGCGGATGTCGGCGCCGTCGGGCAAGTCGTTGATGTCGTTGGCCAGATGGTCGACCAGGTTCTGGTGTGCCAGAGCCAGATTGACGGCCGGGTTGTGGACCAGGTGCCAGCCTTTGCGGGGCAACCGCGGATAAATCAGGCGCCAGTCGGACCAGGTGCCCGCTTCCGTTTGGCCGCGCACATACAGACGCGGTGCCGGGTTGATGCCGTGGTAGAACTTCCAGTTGGGAAAAAACGCCCGAAAGAAAAACAGCCAAGGCCCTTCAATCACGCCCCAGCGCTTGCGCAGCGTCAAGGCCAGCAAGGCGAAATAGGCCACGATCAACGCGGTGGTGAAGTCCATGGGGTCAGTTTATCGCCTGTTCCAGGCCACAACTGTGGGCACCGATGCCAACTTGAGGCGAGCCTCGCTCAAAACCGTTCATTCTTGTGGCCTAATATCGCTTTGCATTATTTATCTGGAGCCGTAGATGGGCAACAAAATCGTGACCGAAGCAGATCGTAAATTCACCCCACCACTGCCCGCATTGCCTGGCGTGACTCTGCGCACGGGTGGCCGTGGCCAACGTGTCAGCTTGGAGCGCGGTGTCGCTACACGCACCAAAAAGAACCCTGGCAAGCGTTCCAAAAAGGGCGGTTGATGGCGGCTGGATCTGGCTTGGCCAGGTCCTTCCAACCCGAGCCACTGAAATTCAGTGGCTTTTTTTTTATGGGCCCAGGCCATCCATCAGGGCTGTTGCTTGCGGCTTTTCGAGAAACAAGGGCGTCTGACATGTTGATTTCTTATGCATCCGTTTTGGTCGCGGGGTTGATGCCGCTCGTTTGTGCCGGGATTGCCAAAGCCGGTGCCAAAGACTATGACAACCGCAACCCCCGTGCCTGGTCGGCACAGCAAGTGGGCTACCGGGCAAGAGCCAACGCAGCCCAGGCCAACTGCTTTGAGGCTTTTCCGTTCTTTGCCGTCGGCGTGGTGTTGGCACTGCTGACGGGCGTCGATCCTTTTGTGGTCGATTTGCTGGCGGTTCTTTTTGTCGCGGCACGGGTGGCCTATGTGGCCTGTTATGTGTCCGACAAAGCCCTGTTTCGCTCCATTTTCTGGGCGCTCGGTCATCTGAGCGTGGTGACGCTTTTTGTGCTGGCCATGCAGAACTTGCAGCTGGGTTAAAGCGGTAAAACGGTTTTATCAAGGCACAATACAAGCCTTGGCCCCGGTGGTGAAACTGGTAGACACACCGGACTTAAAATCCGTTGCTTCCTGAAAAGGGGCGTGCCGGTTCGATTCCGGCTCGGGGCACCATCGATACTGAAGCACCATCATGAAAAACGACAACGCACCGCTTGAAATTCATGTGCATGGTGATGTGCCGATCAAACCCGGCACCGACATCAAGGCGATCCAGGAAGCGCTCAAGCCGCTTTGGCGTTACGCTGGCGCCCGCAACCTGACCGAAGGTTCGCCCAGTCTCTACGAAGAAGAGCCCGGCATCCGGTTTGACGGGGATTTGCAGCGTCTGCAAATGTGCTGGACCGTGCGTGGAGACGACGACTTCCGCATGGTCATGGAAGACCTGTGCATGAACCTCAATGAACTGTCGGCCGCAGGCACCCAGATCGAGGTCACCTTCTACGACACCGAATTTGACGACGAAGACGACGCCAACGGCGCCGAGTCGCGCGACGATTTTGTGATGTTGTTTGTCGGCCCTGATCCCGCCGCCATCATGCAGGCCCAGCGGGACTTGTTGATACACGATGTGGTGAACATGATGGAGCGTCATTTTGACGGCTCGGAGTTGTCCGGCGTTGTGGCTGAAATCGACAAATTGTTCAGCCAGCGCTTTGACAACCTCGTCAGTTCGCTGGAGCTGGGCAAACCGCCCCGTGGTTCGGGCGGCAACAACAGCGGGCATGGCGGTGGCGGTCGCCGTCCACGTCACCTGCACTGAAAGAGGTTGACATGAACGCCCTGTTTTCGCGCGACGCGCTGAACCCCGGCGTTCGGTGGCGTGAGCTGTTGGGTTGGGCGATGTACGACTTCGCCAATTCGGGCTACACCACGGTGGTGATCACGGCCGTGTTTGCCGCTTATTTTGTCGGAGGCGTGGCGGGCGGCGCCTCCTGGGGTCCGTTGGCTTGGACGGCGGGTCTGAGTGTTTCTTACGCCATTGTCATGCTGACCATGCCGGGTCTGGGGGCCTGGGCCGATCGCACCGCAGGCAAAAAACGTTTGTTGATGGGGGTGACCGCAGCCTGTGTCGTGAGTACGGCGGCTTTGGCATGGGTCGGGCCGGGGCAGGTGGCGCTGGGCTTGTTGCTCTTGATCATCTCCAACACGTTTTATTCCTATGGCGAGTCGTTGACCGCTTCTTTTTTGCCCGAACTGGCTCAGCCGCATGCCATCGGGCGTGTGAGTGGTTGGGGCTGGGCTTTGGGCTATATCGGCGGCATGCTCACGCTTGGGTTGTGTCTGGCCTATGTGTTGGCCGCACAGGCGCGTGGTGAGTCGGGCAGCCAGTTTGTGCCCGTGACGATGCTGATCACCGCCGTGGTCTATGGCGCAGCCGCATGCGTGACCTTTGCCTTGATGCGCGAGCACGCTTCGCCGCAACCCGACGCACCCGTGGTGGGCGTGCTGCACAGCTTGCGCGGTCTGCGGCAAACCCTGCGGGATGCCAGGCCTTACCAGGACTTCACCCGGCTTTTGGCCTGCGCGGTGGCTTATCAGGGCGGGGTGGCGGTGGCCATTTCATTGGCTGCCATTTATGCCGAGCAAGTGATCGGGTTTCAACCCCAGGAAACCATGGTCCTGATCTTTGTCCTGAACATGGCCGCCTTTCTGGGCGCATTTGTCTTTGGGTACGCGCAAGACAAGATCGGCCACAAGTTGGCTTTGGCCTTGACTTTGTTGGGGTGGATCCTGACCTGCGTCATCGCGGCTTTGTCCAGCACCAAAGAGGTGTTTTGGTGGGCTGCTGCCATTGCCGGTTTGTGCATGGGGTCGAGCCAGTCGTCCGGGCGCGCCATGGCGGGCTTGATGGTGCCGCCGGCTCGGTTGGGCGAGTTTTTTGGCCTGTGGACTTTCGCGATCCGTCTGGCCAGCATTCTCGGGCCTTTGAGTTACGGCCTGATCACCTGGCTGAGCGGTGGCAATCAGCGGATTGCCATTGGCTCAACCTCGTTGCTGTTTGTCGTGGGCCTGGTCTTGCTCGTCCCCATCAATGTGGAGCGGGGACGCCGCATGGCGCTGGGGCAGGACTGATCAGCTGGGGGTGTTCGCCCGTTGGCAGGCGGTATGAGGCAGGCCCAGCCAGCGTTGTGCTGCCGCTTGCAGGCTGCTCAAATCACCATTGGTCATCAGCTGAACGCGGGCCGCCAGTGCGTGCGGTCTAGGGCCTTGGCGCAGTTGCGACGCGGCTTCCAGCAAGCGACGGGTTTGTCGTGCCACGGGCTCGCCGGTGGACACCAAATGCACTTGCGGGCCGAGCAACTCGCGCAACGCGGGCTCGGCAAATACATAGTGTGTGCAGCCCAAAACCAAGGTGTCTATTTGCCCCGGTGCTTGACCGAATGTCCCCATTTCGTGGGTGTACGTCTGCAGCAATTCGGTGATGCGCTGGCTTGCCTGGGCACCTAAAGTCGCATGGGTGCTTTGCTCGATGGCCAGTGCCAGCCCGTTGCAGGCTTGGATGCTGAAGTGGGCCTGGTCTTGCAGGCTGGTCAGCAGGTGCTGAAATTTTGCGCTGCCCAACGTGCCCCGCGTTCCGATGACCCCGATGTGCCGGGTTTGGCTGATGTGCAAGGCGGGCTTCAATGCGGGCTCGACGCCAATCAGGATCAGATGCGGGTGTTGCGCACGCAACTCGTGAATGGCGGCTGCCGTGGCCGTGTTGCATGCCACCACCAGGGCTTTGATGTGGTGTTTGTCGATCAGGTGCTTGGCAATGGCCAGGCTGCGCTGGCGAACGAACAGATCGGTTTTTTCGCCATAAGGCGCATGACCGCTGTCGGCCCAATACACAAAGTGCTCGGCAGGCAAAGCCACTTGCAGGGACTGCAAGACACTCAGGCCGCCGATGCCGCTGTCAAAAACGCCAATGGGGGATTGGGTCATGAATCAGGTGAGGGCGGTGGCATCTTGCGCAACAAGACGGCCACCGCCGCATCCCATTCAGGCAGCGGCTACACCAATGCCTTTGAACTCACCGGTGGCAATGCGTTTTTGCCATTCGGCAGGGCCGGTGATGTGCGCGCTGGTGCCGCCCGCGTCGACCGCCACGGTCACCGGCATGTCCACCACGTCAAATTCGTAAATGGCTTCCATGCCCATGTCGGCAAAGCCCACCACTTTGGCGTGTTTGATGGCTTTGGACACCAGGTAAGCGGCGCCGCCCACGGCCATCAGGTAAGCCGACTTGTGCTTCTGGATGGCTTCGATGGCGACCGGGCCGCGCTCGGCTTTGCCAATCATGGCGATCAGACCGGTGTTGGCCAGCATCATTTCGGTGAAGCCGTCCATGCGGGTGGCGGTGGTGGGGCCTGCAGGACCCACCGCCTCGTCGCCCACGGGATCCACCGGGCCGACGTAATAAATCACACGGTTCGTGAAGTCCACAGGCAACTTCTCGCCCTTGGCCAGCAGGTCTTGGATGCGCTTGTGCGCGGCATCGCGGCCCGTCAGCATCTTGCCGTTGAGCAGCAGGGTTTGGCCGGGTTTCCAGCTGGCCACTTCGGTGGGCGTCAGCGTGTTCAGGTCCACGCGTTGGCTTTTCTCGGTGTCAGGCGTCCAGCTCACGTTGGGCCACAGGTCAAGCGAGGGGGCTTCCAGATAGGTGGGGCCGGAGCCGTCCAGCACAAAGTGCGCGTGTCGGGTGGCCGCGCAGTTGGGGATCATGGCCACGGGCTTGGAAGCCGCGTGGGTGGGGTACATCTTGATCTTGATGTCCAGCACGGTGGTCAGGCCCCCCAGGCCCTGCGCGCCAATGCCCAAGGCGTTGACCTTGTGGTACAGCTCCAGGCGCATTTCTTCGACCTGGTCGAGCTTTTCGCCTTTGCTGGATTTTTCGAGCAGCTGGTACATGTCCAGGTCGTCCATCAGGCTTTCCTTGGCCATGAGCACGGCTTTTTCGGCGGTGCCGCCAATGCCGATGCCCAGCATGCCGGGCGGGCACCAACCCGCACCCATGGTGGGCACGGTTTTCAACACCCAGTCGACGATGCTGTCGCCGGGGTTGAGCATGATCATCTTGGACTTGTTTTCGCTGCCACCGCCTTTGGCGGCCACGGTCACTTCAACGGTATTGCCCGGCACGATTTCGGTGAAGATCACCGCAGGCGTGTTGTCTTTGGTGTTTTTGCGGTTGAAGTGCGGGTCGGCCACAACGGACGCGCGCAGGGTGTTGTCCGGGTGGTTGTAGCCACGGCGCACGCCTTCGTTGATGGCGTCATCCAAGCTGCCCGTGAAGCCGCCCCAGCGCACGTCCATGCCCACTTTCAGGAACACGTTGACGATGCCGGTGTCCTGGCACATCGGGCGGTGGCCCGTGGCGCTCATTTTGCTGTTGGTGAGGATCTGCGCGATCGCGTCCTTGGCCGCCGGGCTTTGTTCCCGTTCGTAGGCCTTGGCCAGGTGGGTGATGTAGTCGGCGGGGTGGTAGTAGCTGATGTATTGCAGGGCAGCGGCAACGGATTCGATCAAATCGGCTTGTTGGATCACAGTGGTCATGGTGCAAAGGTCCGGTGGAGAGTCAATGGATGGGGTGATTCAGTGGCCCGATGTGTCGTGGTGCGACATCAGTCGGTCCGCATAGGCAATGGAGATTGCGCTGAGCAAAAACGCGAGATGGATGATGGTTTGCCACATCAGCACTTTTTCGTCGTAGTTGGCGGCGTTGATGAAGGTCTTGAGCAGGTGGATGGAACTGATGCCAATGATGGCCGTGCCCAGCTTGACCTTGAGCACCGAGGCGTTCACATGGTCCAGCCACTCGGGCTGGTCGGGGTGGCCTTCCAGATTCAGGCGCGAGACAAAGGTTTCGTAGCCGCCCACGATGACCATGATCAGCAAGTTGGAGATCATGACCACGTCGATCAGGCCCAGCACGACCAGCATGATCACGGTTTCGTTCAGGTTGGTGATCGGTGCATCGGTTTTGTACCCGATGCTGCTGATGAGTGATTGCAATGCGTGTTGGTTGCCAAAGGCTGCTTCGAGCAAATGCACGAGCTCGACCCAAAAATGGAACACGTACACCGCTTGTGCAGCGATCAGGCCCAGATACAAGGGCAATTGCAGCCAGCGGCTGGCAAAAATGAAGCTGTTCAAAGAGCTCGTGGGGCGTTTGGATGTGGACGGATTCTTTGACATGGTTTTCCTGAAACTTTCCGTGTGCCTGCGGCATCGGGCAAACCCGGATTTTAGGCGGTAGAACAGCGATTCCAACCCAAGTCCGTGCAAGCCTGATGTCAGTCAGTGCTTTGTAAGAGCGAAAGCCGACATTTGCATCAGTTTCAAAAACGCCATGTCATTGAGGAGACCATTCAAATGAGCGCCACCGTTTACCAACCCAGTGCCGATTTCGTCAAAAACGCCCATGTTTCAGGCATGGCCGCTTACGACGCCTTGTGCAAAGAAGCCGATACCGATTACCAGGGCTACTGGGGTCGTCTGGCCAATGAGCTGATCACCTGGAAGACCCCCTTCACCCAGGTGCTCGACGAATCCAATGCACCTTTTTTCAAGTGGTTTGAAGACGGCACCCTGAACGCCTCCTACAACTGCCTGGACCGCAACATCGAAAAGGGCTTGGGCGACAAGACCGCCATCATTTTCGAAGCCGATGGTGGTGAGGTGACCAAGGTCAGCTACAGCCAACTGCTGGCCAAGACTTGCCAATACGCCAACGCACTGAAGTCCCTGGGCATTCAAAAAGGTGACCGTGTCGTCATCTACATTTCCATGTCCATCGACGGCGTGGCCGCCATGCAGGCTTGCGCCCGCATTGGCGCGACCCACTCGGTGGTGTTCGGTGGCTTCTCGGCCCAGTCGCTGCGTGACCGCATCGAAGACACGGGCGCTGTCGCCGTGATCACCGCAGACCACCAGGTGCGCGGTGGCAAACAGTTGCCCCTCAAATCCATCGTGGACGAAGCCCTCGCGCTGGGTGGTTGCGAGGCCATCAAGAACGTGCTGGTGGTCAAGCGCTCGGGTTCCGAGATCGCAATGACCGCAGGCCGCGACCTGTGGATGGCCGACGTGGCCGACAAGCAAGCCACCACCTGCGAGCCCGAGTGGGTCAGCGCAGAGCACCCCTTGTTCCTGCTTTACACCTCCGGCTCGACCGGCAAACCCAAAGGCGTGCAACACAGCACCGGCGGCTACTTGCTGCACGCAGCCTTGACCACCAAATGGACCTTCGACTTGAAGGCCGATGACGTGTTCTGGTGCACCGCCGACATCGGCTGGGTCACCGGCCACACCTACATCACCTACGGCCCGCTGGCCCTGGGTGGCACCGAAATCGTGTTCGAAGGTGTGCCCACTTACCCCGACGCTGGCCGCTTCTGGAAGATGATCCAGGACCACAAGGTTTCCATCTTCTACACCGCCCCCACTGCCATCCGCTCGCTGATCAAGGCCGCCGAAGCCAACGACGCCGTGCACCCCAAGAGCTACGACCTGACGAGCCTGCGCCTGTTGGGTTCGGTGGGCGAGCCGATCAACCCCGCCGCTTGGGAGTGGTATTACCAGCACGTGGGCGGCAGCCGTTGCCCCATCGTGGACACCTTCTGGCAGACCGAAACCGGTGGCCACATGATCACCCCACTGCCGGGCGCCACGCCCATGGTGCCGGGCTCGTGCACACTGCCGTTCCCCGGCATCCAGGCTGCCATCGTGAGCGAAACCGGCGAGGACATGCCCAATGGCCAGGGCGGTATCTTGGTCGTCAAGCGCCCATGGCCGTCGATGATCCGCAACATCTGGGGCGACCCCGAGCGCTTCAAGAAGAGCTACTACCCCGACGACTTCAAGGGCAAGTACTACCTGGCAGGCGACGGAGCCATCCGCGACGAGAAAACCGGTTACTTCACCATCACCGGCCGCATCGACGACGTGTTGAACGTCTCTGGCCACCGCATGGGCACGATGGAAATCGAATCCGCGCTGGTCAGTTGCACCGAGCTGGTGGCCGAGGCCGCCGTGGTGGGCCGCCCTGACGACACCACGGGCGAAGCCATCTGTGCTTTCGTGGTGCTCAAGCGCGCCTTGCCCAACACCGACGAAGGCAAGGCCATTGCCAAGCAATTGCGCGACCACATCGCCAAGGAAATCGGCCCCATCGCCAAGCCCAAGGACATCCGCTTTGGCGAGAACCTGCCCAAGACCCGTTCGGGCAAGATCATGCGCCGTCTGCTGCGTTCGCTGGCCAAGGGCGAAGAGATCACGCAGGACATCTCCACGCTGGAGAACCCCGCGATCCTGGGCCAATTGGGCCAGGCTTACTGATCCGCTTGTCGGCTTCAGTTCAAAAAGCGCCGCTTGCGGCGCTTTTTTTATGGCTCAGCCCGGCAAAGCCTGCTTTCCGGTGAACAATCGTCATCGCTTTTCACTCCAGCGCCAATTGCCCAGGACGCCTTGATGACCCCCTCCAACAGCCCAAACCCCATAGCCCCCGGCTTCATCGTGTTGCACGGCAACCGGTCCGAGGATTTGGCGCAGACGCTGATCACCTGGCTGGGCGGGCACCCGCTGGGGCCGCTCGAAGAAGAAGTGGTGCTGGTGCAAAGCAACGGCATAGCCGAGTGGTTCAAGATGACGCAAGCGCAGCAGTTGGGCGTGTGTTCGGCGGCGCGTGTCGATTTGCCCGGGCGTTTTGTCTGGCGCGCTTACCGCCAGGTGTTGGGCGCGCAGGCGGTGCCGCGTGAATCGCCGCTCGACAAATTGCCCATGACTTGGCGGCTCATGCAGGTCCTGCCGGGCTTGCTGGCGCAGCCCGAATTCGCCCCCATGGCGCGTTACCTCGATCCTGCCGCCACATCTGGCGCAGCCGATGACACCCGCTTGCTGCAACTGGCCAGCCAGTTGGCCGACTTGTTTGACCAATACCAGAACTACCGCAGCGACTGGTTGCAGGCCTGGGCCGCTGGACGCGACGAACTGCGCGACGCCTCGGGCCAGTCGCAGGCCCTGGCCGAAGACCAGCGCTGGCAACCGGCGCTGTGGCGCGCGCTGCTGGGCACTCTGACGCCTGAGCAGCGCAGCGCCACGCGGCCTGATCTGCACCGTCAGGTGTTGCACAAGTTGCAAAGCGGTGAAGATTTTGCAGGCCGCCTGCCGCGCCGCCTGGTGGTGTTTGGCATGAGCCACATCCCGGACGCCATGCTGGAGATGCTGGCCGCGCTGGCCCCGCACAGCCAGGTCATTTTGGCCGTGTCCAACCCCTGCCGCTTTTATTGGGGCGACATCATGGATGGGCGGGAACTGTTCCGCACCCAGCGCCGCCGCCATGCCTTGCGCGAGCCAGGCCGCCCAACGCCCGAGCTGCAAGACATGCATTTGCACGCCCACCCGCTGCTGGCCGCCTGGGGCCGGCAGGGGCGCGATTTTGTGCGCCAGCTCGATGCGTTTGACGATGCCGTGGCCACGGCGCAGGCCTTCCCGTCGCTGCGCATCGACCTGTTTGACGAAACACCTGAGACCGCCAACACGCCCATGCTGACCCGGGTGCAGCAGCGCATCCGCGATCTGGAGCCCTTGGGCACGCGCCACGACGACGCACCGCTGGCCGAGGGCGACCGTTCGGTGGTGTTCCATGTGGCGCACAGCCCGGTGCGAGAACTCGAAGTGCTGCACGACCAGTTGCTGGCCTTGCTGGCCCGCCGTGATCAGGGCAGCGCGCTGAACCCGCGTGACATCGTGGTCATGGTGCCCGATGTGCAGAGCATGGCCCCGGCGATCCGCGCCGTGTTTGGCCAATACGCGCGCAGCGACAAGCGTTTCATCCCCTACGACATTGCCGACCTGAGCGCCAAATCGAGCAGCCCGGTGATTTTGTCGGTCGATGGGTTGCTGGGTCTGCCCGCGCAGCGCTGTGGTTTGAGTGAATTGATCGATTTGCTCGAAGTGCCCGCCGTGGCCAAGCGCTTTGGCATTGCCCCCGACAAATTGCCCCAACTCACGCAGTGGATGAGCGGTGCAGGCATCCGCTGGGGCCTGCATGCCGCGCAGCGTGCGCAGCTGGACCTGGCCGCGTGCGGCGAGCAAAACAGCGCCTGGTTTGGCCTGCAACGCATGCTGCTGGGCTATGCCTCGGGGTCTATGGATGGCTTGCCCAATGTGGCTGGCTGGCGGGGCATCGAGCCTTATGCCGAGGTGGGCGGGCTGGACGCCGAGCTGGCAGGCAGTCTGGCGCACCTCTTGCAAACCCTGGGCGACTGGTGGCAGCGCACGCAAAGCGTGGCCACGCCCGAAGCCTGGTGCGAGCACGCCCAATGGCTGTTGACGGCTTTGTTCAAGGCGGCCGATGAGACGGACGCCCAAGCATTGAATGCGCTCTGCGATGGCCTGGGCCATTGGCGGCGCGCTTGCGAGCAGGCCGGCTTTGCGCAAGAAGTCGGCCTCGCGGCGCTGCGTCACGGCTGGATGGACGCATTGCAAATGCCACGCCTGGAGCAACGTTTTCGGGCCGGCGGCGTGACCTTTTGCACGCTCATGCCCATGCGTGCCATCCCGTTTGAGGTGGTGTGCCTGCTGGGCATGAACGACGGCGATTACCCGCGCCGCAGCCAGCGCAGTGACTTTGACCTGATGGGCCTGCGCGGCATGTTCCGCCCGGGTGACCGCTCACGCCAGCACGACGACCGCCAGCTCATGCTCGAAGCGCTGCTGTCGGCCCGCCGTGTGCTGTACGTCAGCTGGACAGGCCGCAGCGTGCGCAACAACAGCGAGCAGCCGCCCTCGGTGCTGGTGTCGCAGTTGCGCGATTACATCGCCTCGGCCTGGGGCGAGCCTGCGCTCGAAGCGCGCACCACCGCGCACCCGCTGCAACCGTTCAGCCGCCGGTATTTTGAAGATCAATCGCCCTTGCTGACCTATGCTCGCGAATGGCGCGGCGCGCACAGCGCACAGGACGACACGCCAGCGCAGGCGGTCCGCGTTGACCTGGCCGCGCCCGACACCAGCGCACCGCTGGATCTGGACCGTCTGGTGCAGTTTTTCCGCAACCCGGTCAAGGCGTTCTTCAAGGAGCGTCTTGGCGTGAGCTTCTGGAGCCCTGAAGAAGAGCCGGGCGACACTGAAGCCTTTGACCTGGACGGGCTGGAGAACTACCAGTTGATCGCATCGCAGACCCGCCACTGGCCCGCGCCGCAGCAGTGCCAGGGGCTGGACGCGGTGATCAGCACCCGGCTCGACGCCTTGCAACGCGCGGGCGACTTGCCCATGCAGGGCTTGGGTCAGCTCAAAAAATCCGAGCTGCAAGGCAAGCTGACCGCCATGGCCCAGGCTTGGGCCGAAGTGGGGCAAGCCTTTCCCATGGCGGCCGAGCGCGTGGCCGTTGGCCACAGCCACCAGGGTCGGCATTCAACGGTGGTGCTGCGCGACTGGATCGACGCGGTTTACCAAAACCATGCCGGTGAACGCAGCTGGGTGCTGCTGGAGCCCAGCAAGATCACCACCACGGAGAAAAAGCAGGCTCTACCGCGCCCTGAAAAATTGCTGCGCCCCTGGTTGCAATCCCTGTTGGCGGCGGCTGCCGGGCAGGCGCTGCACGGGCGCGTGGTGGGGCAAGACGGCGAACTGCACATCCGCCCCATGCCCGCAGAGCAGGCCGGTGCCGTGCTGGACACTTTGCTGGCCGTGTGGCTGCAAGGCCAGCAAGGGCCCTTGCCGCTGCCGCTCAAAACCGCTTTGGTGCTGGCCAAAGCAGCCCACAGCGAGGAAGACAAAACAACCGATAACTTGGCTGAAATCGCTTACGAAGGCGGAGGCGACGCCATGAGCGTGCAACTGGCCGATGTGCGCGACATGTGTCTGGCTCGGGTGTTCCCAGACTTTGAAGCCCTGTGCGCTGCCCGCACCGCCGACGGCCAAGACGCCAGCGCCTTGGCGCGTCAGGTGTATGGCCCGCTGCTCGAATGGGCTGTGGCTTGCGTCACCGCCCACCCTTATGCCCCAGCGGAGGCCTTTTGATGAACCAAATGAAGCCGAACACGACCGATGCCCCGTCCGCGTCATTGCCGCTGATCGCCGAGCACTTTCCCCTCAAGGGCTCGAGCCTGATCGAGGCCAGCGCCGGCACCGGCAAAACCTGGACGATTGCCGCCCTGTATGTGCGCCTGGTGCTGGGCCACGGCACGCCCGAAACCAAATTTGAGCGGGCACTGATGCCGGCCGACATCCTGGTGATGACCTTCACCCGTGCCGCGACACGCGAACTGTCTGACCGCATCCGGGCGCGCTTGATCGAATCGGCCCGTTGCTTTCGGGGCGAGGCCACGCCCAAAGCCGAAGACACTTTTTTGCAGAAATTGTTGGCTGACTACCCCACGCAGGCCGAGCGTCAGCACGCCGCTTGGCGCCTGGCCATGGCCGCCGAATGCATGGACGAAGCCAGCGTGCACACCATCGACGCCTGGTGCCAGCGCATGCTGTGCGAACACGCGTTTGACAGTGGCAGCTTGTTTGAAGAAGAACTGGTCGCCGACGAGCAGGCCTTGCTCACCCAGGCCGTGCAGGATTACTGGCGCAGGCAGTGCTACGGCCTGGCGCCGCAAGCGCTGTCTGAGGTGTTGGCCATCTGGTCGGGAGTGGACGCCTTGCTCGGCGATGTGAAAGATCTGAAAGACAAGCTCGACGGCGCGTCTGTGCACCAGGGCAGCTTGAGCAACGCCCTGGCGCAGGGCCGCAGCGAACAGCAGCAAGAGCTGAACACGATCCGTCTGCAGTGGCAAGCGCTGGAGCCGCAGCTGCGTGACTATGTGCACGCTCAGGTGCCGCCAAATAAAAATGGCTGGAACGGCCAGCGTTTTCAGATCGGGCGGATCACCGGATGGCTCGACGTTTTGCGCGCCTGGGCGCATGGCGAAGACGAAGCCGTGGTGCCCAAATTGGGAAGCGGTTGGGAGCGGCTCACCCCCGAGGGCCTGGCCGAGGCCCGCAGCGACGGCCTGATGCCCCATTTGCCGCCGGTCTTTGCTGAGTTTGCTGGCTTGCAAGTCCTGCTGCAAAAGTTGCCCCAGCCCAGCGCCTTTGCCCGCCGCCACGCCGCCGCCAGCGTGACCGAGCAGATGCGCCAGCTCAAACGCCAGCAAGGCACTTTTGGTTTTTCTGATCTGCTGGAGCGCCTGCACGCCGCGCTCAAAGGCCCCAACGGCGAGCGCCTGCGTGAGCGCATCGCAGCGCAATACCCGGTGGCCCTGATCGACGAATTTCAGGACACCTCGCCCATCCAATACGGCATTTTTGAGCAGATTTACCGCACGGCCGACAACGCACCTGAGCGGGTCTTGCTGCTGATCGGCGACCCCAAGCAATCGATCTACGGCTTTCGCGGGGCCGACATTTACAGCTACCTGCAAGCGCGCCGCGCCACACACGGGCGGCACTATGCGCTGTCGGTCAATTACCGCTCGACCGACCCGCTGGTCAAGGCGGTGAACCACGGCTTTTTGCAGGCCGAGGCGCTGCTGCCTGCCGGGGCTTTCCAGTTCAAGGGCGAGAACACCGCAGCCCGGGGCAATCCCTTGCCTTTTGTCGACGTGCGCGCACATGGCCGCAAAGAAAGCTGGGTCAACGCCAACGGGCCCTTGCCCGCCATCACCTTGGTGCATGACCTGGCGCTGCAAAGCATGGGCGTGGCGCGCAAGGTGTTTGCCGAGCGATGCGCCGAGCAAATCGTCAGCTGGCTGAACGACCCGGACAACGGCTTTGCGCAAGCGGGTGAGCCCTTTCAAAGGCTGCGCCCCAGCGACATCGCCATCTTGGTGCGCATAGGCAAAGAAGCCGCCGCCCTGCGCCGCGCCCTGCAAAAGCGCCACGTGGCGTCGGTCTACTTGTCCGACAAGGACTCGGTTTACCAAAGCGACGAGGCCCGCGACCTGGTGCACTGGCTGCGTGCCGTGGCCACCCCACAAGATTCGCAACGGGTGCGCGCCGCGCTGGCGCTGGCCAGCGTGGGCCTGCCGCTGGATGCGCTGACCCAACTGGCCACCGAAGACGAGGTGTTTGATGCGCACGTTCAGACCCTGCGTGAACTGCGCCAGACCTGGCTGAGCCAGGGTGTGCTGGCCATGCTGCGCCAGACGCTGCACCGCTTTGGGCTGGCGGCCCGCTGGATGGCCCAAAGCGGCGGTGGCAGCGGTGGCGGCGAGCGCAGCCTGACCAATTATTTGCACCTGGCCGAACTGCTGCAAAACGCCAGCGGCGACCTGGAAGGCGAGCAAGCGCTGATCCGTTGGTTGATGAACCAGATCGCTGAAAACGCCGAACAGACCGACGAACAGGTGGTGCGCCTGGAGAGCGATGCCGAACTGGTCAAGATCGTCACCATCCACGCCAGCAAGGGGCTGGAATACCCAGTGGTGTGCCTGCCGTTTGCTACCAGCTTTCGGGGCTTTGATGCACGGTTCGTCAAATCGGCCCAGCTGCCGTTGGCCGAGGGTGGTCGGGAACTGGTGCTGGACATCGATGACGAGGCCAAGATCCGATTTGAGCAAGAACGCATGCGCGAAGACTTGCGCCTGCTGTATGTGGCCATGACCCGTCCACGCCATGCTGTGTGGCTGGGCTTTACGACGGTCAAGGTGGGCAACGGCAAGGCCTGCAAAACCCAGCAAAGCGCCATCGGCTACCTGCTCGGTGGCACGGATGAGCGCGAAGCCGCCGACTGGCTGGACCCGCTGCAAGCCTGGGCGCGCGGCTGTGACGGCATCGCGCTGGTGCCCGCCACGGCGCCAACCGCCGTGAGCCGCCTGGCGGCCCGGGGCAGTTTGCCCGCCTTGCAGCTGCCGCCCGAATACCAGGCCGACTTTGACCGCCATTGGGGCATCGCCAGCTATTCGCGCCTGACCCGCGATCTGAAAGCGGATGGCACGGTGCCGACCAGCGCGCTCTCGCCCTTGCATCAGCAGCGCCCCGCCGACGATGAAAACCAAGCGGAGACAGACGCACACACCAACGCAGGCGCAGACGCAGCAGCAGAAAGCGCCACCAACTCTGCCCAGACCGCCAGCGCCAGCGACGCGCCCGCGCCCATCTGGCACAGCTTCAAACGCGGCCCGATCACGGGCAACTGGCTGCACCAGCAGCTCGACTGGTTGTCGGCCGAAGGCTTTGCGCTCCAAGACAACGCCAGCTTGTCCGCCCGCTTGCAAGCCCGCTGTGAGCGCGACCACAAAGACAGCGCGCCCGCGCTGGTGGGCTGGCTGACCGATGTGGTCAACAGCCCCTTGCCGGGTCTGAACGTGACTTTGGCCCAGATGACCAGCGTGCGCTCCGAGATGGAGTTCTGGTTGCCCGCGCGCCAGATCGAGACCGCCGCCATCGACGCGCTGTGCCGCCAGCACCTCTTGCCCGGCGTGCCGCGCCCACGCCTGCAAACCAGCACGCTGCACGGCATGTTGATGGGCTTCATGGATTTGGTGTTTGAGCATGAGGGACGCTATTGGGTGCTCGACTACAAATCAAATGCCCTGGGGCAGACCGACAGTGACTTTAGCGCCGAGCATCTGCAAGCCGAGATGGCAAAACACCGCTACGACGTGCAGGCCGCCGTCTACGGCCTGGCGCTGCACCGCTTGCTGCGCAGCCGATTGGGCGCAAGCTATGACCCGGCAAAGCACCTGGGCGGTGCGGTGTATCTGTTCTTGCGCGGCATTCATGGCCCCGCAGGCGGCACCTGCACCCTGACCCTGCCCACCGAATGTCTGGACGCGCTGGACGCCATGCTGGACCCAGCGCCTGAATCTGTTGCCCGAGTGACCGCATGAACG
>ERZ1292630.2466-Hain-H41-02um-R3-2466-length-17075-cov-8_pt1 | contig 17075 bp, 6 predicted proteins | sample MGYA00564408_ERZ1292630 | MGnify/ENA primary metagenome ERZ1292630 (study PRJEB36523, sample SAMEA6512641) | groundwater metagenome | collected 2019-01-08 | study: AquaDiva: Metagenomics assemblies of 32 groundwater samples | reverse complement strand
CTGCCCTCGTCGCCATCGCCCCCCTCTTGACCGTCCATCATCCCGCGTTCCATCGGGGTGTCATCCCACGCGCGTTGCTGCAACAAGACGGAGATGCGATCGGCGTGGCGATCATGACACTTGCGAACCAATCTCAGGCACATGAGCACGACGCGACCCCAAATTCGCAAATCCTCGTGCCCCACAAAGTGCGTGGTGTTTAGGGTTCCGACGATGGTAGGGAACAGTCGAGCGATGACGCAGCGCAAAACGGCATCACGGACGTCGGAGACGATTTCGCTGCCCCGATCGGCGTCTTGGCCTTCGTCTCGGTTGCCACGCTCCAGCGAAACAAAGGGTGACGTCTCACCAAACACCTTACGTTGTTGTTGTTCCTCTATTTGCTCGTCGAAGTCGGCGGAAGCCGCGGCAGCACGACCCCTTGCGGTGACAAAGACGTTGTCGCATTCCGTCAGAAGGTACTCCATGCTGAAGGCGAAGGCCAACGTATTTTGCAACGCGTCGATGGAATGAACGTTTCCCATGGCGAGAGGCGATGTCGAATCGTCCGCCTGAAGGTAGTGCCGCTGCTGGTTTGGATTCGTCGGCGCGCGGGCTGGGTCGTTCCGGCACGACGGTACTGTTTTTGCCAAGTCCAACAAGTGCAGAATGCTACGGACGATTTTCGGTGACGAAAAGATCCCCAAGTCGTGGATGGCGAATGTCGCCAAGGTTCGGGTCGCGAAGCGGCTTCGATCCCACGCGTTGCGGCACACCACGAATAACTCACCGTCTGCGCCCATCTCGCCAACGACCGCGAGCAACAAATCACTTGCGTTCTGTCTGCCAGGAAAAATGGCGGCGTACAGGGCGACGAGCTGTTGGGCCCATAGCACCGAAAACACGCGGGTCGTGGCGAAGTAGGCAACGCATCGCCCAAGAACGACTTCCAATTCACGCAGCGCTGGTTTCATTTCATGGACACCGGCCACCATCGCAGGCGGCAGCGCGTCGCCGAGCACGAACTGAGAATCCGCACCGCGGTAGCGAAGGCGGTCGGCGACCTGTGTGAGCACGTCCATCAGCGATCGGTAGGATTGTACAAACGGCAGGCTGCCCAATTCGACAGGGTACGGGACCTGGGAGAGCGTCTCCAGCGCGACGTTAACACGGCGTAGTTGCTGCACGATCGCGTCACTCGAAAGAACCACGGAACGGGCGCGCAAGACTTCGTAGAGCACGACGAGGCAATGTTCAAAGGCCCTTCGGGCGGTGTCGAGCGAGATGGCCGAATCAGTGAAGGCCATTGTCGCGGCGATTCGCATAGTGGGGATAAACAAAGCCGCTAACTTGCCAAGGGTCGGCTGTTGGAAAGAGGACATGGACGTCGCGGCTGGTGGTTCTCCCGTGCTACCTTCATCAGCCTCGGTTCGCTGCGCCAAGGCTTCTTGATTTGGGTCCACAGCCTCCGCCTTTCGTGCCCCGCCATACAATTCGGCTTGCTCCAACAGCAGTCGCATTCGCACGACACTCGAAGACTGTGACGTGTTGTCCCTGGTGAAGCGCGGTCCACGGGCGTGCCAGTAAAGAGCCTGCATTTCGTCACGCGACAGTTCGGCGTCGTCTAAGAGGTGAACGATGATCGACTGCATCACGTGGCTAAGATCCGCCGCGGCACTCCGGGTCTCATCGCATAGCGACGCCAGGCGCAGAAACTTGAGAGCCACCGACGCCCTCAGCGTCCGGAGGTGTCGATGAACGCGAGCTTGTGCGGCAACGCCGTGCTGCGGCCCGTCTGAGGCAAGGGGGGCCATCGACGGTCTCGAAATGGCCATGGTATAAAGGTGGCGATGCTCATCGTAGGCGCCTCCCCTGTCGCTCGTTGCACGTCTTTGACAGGTTGTAGCGTCATCGGGAGTCGCCGCTGAGATCTTGAAAAGCCATGCCCAGTTGATCGCGATGGAGTAATCGAGCAATTGCTTCTCAAGCACGGAGGCATGCATCGTGGCGACGTCATCCGCTTGCTCGACGCGCCCGATTAAAATTGTTTCGGCATGGTACCGAGAGCGTAACTCGACGAGCCACGTGACAACGTCGAGGAGAAGGATGCTGCTGTCAAGCAATTCCAAAACGGAGGCGGGAGCTTCCGCCGCGCAATTGTTTTCCTCAATTCCCCTTTCGTCCGCCGAGTCCTGCTTCGCTGCCAGCATTACAATTTGTGGCCATTTTTCCGTCTCAAAACGGGCGAGAAAACGACGCGCGGCCTGAACGGCGGCTCTCATGGGCAAAAGGACGTCCATGTGGTCGAAACTCGCCGTCTCTGTTGGGATCTTCGTGCCTCGCGCCGCGCGGATTAATAACGACCGTACGAGCGGCTCGATGGTTGAGGCCACTGCGGCGACCGCGTGGAGTTGGAGCAACGATGGCTGGCACTGTCGATTGGAATCGACGGCGCTTAGTTTTTGCCCGTAGAGCGTCGCGAGCAACTGATAGCCAATTGACCCAGTGAGATACAAACCGTTCGGCACCGCGACGGTTGCGGAATCCGTCGCAGCGGTGGGCGACAATTTCGAGCGCTGAATTAACATGGCCGCATCATCGCAAGTCAAATTTCTTCGGACGGTTCCGGCTGCATCGTGCTGTGAGGTTGGAGGATTTCCGAACTCTCGAATGATCGCCGAGATCCACGTTCGATAGACATGCGGATTCGTCAGTAGATTTGGATGCATCAAAGGAAAGATGGTCATCGAACGGATAAATGAGGTTTGCGCCGACAATGACGAGGAATCACAGGGGTCGCCGTCGTGCGCGTCGACCACGGTCCCCGGAGGCCACTTGAGCAGCTGTTGCAAATGGGTCGATGAACAACCCTGCAAAAGGGGCATGACGAGCGGTGCCGTGCGGCGGGATTCGAAGTTGGTCGACGGATTCCAGTCTTCAAGGCTGACTTGGAGCATTTTGCGCTGCGTGGTCGCGCACGATCGACCTTGACGGAAAAATGCCCTCGTCAGGGCGGCCAATGACGGCATCTCACGAAAGGGGTGCTGATCGATATTTTAATATTCGCGTGCAACAATATTACGGATGAATGCCGAAGGCGTGCTAGGCCTCCGGACGCCTAGGCTAGGCGCGTCGGCTTCTGTCACAGAGTCTGTCACACACCACTGCAACACCGACGCCGTTATTCCGAAGAGGAGGGAGAGATCAAAGAGAAAAATTAAAAAGGAGGAGTGAGTTCACTAGCCCATATTGGCTGCGCACCATCGCGGACCACGTCGACGATTGGGGCTGCGCGCGGCGGTCAACGGGAGGAAGCGCATTTAATCCGCATGTTATCGAAGGGGGAGGGGTTTGACAGAGAGGCGATACCTTCGTTCGTCATAACGACAACGTTCGCGGCATCGACAGTCATTCGTCGCCCGCCGCGGCCGCTTGCTCTAGCTTTTCGGCCTTCCAGCGTTCGAAAGCCTCGGTGCGCTTGTCGTGCAAGACGTGCTTCCGCTGCTTGTTGAGGGCGATGCGGTGCTGCTTCGCCTGTTTGGCCTTGGCCCGCTTGGCATCCTTTTCCTCCTCCGTTAGCTTCGCCCAGCGTTCGGCCTTCAGCCGCGAGCGCTCGGCTCGGTCTTGTTCACGTAGGTCTTGACGACGAAGTTGCCGGTCCTCCTTCTCGTCCGGCGTCTTCTCATCATTTCGGACCGCGAGTGCCCCCGATAAAATAGCCGCACGCTGCTTGTTGACCTTCTGATAGAAGGCAGTCTTTTTCTTTCTCCAGGCGGTTTCGTGCTGCTTGTGGATTTGCTGATACGACGTCGGGTGCTTCACGTGCATGATGTTGGAGCGTAACCCGAGCGCTTTTTCGCTCGCGGCTGCCAGTCGAATGGTTGCCCCGGTGGCCATGAGGGCATCGTTTTCAGCCAGTTCCGCGATCCTCGACGCCACCCAAGCTGGATCGATTCGCACCTTGCTCTGGAAATCAGCAATTTGGCGCAGGCAGAAAAAAAAGTCGTACAACATGGTGTGCTTGATGTCGAAGACTTCCGACAAGGGACACATCATGATGAACCGACGAATCGTTGCGGCCGCTTGCTGCTTCAGGTCGACGGTCAGGCCGCTGAGGCGCGGGAGGTATGCCGAGATTGCCTTGGCGGTGGCGATGTAAGAATTGGCTCGTCTTGCCATGTCGGTTTGCCGCAACGACTCGAATTTGTCCGCCATGGCGTCGAGCAGCACCCACGCGAAGGCGTGCCGGTAGTAGAACATGTCCTGCTGAATGCGGTCGAGGGCGGCCATGGGTAGCCATCCTCGATCGCAAAACACGTCCGCGTACCTCTGCCTCAACAACGTGCGGACGGCTTCGCTGGCGTGATTCTTGTGAGCGATGAACGCCACGAAGTGAAATACGGACAATGCGGCCATCTTGACCTTTGCCAAGCGTTGCTTGATCAGTGAGCCCTGAGCCACAGTGTTCCGCCGGCCGGCGTCCTTGATCGCAAGTACCATGGCCTTTTCCACTTTTCGCAGGTAGGTTCGCAGATCGGCCAAAAGGCCGACCAAAAACGCATCCGTCGCGCCTACGAACGAGCCAAAGTAACGCTTCGGAGACGTGAGCACGCTCGTGAGGCAACCCAGCGTTGCGGTGAAGATCGTTTCGTCCGTCGTCTTCACCTGTGCCCGAAGCACTCCGAGAAAGCATTGAAGCACCCGCAAGACGCACGGCGACTTCAGCGCCATGCCCACGCGCGACGCCAGCCGCAGGGCGCGGAGGACGTCTGCCTTGTTTTGATGTTCCATGTCCGTGGGATAGACATGAAGCTCCTCGTCGGAGGCTCCCTTGTCCGTCAGCATGGCGCGCAGGGAGGCCAAGTAGGCAGGGGTGACGTCGTGGTCCTCGTCCTTGAACTCCTCGTCGACCCCCTCCTCGTCGTCACCGGCCGCGTCGTCCTCTTCTTCGGGGTCCGCGTCACTGCCACTATCAACGTCATCGTCGTCAATCGGTCCATTTTTGGCCTTGCCCGCCGGTGTCGGGGTTTTCTTCTTGTTCTTCGACAGCACTTGGTTTAAAAACACGTCCAAAGCCTCGTTGGCCTCTTTCCGACGGGCATCTTTGGCCTCGTTGCGTACTTTGCCTTCTGATCCCCCCTCGGCTTCCACGTCGACCTCGTTGTCGTCACGTTCGGACTCTTCTTCATCCAACTCCGTGGCCACGTCGGAGTCCTCGTCGCCGTTCCTCTCGGCGCGACCACGTTTGGAACCAGCCGCGGGGGCGCGGGTGCCGCTATTGCCAGCAGCCTTGCTGGCTTTTGCCGATTTCGCGGCGGCCTTCTTTTTTCCTGCACCTTCCTTCTCGTCGTCGCTACTGTCGCCGGACTCGTCGTCACTGGCGCCGTCGTTTTTGGCAGTCGCCGCTGCCTTTTGCTGGCGTTGCTCGGATCGGGCATCGATGCCAAACATTTCTACCAGCGGGGCCACGACCATGTCGATCGCCGCGGCCCCCATCAACGGGGCCATGGAAATCAGCAGCGACGTGGCGCTGTGCCGGACGGCGTTCATCAACGGAATGAGTTGGATGGGCAGCGAAGTTCGCATAACGATGGCGATGATGACGTCAACAAACACTTCGAGCTCCGCTAGTTGCCCCGTGCGGAAGAAGCGTTCCAAATCGGGCACGTTGCTGTCGACCAGCTCGTGGGCTGTGTTGTTAGACGGGTCGTCGCAACTCAAGCAGGCCGCCAAGAATAGAGAAAACCTCTGAATGAGAGATGCGTCGTAAAACAGGACGCTTCGAGGTTCCGGCTGATTGACAATCCCGAGCAAAAGTTCTCGCGCGGCGCGGAAGTTTTCGTAGCGCACGCAAGTGTCGAACCGGGCGCGACCTTCGCTTTCGATCTGCAGCAGTTTGGGGAATAAGGTCACGGTCGGCCGCGGCCGCCATCGTCGCGCCGAGCTTGGCGGCGGAGGCGTCGCAAACGCCTCGGCGACGACGAAGCAAGCGCGGTTGGCTGCGGTGACATCGATCGCTCGCGACTTCGCGGCTTTGTCGGCGGCCTCCAGGGCGTGTGCGGGAAGCGAAAATCCGATGTCGATCAACGCAGACACCGCTTCGTCCGCGTAGGTGCAGTCAGGGCTGTCGAGCCGCCGTTGCACGAGCAAACAAGATCGGAGTTCCTTTACAATCCATGATCGCGTGGCCAAGTACTCAGTGCCGAACTTCTTTTCAACTTGCTTGTACTGCCGGATCAACGATCGGACGCGGTCCGTGAGACCCTCGTCGCCGAGTTGGCGCAACTCCGACACGGGCGTGGTTCGTCCCACGATGCCTTTCCGGCCCAAACTAAGTGACTGAGCGGCCACCTCCATGATGTCCGTCCGCTGGGTTTCATCGACGTTGCGGAGCGCCATCCGGCCGATGATCAATGTGAGCTCTCGAAACAAATTGGCTCGGGGAATGTCCGTCGCCCCGCGGCGGTAGGGCACGATGAGTAAGTTGACCACATTGATGATGTGCACAGACGCGGACTCTCCTTCTTGAGCGCAGCGTTGCTCGATCATGCGCAACAGCTCGGAAAAGACCGGGTGGATGGAAGGGTGGCAGGCCACGACTTGATCCTTCCTGTAAAGCGCGACGCCGAGCTTTTCGAGTGACGATGGTTCGAGTGGGTCCATCGAGGTCCAGGCTTGAACAAAGGCAGGAAGCTTGTTGTTCTTGGACGACGTTGGTAGCAAGCCGTTGTGCTTGGCACTGGTCAATGCGAGAAGAACCGACACACCTTCCGGCCGTAGGTAATCGGTTTCGTCGTGCTTGAAAAATGCAAACCGTAGCCAGTTGCACGTCTCGGCGTCTTGCAACACCGCCTTCCACTGCTCCGCCGAAAACCGCTGTAGCAACCGGCTGAGCCACATGCCGGTGATGAAGCGGATCCCCTTGTGTTCCACATAGAAGAACGACAGCATCTGAACGACTTTGCGAAGGGTGTCGGGCTGCGTCATGTGGGACACCGGCCGGTAGCTCATGGCAGCTCCCAGCGCAAACACCGATGCGAAGTACCGCTGCTGCCGTTCGCCCTTGGTCGGGTCGGCGAGATCGTCGGGATCAATGTCCGGGTCGATCTCCCCGCCGTTATCGTCATTGGCATCGCCTTCACCCAGCGAGCGTTCGAACCGACGCAACGTGGAGCGCATGCGGATTTCCAGTTTCAACTCCGTGTTGATCAGCTCCACGATGACGCGAAGACCGATTTTCTTCCCACCCGTAGCTTCGAGCAAGCCGAACATGGCCAGACACGATGTCACCACGTCAGCAAGGTCGCTCGTCGCCATGCCAAGAAACAGCCGGGTAAGGCCGAAATGAAGCGTCGGATGGGCGACAAGGAGCTCCTCCAGCGTACCGGTATCGCTCGCGCGGTGCTCTTCGCCGACAACTGGAAGGTTACCGATGGTCTCCTCTTCCGGCTTGTCGCCACTGTCTTCTGCAGCCGCCGTGCCAAGCCGAGACACGTAGTAGTTCACCAGAGCGCGGACGCCTTCCTTGCGGCGAACGCTGTTGTGGCGGAGGCACATCTGTAAGATGGCGCGAATGTGCGCGCGTTCGGCGACGATGCCCTTCATCGCTTCCGCACGGGCTGATTTCGGGACGATGCCCTTCTTCGGAGCCGTCTGCTTCGCAGCGTCCTCTTCATCTGCTTCGCCTTCGTCTCGATCACCTGAAGTTTTACCGCCAATAGCGTGGACCACTTTTCCTGGAGCGGTCGCTGCACCTTGATGATGCTTTTCGTGCTTATTGGCCTCGAAGGACGCCCATTCGTGCCATTTCAAGAAGGCGACGATAGGGTTCGGCGATCCTTTGAGAAATCGAGTGAAGTAGCTGCGGAAAGGTGCGGTCGCCGTGGGGAGGTGCTGCTGGATCACGGGATGAGGAACGTAGGTGAAGAAATCATCCAACTGACCTCCGTTGAGCTTGGCTAGTTGGGCTTTGAACAAATTGATGTCCCGGACAAGGCCGCGTGTGACATGGCTGGCCGCATGGAGGTCTCGGTCGTCGCTGCGCGCCGACGGTGCGGCCGAAGTGACTGCAGCGGCCGACGCTTTGGGAACAGCGGCTTTTGGCGGCGGCGCGCCGGCGGCCAACGGCGGTGCCATTTTCACGCGCGCGATGTATCGTTAAGAAAGAAATGAAAAAGCTTTCAAAAACGCACAGCCAAACGCCCCAATCCAGCAGCAAACAAAAGGTCTCTACTTCCCCCCTACAACATTCCTTCGTCACTCTCCATTTTGCTCGCTGGTGCTCGGTCGAGCGACGAGAGGATTGACCCCCTCCCCCAATTCTCACACCGTCTCGAACAACGTCATCACCAAGCGAGTGACGCGTTCGACGCTGACCGTTGGAACCGATGAGTCAGCCGCAGCGATGGCGACCGCCGGAAGTGACGGCGCCGGCGAAGTGACGACGAGGTTGAAAGCGGCATAGGCTTCGATCAGTTCGGCGTTCTTGCTTCGCATCACGGCGGCGGTGGCATCGTCGCACAACGCCGCTCCATGCACGATTACGAGCACGGCGAGCAGATAGGACTCGCGCGACACGATCGGCACCTTGTCGTTGACGTCACAAAGACCGAGGACATTGTGAATCACGACGTCAACAAGGCACAGCTCAACATGCGAAAGACGCAGGAGCAACGCAAGGTTGGACACTTCACGCGAGAAGCGTCCCATCAGAAGCTCTCGTCGCTCGGCCGACGCGCTGCTTTCGCGAATGGAGACTCCCTTGGTCTTGGAGGACAACTGTCTGTCACTGAGGGCGGCGTCGTCCAACGGATGATGCGACGCAGCAGAGGGGATGGGACTTGATGGCGCAGCTGGAGTCCGACCAATAAGGCGGACGATCAGCGGCACGACGGACTCAAACGACTGCAGCGACCCCGTCGACTCCACGACGATGGGTTTTCCTCCGTGCCGGCGCATGAACCAAGCGCGCATTCGCAGGCGTAGACGACCGTCTGCGTATGCCCACAATAGTTTGAGCGCCCCTGCGGCGGGCGACATCCCTTGCTGAACCGCCAATTCCTGATCGCTCTCCGACGACGTCGTAATGAGGTTCTTCGCCGCCAAGTCGGCCACGAATGCTGAGAGCCGTGATTTCACAGGCGGAAGGCGAGTCGCGGAGGTGCTCTGCGGCGTCGTGTCTGCTGCAGCCACACCATTTGCAATATTGGCAGCGCCACTTCCGTTGTCCATCAACCCCATCTTGCCAACCGCCTGCTGTGCGTCGGGCCCACGCTCACGAACCCTAATTGAATCGCCATCCTTCCCGCGGCACAGCGCATCCAAATCACACGATGGGAACAGATCCCGAATGATCGACAGCGTGTCGGAGCGCGCGACCGCTGGCTGCTCGTCGTGCTTCAACGAGAGCGTGCGAGAGACTTCGGCCGCACATGCGGACGAACAGCAGGCCCCGACGCCTTGCCGCAACTGATCGGCGGTGAGGCGGCGGCAACACGTCCACAGCCCACACACACGCGACGCGAGTCTTTCACTCAAAATGTCGCGTACGTGCGGTTCTTCCAGCAATTGGAGCATCAACCGAGCCTTGTGCGGTGGGTAGGGTAACGCCGTTGACTCGGCCGCGGCGCCAACCTTCTCGTCCGCTAAACCGCCCAATGCTGGCAGGAGGACGGCAACGCGGTTTGGAATGACCACGCCCACGGCACTAAGCCGTTCAACGATGGCCTGCTGGACGACTTCGATCGCGGATGACCACATTTCCGCGCGGTTTTTTATTCTCTTGTTTTCACCCCACTTCGCTTGACGACATAGAAATCACACATCAAGGGTCGCGTGCGAAGGTCAATAACTTCTTAACAAATACTTGGGAGATGCGAGGAAGCACCGCGGCGTTCATGTACAAAGCAAAGCCGTCGCGACGGTCACACCCCTCGTTTCCTCGACCAGTTGGTTTCCTGCACCAGGAGGCCGGTGAGCCACATGGCGTAAGGGAGATCACATGCCGAGACTTTGAGCGCCGAAACGGCGTTCATTCCGAGACGCAACGAATCTTCCACGTGGTCCGGTGAGCTTGAGGCGTACAGACGTGCCGCGCTCGCCATAAGGTGGGCGCAAACGATGGGTGGAAGGGAGGAGTTGGAGAGCACGCCTGCCATGGATTCGCAGTAGCCCGCGGCGCTGAGAGGGTCGCGGTCTTCGAGGCAGCGCGCGATTAACTCATCGAAAAAACGCAGGCAGCCTGCCAAATGTCCGCTTGGCTGCGCGGTGTTGGCGATGCGGAGCTCGACGAAATGGGCCACTTGTCGCACCCATTGATGCTTCGCGCGTCGAACACTCGCTTCGTCGTTAGGCGTGTTGCTGTTGAGCTCAAGGCCCACGGAGGTGGGTTGCACTGTGGCTTGATGCGCGCGGCGCCACGATGCGTAGTCGACCCACGCGTTGTTGCCAGCAGCCGCCGCCGCTGCCGGGTTAACACACTGCGACAGTTCAGTGACGCTTCCCACCGCGCGTGATGCTAAGAGCCGAGTCCCAACCGCCACCGCGTGCGATTCCTTGTGTGCCGAGGGAAGCGCCTGGAAATACGCCTCGGTGCAGCGAGTCGCGTAGAAGTTGGCGAGGCACCAAAGGGCTTTCTTCTCAATCGCGTTGATGGCCGCTTTCTGCCCCTCCGAGGCATCAGCGTGCACACCCGCGAGGCCGTCGTCGCCAGCGATCGTGATGCACGCCTCCTTTATCCAGTTGGTGACACGCACGGCCGACTGCCACGCGGCAGCCCATGTGAAGCGTCGAGTCGCCGAAGAACCCTCGTTGCCAGCCCTTCCGCCGTGATACGGCGGAAACAAGGTTCCTCCTTCGGCGCCTTTCCCGCTGCTGTCCAACACCCCTGCTGAATGTGGGAGGAAGGCAAGTTGGCCTTCCACGACGGTAGGGGAGAAGGCGGCTGTCGTCGTGCGACCGCGATTGGGCGAGTGGGGATGTTGAACGTCGCTGGCATCAACCGACATCCTACCTGCGTTGTCATCCATATCCACACCGTAAAACGCCGCCTTGCTCGCGAAGAGCAAATCGAGGCAGGCTTGAAACGCCAGCTGCACGTCGGAATTTGCATTCCGGACCGATGTCCGCAATGCACACACGGAAGCATCAAACACGTCGTAGAGAGCCAGTGCGGCAGCCTCTTCAAATTCAAACGGTGAGGGTAACATCAAGCCCGTTTTGATGAACGCCTTGGCGACGCCGAGTAGCTCGCCTGAGATGGCTGGTATGGCCTTGACGTGATGGGCGAAGCCGTCTGTCGCCGCTATCAGAAAGCCAAGCCGGAGGGTTTGCGCGGCCAAACGCGAAACGTGGTGTTTGTGTCGCAGCAACGCGGACGCAAGTTCGTACACGTGTCGTTGGAGCTCTTTGAGAGCTTCCACCGTCGCAAACTCCGCCTCCGCCATACGGTTGCGGGAAAGCGACATGAAGAACAGTGACCACACACCGGTGGCAAGAAGTCGCACCCCTTCGTGAAACGTGAAAGCTCCCACGTACGACTGCGCCGCGATGGCAACACCCCAAGCCAATAGCCTGCACAAGGCGTGGATCGCGGCGACGGAAAAATGAAGTTCTTTCTTTGGCGGGAGGCTGGAATTCGATGCTCGAAGGCTCGCCAGCGGGAACAACGGAGAGGTGTCCAACGATATTGTGGACCCCTCCGAATTTTCGGTTCTCAAGTCTGCGGGAATCACGCAAGCGAAGCTGAATTCAAATCGGCGAACGGCGACGAAGACCGCGGTGCTCATGAGGCATTGCTGCATGGCCTCGACGAAGGCGCGGTCGGAGCCCGGCGCCAATACCACCGTTACAGGAATTTGGTGCACGCTGGAGCGGTAGCCCCCTGCCGTGGCAATGAGCTGCGCCCCTTCAACGCGTTCTCGATCGGCGTGAACGTCGTCACCAGCGTATTCGCGCAACCACCGAAACAGCAGATTTGCGTCCAACTTGGTGAACACTTCCGCAACAAGCCAAATGTACTCGTCGCGCTGGCTGAGACCTACCGCCGCATCCGCCGCTTCGGTGGCATCCGAGGGGGAACCGCCTCCGCTTGTCACCTCCCCAGTGAAGAAGCTCGAGTCGGGCGCGCCAAAAATAACCACTGCCCCTCGACGCAACTGTTCCATTTGGAGACGACACGCGTAGACGAAGAAGCAGAAGTTCTGCCGAACGCACTCCACCGTTTCCTCCGGCAGCGGTGCCGGAAGCCACGCGAAAATGCAAAAGGCGACGTTGGCGACGAGGTTTTCCAACGTACGAATGTCAGCCCGGTTTTGATTGTGGCAGTGGACCAAAAACGAGGCCAGAGTCGGGAGGGCCGCGATCAGTGGCGGGGGGCATGGCGCGGCGGACGCAGGGGACACCTTCATGTTGCGGCGGTACCGCTGCACGGTGGTGCGAATCACGGCGATACGTTCGAGGCACAGACCAGCGTCAAGCGGACGCCCACGAAGGGCGTTACATAACTCGGCCGTGTGCGCCGCAATCGCGTCCAACGTCACGGCGGCTGGCGTGATCATGAAGGGAGGGGATCACGATTTCCTTGGACCTGAACCCTCCAAAAAACCTTGGACCTGAACTTTTTCGGAAAAAAACACGAACAGAGAAACAATTTCACTTCCTTCGAGAAGTGAGCCAAATACCCCCCGATTCGATGCCACTTGAGACCATCTTCTCAAACTAGGCTGCATCAATTCACGAAGCTGTGCTCAGCTCCTGCGCGACGAGTGCCGCTTCGGCCTCCTCAAGCGTCGATAGCAACTGAAAGAATTGCGGCACCGACGCCTCGAAGGTGTACGTGATGCGGCTATGGCTCCCGTCGTTCGTCGGGCCAGCGGCCTCGGACGCCTCGACATGACAGACCACGGTGAGAGGGTCCACTATGACGGGCTCAGACTGCGGGCCAAGGCGCCCGACGCCGGTGGACGCGTCACCGACGTTGGCGGAGCACGGCGCCTTTCCGGAGGCCGCGTTGACAAGAACGGCATAGTGAAACCCCTCGAATTTCGACATGTGATGGGTACTTCAATGCCCGCCGCTGATCCTCTTTTGCAAGGAAAAATGACGACATCCAAAAGCAAGTTCATGCGTGCGGACAAACAGACGCACGCCGAATAGCGACGAGAAGGATGAAAGGGTGAGCGGCGCACTATTTGTTGATACTAAGGTTTCGAGATCGAATTGCCGGCCGGCCCATCACCCCACGCTTTCAGTACTGTCTGCCCTCGTGAACATCAACAAGTAGGCGGCACCGTCCGCCTCAGGGCCGAAAAACCGCTTCAGGTCGGCAAACTTCACGACGCCTGTGAGACTGTCGTTGCAAAGAACCCATGCCGATGCGAGTGCAGCATGGCTGCCCGCCGGTGCGGTGTCCACACCGTCACTAGGCGAAGGAGGCGGGGGGGCCGCACACACGACTCCAACTCGAGAGTCTCCCTCTGCGCGAACCACGGCGAAGTAGTGGCCTTGGAAAGGGGATGAACCTTGATGCACCACGATGCCCGTCAGCTCGTACCGGTATTGCGCCTCGGGCGTCGTCCGGTGGCGGCTCTGCCGATGACGACGCCGCCCCGCTTCCGGACCAGCCGACGACGACGCCTCGCCAATAAAGAGGTGGTCGCCGAACGGCACGCATACCGTCATCTTCAACATGCCCCCTGCCACTTGGTCGCTAAACTTGAAGCGCTTCAACTGAACGATGAGCACTTGCGGCGGCTGCGCGACGGCGAGACGGCGGCGGGCGTCGCTGTTGATGGAGCAAGCATCGCAACGAAACTTGTCCTCCCCAGTGAGGTACTCGGGCTGCGACATGCGCCGAATCCAATAACCCAAATCCCGCGCCGTAGCAACGCGCGGCGCGCCGGCGGGGTCAGCAGTCTTCGCCTGCTGCGCACCCCGTTTACCACGACCTCCTGGTCCGCTAGGACTCGCGGACAAGACGGGGGCGGCTGCGGGGTCCGCCGCGGGAACCAGTCGCAAAGGCTGAAGTTGAGACGCCGAAGGCGGCGCGGGAGACATCCCCGCCGCGGCCAGTTGCCGATGGCGTTCCTGCACCAACGCCTGTTGCATGCCGGGCGACAGGAGTTGCGTGTTGCTGCCCATCGAGTCATCCTGGATCTGATCCGTGGAGCGATCGGCGATATGGCCGAGCACTGGAGTTGCTGCACCGCGGCCGCCGCTGGATTCTGACGTCGGGGTTGAAGCCATCGCAGCCGCCTGGTGGGCTTGTTCGAACCGACTCCGAAGACGAGAGGGATGCGGCGTCACGCCGTCCGGCAACGTGTCGCTTCGTCCATCGTGCTGGTCTTGCTGCGGCAGCGTTGACTCTTCGGGCAGCACCACGCAAAGCTCTGTCGCCGGCTCATCCTCGGGCATGGGTGAAAACCTGGAGTCAGTTCCCGTCGCAGCGGGATCACCGATGTCGACGTTGAGGTCCATCAACGGCTGGACGACCTTGGTGACACTATCACAGTAGAGGCAACAGGTGCGCGACTCCGACGCACCTTCAAAAAGCCGCTGAATGGGCGTTTTTTCCACCACTTTCCGTTCGCGCCTCGAGGCACGATCACGCGACACATGCCGCTGCCCTTCGCGCGAGGTATGGTGCCTACGTGGCCGAGCGGGACTACAATTCAACGGCGTCGCGTTTCCAAGAGACGGTCCCGCCGCCGCGGCTGGTTGAGAATGCGACTCGCTGTTTTCTTTCTCCGGCGCCGCTTGTGTATCAAAGAAGTCAGCGGCGCCGTTTCGCTCCTGCTGCCCGGCGCTGCACGTGGCTGGGGACGAGGGGAGCGAGGCATTTGGCGTGGTGTCGATGCTCGACTTGCTGTCTCGATGCGACGCGGCGGATGGCCGACTCTGCGCCGATCCTCCCAGTGCCCGTGTCGGACTGTCGTAGGAACGCGGGGGTGGAGCCTCACCTGTGAACAACGCGGGCGTGGTGCGTGGCCCACCGAGAAGCTTCAGCACTTTGTCTTCGTCCTCGATGAGCGCGTTGATTAAAAACATCATGAACTCGTGCGCGTCCTGCTGAGTGGCGGTGCGAAACGCAAACGAGCGCGTCCGCACTCGGGCGATGAACGCAGTGGGGGTCACGTAGTGACATTTGGTCGGAAGTGGTGCGTTCGGTTGCGGGATGGAACGGTGATGCGACGTTTGACTTGCGCCGGTCTGCGGGGGAGCGGTTCCCTGCGATGTGGCGGCAGCGCGCTGCAATGAGAAGCTAGCCATCATCGAGCACACCTCACAGAAACGGTAAAGAAGTGTGTCCGTCACCACCGCGCAGTGCGGCGACAACTGCAAGGCACTGGGTTCGAAAAGGGTGGCATTGAGCTCCATGCAGCGCTGTCGCAGCGGCCGACAGTGAAACAGCACTTGAAGGACGCCGCTAATGTAGCATGTGTTGCCGAGATTTTCGAGGCCGCACGCGAGGATGGGTAGGGTCGCGAGGCTCAGTCCGGCGCTCCCGTGCGATGGTAGTAGGGCGGGACCGGAGGTGTGATCCTTGGAGTGCGACACGGATGTGGAACTCCCCATCTCTGCTCAATACCAACTCGCGTCAACACCCAACCACGTGCTAACCCTCTCCCTACAGACGTCTTGTTGTATCTGTTACAACTGTTGTGTTTTTTTTTCGTGTTCAAGGAGGGGGAAAAAAAACCCAGGGTCGCGTCAATGTTATTGCGAGGCCGAAGCCGAGAGAGGCACAGTTTCGTCTGCTTCACCATTACGTGCGGTGTGCCCTTTCTCTCCCCGACTGCGTCGCGGCCGGTTTTTTCCCGCGCCCGTCTAAACAAGAAAAAAGAGCCACACCCATGGACACATATGCCAAAGCAAAAATGGGAAACTACGGGTCAAATCGAACGGCACTTCGCAGGGCGAAGCAGGTCCCCTTCGACGCTGGCCACGGGATCAAAGTGAGACGCATTGTGTGTGGTGGCGATGGCCGGATGCTGATTGGTGACCTCGACCAAGAATTCACGTTGCCTCTTTGCCGCCGCCGCTGCGGCGGAGAAAAGCCGACTGGCCAACTGGTGCACACCACCCGTTGTGGCAGGGAGGCCAGATGGTTGGGACGGTGGATGCTTCGGAGAGCGGGCGGCGACGACAAGAGGGGAAGCGCTTGGGGACCGGGGAGGTCCCATCGCACTAACGGCGCTTGCGGTGGGTGTCGCGGCTGGTAGAGGGGGAGCATCGGCGGCTTCGTCGGACGCCAGTTTGCAGGACTCGACAGGGATAACTTCGTGATTCGCCTCGCCGACAGTCGTTTCCGTGGACGGGACTGATGAAGCATCTTCGGGCTCGGGAAGCATGGTGTCGGCGGCGGCGGCCGTTTGACGGGACGAATCGACGGAGTCGGTGCCGAACTCGCTCGTCCGCGAAGTCGAGGCGCCATGACATGCTGCCTGCGGCGGCAGGGCTGTCGGTAGGACGGGTTCCCCGACCGGTACGACTGCGGGGGGCATAAGGTGGGGGGCCTGGTCAGGCTGCACAGCAGAGGGCCCGGCGGCAGCAGCAGCGGGAGGCACGGATGCAACAGCCACGGGCGCGTCGTCTCGACTCGCGGTCACCCGGTCCCTTCTTCGACTACGTTCAACAGACGCAACCGTGCTGTTCGAGAGCGCGTTCAGGGTTGCAAGGATGGCCGCCAACGGCACCACGAGGGGAGGCTGTGACAGGGGTGCCGCCGTCGCGTTCCACGGCGTCATGGTCTTTCCATCTTTAACGTATCCGCTGCCACGTGCAGCGATGGCTTGCGCGGGCGTCACGGCCTGGCTCGTGCACGCATCCCTGAGTTGTTGACAGAGTTGAGTGCGCAGCATGGTGACCTCCATTGAGAGTGCGTGGACTCTGTCCGTGAGGCGGCGCGTCTCCAGGCTCTGCGCTGCCATTTCCTCGCGGTGCTCCTTGGTCGTCTGGCTGAGCCGGTCTTGCCAATGGGCACACTCCTCGTACGACATTGACACGCCGGTATCAAAAAGAAAGAGAAGATCGAGATCGAAGATGGATAAATAACCTGCGAAAAGGGAAGAATTGAGATCGAGAAAGAACCAAAAGCA
>ERZ1292630.2464-Hain-H41-02um-R3-2464-length-17080-cov-5_pt1 | contig 17080 bp, 16 predicted proteins | sample MGYA00564408_ERZ1292630 | MGnify/ENA primary metagenome ERZ1292630 (study PRJEB36523, sample SAMEA6512641) | groundwater metagenome | collected 2019-01-08 | study: AquaDiva: Metagenomics assemblies of 32 groundwater samples | reverse complement strand
CGACCACGGCGCCGGTGGGCTTGTCGTTGATGTAGAAGTTGCCCGCCGCGTTTTCCAGCGCCAGTTCCGCCTCAAGCACCGCCTTGCGCTCGCGCGCAAACACCGCGCCGGTCAGCGCGTACGCCGAGGTCGAGTCGCACAGCGCCAAGGTCTCCTTCCACTTCTTCTCGGGGTACACGTACACGGTCAGCACCGGTCCGAAAATCTCCTCGCGCATGGTCACGCTCTTGGGGTCGGCGCTTTCGATGACCGTAGGCTCGATGAAGTAGCCCTTGGAATCGTCGCAGCCCCCGCCGAAAACGAGCTTGTTCGACTTGTCCTTCTTGGCGTTGACGATATACCCCTTGATCTTGTCGAAGGCCTTGCGGTCGATGACCGAGTTGACGAAGCAGCCCGGATCCTCCGGGGAGCCGACCTCGATGGAGCCCAGCATGTCCCTCATGTGCTTGCGGATCTTCGGCCACAAATCGGCCGGGACATACGCGCGGGAGGCCGCGGAGCATTTCTGCCCCTGGTACTCGAAGGCGCCGCGCACCAACGCCGCGGCGACGGCTTGCTCATCGGCCGAGGAGTGGACCATGACGAAGTCCTTGCCCCCCGTTTCTCCGACCAGGCGCGGATAGGAGCGGTAGGTCGGCATGTTCTTGGCGACGATGTTCCACATGGAGTGGAACACCGGCGTGCTGCCCGTGAAATGAACTCCGGCCATGTCGGGATGGGGCAAGAGAGTGTCCGAGATCGCGCTCGAGGGACCGGCCACGAGGTTGATCACTCCCGGGGGCAGGCCCGCCTCCTCGAACAGCTTCATGATCCAGTAGGCGCTGAGCATGGCCGTCGACGAAGGTTTCCAGACGACGGTGTTTCCCATGAGCACCGGCGCCGTCGGCAAATTACCCGCGATCGCGGTGAAGTTAAAGGGCGTCACGGCGTACACGAAACCTTCCAAGGAGCGGAACTGGAGGCGGTTCCAGCAGCCGCGGGAACTGGAAGGCTGCTGGGAGTAGATCTCCTGCGCGAAGTGCGGATTGAAGCGATAGAAGTCAATGAGCTCGCACGCGGAGTCGATTTCGGCTTGGTGCAGATTTTTCGATTGCCCCAGCATGGTCGCCGCGTTCAGCGTCCAGCGGTAGTCGCCGGCCAAGAGATCCGCGGCCTTGAGAAAGATCGCGGCGCGGGCTTCAAAGGGCATGCGCGACCACTCCTTGCGCGCCTTCATGGAGGCGGCGATGGCTTTCTTGATCTCGGGAACTCCGCCCTCGTTGACCTTGCCGATGACTTGGCCGTGATCGTAAGGGGAGCGTATCTCACGCTTATGCGACGTCCGCACTTCCTCGCCGCCGATAAACAGCGGGACCTCCGTCTTGCGGGCCTTGAGCTCCTCAAGACGCTTGAAGAATTTGACGCGCTCGGGGCTGCCGGGCGCGTAGGACAGGACGGGCTCGTTGACGGGAATGGGGACGGTGGCTCTTGAGTTCATGGGCGCATCATACAAAAAGTTGCCCGTATAAACGAACGGCCCCCGCCTTGCGGCGGGGGCCTTCGATCAGCGCCGGTTCGGTTACCGAGCGACGGGTGCGGCCCACCACTCCTTCTTCCAGGCTTTATTCCACCAGGACTTGATAGGCACCAAGGTCTCGGTGCGCCAGCCGGCAACGTTCATGGTCTCCACGCCCTTCCAAACCTGATCCCAATTGGAGCCTCCGATCCAAGCCAAATAGTCCCAGTCGCCGGGAACGGAGGCGACCGAGCCGGCCCATGTCCACTTGGCCGCATTCTTGATCTCGCCGTTGAGGTGAGGCGCGCGAAGCCAAGTCCAGGCGCCGGCCTTCCACTCCCAACCCCATTTGGCGTTCTTCATGCCCTTGAAGACGAAATGGGTCGACGTCGCGCTCACGCCCGGCATCGCGCGCAAAACGCAGGCCTTGGCGTAGACCGCGTCCAACGACTTGGCGTCCACCCAAACGATGATGCCCCAGCGGCCGGTGACCTTCCACACGCCGATCGTTTCCGGCCACGACTGAACCGTTTTCCAAACGCGCTCGCCGCCCTTCCAGTCCGCCCGAACCAACAGATACGCCGAACGCTTATCCCATGAACTCCAAGTCATCGTGTCCCCCAATCCGATTCAATTGACGCAGGGGGAGAATGATAGCGAGTCTTTGTCCACGGCGCCAGCGTTCCTTTGCTAAAATCCGGACCGTGGCAAACGACCCCCTCGCCGACAAGCGCCGCCGCTATCTGGCTCTGGCCGCCGATTTGCCCGAGACGTGCCGCCTCATCGACGTCAGCGAAGGAAACGCCCTCGCCAGAAAGTTCAAAAAACTGCGCTTGTTTCGCGGACGCTACCTGCGCTGGGCCGCGGCCCACCTGGGCCTGCCGGCGCCCAAAGAAGTGGACGTCTCCCTCTTTTGGGGAGGGCGCATGCGCCTGCCTTACAGCGACGACTCCGATTTCGTGACGATGTACCTGGCGGGAATAGTGTCTGGCCCCGAGTATAAGCTCGTGCGCCGCTTCATCAAGACCTTGCGCCCCGACGATGCGTTCTATGATGTGGGAGCCAACTACGGTTTCTACACCCATTTGGCCGCGGAGTTCATCGGCGCCGGAGGAGAGATTCACGCTTTCGAGCCCTTGCCCGAGGTGTGCGCGCAGCTGCGGCGCAATTCCCCGGGAAACGCCATCCGCGTCGTCGAGGCGGCGCTGTGGGACTCGACTGGAGAGGCCGCCCTGTACCGCAGCGACCTGGGCGACGTGTGCAACACGCTCGAGGCCGAGGTCGTCGCCTTCAATCCCTCCCACGGATCGCGCATGACCTCGGTTCGCTGCGTCACGCTCGACGATTACGCCCGGTCCCAACGCCCGCCGACGGTCATTAAGATCGACGTCGAAGGAGGCGAACGGCGCCTGATCGCGGGAGGATTGGACACCCTGCGCCGTCACCGGCCCGCGCTCGCCATGGAGGTCTGGTCGGGACCGGCCGGCGAACGATTCTCCCTTCCCGCCTCGCGCACTCTCCTGGACCTGGGTTATGCGGCTTACACGCTCGACGAGGACGGCGGCCTGTCGTCTCTTGGCGCGGGCGAGCTGGCGGACTTCATCGCGGGCCTTCCCGGCGTGTGGGACAACCTCGTCTTTCTCCCGGCTTGAAATAAATTTTTAACCGAGCCCCGCTATACTGACGCGCTATATGATCGACACCAAACGAGAACTCGAGGATCTCGCGCGCATTCACGCCGACATCATGAAAACCCGGGCGGAGGATCTACACGCGTGCGCGCGAAACACGCATGACATCCTTCTCCAACGCGAGGAAGCCCTGGCGCGGCTGCGCGCCCAGGTCGCCAGCCTTAAGGCGTCTTTGCAGACGCCGAGCCCCGTTCGCGTTCCCGCGCCGTCCGCCCCGTCGCGGGCCCTGCCCGCCGCCGCTCCCCTTGTCCCCGCGTCTTCCAGGGCGCGAAGGAGCCGATATAAAGTCGCAGCACCCTACGCCGCCATCGCGGCCTGCGTCGCATTCGTCGAGCTGAGCGGGATTCGCCGCGCTCCCCCCGCCGGCGGCGTCGATCCCGTCGCTCTTTATAGACCCGCCCCCGCCGTGCTCGCCAACGGCCGAACTCCGGCTAAGGGGGCTCCGATCGACGACGACCGGTCCCAGGAGGCGTTGCTCTTGGTCCATGAATGGACCTTGCCCGGCGACGGGATGCCCCTGGATCGGCGACTGGGCGCGGGGCGCGATCTTCCCGGAAGCAGGCCCACGTGGTCCGTCGAGCGCACCGGCGATAACGGTTACCGGGCGACCTTCCAGGAAAGCCCGGGCTCAGCGACCTACGCCTTCGACGTCGATCTGGAAAGCCGCTCCGTCTGGCCGACCGCTGACACTCAAGAGCTTCTGACCCCCAGCCTGGCCGCTCTCGGCGACGCCCCCCGCTAGCCCTCGCCCCCGCGCCGCCTCCTGGGTCTTTAGCCTTCGCGGTCTTAGGACCAAAGAACCCCGGTTTCGGTCCCAATGAGCCCCGGCGGAAAAACCCAAACGGTGCTATCTTACCCTATGAGGTCCCGAACTCCATGATAAAACGATTTCTCGGCGCCGCGCTGACGGCCGTTCTTCTCCTCCCGAGCCCCGACGTCTTCGCCCAAGCCCTGCGCGCCTCCCGGCCCGCGGTCCCAGCCGCAATCGGCTTCGTGCCCGCCGCGGCCCATGACCTGTCGCGCCTGTCGCCGCTATCGCCCAATGCGAGGCTCTTCGCCGCGCCTCTTCAACTCCAGACGCCTCCCGCCGGCGCGCCTGCGTCGGCCCCGCGAGTCCTCGCGTCGCAGGCCGCCGCTCCGGTCCAGGCGGCACACTCTCCGTCGTTAAACGCAGGCGACCTGCTCCCCGAAGAACAGAGGGTGATCGATCGCGTCTTGGACGCGTCGATCATGCTCGCGAAAGTGGAAAGCCCAGGGGTCTCGGAGGACGAGCTGAGAACGACCGTGGACAAAGCGTGGGGAGAGCTGGCCCCCGAGTCCAAGGCCGCGGCCCCGGACTCCACCACCCCAGAAAAGTCTTTGAAAGCGCTCGCGCGCTTGAAGACCTCAGTCACGAACGGATTCAACTCAGTCAAGCAAGGACTCAACAGCCTGTCCGCGCCGCTGGCTGTCCTTGCGCCGGCAACGACAATGTCTCGGAACATTCCCTCTCCCTTGGTCATGCCCACGGCCGCTCTCGCGACTGTCGGCGTCGACGCCGCGGCGCGCTGGCTTTTTCCCGCGCTCTTTGGCTTCACCCCGATCGTGGGCTTGTGGGTGATGCTGGGCCTGGGGAGCGTATTGATTCCCGCTCTGTTGGCGTCTCGACTCTCGCTGATGCGCCAGGCCGACCCCGCCTTGTCCCCCTTGACGCGCTACATGGACGGTTTGCTGGGTGTTTTCACCGGCGCCGGAGTCATGACCGCTCTCGGCACTTCGGGGCTCAGCTTTTCGGCGGCTGTTATGGGCGCGGTGGTCGTGGGCAATGGGTTGATCAGTCTCGCGCCGCTGTTGGGACTGTTGGCCTTTATGGGCGCTTTACCGGTGCTTTACGGTTCGGGCATGACGGCGTGGGGCTTGATAAAAAAAATCAAGGCGAAACCGACATTGCCGCTTCCTTTCCCCATGAACATTGTCTTGCTGTCCATGGTGCTCGCACCTGCTGAAGTTTTCGCCCTCTTGACGGGCTCTTTCGGCTTTCTCGGCACCGTTGTGCTGATTGCCGCGGGGATCATCGCTTATCGACTCAGCGTCGGGTTCTTGACTCGAATGACGGCAAAAACCGCCGTCACTACCCCCCCCCGGATATCCGATGAGCAGCTCCGTGAGCAGTGGCGCATCGACCGCGTTCCCGGACCCGCCACGACCCCGGATCGCGAAATTCTCCGCTCTCGCCTGCGGGCGGCCGCCTGGGGAATCGCCATGCTTCTGGGCGCCCTCGGCCTGCTCTTTGTGACGTACGGCTCGATTCCAGCCGCATTGATGGGAGCCCTGTCGAATATGAAATCAGCGCTGATGATGTTGCCTATGATTTTCCTATCCAGTTGGTTGGCGACGCAATTCATGGGGGCCGACAAAGTCAAGCCGCAGGGCCCTTACCCGGACATGGTGCGGGACTTGGCCTCCCGTGCGAAGATCCCGATGCCCGGCGTGTACGCCGCCAAAAATACCGGAAAGCCGAACGCCTTCGCCTCGGGAATCTTCCAGAGCTTCTCCGTCGTGGCGGTGATCGGCAGCATCACGCGCCTGCTGACCGTGCGGGAATTGCGCGGAGTGCTTGGACATGAGACAAGCCACCTCAGGTATCGCCATATGCTCACTTTTATGGCCGCGTTCTTGCTCCTTCAGACGGTCTCTCTGGCTGGTTTCAGCAGCCTACTCCAGGCCGCTCTGAATTATTGGATGCCGTTTCTGTGGGTCATCAGCCTTTTGGGTTTGATGCGGGCCAACGAAAACATGGCCGATGCCGGAGCCGCCAAGCTCACCGGAGATCCTCTCGGTCTAGCGACGTCGCTGCGCAAGTTGACTCTGTTGGGGACCCTCGACGGGTCCCGCCCTCAAACCTTCAACTGGATTTCTCGTCTTCTCTTGACGCATCCGCCCGGTTTGAAGCGCTTCCGGACCTTGGGGCGCATGATCAAGAAAACCCCTCCGCAAAAGAGCCCGGCCGGCCCTTTACCTGATAAGAACCAGGCTTGAGGTGTAGCCGTGGACGAAATTTCGGCCCCCCACGGGACCGAACTCTCCGTTGGCGAAAACGCCCGCTAAAGGCAGCGGCCCAAGGCGTCCCTGAACCAAAGACGCGTCGTGGTCGGGTTTGCCGTAGAGCCCGACCCCCCGTCCGCAGCAGGAGAACAACAGCGCCCCGCGAGGCGCGGCGTCGGCAGGCGGCACGGTTCCCAGCAGCATCGAGAAATCGAGGGCGGACGTGCGCGCGTCGCGCAGTTGGAATTGGAAGGTCTGTCCAAGACGCGGCTGGGTGTTGAGCGCCAAAGAACCGGACGCCTGGTCGCAGCCGATGAGGCTGCGGATGACGAAGTCGCCGCGATGAAAACCGGGGCGCCTCTCGTCCATGACCATGCCCGCGAACAGCGCGCTTTGCGCCATGCGCTGCTCCTCGGGGGAGCAGCGCGACAACGTCTCGCGCAGCACCTCGAGGGGGCTGCGCCCGCCGAGCTCGCGCAGCACGTTGCCCTCGGCCCTGGTCACGACCAAGGGGTCTCCGATGGGACGACAGCCTTGCGCGACGACGGTTTGAAATTCGATCTTGCCGGTAAGCGCGACTCCGGCAAAGCCGGAATCGAGCACCGTCGAGCCCAGCAGCATCCAGGACGGACGCCTCAAAAGAAGACCGCTGGCCAGGCCGCCGATGACGGGCGCTCCGGGATAGGCCTCGTTGAACAACTCGGCCGCGCGCTCGGACTGCGCGCTGCGCGGATCTCCCAGGAGCAGAAACTTCGGAGACTCGTTCGGATAAAGATCCAACGCCGACACCAAGGACGAGCCTCCCTCGAATCCCTCCATTTCCGACGGTGAGAAGGAGAAAGGCTGCACGCGAACGTCGGGCAGGCGCATGGCCAGAATCGCAATCGCCGGCGCGTTCTCCACCTCGCGACGGCCGGCGATGACCCCGCTGGCGTTGCAGCCCAGCACGCGAAGCGCGCACAGCTCCTTGGCCAGAATGCTCGAGAGCTCCGAGGGATTGAAATCGTCCCAGGCCTGAGCCGCGAAGACCAGCGCCAAATCGCAGGGAACGGAACCCAGGTGCGAACGCGCGGCCCGCGCGGCCTCGGTCGCGGCCTTGCGCCATTCGCCGTGGCTGGAGAAGCCCTCGGCGAATCGTTTTCCCGTCATCGCCGCGCTCCCGCGCGCAGCGACGCGGCCAAGGCGGCGACCTCCGAGGGCGACGAGGTGTCCGCGACGCGGCGCAAGTCGGCCCCGCAGGCGAACAGGCGGGGATACTCCTGCGCTTCCAGGCGGTGAGCCAAAATATAGTCTTGGTCGTCGGGATCGACGAACGAAACGACCATGCGCGGCAGGTACAAGCGCTGCATGGCGCCAAGCAGGGCGTCGGCCTTCGCTTCGCCCGGACGCCCGACCAGCTCGAAATCCATTCTCCCGCGCGCGTAGAGATCGGCGACCCTGGCCAAGGGCGCCACCGCGCGCATATCGCCTCCCGTCGCCGTCCAAGCTCCGCGCAGCCCCCATTCCAACCAGCGCCCGTAATTATGGTTGCCCTTTTGATGATACAAACGCCGACATCCTTCAAGAGCCAAAGCGTTGAGCGACGCGTCGATGTGAGGCTCGCGCAGGATGGCGGGATCGTCGGGCGCGACGACGCGGTCCAGAAAGCCTCCGGACTCCCGCTCCCACAGCTCTTGAAACAAAAAGCGCAGCACCGAATCGGCGAAATCGCGCTGCGTCTTGAGCCCGGTGGAGACGAAGCTGTCGGTAAACGCCAGCGTCGTCCAGGCCGCGTCCCCAAGCAGACCCCAGACGCCGTCTCCCTCGCCGGCGCGAGAATGCAACAGCCCCAACAACGGATCATGGAGGCGCAGCTGGATGAAGCCGAGGACCTTCTGGGCGGCGTCGGCTGCGCCCGGATATTCGAAAGCCTGCGCGCGCAACAGCGCGATGGCCGCCTGGGCGTTCCCATCGGCCGGGTAGGCCGAGGTTTTCGCCGGTTCGCAACGGAAAGCGCCCTGCGCGGAGTCAAAGAGAGCTCCCAGCATGACGTCGCACGCTTGCGCGGCCGTCTCGCGCCACCTCGCCTCGCCGGTCAAGGCGTGGGCGTCCCACATGAGTTTAGACCAACGCGCGCAGGCCGACAAGGAGGAATCCTCGCCGGCGCAAAACCCCTCGAGTCCGCCCCGCCACAGGTCCGCGCGCGCCGACAGCGCGCGCCTCAAAGCCTCATGCGCCGTCTTCTCGCCCCGCTCCCCCGCGCAGTGCAAAAGCGCTTCGACTTGGTCGGCTTCGCTCGGAACGGAACCGGCGCCAAGCGCCGAAAAGGCCTCTTCAAGGACGGCCTCGCTCAATTTAAATTCGTCGGCCTGCGCGCGCATCGCCTCGGTCCGCGGCGAGACGGCCGGGCCTTCGGGGCGCACGGGAGCGGCGGCCTCCAGCGCCAAGCGCGTGAGCGCCGATTCCAAATCCCCCGAGGCAAGAGGCAGCACCCCGCGACGGAATCCGTAGGAATCGAGAATCAAGGCATGCCGGCGGCCGATGCGAGCGGCCGCGTCGGGACGCGACCGGACGTCGGCGAGCACCGCCACGTAACGCGCCTCGATTACGGCGTTGGCGGCCTCCAGCTCCGGAGGAGGAACGGAGCCGACCGCGGCGATGATGGGCTTGCCCTCCGCCTTGGCGCGCGCGAAGGCCTCTTGGCTCCACGGGTTCCAGAGGGTCATGCCGCCGACCGATCCTCAGCCAATTCAAACATTCTCTCGATGGGCCTGCGGGCGCGCTCGGCCACGGCCGCAGGCACGTGGACCCGCTGCAGGGCCGTCGGTCGTTCCAGAGCGGACAAAACCCTCTCCAAAGTCGTCGCCTTCATATGAGGACACAATCGGCACATGGGAACGAAGGTTTTCTCGGGAAATCTCGTGCGCGCCAGATCGCCCAATCCGCATTCCGTGATGAGCATATACGACCGGGCATCGTTGCTTTCGACCCACTTCATCATGTCGCCGGTGCCGCCGATGAAATCCACCACCGAGGTCAATCCCGGCGAGCATTCGAAGTGAGCCAGGATCTTGACCCCGGGATACATCTTGCGAAAAAACTCGACCGAGGCCGCGTCGAATTGGTCGTGTACCATGCAAGATCCGTCCCATATCACCAATTCCGAGCCGAGCGTTTTTCCCAGCTCCTGGGCGAGATTTTTCCCCATCATGGCGTCGGGAGCGAAAATCACTTTCGGGTGCTCGCCGAACAAGCGGCGCAGGATCTTGGGAGCGTTCGCCGAGGTCACCACCACGTCGCACTCGGCTTTCACGGACGCCGTCGTGTTGATGTAGACCGCCACGGGCGCTCCGGGATGCTTTTTTTTGAGGGCGCGCACGTCGGAGGCCGTGATCGACTCGGACAACGAACACCCCGCCTCCGCGGCCGGCAGAAGGACCTCTTTGCCGGGGCTGAGTATTTTCGCGGTCTCGGCCATGAAGCGCACGCCGCAGAAAACGATGATGTTCGCGGGCGACTGCGCGCCCTGCTTGGCGAGCTTGTAAGAGTCGCCGATGAAATCGGCGATCCCAAGAAGAATTTCCGGACGCTGATACACATGCGCCGCGATCACCGCGTTCTTCTCTTTTTTGAGACGGTTGATCTTCCAGGTCAGGACGGCGGCGCGCTCCAGCTCCTCGTCCCGATAGCCCAAATCGGCCAGTCCCAAATCAGCCAGGCGCAGGGCCTCCTCCTCCAATTCCCGCGGCGGCGCCGAGTTCATCCCCATATGTCCAACTCCGGATAATTCGAGAATATGCCGTCCACGCCCAGACGAACCAAACGATCGCGGTCCAGAGGCGTATTCACGGTGTAGACGAGAACTTTATAGCCGCGCTCATGGGCCGCGGCGACGGTCCGCGCGCAAGCCTGGCGCAGACTGAGGTTCAAGCTCTCGGCGCCCAACTGGCCCATCTCGCGCACGGCGGTCTTGAGCGTCGTCGTCCCCAGAAGATAGCCGATGCGCGCCTGTGCGTCGAGCGCGCGCACCGCGCTCAGCGCCCGGTGATCGAAACTCGAGATCACCGTGCGAGCCAGCGCGCCGCGGCGACGCAGCATGTCGACGACCCGCCCTTCGATTCCCGGGTAGCGCCTTGATCCGTGCTTAAGCTCCGCGTGCAGCTCAACGCCCGCGGGCAGCAGGCGACACACGTCCTCGAGAAGGGGCAGTCGTTCCGATGAGAAGCGGCGATCGAACCATGACCCGACGTCGACGACGCGGGCCTGCTCCCAACTCACGGCCTTCAATGGGCGGGCGTCGCGCCCGCACCGCTTCAAGTCGTCGTCGTGGGCCACGACGAGAGCCCCGTCACGCGTTTGATGCACGTCCAACTCGATGGCCTTTGAGCCCATATCGAGCGCGCGGCGAAAAGCCGCCATCGTGTTCTCAGGCGCGTGACCGCTGGCCCCGCGATGAGCGATGACCAGCACGATTAGAGCCGCTCCATGACGGACGCGTAGGCGAGGTCGTCATATTCGATTCCCAAACGTTCGTCCCGACCGGTCATCGGGCCGTGAAAATCGGACCCCCCGCACGCCAACAGGCCTTGCGCGCCAGCCCAATCGCCGTAGGTCCGCACCTGGGAAGGAGTATGCCCGGAGTAGAGGACTTCGATGCCCTGCAAGCCGGCCCGGACCAATTCATCGAGTTCGTTCTGCTTGCCGGCCGTTTGGGGGTGCGCCAGGCAGGCGGTTCCGCCGGCGTCGCGAATGAGGGCGATCGCCTCGACGGGACTGGGGCCCATCGAGTCCACATAGCCGGGCTTGCCTTTCATTAAAAACCGGTCGAAGGCTTCCTTTCGGCTTTTCACCACGCCCAAGCGGCGCAGGGCGTCGGCCACATGGGGCCTACCCAGCGTCTCATGCGCGCAGGAGCGAATGTGCTCGAAGTCGATGGCGATGCCCAAGGCGCGCAGCTTCTCGACGATCCTTTGCGCCCGGACGGAGCGCCGCTGGCGGAATTCGGCGAGCCGCTCGGCGAAACCCGGGGCGGACGGGCGCAATCCGTAGCCCAGAATATGGATCCGATCCGCCGCGCCCTCACCGGAACAGTTGATCTCGATGCCCAACTTGACCCGCAGCCCCGCCGCCGCCGCCGCCGCGAATAAATCCGCCCCGCCCGAGACGCTGTCATGATCGGTCAGCACCAGCAGCTCGACCCCGCTTTCGACCGCACGGCCCACAAGCTCGGCGGGCGTCAGGGTCCCGTCCGAGTAAGTCGAGTGACAATGCAGTTCGATGCGTTTTGGCACCCGTCTAGACCGCGACGACTTCCTTGATCTCGGGAATTTCCTGGCGGACCAGGCGCTCGACGCCGCCCTTCAACGTCGCCGTCGAGCTCGGACACGACCCGCACGCCCCATGCAGGCTGACTTTGACGATGCCGTTGGCCTCGTCAACCGAAACCAGGGAGATATCCCCCCCGTCCGACTGGATGTACGGCCGGATCTTTTCGAGAACTTTTTCCACGCGCTCAAACATGGACATCTGTTGTCCCTCCTCTACTTGCCCGATGATATCTTATCAATCCAGGCGGGAACAGAGCCGCACGAGCCGCTCTTTTGGGCGAGAATCGAGGCCAGCGTCACGCTCTCTAAATACCCGGTGACCAAGTCCCCCAGACGGCGCCAAACCGGCGAGATCGAGCAATGCTCCTGGTGACGGCAGTCTTTGCGGCCTCCATCGTATTTTTCGCAGACGTCCTCGAAAATGTCTCCATCCAACGCGCGCACCACCTGGCCGAGGGTGATCTCATCGGGACGCCGCGAGAGGACATAGCCCCCGGTGCTGCCGCGGCGGCTCACGACCAGCCCCCCCCTGCGCAGCTTCACGAGTATCTGGCTGACGTAGTCGCCGGGTATATTGTCGCCGTCGGCCAAGCGCTCGGCGGGACACGGAGCCCGGCCGTATTCGCGCGCCATCGTCACCATCAATCTCGCGGCGTATTCAATGGAGCTCGTAATTCTCATGGTTGCCTCAGTACAGACCCAACTGCTCCTTCGCATCCTCGGTCGCCATCGTGCGGGGATCCCAGGCGGGAGTGAACGTCAAATCCACATCCACGTCCGTCACGCCCGGCAGTCTCGTCAAAGCGGTGTGAACGGACGCCAGAAGCATCGGGCCGTAGGGACAGGTGGGCGACGTCAAACTCATACGCACCTTGACGCAGCGCCCCTTGGGCGAGTCGCCGAACTCGGCGCCATACACCAAGCCGAGATCGACGATGCTGATGTGAATCTCCGGATCGACGATGGGTCTCAGAACCTCGCCGACCTGCTTGAACGTCGCCTGCGACGCGGTCGCCGTCATCAATCCTCCGCCCCGGTTCCGGTTTCCAACCCCTGCATCATCGTGTTCCACCCCAAGGTCGCGCACTTCACGCGCAAAGGGAATTTGCGCACTCCCTCGAGGCTGGCCAGAGATTCCAGTTCGGGAGGCAGCCCCGCGGCCGGCGCGTTCTCAAGCATCAAGCGCTTGAAGGCCGCCGAAAGTTCCTTGACTCTTTCGATGCCGGCTCCTTCCATCGCCTCGGCCATCATCGCCGCCGAGGCCTGGCTGATCACGCAGCCGTGGCCCGCATAGCGCAGCTTGACCACCTTGCCGTCCTTGATCTGCGCGGTGATCTCGATCTCGTCTCCGCACACCGGGTTGACGCCATGAGCCTTCAAATCCGCCGGAACGAGGCGTCCTTTCCGTGCGCTGGATTGGTAATAGTCGAGAAGAACCTCTCGATACAGATCCTGGAGCTCCGCGTCGCCTTCCATCAGCGCGTCCCCGCCTTCGGCTTGATGCGAAAGAATTCCATCGTCCGCCTGAGCGCGCGAGTGAACGCCTCCAGGTCGGACTCATCGTTGTAGAGATAAAAGCTCGCGCGCGCGGTCCCGCCGCACTGAAGCTTATTCATCAACGGCTGACAGCAGTGGTGGCCGACGCGAACGGCGACTCCTTCCAAATCGAACGCCGTGCCCACGTCATGCGGGTGCAGGCCGCCAATATTGAAGGACACGACGCCGGAACGCTTGGCCGGGTCCTGTGGGCCGAGAACCGTCACCCCCTCGCCGATGAGAATCTCGCGGGCCTTCTCGGCCAACGCCAACTCATGGGCGCAGATCGCATCCAAGCCCGTCTCCTTCAGGTAGTCGAGCGCGGGGCCGAAGGCGATTTGGTCGGCGAAGTTGGGCGTGCCCGCCTCGAACTTGTACGGAAGAGCGTTCCATGTCGACTGTTCGAGGCTGACGCGCAAGATCATGTCGCCCCCGCCCAAAAATGGATCCATCTGCTCCAGCAAGGCCTCGCGCCCCCACAGCACCCCGATCCCCGTCGGTCCCAGCATTTTATGCGCGGAAAAAGAAACGAAGTCCGCGCCCCACGCCGCCAGGTCGATGGGCCGGTGGGGCGCCCATTGGCACGCGTCGACATGGACCGTCGCTCCCGCCTCCTTGCCCAGGCGAATCAACTCGACGACCGGGTTGACCGTTCCTATGGCGTTGGACACCGCCGTGAAGGTCCACAGCTTCGGTCCCTCGCTCAGGAGCGCCTTGACCTTGGCGAGGTCAAGCGTCCCGTCCCGCTCGACGGGAACGAACTTGACGACGATGCCCTGCCGCGAGGCCAAAAGCTGCCAGGGCACGATGTTCGAATGATGCTCCATTTCCGTCGATAAGACGACGTCTCCGGCCTTGAGAAACTTCCGGCCCCAAGCCTGGGCCACCAAATTGATCGATTCCGTCGCATTGCGCGTGAATATCAGCGTCTCCGGCTTCGGGGCGCCGACGAAGGCCGCCAATTTGGATCGAACCCCTTCGGCCATAGACGTCGCTTCCTCGGAGAGCGTATGCACGCCTCGGTGAACGTTGGCGTTGTGCTTCTCGTAGAAGTCGACCAGCGCGGAGATCACCTGCCGCGGCTTCTGGGTGGTCGCGGCGTTGTCAAGATAGGCCAGGGGCTTTCCCCTCACCCGCCTGGCCAAGATGGGGAAATCGGCGCGAAGTCGAGCCGTGTCGAGGGGGGTCATGGCGCCTCGGAGGCCTCCGGCATGCGCGCTCGCAGGGCGGACTCCAGCGCCAGCCGCAGCGGTTCGAGTTTCACCCTCTCCACCATTTCAGCTCCGAAGGCATAGACCAGCAGCCGGCGCGCCTCCTGGGCGTCCATCCCCCTGGAGCGCAGATAAAACAAGGCCTCGGGCGAGAGTTGTCCGACCGTGCCGCCGTGCTTGCAGGACACGTCATCGGCAAGGATTTTGAACTGGGGATTGGTGTTGACGGAAGCCTCGTCGCAAAGAAGCAAGTTCCTGTTGTAAACCTGGGCATTGGTTTTTTGGGCGCCGGGCTTGACCTTGATCATCCCATCGAACACATAGCGCGAACGGTCGTCAAGAACGGCTTTGTAGAGCTGGCGAGTCGTTCCTCCGACAGCGTCATGGGAAACCACGGTGTGATGGTCGACGATTTCCGAACCATGCTGCAGCGACAGGCCGTTAAGGGAGCACTCGGCCCCCTCGCCGGCAAGGCAGACGCGCACATCCGATCGGATCAGGGCCCCGCCCAAGGTAAAGCCATGCGAATCATAACGCGCGCCGCGTCCGACGCGGACCAAGGTCGCGGCGGTTCGAACTCCCGACTGCGGCTCGCGCTGCAGGCGATAGTGCGTCAGGCTCGCGTTTTCACCCAAAACGATATCGCAAAGAGCGTTGGTCCAAAACGCCTCCGTCGGCTCGCCGAGAGACTCCTCAACAATCTCGGCCTGCGCTCCGGGCTCAAGAACGATCAACGAGCGCAGGTGAGCCATCGCCGGCCCCCGACTCACGTCCGGCGCCGAGGACTCGACGATGTGGATGGGGCGATCAAGCCGGACGCCGCGGCCCACCCGAACGAGAACTCCGTCGCGAAACAAACCGGCCGCCAGAGACGCAAAAGTCAGGCCCTCGGGAATCGATTCGATGAAGGGACGCACGGCTTCGGGATCATCCGTCAATGCCTCGGCCAGGCCCTGAACCGTCACTCCGTTTGGAAGCCCCTTGAGAACCGAACGGTCCCGCGAAAGGCGTCCGTTTTCAAATACGATATGGTGGAAAGTGAGAGGACACATCGCCTTGCCGGCATGGCCCCCGCGCCGCTCGGGACGGCCCGCCAAAGTATAGGCCGGCGACAAGAGGGCCTGGGCGGAGGTAAATCGCCAACCCTCGCTTCGCGCCGTCGGCGCCCCCTGGCCCGCGTGAGACGCCAAGGCCGCGGCGCGCGCGCGCTGAAGCCAATTCGGCCCGCCGCCCAGCACTCCCTGGGCGGCCTCGGCCACGCGCGCATTCAACGCCCCTACGACGGGAATCGTCGGGCTCACGCCGCCGCCCGTGCCGCGTCTTCGATCCAGCCGTAGCCTTCCTTCTCCAATTGGACGGCCAACTCCTTGCCTCCGGATTTCACGATGCGCCCCGAAGAGAGCACATGAACGAAGTCGGGAACGATGTAATCGAGCAGGCGCTGATAATGCGTCACGAGAACCACGGAACGCGAGGCCGAGCGAATCTTGTTGATGCCTCCCGCCACGACCTTGAGAGCGTCGATATCCAAGCCGGAGTCGGTCTCGTCCAGCAGCGCCAAGCGCGGCTCGAGAACGGCCATTTGAAGAATTTCGTTGCGCTTTTTTTCTCCTCCCGAAAAACCTTCATTGACGGAGCGGTTGAGAAAAGCCGGATCCATCTCCACGAGCTTCGCTTTTTCCTTCACGAATTTGAGAAAAGCGCCCGCGTCCAACTCAGGCTCCCCGCGATGCTTGCGCAGCGCGTTGTAGGCCGCTTTCAGAAAATATTTATTGGACACCCCGGGGATCTCCACGGGGTACTGGAAGGCGAGAAAAACGCCCTCCCGCGCCCGGTCTTCGGGCGCCATCGCCAAAAGGTCCTTGCCGAGGTACTGCGCCCCGCCTTCCGTCGCCGTGTAGCCCTGACGACCGGCCAACACGTACGACAAGGTGCTTTTTCCCGATCCGTTGGGACCCATGATCGCGTGCACCTCCCCGGCTTTGACCTCGAGATTCACGCCCTTAAGAATCAACCGCTCTCCCGCCTTCGCGTGCAGATTCGTGATCTTCAACATCAGCCTACGCTCCCTTCCAAAGAAATATTCATGAGCTTGTGCGCCTCCACGGCGAACTCCAACGGAAGCTCATTGAAGACCTGCTTGCAAAAACCGTTGACGATCATGCCCACGGCGTCTTCGGCGGACAAGCCGCGCTGACGCAGATAAAAAAGCTGGTCCTCGCCGATTTTAGACGTGGACGCCTCGTGCTCGACGGTCGCCGAGGCGTTCTTGACCTCTAGATAGGGGAACGTGTGCGCGCCGCATGTGTCTCCCAGAAGCAGGCTGTCGCATTGGGAATAGTTGCGCGCGCCCTGGGCCGATTTGGCGACGCGCACGCTGCCCCGGTAGGTGTTCTGGCCGTGCCCGGCGGAAATGCCCTTGGAAATGATCGTCGACTTGGTATTTCTGCCGACGTGAATCATCTTGGTTCCCGTGTCGGCCTGCTGGTAGTGGTTGGCCAAAGCCACGGAGTAGAACTCGCCGACGGACTCCTCTCCCAGCAGAAGGCACGAGGGATATTTCCACGTGATGGCCGAGCCGGTCTCGACCTGCGTCCAGGAGATCTTCGAGCGTGGGCCGACACATTTTCCCCGCTTGGTCACGAAATTGTAGATGCCGCCTTTGCCGTTTTTGTCCCCGGGGTACCAGTTTTGGATGGTCGAATATTTGATCGCGGCCTCGCCCATGGCCACAAGCTCCACGACGGCCGCGTGGAGCTGGTTTTCGTCCCGCATGGGAGCGGTGCAGCCCTCCAAGTAACTGACCTGGGCTCCCTC
>ERZ1292630.2463-Hain-H41-02um-R3-2463-length-17081-cov-8_pt1 | contig 17081 bp, 8 predicted proteins | sample MGYA00564408_ERZ1292630 | MGnify/ENA primary metagenome ERZ1292630 (study PRJEB36523, sample SAMEA6512641) | groundwater metagenome | collected 2019-01-08 | study: AquaDiva: Metagenomics assemblies of 32 groundwater samples | reverse complement strand
TAGGCGAGTCCGTCGACAATCTGAGCCGCGTAGTTTCGGGCGACAGTTTCGTTCAAACGGTCCTGTAACCCACGAACGAGGGAGCCAATCGACCCTCCGGAGAGCTGCTCCATGTACACCTCGACGGCCATCTCCTTGCGGTCGATGCGGACGCCGTAGACCTCGACGGTGTTGGGGTGCAGCAACGCCGTTTGCATCTCGACCTCCTTGAGGCACTGCCGGGCCTGCTCCTTCATCGTGCCCTCGTCGCCGGTCAGCTGCGTGGTCTTCACGGCGATGGAGCTGCCATCTGCGAGCATGCAAGAATACACGGACCCGTTCGCACCTCGGCCGAGCAGCCGGCCCTTTTGCAAGTCGCCCCGGGCGACCATATGACAGCGTGCCTCGTGAATGGCTCTCAGGTCCGGCGCACCTGAACTCGAAAGCGCCGGCGACCGAGGGTCGGCTGGGACAGTGAAATTTCCATGCGCGAACAGTGCCGTCGCGGACTGCACCAAGCTGTCGTCGGCGCTGTTGCTGTGCCCCGTCGTGGAGGCAAATCCGACTGTCAAGTGGTTGTCGATGGGCTGTTGATGGTCGCCGAAGAGGTGAGATGAACTTCCGTCCCGAGTCGACGCTGCGGCGGTCGCGGCGGCCTGCTGCTGGTGCTGCAGTAGCTCCACTTCGTGCTGCTTCTGGAGTTGATGCCGCAGCACCAGACCCGCGATGACGGCAATAACGACGATGGTGACGGCGATGCCGACCGCGATGCCGGCGATCGCCCCGTCGCTGGGTCCGCTGTTTGGAGCCGCCGACGCGCCATTGGAGGTTGCCCCTGGAGGTCGCCCGGCAGCGTTGCTGTTCGAATCTATGCCGGTGGGCGTCGACGCCCCATCAACGAACGCCTCGCACTGAAGGCGAAATGCGGAGCGTGACAGCGACACGGCCACCGCGGACCCCGAGACGAACGTTTCCAGCGCCGCTTGTCCAGCGTTGAGGCCAGGACAGCGAAGCGACCTGACATTCACTCCATCGACGATATTGGTCACCTCAATCGGGTTCCCAAGCATCACGTCGGCGGAAAGCTCTAAATTTTTCTGACTTGATCCGTACAACACGCCGAGGACGCACGACTCTGCCTCCCGCGGGGAGGAGTACACGGCGAACAACGCGGTACCACCTTCTAAGCTTAATCCAGCGAGGCCGATGGCACTTCCCAAATTTGACACGTCCGGGCCCGTCTGTCCTTGCGTCAACGGGGACGCCGCCGATGCTGTAATCCTCCAAAGACCGACACTGTCGGCAATGTAAGCAATGGTGAATGCGGGGCTGGTCGATGCGCCCGAGATTAACGTGCCACGGAACGACATCGTCGTGGGAGCGGAGGTTGCGCCGGCGGACGGGACCACCGCGCTGCCGCATACTCCGGCAAATGTTTTCACCGTTTGTTCTCCGATGGTCAGAACGCGGACGCAGTTCCACTCAATGTCGAGAACGCCGATTTTCGTGGCCGTTGTCGTCTGTGGCAGCGACACAAACCGGAGAGTCAACCCGAAGGTGGCTTCCGTCGACGCGCCATCCCTGCCAACGTCCACGGGCCGGCCCCAGATGCCGAAGATGCCCTTGACGGTGCGGTCCGCCAAGCTGTACGGACGGATGGTACCGTAGTCCGCGATGAAAATCGTCGCGACCGGCCGGGAGAAGAAGCTTCCGGTGACAAATTGAGAAAACATCGGCGCGCGGCTGACGGTTTCCGCGGGTCGGGTCGTGAGCGGGAGGCACGACCCGGCGGTGCCACCTTCGGCGGCGGGGCCGGCCACCCAATTGATGGTCGCGTTGTCAGTTCCATAGCGAAACAATGCACAATTTCGAACGGCGAAAAAAGAACCGCGGACAAACTCCATGGCGCCGGTCTGCACTTCGCCTGCCCACGTGCCGTTGGCGGCACTGCTGCAAACATATGGAGGGGGGATGCCTCCTGCAGCCGGAGCGCCGCCGGGACCCTGCGCCATCACCGCACCTCCCGGCTGCCTGGCAAACACGAAGGCGATCAGCAGCGACGCGAGTATTTGCATAGGGCGCCGCCGTCGTCGGCAAGAAAATAATAAAGTCAAGAACAGAGAGAAGGTGAAAATACTTGTTGCGTCCACGAAAGGTCGAGAGAGGATTCCCTGCAGTCACGTCTTTGGATCACCGGCCCCGACGACGACCCCGATCAGTCGAATCATATGCGATGTCGACGATCGGTTTCTGACATTACTTACGGGAAGGAGGCAATGTTGTCATGTCTGGTGTTGTTTGCTCCTACGGTGGGGGGGTGGGGGGGCGTGCGCAGGGAGAAACGAGAGGTGCGGCGCACAGCCGGCGCTCGCCTCCGTCGCAGCAGATACATGAGGATACGCAAACGAGGGACCCCTAACCGGCGGAATTTTTCGATATGACGGCGCCGGGAAGGATATGAGTCAAGGCCGTGCCGCCGCCGCGGCGGATGCCCCTGAGACCACCACCCGGCTTTGACCGGCGGGGAAGTTCAACGGGTCGCCGCATTGCGAGTCCAAAATGTCTCGATCGTGGAGTAGCGTGACCACAGGAACGTGCGAAAATTTGCCGCCAAAGCACGTGTGGATCTTCTCCGTTCCATTGAGGATCGGGATGCCGATGACGGCGGCGAATTCGTAGACTGAGGCGCCGGCGGCCATGACGACCTCGAAGCCGCTCACGGCAGTGCCCCCCGTGGCGATCAGGTCGTCGATGAGGATGCACCGCGCCCCTGGCGGGACGCTGCCCATGCGAAGCACCATGGTGTCCGCACCGTGCTGCTCCGCGTACTCCTTGTGATACGGCTCGCTCTGCAGGAGAACGCCGGGGGATTTTTCGGCCTTGCGTAGGAGCACGAACGGCAGCCCGAGCGCAAGGGCGATCGGAGGACCTAGAAGGAAGCCGCGAGCGTCAAATCCGAGCACGTGGGTGGGTCCGGCGCCGGGAGCCGCCTTCCTATACCGCTCGACGAACAGGTCAATCACATCTTGAAACACCGCTGGCCTCTCCGTGATGCTGGAGACGTCGTAGAACCGTGGGACGTTTTTTGGAGAAAACCGTGGCGAGTACCACAACAGGGCGGCGGCGATCGCCTTTACTCTTGGATGCGATGCGTCGTAAATGTACTCGTTCGGCGACACCGTGACGAGTGCCACGTTGCTTCGCTGCTGCGCGTCCGACGAGGCCATTGCTTTGGGGGGTCGGAAGGGCCTAATCTGTTGGGGAGTGCAGAGGAGGAGAAGGCACGAGCTCCGGATGCTGGGGAAGAAAGGTGGACGACCGCGAAGAAAATCACGGTGACGGTTCCGCGGGCAGGGAGAGACGTGATAGCTCACCCGGGAGGGAGCGCGTTGTTTTATCAAAACGGAACACGTCGAACGTTTTACAGAAACGTTTCCAGGGCCAGGCAGCGGCCCCAGTCCGACAACGCTGGGCGTGATGCACGGCCAAATGAGGTCGCCATCGAGCGTAACATCGAAAGCCGTCGGTTGCAGCGTGAATTGTGAACCAGAAGACCACGGTCAGCATTGTGCCTTCCGCCTGCAGACGATCGTCCTTTCACGCTGGGAACCTCAATGAGGGCTGACATGAGCTCGGTGGAGGTCGTGTCGACGAACACGGAGGGATCGCGCCACCTGTCGCTGCCGGCTGGCGCCGTGCCTCGACGATGGTCATCACGACGGTGGGCGAAGCGCAGCGTCGCAGCCTCGAACGCGACCGCTTCGCGGGTAGACGCCCGCAGTACGTCGCCGGTCGACGCTGGCCGGAGGGATGGCGCTCCTTCCGCAGTGGCACTATCGCCGTTCGGCGGATGACAGACGGTCGCGGCGGTTGAGCGACAGTACCGGATGAAGCAAGATGCCTCGTCCACACGGGCGTCATCCACGCGAAGTCGACGCTCCGTGGCCACATCCGGGCCCCCAGCCAGTGGTTCCGAGTTGCTGTTGCTTGCCGACTCCGCCGCAGGCGACGGTGTGCCGGCGGCGGCGTACGTCGACGCGTCGTCTTCCTTCCGGTTGCTGCCGCGGTGATCTGGCATGAAGTGGCCTGTTACGACACTACTCAGCGATGCCGACAGCATACAAGGAGGGAACGTGGATGAGGCGACGCCCTCCTCTTGGCCGCTCGGGCCACACCTCGGCGCGGAGGAGACAACGAGGAACCGCACGTCGGTAGGGACGTCAATGGACCAGCCTCCCAAATCCACAGGGACGACCTGGCGTAGCATCATGCTGCTCACCACGTCGTGCAGCGACCATCGACTCGAAGCGGCGCGACCACCGACCGTCGCTGGGCGCCACGTCGAACCGGGCAGCACTGGGGACTCGTCGGCGCACACAACAATGCAGCCTTGTGGCAACTGCAGGGGGCTGGCGGAGATGCCGTTGGCCTGATAGTCCATCGTCGGCGCCCACGTCTGAGCATCATCCGGCCGAATCACCACGCAGCTCGGCTGCAGCTGTCGAAGTAGCGCAGCGAACAGCTCGCAGAAGTGCGAAACCCGAACGGTATCGACAGGAAGTTCAATTCTCAGCGACAGGTCGCCGGCAGAGGTTGCTTCCGACCGGCCCACGACGCTGCTGGTAAGCCACAGGAGCACCAGCTCGGCGGTCACAAGCAAGCATGTGAGCTGCTCCTCGGCCTCTCGAGGCCACGCCGGCTGCACCATGACGTGCCCACCTGCAGCCGCGGCGGATGCATCGGCCAAGCCCCTCACACCACCACCACCACCACCCCCTCCAAAGAGCGACATCATGTCGCGGTGTGCCAGCGTCAGGCCGCTCGTCACATCAATGTGGTGCGTGGGCGACCATGACGCCGCGGCGACGCACCCTAGCAACTCGGCGGCGAGGTACGCCACCGTGCGGTCCCGCCACCGTACTAGGGCCACAGGAGACGATGCGGCGGCGATGGATCCTCGGCCCGTGAGGCCGGGCAGGTGAGTTTCTAGCGACGGTGGTGAGATGGTGAAAAATGATGGGGCACCGGGAGGCGACTCGAGTCGGACTTCATCATCCAGTACGACGCGCGTGGCGGACACAGCCACCATTCGGCTAACCAGCCCGGTCGGAAGACCCTCAAACCGGTACCCAAACTGATGCGAAAATCCCAGGGTGTCGCCATCGAGCCCTCCGCCGAATCCTTCGTGGTGATCGGCGTCGCCTCCGTCGGTCGTCGTGCCCTCCAACGCCGACCACACATCGTCCGAAACGACGAATCCCAGGAGCTCCACGACGTCCATCACGCGCAACACAGGTTCGGCTGTCATCCCATGTGGATCCACATCTTCACGGTGCGCACCAGAGCCATTTTCACGCGGCTTAGTGATCGCGGCATGGCTGACCAGCGCCAAGCAGCCACGCAGCAAGCTTGGACACAGAGGACGGTGCGGAAGCTGCAAGCGACTTGCGACGCTACCGTCGTCGAACGAGCCGCAGGACACCACAGGTCGCCGGTCATCGTGCCTGCCGACATGCTTCGGAGAGGCTGACGATTGAGGTGACGCAGGGTGCTGACCAAGTGGCCCGAAAATGCCGCTGCTACTGCTGTCGACGACGACGGTTGGCCCCTCCGCCACCCTGGACCGCTTGAGGCCTCCTCCGTGTGAGCGCTCTGACTGAGGAGCAACTGGGGATGGGCCAGAACCATCCGATTGTTCGCCACCGCCACGACTGGACTGCCGATCCGTTGCATAGAGCATCCACGAGCCAGGAATTGGAACGATATACGCGAGCTGGGCGTCCACGAGCAACTCCGGCAAGCCGTGACCGGCCTCCGATGCTGATGTGCTCTCCCCAGTCCCTCCTGCGAGCGACGGGGCCGATGAGGTTGAGAGCGACAGTAACCATTCGAATGGCGGGGCGCCGGCGGGGCTGTGCATCATCATGAGGTCGGTGCTGACGTCTTGCACCATGCCAAGGCACCGAACGAGTCGCCGCGAGGGCGACTCCGCGGCATCGGCTCGGCCGTGATTCTCCCACCGAAACACGGACGATGCGACGATACCGCTGCTGCCGCGGTCACTATCGTCCTTCAGAGTGTTGACGCGACGAGTGTGTTCCGCGACAATGTTCAGCGCGCGTTCGGGGGTCGCGCCTTTCTGCAGCACCTCTTCACAATACAGCGCGTCTAGCGATGCCAAGTGACTGGTCATTTTGTGTTAAATCAACGACAAATGCCTGATTGTCTTTACAAATTTGCTGCGCGAGTGGCCGTACAAAAAACCGTATTTGCGCCGGCCGGCTCCCTCCTCCCGACTGAGATTAGACCGCAAACCCACGATTAATACGGTACACTGAGTGGAGAGCCCTCGGTTCGGTTCACGGTCACAGCTCGCCAAAGTTGCGCACAAACAGCTCAAGATCCTTCTCCAAAGCGGCGTCCAAAGGCGGGTGCCTCAACAGCCCAGTAAGCAAGTCGCGGAGCAACGGCCGACTGAAACGCCGTTCACGCTCGTACTGCGACACCTTCGACTGAAGCTGACCAACCTGATCTTGAAGCAGCTTCTCGCGATACTGCTCCGCGATGTCGGCTTCGATTCTCAAGTTCGCCAGTGAGCTGTTGGCGGCTGTCAGCTGCTGCTTGATGCGTCCGTTCTGAGAGCGCAGAGAGTCTACTTCGTCTTGCAAAATTTTCGTCACGTAGTTGTCGCGCATGTGCTGCTCCAGCTTCTCGACGGACGCGCGGTAGCCATCGGACTCCGCCCGGAGGGCGGCGATCTCCTTGACGTGCTGCTGAGCGGCGGCATCCGCGCTACTTTGCACCGAGGCGCATCGCTGCTCGGCAGCGTCTAGCCGCGTCGCAGTGGTGGTGGCCTCGGCGCGAGCTCGCAACAGGTCATCCTTCACGCGAGCCACCTCGGCGATCCGCTCGCGGTTCTTCGCAGCAACCTGTTGCTGCAACAAGTCAACTTGGGTGGATAGGTCGACCTCCTTCGCGGCAGACTCCGCGCGTTGCTTCTCCGCGGCAGCTTCGAGCGCGGCGATGCGCTTCGTCATGACGTCTTTCTGAGACTCGAGCTCGATCAAGGCCGTGATGCGCGACTTGGTGCCCTCTGTCTCCTTGTCGCTGAGTTGATTGATCTCCGACTGCGCCACTCTCAAGTCAGCGACGAGTCTTGCGGTTTCCTTCCGGAGGTCCTGTTCGATGGCCTTTGCGGCGAGGAAGTCCTTCTCCGCCCTCTCCTTGGCGACGTGCAGCTCCTGCGTCAGCCTCGACACCTTTGCGAAACTGTCCCGGTCGCCCTCCTTGATTTGCATTTCCTGCTGCGCGTACTTCAGCTGCATCGTCGTCAGCGCGGCGTGCGTGTTGGACAGCTCCTCCACGAACCGCCGGTGCTCCGCGTCGCGGCTGCGTAGGGCATCGTCCCGCTCCGTCTTGAGTTGCGCGATCGCTTTGCTCTGGGCACACTCGCGCTCGAGCGCGGTCTTCGCCTCCCGCTCTCGGGTGTCCGTCAGGAAGGACACCTCCTCCTGCAGCGACGTGCACCGCACCTCGAGCTTGACTTTGGTTTCGTGACCCATCCGTTCACCGGCCTCACGACGACTATTGAGCTGCTGATATTTGATTGACAGGTCGTCGAGGTCCTTTCGCAGAGCAGTCAGCGCGTCCTCGAGAATGCTTTTCTGCGCAGCGGTCTCATGCAGTCTGGCGGTGTGTTCTCGGGCCACGCGGCCCGCAATGGCAACCTGACTCCGGATCTGATCCTCCAACTCCAGAATGCGACTCTGCTGGCGCTCACTCACGTGCTCTAGCTCTTCCCGCCTGTCCTCGGCTAGCTGCATGCGTCCTCGCAGCGACGCTATTTGCTCCTTGCTATGCTCGATCTGGTCCTGCGCTAAGCGCAACATGATGGCCAAGCGCGCCTCATCGCGGCCTTTGTGCTCCTGGTCGTCTCGCTGGGCGTCGTTCACCGCCTTCAGCCGTTCGATGTCCGCGGCTAGCAGTCGAATGAGCGTGGTGTCCGTCACAGCCGCACCGTTCGAAGCGGCGTCCTGCGACGGGGAGGCGGCGGCTGCCGGAGCTGATGCGGGTGGCTTCTCTGGGGCCGTCGACGACATGTCGGTGGAAGGAGGGAAGGGATTCAATCTATGCGGACGATGACCGAGGGGTCAACACCACGGACAGTGTACCGTCGTAAAAAGGCGAGAACTTCATCCTCGGTGACCCCGCACGGGACGTGCTTCTTTTCTTTCCCCTTCCGTAGTCACGACGGGGGCAGCGAACACCATCTCACTGACGGGTTGTTCGGCACTCACGCGCGCGCGTCGTAGAAGAAGAAGTCAAAATGGAGGAGGGGGGAAAATTCCGAAGGGGGTACCCCTTCACCACATTGAAAAGCCAATCGCTTTCACCACTCCTCCTCGCACCGACCGCTTAGATCATGCGCGCCGCGAAGCGATTGATGAGCGTGTCGCGGTTGCCGAAGTCGCCGCCCTCAACAAAGTGACGGCGCTTTTGGCGCAGACCGCCCTTCGCGGGGGCCAGCTTGAATGGCCACAGACCGTTGGTGACGGTGCGGAAGTGCTTGCCGGCCGTGTAGATCTGGTTGACCACGTCCTCGGCGCAAACGACGTCGTCGTTGTTGAACTTATCCTTGATGAGCTTGTTGTCGTTCACCTTGATGCGCTGGCCGTTGATCTTCAGGTGGGCGCGCTTGTAGATCATCGCGCGGATGGTCTTGAGGGACGGGTAGCCGTACGCGATGTAGGGCTCGACAAGGCGGAGCATGTTCTGCATCGGCTTGTTCAGCTTCACGAACACGGCATTGTGCAGCTGGCGCAGGCGAATGAGCTGGAGCACCTTGCGCTGCTTGGGCGCCACGTTCGAGATACCGCGGATGCGGATGACGAGTGCGACCTTCGGCTTGGCCTCGCAGTAGAAGCCTCCGTTGGACGCGGCCTGACGCTTCTGCGTCGTCTTCTTCGCCTCCGCGGCGCGGTACTCGCGGCGGTACTTCAGACCGCGCACGTAGGCCTTCTTCTTCAGGGCCTTCTTCTCCGCCTTGTTGGCAACGATGGCCTTCTTGAAGTTCTCCGTCTGCTGCTGCTTGAAGGACGCGCGCTTGATCGCGGACTCCGGGGCAGGGACAGCCTTGGCGGGCATCTGGCGAGCTACAGGGAAAGTGGAGCTGGGCGGGATGCGAAATTCTGATTCGAACGAATGTACTCGCAACGCTCAGAAACAAGGCAGTTCGCCCAAATCGAGCCCGGTAGACGTGCACACTCGCCGTTTTTCTGTTGTTCGCGAAGTCCTTGTGATAGGGTTTGTGTGCTGCTGAGAATGAAAGCATCGCACGGGTAAGTCTTTAAAGGGGGAGGAGCAGCACGTCGTCGTCCTGTGGCAACGCGCGGATTCCTCAACGAGCGTCGCGGCGTTGACGCCTGCACACCGGGAGGATATCCGGGGTGCAAAGATGTCCAAGCTCGCGGTTCGAGAAGAGAATGTCCAATGCGTTTCAAGTCAGACTGAGGGATCGCCGGTTTAGGAAGGAGGGCCCTCGTCACCACACACCAACGCAGCGTTGATGTGGTAAGAGGTCACCGTTCCGTACCGTGGTTGGTGCCAAGAGGGGGCACGATCACGCCCAAGTCGTCAAATAACACCACACTACACACCGTCGCCGCCGGTGTCACGTCTAGAGACGAGAGCACACGCACACACACAAACGAGGGAGAGGCTGCGATTGGCGCCGCCACCGGAGAAGGGGGACCCGTGATCGCCCCGGTGGGGCGTTCGTCGCCGCCACTCTAGCCTCAGCATCCTGCCTTTTCCGCAGAGGCACCGCTGCTCTTCGTCACCTTCAGCGTTGTCATGTCCTCGGCGATCGTAGGGTGAATGCCGATCGTGGCATCGAAGTCCGCCTTCGTCGCGCGGCACCGCACGGCCACCGCGACCGCCTGAGTGATTTCGCCCGCGTTGGGGGCCAAGATGTGGAAGCCAATGATGCGTTCGCTGTCCATGGGGTTGACGATGAGCTTCATGTAGCAGGCGTTGTCGTCGAGGTGCGGCAACTGCCACTCCAGTGGCTTGAAGTTGGTGTGGTACACCTCGATGATGCCAAACTTCTCCGTCGCGGCCTCCTCGCTGAGTCCGACGCAGCCGTACTCGAGCGGCGTGAACACCGTCGTGGGCACCGACCGGTATTCCGTCACCGTCTTGCCCCCCGCGTACAGGCGGTCCGCCAGGGCGCGGCCTGCGTGAATCGCCACCGGCGTCAGTTCGAGACCGTCCTCGATGATGTCGCCAATCGCGTAGATGTGGGGCACGTTGGTGCGTTCGAAGTGGTCAGTGGGGACCTTGCCGCTGGTCGGGTGCAAGCGGACCCCGGACTTGTCGAGATGGATCGCCGCCGTTTCCGGCTTGCGACCGACCGCCGCGAGCACGGTGTCGTACGGCCCGAGAACGCCGCGCTCCTTGGTCGACACGTTCTCGTACTCCACTCGCAACGTGCCGTCCGTGGCGTCCTTTGTAATCGCGACTGGCACGCAGCCCCGAACGAACGCCGTGCCGTGCTGCTCCATGAAGTCGACCGCACGGTTGGCCATGTCGGCGTCGAATCCGCGGAGAGGGATCGACCGCATCATGACGGTCGCCGTGCGGCCAATGCCAGTCAGAAAGCCGGCGCACTCGAGGGCGACGTAGCTAGCCCCTACCACGAGGGTGCGGCCTGGGTCGCGCTCGAGGAAGAAGATGTCGTCCGACGTGATGACATGCTCCCTCCCGGGAATGTCGAGCGTGGTTGGGCGGCCGCCCGTGGCCAGCAGGACACGGCGAGCCGTCACGACTGTCTTCGTGCCATTCTTGTCCTCGAGTTCCAGCGTGTGCGGGTCCTGGAAGCGAGCGTACACGTTCAGGTACTTCACGTTTTTGGACCGCAACGACGCTGAGTAACCGAAGTTGAGCGAGCGAATGTAGTCGCACACGTTGCTGCGCAGCGTTTCCCAGTCCAGCTTCAGCGTGGCGGGATCGACGTTCCATCCGAAAGACGGGGCCATGTGCTTCATCGCCTCGCCGTGCAAGGCGGCGGTGTGCATCAACTTCTTCGGAATGCACCCCACGTTGACGCACGTGCCGCCCAGGCCCCACTTCGTCCCTTGCGGCGATGGTTTGACGAAGTCGGCGAGGGCCACGCGGGCACCTAATTCCGCCGCCGCCTTGGCGCACGCGAGGCCACCGCTGCCTCCTCCGATCACGAACAAATCCCAGTCGTAGGACGCGGCGGCGCCGCCGATGTCGGGGTCGACGGCGGCCGCCGCGATTGCGGCCTCCGTGATGGGACCACGGTGCATGCTTTTGATGCTGTGCCTTGGAGGGTAAGAAAATATCGCAGACGAATTCATCCCACAGGAAGAAGCAATCAAAGGGGGAAAGCGACTGCTCGTAGATTCGAACAGTGAGAGGGGATACTGAGAGAGGCATAGAGAGGTGATACTGCTACAGTGGCGGCTACTCGGAAAGGGAGGCCACTTTCTTGACCCTTTTGAGCAGAACCGAAAATGCTCCGGAAATCGCCTGATCAGCGGCTTCCCGCCGCCAGCGATCCTCTGGTGTCACGCCGCTCAAGGCCACCGCCTCTTCCTCCGCCTTCCGGCGTCGCTCACGGGCGAATGCCTGCTCGCGAGTGGAGAGGGTCACGTGATGGTGGTCCGCGATGCCGTTGTCGCCAACCGGAGCGCGAATGACGGCCTTTTCGCCGACCGTTCGGACCTCCACGGGTCGCGCGCAGGCGAAGACCCTCGACACGAAGCCGTCCCAGTTCGCGATGGCTACCTCCCCAGCTTCACGCGCCCCTGCGGCAGAAGGGGTGCGTTGCGTGTGCCTACCCCCGCCGGATACTGCGCCGTCGTTGCGCGGCGGCTGCGTTGGTGGGGGACGCGGTTTGCGCGGTGTCCTGCTCGAAGCGTCGTTCGTTGCCATAACGGGGCTCTCGACCTGATGCCGCGTCGCTTGATGGAATCGCGATGCACTTAAGAAGGCAGCCAGTGCCGCTCGCCGCGCAAAAAAGGCCTTTTCTTCGCTATGGGTCATGAAGTCACGCTGATGGCGCGGCATCCACTTCCCCTCAGGCGCACCACTCGTCCGTGCGGCGGCGTTCGTTGCTGCCCAGTGGCGGTGGCCGCCGACACCTCCTGCCGTCTGCGACGGTCCCGCCACTCGTCGCTCTGCCTGTTCCGACTGCATGCGGCGTAACACGGCCGCGGGATCGGCGGCGGCCGCCGCGTTGCTCTGTTCCCAGCGATGCCGCTCACAGAGGGCGGCCTGCGCGTGCGACGCCAGCAGTCGGACGGGTAGCCGGAGCACGAGCGTCGGCGTGGCCGCCGTCACCCGCAGGGTGGGATGGTCGAAGCGAACACCGTCCACCAGGAGGCCTTCGAACGCTTCGGCCACGCGCAACGTCACGTCGCGTTGCAACTGGGCGAGGCTTTGCTCATCCGAAATGTCCGCTGCGTGCGTTTGGCGTTCGGCGTCACTGTCATCCTCGTCGTCGGGGCTGCGTCGTTGAGCCCCGCGCTTCAAACAACGCGTCGTTGCCGTCGAAGGCCGGGGGGTACGCGGTGTGTTTGGGGGTGGGATTAATTGCGGCAGTAACACGAGGGGCCCGGAGGTGGGATCCACGTGCACCAGCGCGGTCGTGGACGGTTCCGTGATGCTGGGAGGCTTGACGAAATTCTCGGGACGGTGAGCAGAGAAGCCACCGTCTTGCGATTCCAGGGGTAAATCGCAGCCGAGTCGCGGTGCCGTCGTCACCGCGACGCAGCCATACAGCACGATGTCGATGAAGGAGAGCCGTTCGCCTCGGACCGCGATCGCGCCGCGGGCGCCAACGAGGTGCGTTCCCGCCCCCTCGAACGTGATAGCGCACGTCGGCGTCGCGCGGCTGTCATCGCCGGTGGTGGTGGTCGTCGACGCCGTAGCGGAAGCGTTCTTTGCTGCACCGGAAGTGTGAATGACGGCCTTGAGCAATCGATGGATCGCCGCCAAGACTAAGGGATTGGACTGGCTCGGCGGCACGGCCTGTGGTCGATCGCCACTCCCAACTTTAAACGAGAAGAAATCGCGGCGCGGTCGAGATGATGCCGTCGTTGGGCCGTGGTGGCGCCGCAACGCGTTGAGCCACTGCTCGGCCATGTCGTCCCGCGAGATAGCTTGTCGCGGCGACGAGCTGCTCGATGGCGGCTGCGGGGTGGGATCGGAGGGCGGCAAAACATAACGGCTGACCGCCGCCAATGGCGAGAGCCACGAGTCTGCCAGACTGGCACTCAGACCGGTGTTGGCTGCCACCAACCGACCTGGGGGTCTTGCCGCCGCGCCGAGGCTGGCGAGCATGGTGATGGTGTCTTTCGCGCCGAACGTCGCCGCTAGCTGCAACGCGTAGGCTGCCGCGGCCTCAGTTGACGTCACCGGGAGCCAGCATACCGGCACGGGGGTGCTCATCACGAGGGCCGGAAACTCCTCCAACAGCACGCGCCGAACGTCGAGCGGGTCGGCTAAGAACACATCGGCCGTCGGGGACAGGCAGACGTAGCGCACGGGTCGTGACAGGCAGCCGTCCCCACCGTCGCCCCAGCCGCCGTGATAGCGTGAGGTGGGGGAGAGTTGCGCGGTAGCAGCCGGCGGACGGGGTACGGAAAGCGACGTGACCACGTCGGGAACCGCGGCGCGGTAACCCACCCACGACGTGGGGATGGGGCCCGCGGCTAACGCGGCCGCGCCTGACAGTGATTGCAGCTGTGCGGAAACAGACGACGCGCCGATGACGGGGGCCAACCGCAGAATAGCCTGTTGCAGGGCGGCCGCGGAGCGGTGGGCCGAGGAGCGCTTCCCGTCCACGACGCCCTCCTCCTGGTCGACCTGCCCATCCCGGAAGGTGATGGCGAGTTGCGGAAAGGCAATCGATTGCCTGTCGACAGCATCGTGGGCCCCATCGTGCGAGGCGGCTCTCAGCGATTGCGACATGACACACAGCACCGTGCGTAGATATTTTCCGCTGTTGTGAGTCACACTGGAAGTGCTGCCCGACGCGCCGGGAGGAGAGCAAGGCTTGCTGGCGTCGTCCACACAGCGGGCCATGTCGGGCTCGGTGACGAGCAACTTCAAGGCGGCGATAGCCGCCGCGGTGTTGGCGACACGCAGCGCCGCGGCCGTGCCCCCAGAACTACTCGCCGCCACGTCACGCCGCAGGCCTGACGCCGTCATGGACACGGCTCGCCGGATCACCCCGGTGCCCTCTAACCTCACGCTTCCGCGACGTTGGCCACCGAGGGGCGACGTGACCTGCCGCATGGACGAGGCACGGCTCAGGTTCACTGGAGTGTGCCGACCATCATCTCGGAGCGAGCCTCGCCGGCTGGTTGGAGTCGGCTTGTCCACCGGAATTGCAGGAGGTATCCATCTCGCGGCCTGGACGAGGAGCCACGGTGCAAGCGAAGGGTGGCGCCGCAGTGGCACGCTGAGCGAAGCGGGGGTCGCCGCGGATCGGTCGGCCGGGGTAGGGAGACCGCGACGGCATTCGTCGATGGCGTCCGTAAGCGGCGTATCGGCCGTCGCCTTGAACGACTCACCACCACCCTCTGTGAAATGAAATCCGCCCTCTTCCGCCTTACGCGTCGAGGTGACGGACTCGGCGGTGATAAACCCGTCGACGGCTATCTCGGGCCCGACGGCGCCGTGGCGTACGTACATCAACGGCGGTGGGGCACCGGTGCACTGACAGTAGGACGCGGCGTCCTGCCCGGGGCGCACCACAGCCACCTGGAACAGAGACGCGAGCCGCGCGGCGAGGCGAGCCGCGGTACCCAGGTCGTTTACAGATAGAAAGAGGGGTAGAAACGCCGGGCAGGTTCGAAGTTCTGCCTCCGTGAGTCGGCAGTTGGCCGCCACGTGATCGCGTCGCAGCTGGAGGCATGCATCCGCCAGCGATGCTCCCACGCCCCCTCCGCGAAGGGACCCGTCGGCCGAGGACCCTGGTGCGTCTTCGGCGGTGGCCGCCACCGACGCCGGGAGAACCAGTGGTTTGGACATTGCGTCCGACGTCGCCCGGTGTTGCAAGTACGACGGCACCTGAACGCCCCCTTTCGGACGGTAATCGAACGCCATGCTGCGCTCCATGTCACCCCCACGAGGGGTGAAGGCGACGCTTCTCGCCATCGACAATGACGACGACATCAGCGCGGCGTGCGGCGCAGACGCGTCAGCATTCGGCGACGGCACGGCCTCCTCGTCGGCGCTGCTAAACAGCAAATGCTGCCCGCGGCGCTGACGAATCCGGGTGACCCACACCGTCACGAAGCGCCGGAGCAGACGAGCCAGCACACGCACCGACCGCTGCTGCTTCACCGCGGCCATAGCGAGGCGGGCAAACCGCACGCCGCGACATACCATCAGCCAGTGGCGCTGGCGATCCACGGACGCCGCCTTGTGAATGGCATCTCGGCGGCCGGCCGCCGCGTCGAGGTCCTCATCCGTGGTGATGCGCTGCCGAGCGGATGGCGAGGTCAGCCTTGGCGACACCACGCAGACGAGGCCAGCGTTGGGCCGCGACGAGGCATCGCGTTGCGTGTGTGGCGCGTTGGGCGGTGCATGGCGAGTCTCGTTTTGGGCAGTTCTCGTCCGCGTACCGTCATCTCCATGAAGGTCATCGCCGTCGGCGTCGTCAGTGGAGTCGGGGACGGGAGGCGCCCCACTCCTCGTTTCAGAGACGCCGTAGGTTGCCGACCGCTGATGGGTGGTGACGAGATGCCACGGAAGTTGAGGGACGCGCATCTCGATGGGCGGGCGGGCACCCCGCAGCGCCACGGGCCCCTCGTGGCGACGCCACGTGAAAGGGATGAGGGGCGTGGCACTCAACATGAGGAGGCCAATGTCCGCCTTGGTGAGGCCACTGAGCGGCGACGGCGAACGACGATGGTCCTGCACGGTAGCTTCGGCGGAGGGCGCGTCGGACCCCAAGGGCCCCTCGGGAACAACGACCGTGCGTCCGTCCTCAAACGTTGCGAGGTCGCACGCAACCGAAACCTGGTCGCCCCGGAATACCAGCGCTGCCGGCGGTGTCGAGCCCAGGTGCGCGCCTACGTTGTGGAGTGTCGCGTCGCAAATCGACGGGACGACCTCCATTGCTCGCAGCGCGCGGCCCCAAAAAAAAGTGTGGAGTTGGGCTTTCGGAACCCTTTTCGGGGGAAAAAAAATCAACCACCGAGTGGCTGGCAGCATCGTAGACTGTGGGATAAAGAACGCAACCCGAACCAAAAGGATAAGGAGATGATGGGGGCGGGGGAGATGAACCGTGTGGCAGACGCCGCCGGATAGAAACCCATATGAACGGCTCGCGGGGCCGTCGGCTATGGCGCGACCACATATTTGGAGAAAGGGCGACCCACGCAGTCCTCCGCCAGGCGCAGCAACTTCGTGATCCGACGCCCGCAGACGGCGAGCTCCGACCGCGGAAGAAACCGTCGCAGGGCCCGGGGCATTCGCTCCCACATTTGCGTCACGAACGCCGCGCGCTCGTCGTCCCCGGCGCCATCGTCCTGCGCGAGGCGCTCAAGGCGATTCAGCATTGGCGCCCGAAATACGCAAAAGGACCCATTCACGAACCCCTTTTTGATCGGATTGCGATGCACGGAGCCGTAGAAGGCCATCCCTTGGTCCAAGTGGACGAACGTGGGCGGCCCCTCGTGCTCCGCGCTGGCGCCAAAGTCCTTCCCTTCGTCCTCGTCACAGTAGCGAGTGCACTTCCCGACGACGAAGTTGTTCTTGTTAGGCGACCGGTCGTCGTTGCCAATGATGTAGTCGAACGCGTTCAACTCCGCGATGTGCACGAGCGACGCGCGAAAGGGCACGCGAGCGATGGGCGGCACGCGGGCCGCCCGCGCCGAGCTGCGATTGCCGAGTTTGGGCGGTTTTGGCACCACTACGTCGTCATCGTCATCGTCGTCGTCGACGGTCGGGTCGGGTGGTAGCACGGCGCCTTCTTGTGGCTCAGCTGATGTGTAGTTGCGCAGATCAAAGTACTGGTGCCACGACGCGTCGTGCGCCTTGTAGGGGATGCGAAGGGGCGAGTC
>ERZ1292630.2462-Hain-H41-02um-R3-2462-length-17093-cov-5_pt1 | contig 17093 bp, 13 predicted proteins | sample MGYA00564408_ERZ1292630 | MGnify/ENA primary metagenome ERZ1292630 (study PRJEB36523, sample SAMEA6512641) | groundwater metagenome | collected 2019-01-08 | study: AquaDiva: Metagenomics assemblies of 32 groundwater samples | reverse complement strand
TATATAAGATCCTAAAACTAATCCCTTTCCTGTTTCAATACTATAATCAATATTTTGAGTATAAGTACCAAGAACCCACCCCCATTCAAAAGGATCTTCGTATTTATAATTTATTGGAGAAGAAAGATTAATTTCATAAAGAGTTTGATTAATTTCAGTTATAGAATCATCAATTGAAGCTATTTGACCATAAAAATTATTACTACCAATATTAGAAAAATATTTTGTATTATTAAAATTAAGATATGATATTGTTGTCGTTCCTTTTATACTATTCTCACCTTGAAAACCAATTTCAAAAAACTTGGGCATTAATTTAGTCAAATTAAAAGGTGTCGTAAAATTTTTTTGATTAAAAACATCATAACCATATTTAAAATAAAATCCAGCCCTTAGATCAGATTTAGAATCAAATCCCTTTGAATCTTCAGAATAAGCGTTTGAAGAAAAAAGTGAAAAGAAAAATAATGCGAATAATACCTTTTTTGTCATTTATGCTATAAAAATTTTATAATATTCTTTTTATAAAGTATATTGTGTTTTAATAAAATATCAAACTCACCCCAAAACTCTTCACCTACCTGCTCACTCTCTAAACTTTATAGAGTGGCTTTTTATGAATTATTTAATTTTATAAAACTAAAATTAGATATGTAATTATAATAAAAAATAAACTTTCATAAATATAGAAAGAATTAAGAAATTATCCTTGATTTTTGTTGACTATAAGCTATTATTAAAATAGAATAAAATAATTATTTATGATTGATTAATAACTATGAAAAAAATATTTTTACTTCCATTAATTGCTGTTTTAGGGTTTGCTATTTTTTCAACTAGTACTTTTGCAAAAGTTGCTGAAAAACCAAAAAATACCAAAGATTTAAAAGATGTTCCAGCAAGTAGTAATTATACTTCTGTGATAATAGACTGCACAGGTATTTTTTTAGTAAGAGCAATGTCTCCTGTTCTTTTAGATGCTAAATATAATGAAATATATCCAGGTTCTTATGCAAAATACATGAAACTAGAAGAAATTATGGAAGGAAGAATAATAACTTATGAAAAAGATTTGGCAAAAGCAAAAGCAAATTTTTTAGCTGGTAAAAAACCTTTAATACTAAAACCAATAGGAATTGAAGGAATTATTAAATCAAATCCTATGTTAAGTAGACAAGATGCTATAAAACTAAAATTAGCCGAACTTGATGGTAAATTTATGGCAAGTAAAAAAGTAATTTTTGTATATTAATTCAAAATTACTAAAAAATTGTAAATCTTATTTGATAATATCTTAATTATATGTTAACCTTATTATTGGCTTTTTGTAATTAAAAAGTTGAATTTTGCATGTGGCATTGGTAACTAAGAAGTATATAAATCTCACCTGACACAGCAACCTGTATATTTTAAAAGGAGTGCATTTATGTACGCAGTAATAAAAACTGGTGGAAAACAGTACAAAGTAGAAGAAAAGAGATGGGTAGATGTTGAGCTTCTTCATAAAGAAGAAGGCGATGAAGTTTCTTTCGATGAAGTTTTATTAGTTTCTGATGGCGACAACACAAAAGTTGGTTCTCCTACAGTAGTTAATGCAAAAGTAACTGGAAAAGTTATGAAAAATGACAGAAAAAAGAAAGTTATTGTTTATAAAATGAGACCTAAGAAACACTATAGAAGAAAAGCGGGTCATAGACAACACTTTACAAGAGTTATGATTGAAAAAATTGAAGCTTAGGGAGATAAAATAACATGGCACATAAAAAAGGTGTGGGTAGCACCAGAAACGGTAGAGACAGTAATTCTAAAAGATTAGGAACAAAGATCTTCGGTGGTCAAGTAATTCCAGCTGGAAGCATAATTGTTCGTCAAAGAGGATCTGAAATCCACGCTGGTAACAACGTAGGAATGGGTAGAGATTATACTCTTTATTCTCTTCTTGATGGAAAAGTTGCTTTTGAGCGTATGGGTAAAAACCGTAAAAAAGTTAGTGTTTATCCATTAGTAGCTCCAGTAGCTGTAAGCTAACATTTGAATATGAGAGAAAACAAAATTAAAATCGTTTTTTCTTGTAGAAATTAAAATGTTTTAATAAAATATTCAAAACTCCTAATTTATATTTTGGGAGTTTTTTTGTTACGTATAATAGTTAATTAAAATTGTATTTGGTAGTTTTGGGAGTAATTTATGATAAAAAAAATAACCGCAATATTTATTTCTAGTTTTATTATGTTTTCTATAAATAATAATTCTTTTGCAAGACCTTCGGTTTCATATAATCTGGAATCTTTGGTAGATGTAAAAACAAAGCATTGGAGTTATCCAGCATTAAAATATGTAGTTGAAGATTTGGGTGTAATGAAACCTAAAAATGCAACAAGATTTCTTGGTGATAAATTAGCCGTAAGATATGAGTTAGCTGAAATATTTTATAATGCAGTTAAAAACTTAGAAGATATTTCAGAAAAAAGTTTAAAAATTAAAGAAGCAAATACCGTTTCAGATCTTACTGATGTTAATGAAGATAATAAAAGTATAGTTAATTCTATAGTAAATGAATATGGTGTAATGCAATTATTTCCTGATAGTAAATTTATGGGAAATAGAGAAATGACAAGATATGAATTAGCTTATGATATGAATAATTATCTTGTTTTATTAGAAACTAAATTAGGATCTTTAAAAGTACCTAATAGAGAAAGAGCAATAGAATTAACTGATTTAAATGCATCTCATTGGGCATACTCAGCTTCAAAAAATATAATTGATAAATATAAAATTATGGATGGATATCCTCAAAAAGTTTTTGGTGGAGATCAAAAATTAACAAGATATGAAGTTGCAGCACTTATAAGAAGATTTATTGAATATGTTGATAAAAAAATCCTCTCTGTTCCAAAACCTACACCAACACCAGTACCAACACCAACACCTACTGCAACGCCAGTTCCTACACCAGTTCCGACACCAATTCCGACACCAGTACCAACACCAACACCTATTCCAAAATTACCTTCAAGTAAAGTTGATTTAAGAGTTGGCGGTGGAACATATAGCTTATTCAATCCATCGGCAGGTACAACTTTCAATAGATTTGACCCAAGAGCTTCTTTAAGTGCTAACTTATGGTTTGCTAAATTTGGTTTAAGTCTTGGCGGAAATTGGTTAGCAGCGGATGATAAAGCATTAATAAAAGATGCATCAAGATTAGGTTTGAGTGCAAGTGCTAATTATAGAATAATGGGTGGAGAATCTGATGAAGATATTTCTCTTTTTGCAGGTTTAGGATTTGGTTATAATAATTGGTACGGACAAGCTAAAGCAGTTAATTCTTCAGGGCCTTTATTAAGCGTTAATTTTGAAGCTCCAATTACACCATGGGTTTCTCTAAATATCAGAGATTCTTTTACATATATGTTAGTAGGAGAAAATGGATGGAAAAATGATCTATTCACAGGTTTAAATTTCCCTGCGTATGGATTAGCTTCTTTTGAATTAGGTTATTATGGTTCAATTTACAATGTACCTAATGTTGGAATACCAAATTCTCAACATGGTTTAGAAGGAAATCTAAGATTTAGATTTTAATTGAAAGGAATGCTTTAAAAGCATTCCCTACAAAAGCAAATATTGCATTCTAATGATGTATATATGTTTTATAAAACAGATATTTAGTATGGGCTGTCTAAAAAGTGTATTTTTTTATAAAATTACAAGGTTAAAAACCAATGTTTCTGTAGGGTCGTTTTATGAAACGACCTCTTTTTAGACAGCCCATACAGAAAAATATAATTTTTGAACAACCATAAAATTCTTAATGGAAATAAAATAAAATATGAAAATAGTATCTTTTTTAAAAAATAATGTTGAAAGAGTTGGTCTTTTAATTAACAATAATATTTTTGATTTGCAAGAATCTGGGAAAAAAATAAATATAGACATTCCTAATAAAATTAATGATGTTTTAAATGATTGGGAAATTAACTTTAGCAAAGCAAAAGAAATTGAAAATAATATTTTTGAAAACAAAATAACTGATTTTGAAGATAAAGAAAAAATAAAAATGTTAGCACCAGTTCCAAGACCTACTTCTTGTAGAGATGGGTATGCTTTTAGACAACATGTTTCAACGGCAAGAAGAAACAGAGGTTTGGATATGATAGAAGAATTTGATCAATATCCTATTTTTTATTTTACCAATCATAATTCTATAATTGGAGAAGGTGATTTGATTGTAGAAAATGATCACTTAAAAAATTTAGATTTTGAACTTGAAGTAGCAATTGTTATTGGAAAAAATGGTAAAAATATAGATTCTAAAAATGCAGACTCTTATATTGCAGGATATACAATAATGAATGATTTTTCTGCAAGAGTTTTACAAATGGAAGAAATGAAATTAAATTTAGGCCCTGCAAAAGGAAAAGATTTTGCAACTGCAATTGGGCCATACTTAGTAACAGTAGATGAATTAGAAAAACATAAAATAAAAACTGAGTTTGGAGATAAATATAATCTAAAAATGAAAGCCTTTCATAATGGAAAATTAATTTCTGAAGGTAATATGGTAGATATGAATTGGACTTTTGCAGAAATAATAGAAAGAGCTTCTTATGGTGTAAATTTATATCCTAGTGATGTTATAGGTTCTGGAACAGTAGGAACAGGTTGTTATCTGGAACTTAATGGAAGTAATACATTAAAAGCAAAAGAAAATAATGAAACCTTTACTCCTGTTTGGTTAAAAGAAGGAGATATTATTGAATTAGAAGTTGATGGATTAGGAAAACTTTTACATAAAATAGTAAAAAGTAATGAAAATAACTCTATATTAAGTAAAAAGAAAAATATTTAGAATATATATAATAGTTTTTTGAGGTAAATTATGAATTTAAATTTAGATAAAGAAGTTCTTGAAATAAAAGATGAAACAATAAAAATTAGAAGAGATATTCATAGAAATCCAGAACTTGGATTTGAAGAATTCAGAACATCTGATTTAGTTTATAATTATATGAAAAATTTGGGCTATGAAGTTCATAAAGTCGCAAAAACAGGTGTAGTAGCTCTTTTAAGAGGTAAAGATGAATCAAAAACATTGGCAATAAGAGCTGATATAGATTGCTTACCTCTTCAAGAATTAAATAATTGTGATTATGCGTCTGAAACTGATGGTAAAATGCACGCTTGTGGACATGATGGACATACAGCTACAGCACTTTCAGTAGCAAAAATATTAAAACAAAAACAAAGTCAATTAAAAGGAAATGTAAAATTTTTATTTCAACCTGCCGAAGAAGGACCAGGTGGGGCATTACCAATGATACAAGAAGGTGTTTTAGAAAATCCTAAAGTTGATGCGATTATTGCTATGCATGTTTGGAATGAAATAGAAATTGGTAAAGTTATTGTAAAAGAAGGGCCTTTAATGGCTTCAGCTGATGAATTTGTAATAACCATAAAAGGTATTGGAGGACATGGAGCAGTCCCTCAATTTACAGTGGATTCTATTGTGGTTGCAGCAAATGTAATTACAACCTTACAAACTATAATAAGTAGAAATATTGATCCTTTAGAACCTGCTGTTTTGACTATTGGAAAAATAAAAGGTGGTAGTAATTTTAATATAATTGCAGAAACAACAGAGCTAATTGGAACAGTAAGAACTTTTAATAATGAATTAAGAGCAAAGATAGAAAAAAGAGTTGAAGAAGTAGTAAAAAATGTAACAGCAGCTTTTAGAGCAACTTATGAAATAAAATATACCAGAATTTATCCTCCAACTATTAATGATTCAAAAATTACTAGTATAGTAAAAAAAGCAGCTGGAAAAGTAGTAGGAAAAGAAAATATAAATGATAAAGATATGACTATGGGTGCAGAAGATATGTCTTTTTTTCTTGAAAAAGTGCCTGGTTGTTATTTTATGGTTGGTTCTGCAAACAAAGAAAAAGGATTAGATAAACCTCATCACAGTCCTTACTTTGATTTTGATGAAAATGCTTTGACTATAGGAACACAAGTTATGATTAATTCGATTTTAGAATATTTTAATGACGATTCACACTAGAATCTTATTATATGCACTATGTTGCAGTTTCTTCACATCAACAAGCGTTTTTTGGTTTTATGAATCAACATCAAATGGTAAATTACATTCTTTTTGGGATGTGGTTTGGTGGTGGTTTATAACATCATCAACTGTTGGTTATGGTGATATTGCACCAACTACACCTCAAGGTCGAATTGTTGCTGTAATAACAATAATAATAGGTATGTACACTTATACAAATTTTATTACTTCAACAGCAAGTATTATTCGTGAGAAGTTAGAAAAAAAGAATAAAGGTAATTTTCACATAAAATCTAGAAATCATATTGTTCTTTGTGAATATACTGCATTTGCGGATGAATTAATTTTAGAAGTTCATAAATATGAATATTTAAGAAATAAAGATATTGTTCTAGTTACTAGTTTAGTTGATATTAACCCTTATAATCAACATAAATTTATTCATGGAGTTCCAATAAATCCAGAATCTATAAAAAAAGCTAATACAGAATATGCTTCCTACATTTTTGTTTTTTCTAATATAAGATTTGCAAATCCAGATCTTAAAACACTTCATATTGTCTCAAGAATACAAAAAATAAATCAAAAGGCTACTATTTTTGTAGAATTAACAGATAAAAACTGTCCTTATTTACAGTATATAGATAAAACTAAAAATAAAATAATAATTTTAGAAACTGATGCATTATTTGAAAATGTCTTGATTAATGGAACTTTAGATCTAAATTCATTTTTTTAGATTGTTTTATGTTGTATTAAAAATACTAAGAATTTAAACTACAGATTTTAGAGAAATTACACAAATTAACTACAAAAAAAATATATAGTGCATCTGTTTAATCTGAGTAATCTGTAGTTTAAAACACTCCTAAAATATGATAAAATTAGATTTATAAATATTGAAAGGTGCTACCAAATTATGAGTTATAAACTTATAAATAATCAAGATAATTTAGAGTCATTATTAGAATTACTTTTATTACAAAAAGAACTATCAATAGATACAGAAACAACAGGATTAGATCCTTATTATTCAAAAGTAAGATTATTACAAATAGGATTTGATGAGCAATTTTTTGTTATAGATTGTTTTTGCTTTGAAAATTTAGATATTCTTAAACCAATTTTTAATTCTCCTGATATATTAAAAATACTCCATAATGCAAAATTTGATATAAAAATGCTAAAAATTAATTATGGAATAGAATTTCAAAATATTTTTGATACTATGTTAGCAAGCCAAATAATTTCTGCTGGAGTTAATGAAACACATAATTTAAAAGATGTTGTTTATAGATATTTAGGAATTGAATTAGATAAAACAGAACAAAAAAGTGATTGGAGTAAAGAATTATCTGTTTCTCAAATTTCTTATGCAATAAAAGATGTCGAGGTTTTAATTCCCTTAAAAAATAAATTAAAAGAGTTTTTAGTAGAAAATAAATTAGTACGGGTTGCCGTACTCGAATTTAATTGTTGCCTTTCTGTTTCTGATATGGAAATAAATGGTTGTTTTTTAGATAAAAATAAATGGCTTGATATAATAGAAAAAGTTGAGAAAAAACATTCAAAACTTTCTGATGAAATACAAAAAGAGTTATCAAAAAATTCAAATCAGCTTTCTCTTTTTAATGATTTTTTAGAAATAAATTTAAATTCAAATCAACAACTTTTAGAATCATTAAATAATATGGGAATAAATTTAGATGATACGGCAGAGCGTACTCTTTCTTTAAATAAAAATAAACATGAAATAATTGAAAAAATACTTGAATATAGAAGCTTACAAAAATCTTTAAGTAGTTATGGTAAAAATATTTTAGAACATATAAATAAAAAAACAGGTAGAATTCATGCAAGTTTTAATCAAATAGGTGCTGGCACAGGTAGATTTAGTTGTTTTAATCCAAATTTACAACAAATACCTGCCAATGAAGAATACCGTTCTTCTTTTATGGCAGAAAAAGGTAATAAACTTATTACAGCAGATTATTCTCAAATAGAATTAAGAATTTTAGCAGAAATATCTGGTGATAAAGAATTTATTAGAGCTTTTGAAAGTGGAGAAGATTTACATAAAATAACAGCGTCTAATATGTTTTCTATTCCTTTGGAGAATGTTACAAAAGAAATGAGAAGCCAAGCAAAAAGTATAAATTTCGGTTTGGTATATGGAAGAGGAGCATCTTCATTGGCAGAACAAATAGGAACAAGTGTTGAAGAAGCTAAAAAATTAATTGAAAAATATTTTGAAATTTATGAAGGTGTAAAAATTTGGCTTGATAATGCTGGTAAATTAGCTATAAAAACAAGTCAATCAAGAACTTTGAGTAATAGATTAAAAAAATATATTTTTGATAGTAATAATAGAAAAGAAATTGCTAGTATAGATAGACAAGGTAAAAATAGTCCTATTCAAGGTACTTCGGCTGATATAACTAAACAAGCTTTATTTTTGATAAATAAAGAATTTAAAAATACAAAAACTAAACTTATTAATACTGTTCATGATGAAATAATTTTAGAATCACCTTTGGAGTTTGCAGAAAATTCTGCCAAAATTTTAGAACAAAAAATGATTGAAGCAGGAAGAATTTATCTTAAAAAAGTACCTATTGTTGTTGATGTTCATATTTCTGATTTTTGGTCAAAGTAAAATTTAATCTAACTGAGATAATCAAGCTGAAGATGTTTTACCATCAATAAAACAATATACAATAAAAGGGATTAATATAAAATCTTTTAACAGGTCAAATCAGAGTTAAGATTTAAAATATTTATAAAATAAGGATCTAAATGGTTAAAATCATTATCTGTTGTAATCAGAGTTAAATCAAAATATTTAGCTGTAGATGCAATCCATAAATCATTTTTACCCATATTCTTAGATGAAAAGCTTGACGATATTGTTTTATGCTTACCTTGACTAAAAACATCTATTTCAATATAATCAGAAATTAATAAGTCATTTACATATAAAACATTAGAGTTTTCTAAAATTTCATTTAAAATTATCTCTCTTTTTTTTCCCCAAGAATTTCTATAAGCAAAAGCTTTTATTTCTGCAACACTGACAACAGAAATATAAACTTCATTTTGATTTTTTTCAATTATATTATCAATTTTTTGAACTAAAGTTTTATTTTTATCTGTAACTATATAAACAAGAATATTTGTATCTAATAAAATTATTTTTTTAGGTAAGTTTAATTATAGATTCTTCAGATACTACTTCATCTTTAAAAGATTCTCTTAATTGTTTAACAGCCTTCCAATTAAATTTTTTTGGTTTAGGTAAGTTTTTTTTATTTTCTAAATTTGAAACTTTATCTAATAATAAATCTATTTTTTGATTTATTTCATTAATTTCAGGGTTATTATTTAATATAATAAAAAAGTTACTAGAAATAGAAGAAACATCTAAATTTTTCTCTTTTATAATATTATTTAAAATATTTTCTAAATTTGCTTCTTGTGATTCTATTTTTTCTATCATATAAACTAATTATAAAAATAAAGATAACTACTTATAGTTTAGCATTTAATTAGATTTTTTAGTTATTTGATAAATAAAAACAAGTGAAATTATTTCTTATTTATTTAATTTAGAGCAAAAAATGATTGAAGCAGGAAGAATTTATCTTAAAAAAGTACCTATTATTGTTGATGTTCATATTTCTGATTTTTGGTCAAAGTAGATTTAATATAATTGACATGAATATATTTTATTTCTATAATTAATTAATTATTATATTAACGTTAATCTTTGATAATGAAAAAACTTTTTATTCCATTAGCTCTTGTTATGTTTTTGATTTCTTGTAATCAAAATAATAATGCTCTATCTGAAAATAACCCTTCTGAAGTATCAATTTTATCAAAAACTAACAATAATTTTAAAATGAGTGAAGTTGTGTTTTCAAAAAAAGATACTAATAAACTTTATACTACTTTAGCAGTTCCTAAAGATCTAAATGATATAAGCCCTTTTCCTGATACAGATAATTATGTAGCTTCTTTTGATTTTGATGGATATAGCATAAAAAATATAAAATATTCTGTTAAAGGTTCATCACCGATTTCAATACTAAATGATTCAAAAGTTCTGTTTTTTATAAAAGATGAAAATAATGTAAGATCTATAAATATTATGAATCCAGATTTCTCTAGTCCAGAATTATTTGCAAAATTACCTTCTGGAAATTATTCTATTGATGAGATTACTATTAACAAAAATCAAGATTCTTTGTTGTTTTCAAAATATTCTAATACAGGAAAAATTTATGAGAAAGAGCTATATAATTTAAATTTAAAAACAAAAGAGTTAAAAAAAATATATAGTGAAACAAGTTCAATACTAAACTTTAAACCTTCTTTTACTATAGAGAACAAAATAGTTATTTCTGCAAAAAATGATACAAATATAAAAAATGGTAATGATATTTTATTACTTAATTTAGATGGTTCTAATAAAAAATTTATTATGCAAAGTGAATATAATGAATTAGATATTTCATTTTCACCTGATGGAAAAAAAATAGCTTTTACTCAAGAATATATTTGCCCACAAGGCACTATTAATATTATAAATAATTTAAGTAAAATTAGTATAGATAGTTATACAAATTCTAAACTAAGCAAATTTTCTTCAGATTCACCTCATATAATACCCCCTACTCCTATTGGTAAGATATGTGAACCAAATGACTCAACTTTAAATTCAAATTCTTCGCCTATTTTTTTATCAAATGATAAGTTGCTTTTTAATTCTAAAGTTGGATACCCAGATTTAAATAACCCAAATTTAAATGGAAAAGTAATAAAAACAAAATTATTTATTTCAGATATAGGATTTTCAGAAAGAAAAATTTTGAATGATATCAGTTCAAGTGATAAATTTGAATTTATTGATTATAAAAGAAATAGAATTGTTTTTTCATCAGGATCTATTTTTACAATTAACTTTGATGGAACAGATAAAAGAGAAATTCAGATAGAAAGACCTAATAGTAATAAGTAATAAATGCAAATTATACTTGCTAAAAATTAATTTTTTTTGTTAAAAAGCATTGTAATATTTATTTTTACAAAGTGTTTTTTATTATCTTAAAATAAAATTATTAACTATTCATTCTATACAATAATTGAATTATAATTAGTAAGATTTAATTATCAATTTTTTATATCAACATTATTTAAGGAAGATACATGTTAAAAAAAAGCTTATCAGCATTAGCCTTGTCAACAAGTATTTTAGCTGGAACAATTAGTAATTCTTTTGCAGACAAAATACCCGATATATATAAATTAGTACCTGAAGATTCTTTGGTTACATTTGATATAAAAACATCTAAAAATAGTTGGAAAATTTTTGAAGAAAATAAATCTCTAAAAAAATACGATATTTTTGCAAAAATAACAGAAAGTTTAAACAAAGGAAAATCAAAAGAAGTTAATAAAGAAGTTATAAATTCTTTGGGTGATAATTTAGTTTTTTCTATAAATGATTTTAAAGCAGAAAAGAAAAAATCTGATGCTGATGTTTTAGCAATAGTAGAAATAAAAAGTAAAGACGCTTCTAAAAAGATTTTTAATATGTTAAAAAAAGAAAATCCTAAAAGTAAAGAAGCAAAATATAAAAACTATAATATAGTAGGAGTAATAGAAAAAAATACTAAAGATAAAGTACAATTCTATTATTGTTTTATTGATAAATATATTCTTTTTTCTGATAAAAAAAATATTGTAGAACAATCTATAAATACATACATGAAAACAGTTCCTTCTATTTCTGATAGTAAAGATTTTTCTGACAATTTTAATAATTTAAAAGATCCATATCAAGTTCAATTTTATGTAAATATTAAAAAAATAGCTAAATCATTAGCTTCAAGTAAAGAATATGATGAAACCTACAAAGAATTAAGTACTGTAAACTTAGAAAGTCTATTAAAAAGTAATGGAATGTTGATGAATATAAATTTTGATTCTTCATTATTTAGATTTGTTAGTAATATTGCAATGGATCCTTCTTCTGAATTATCTGTTGATGGAAATAAAATAAAATACAATAAATTTGCCTCTATGCTTCCAAAAGAAACTTTATTACTAGCTCAATATGCAGATATTGAAAAAACTATAACCACAGTTAAAAATCAACTTTCTAAAATGGAAGAAAAAGGCACAAAAGAATTAAAAGAAGTAGATAAATTAATTACCGATTCAACAGGAATAGAAATAAAAGAGATTATTGATAATGTAAAAGATGATTTAGCATTTTCTATTTTTAATACAGATGAAACACCATTAATTCCATCTATTGCTATGATTATGACTCCCAAAAATAAAGATAAAATATTTGCTCAATTAGGTAAATTCAAACTTGATATTGGTTCAATGATGGAAGAAAAAGATTCTGGAAATAGAAAAAATAAAGATACTTCAACTCCTAAACCTAAAAAAGATATTATTATGACATTTAGTGATAGTGAAAAATATAAAGATATTGATATTTTTGAAACCAATTTTATAGAAGATTTTAAAGAAATGGGTTTAAGACCGTCTTATGCTTTTGTTAACGACAAAATGATTCTTGCATCAAGTCCAAGTGCCATAAAAGCAATAATAGATAGAATTAATAACCCTTCACCAGAATTTAATTTAAATTCTAATACAGTTTTTGGAAATGCAAATAAAATGTATAATCAAGATTATACAGGAACAATGTTTTTAAATTTTAAACAAATTTTAAATTTAGTTTCTCCGCTTTTAGCAGGAATAGATAAAGATAAATCTATTACAAGTAATCTCTCAAAAATTGAATCTGTTTCAGGTTCTTCATCTCAAGATAAAAATAATTTTGGTGGTAAATTCCTTGTTTCAGCAGATTTTAAAAATATGGATTTCAAAGGGTTGATTGATTTTCTTCAAGATAATGGAAAAGTAAAAGTAAAATCAACTACAGTAAAAGCAAATCAACATATGACTCAAACAATAGCTGAAACTTTTGCAGTAGATAATATGGGTTTTTATCCTGATACTGTTAAAGCCCTTGAAAAAGAAGCTAAAAATAATAAATTGGGTGCTAGTTATTGGAAAGATTTTAAAAATCCTTATACAAATTCCGTTGCTGGTTCTTTAATTGATTATAAAGCATATTCAAAAGCTAATGCAAAAAAATTAAAAGGAGCTGTGTTATATCAACCATTAAAATGTTCTTTTGATAAAACCAAAAAACAAACTTTATGTAGTGCATATAAAATATATGGTTTAGATGATAAAGGTAATTTTGTTTTAGATGCTAATGGTAAACAAAATGTTTTAAGTAGTTTATAAAAATATAGTTCCAGTATTCTGGTATTTATTTTCTCAATAAAAGGTCTAAAAAAATTTAATTTTTAGACCTTTTTTTATAAATTATTTTCTTAACATAATAAAGGATTTGATGAATCAAATCCCTGCATGTAGCAATGTCTCTACTGCAATAATATTAACTAATTTTAAACATCACAAACAGCTATTTTTAAAGGATAATTTTTATCTTTACTTGGAAAATCTTCTTCAGGAGTGATAACTTCTATATTACTAATATTTCTACCTATTTTACTAGCACATCTTTTTAAAATTTCTAACCATTCATTTAAATTAACTTTTCCAACATTATTAACCGCAATAATTCGTCCACCTTTTGAAGTTGCTAACAAAGAAAGTTTAAAAATACTTTGATAATCACGAACTAAATCAATTGTTCCATAAGGACTTTTTGACCAAGCAGGAGGATCAAGAAAAACTAAATCAAAAGTTTTTTCTTTAAATATAATTTTTTCTTTTTTATGAATTCCATTTCTTCCTTTAAAAGGAGTTCCTGTAAGTTGTCTTAATGCAAAAAAAACATCAGATTTTATTGCTTTATAGTTAGGTTGAATAAAATTGTTTAATTTTGCATTTTCTTCACCAATTTCTAAACTAGATTCTGCAAAATCAATATTTAATACTTCTTTTGATCCACCTTGCATAGCACAAATACCTGAAGCATTTGTATAAGAAAATAAATTTAAAAATGATAAATCTTTTGAGTTTTTTATTATAAAACGTCTTCCTGCTCTCATATCCAAAAATAAAAAAGGATCTTGACCTCTATGTCTAGCTTGATAAACATAGTTTAAATTCATTTCTTTAAAAATTTTTTTTTCTAATGCTTTTTCAGATATAGTATTTACGAAGTTTAGATCTTTTTCTTTGTGTATAGTTCTATTGTTATAAACAAAAGATATTTCTTCATCTGTAGCAAATAATGTTGTGTTTTTAGTAATTATTTCTTTAATTTCATCTAATTCTTCTTTTATTAAAGGTTCTCTAAATGTTTGAATAAGAATTGAAGAACCATAACGATCAATTGTTAAGCCTTGAAAACCATCATTAACTCCATGAAAAATACGATATGAATTTGTATTTTCAGCGTGAGAATTATTAAAAAAATCATGACGAGCTATTATTGCATCATTAAGTATTTGAGTTATTTTAGACATTATTTGTATATTCAAAGAAATAAAATTTTATGAGAAGGTTAATTGTATCATAAAAAATTAGAAATTTAGAACTCTATCAAAAAGATGATTATAAAGTTTTTTAGCTTAAATATTAAAAACCTATACTCTTTTTTTTAAAAACTATATAATGCTATTTGTTTTATATTTAATGAAAAGTAAAAAGTGAAAAGTAAAGAGATAAGATAATTATGAATCTAAATTTATAGTTAATTATTTTTCTAAAAACAATTTTCTTTGAGTATAAAAAGAAATAAAAATTCGTTAGAAAAAATGAGTTTGTTTAAAAGATGTATTTTAGGAAAAATGTTTTTATAATCAATGAAAATCAATTCTTTTTGAGTATAAAACACAATTTTTTCGCAGGGGTTTGATTCATCAAACCGCCTTTTAGACATTCAAATAAAAAATAATGGGGCTATATGAAATATTTAGATTACAATTATGCAGAAGTTCTAATAGACGTTCACACGGATCTGGAAAGTCAAACTTTTACTTATGCAATACCATCATATTTAAAAAATAAGTTGTCTTTAGGCACACCTGTAATAGTACCAATAAAAGAAAATCAAGTTGGTGGTTACATTGTAGGTTTTCAAAAAGAAAATCCTCTTTCTTCTGAAATAAAAATAAAAGAAATTTTGGCAGCTAGTGATAATCAAATTTTATCTGAAAAATATATTGAACTTATAAAATGGGTTGCAGAATACTATCATACAAATTTTTTGACCGTTTTAAAAACTGCAATTCCTTCTGGTATTTTAACCAAAGCAAAAAGAGAAATAGAACTTGTTGTTTCTGAAGAAGAATTTAAAGATTATATTGAACTGAATGCAAAAAATAAATTTAAAGAATTTTGTGATTATTTGATTGATCATAAAAGTGTTAGAGCCTCAACTTTAAGAGTTCATTTTGGACCTTCTTATAATAAATTTGTAAGGAAATTATTAGAAATAGATTATATTAAAACAAATTTTACTTTTGAAAATAAATCTAAACACAAAAAACATATCTATATTTCTTTTTTAAATGAATTAGATGAATTAAGTAAAAGAGAAAAAGAAATTCTTAGCTTAATAAAAAAAGAAAATGGTTTTATTAGAATGAAAGATGCTTTAGTCAAATTTAAAACAAGTGAACCTTTATTAAAAAACTTAGAAGAAAAAGGTTGTATAACAATCTCAAAAGAAATAGTTTTAAGAAAACCACAAGATTATAATACTAAATTTAATAGTGATTTTGTTTTAAACCCTAGTCAAAAAAATGCTTTAGATAAATTTATAGAAATACGAAAATCTGATGAAAAAAACAAAAATATTCTTTTATTTGGAGTTACAGGAAGTGGAAAAACAGAAGTTTATATAAAATGTATAGAATATGTTTTAAATGAAGGTAAAAATGCAATCGTCCTTGTTCCTGAAATATCTTTAACACCTCAAACTGTTTCACGATTTAGAAGTAGATTTGGTGATTGTATCGCTGTTTTACATAGTGGTTTAAATGAAGGTGAAAAATTTGATGAATGGCAAAGAATAAAAAATGGTGATGCAAAAATAATTATTGGTGCAAGATCTGCGGTTTTCGCTCCTGTGGTAGATTTAGGAGTAATAATAATAGATGAAGAGCATGAATCTTCTTATAAACAAGAAAATAATCCTAAATATAATGCAAAAACAGTAGCTATAAAAAGAGCTGAACTTGATGGAGCAACAATAATATTGGGTAGTGCAACTCCATGTATTGAAAGTTATTATAATGCTAACAATAATAAAAATTGGGTTTTATTAAATATGCCTGATAGAGTAAAAAATCAAATAATGCCAAAAGTAATGCTTATTGATATGAAAAAAGAGTTTTCTGATGGTAATAAAGGAATTTTTAGTAGAGAACTTAAAAATGCAATTGAAGATAGATTATTAAAAAAAGAGCAGATTATTCTTTTTATAAATAGAAGAGGTTTTTCTACTTTTGTTATGTGTAGAGAGTGTGGTTATTCGGTTAAATGTAAAAATTGCTCTGTTTCTATGGTTTATCATACTGATCATGAAATTTTAAAATGTCATTATTGTGGGGAAAGAGAATCTATTCCTTTAAGATGTCCTAAATGTAAAAGCCCTAATATTAGACATTTTGGAATAGGAACTCAAAAAATAGAAACTTTTGCAAAAAAACTTTTTTATAATGCAAAAATAGTAAGAATGGATAAAGATACTACCTCAAAAAAAGATGCGCATTTTGATTTATTGGCAAAATTTGCTAATGGTGAATATGATATTTTAATAGGTACTCAGATGGTTGCAAAAGGCTTAGATTTTCCTAATGTAACTTTAGTCGGAATAATAACAGCAGATACAGCAATAAATTTACCTGATTTTAGGGCAGAAGAAAAGACATTTCAATTAATTACACAAGTTTCAGGAAGATCTGGTAGAGGTGATACAAAAGGAGAGGTTTTTGCTAAAGGTTTTTCTTTG
>ERZ1292630.2461-Hain-H41-02um-R3-2461-length-17093-cov-7_pt1 | contig 17093 bp, 3 predicted proteins | sample MGYA00564408_ERZ1292630 | MGnify/ENA primary metagenome ERZ1292630 (study PRJEB36523, sample SAMEA6512641) | groundwater metagenome | collected 2019-01-08 | study: AquaDiva: Metagenomics assemblies of 32 groundwater samples | reverse complement strand
CTCTCTCTCTCTCTCTTTCCCCTTTCTTCAGCGCGACCGCAACCCCACCATGGACCAATCAACCAACGCCCAGCCAGCGAGCGGCCCGGCGCAATTCTTCGCGAGCGGAACGGCCCAACCCAACGTCCTCTTCACAGCGTACAAGAAGGAGGCGCTGTCGCTCACTCGAGGCTACAAACTGCTCAGCCGCAAACTGAAGCAATTTGCAAATGTGGACATTCTAAAGGAAGAAATATCCGCGGACAAACTTTCGCATTGCGACGTGTTGGTGATCGCGAACCCGCAGGAGGAAGTTTCGGCGCTCGAGTTTGCGGAATTAAAGTCCTTCGTGGACAAGGGAGGCAGCGTCCTGTTGTTACTAGGGGACGGCCACGCCGGCAAGTACTCCTACATGAACCCCATGCTCGCCCCCTTCGGTGTCCAACTCAACGAAGACTGCGTCGTGCGGACGGTGCTGCACAAGTACCTCCATCCCAAGGAGGTCTGTGTCACCAATGGAATCACCAATCGAGAGATCAATCGCGCGGCTGGTAAGTCCGTCATCGGCAGTCTGCCTCCGATTTCGACCGGTAGTGCGTCGTCAGGCGGCTTCAACGCATCCTTTGGATCGTCCTCGGCCAACGGCGGTACAGCACTGTTCGGTCGCAAAGCCGCTGCGGCCGCCGCAAGCCCCCCCGCGGCGTCAGACCCCACGGCAATCAGCGCCGCCACGGCAGCGTCCTCGTCTCTCTGCTTCGTTTATCCACATGGCCTCACCATGAATGTCCAGCGACCCGGTGTCCCGATCCTGTCGTCCGGCTTCATGGCCTATCCGCTCAATCGGCCCATTTGCTCCTACTACGAATCTCCGACCATTGTGCACCCCGCCCAACTGATCGCGGCGATGGCGCAGCAAAGTGGCGCCGCCTCGCAACTCACGCAACATCAAATAGCCGGCCTCCCACCGCGGCGGGGGAAAATGGTCATCTTCGGGTCGGCTCTCCCATTTGAAGACACGTGGTTCGGCAAAGAGGAAAACGAAAAGCTCTGCACCGTGCTGTTTGACCTGCTCCTGCACCGCGTCAAACTGAACGCCATCGACGCGGACAACCCGGACATCACCGACTATCATTATCTACCGGACACGGCATCGCTCGCAGACCGGCTTCGAGTCGCGGTCGAGGAGCCCGAGGACCTCCCGCGAGACTTTACATCCTTGTTCGAGACCACATCATTCAAGTTCGACACCGATATGATCCCCGAGGTCGTCGCTATGTACGAACACCTGCACCTTAAGCACGAGCCACTGTCGCTTATCCACCCCGAGTTCCAAGCGCCTTTGCCACCGTGTTTGCCGGCGACGTTTGACCCCATCCACAGGGAACTTCCGCCTCCAGCGTTGGACCTGTTCGACTTGGACGCCGAATTTTCGAGCGAGAGGCTGCGCCTGTCTCAACTAACCAACAAATGCTCCGCCGATGAAGACATCGAGTTTTTCATCACGGAGGCCTCGGACATCATGGGCGTGACCAAGAAACTGCGGAGCCCAAGAAACAAGGACCCGCGCGCCCTGCTCGATTTCGTGTTCCGTCAGCTGCTGCAATACAAGAAGGATAACCCGCAGGGCCTGGAAGGCGGTGGGGGCCAAGGGAGCGCCAACCGTGCCCCACGGCCTCTCGTGAGTCCAGCCAATGCCGGCAACCCGACGGTCCCTGGGATGGTGGACGGCTCAGCGAACAACGTCACCCGTGTGCTTCGCATTAGCGGCCGCACCGACGGCTCCAGTGACCTGACGCCGTTCGAGCGGAACGCACCGTGGCTACTCACCCTCCACGTCGACTTCGCGCGTGGGTCGGTGATGGGCCAACTGAACTTGCAGCAAGGTGGACCAACGTTCGCGGCGCAACAAAGCGTCGTGCAAGGTGCGTGCCCGCCGTCAGCGGATGGGTCCGGCCGCAACCTCGAGTGGGTTGTGACATTGCAGAATTTGGTAGGTGAGCACGTCCGTTTCCTCTTCCGCGGCACCGTCGCGCCGATGCGGACGGACGGCTCGACGACGCAGCAACAGCTCACAGGCACCGTGGAGTGGAGCGGTCAGAGCGCAAGGTTTTTCTACGTCACCGACGAACTTTCTTAGGTGAGGGGCTTTAGACGGCCAGGCTTCATAGATCCGACTGGAGGAAACGCCGATTCCCTTTCTTCGACCCACCCTCTCCCATTTCGCCCGACGGATTGCCCTCCGCCATATCTTGTTCCCCCTTTCTACGACCGCGAAGTGCGTCGTTTTGGTGACCGTTTGAAAGAAAACGGACAAATGGTAGAAGGACCTCAATGTGTTTCAATACCGCGAGGGGACGAGCGCTCCTGGTTCAAAATGATGAAGGTTGCGAACACGACGATGTGTTGATATCACCTCCGTCTTTAGGTGCCCAGTCATCCTCAACATTAACGATCGATGCTCAACCGGTACGCTATCGACGGCAAACCAGTCGGCATCGGGACGTTCGGCGAGGTGAGCAAAGCGGTCCAGGTGAGCACCGGCGAGGTCGTCGCTGTCAAGCGCATGCGCCAACGGTTCGCCAGCTGGGAGGAGTGCTTGCAATTGCGAGAAATTATCAGTCTGCGAAGACTGCAGCATCCGTGCATTATCAAGCTGAAGGAGGTGGTGCGCGAGAACACCGAACTGTTTTTGATCTTCGAGTACATGGACCAGAACGTCTATCAAATCATGAGGTCGCGTAGTGAGGCACTCGGTGTCCTGCCATCAGGACAGCACAATGGGCCGACAAACATTTTTACAGAAAAGGAAATTCGAAGCGTCATGGCGCAGACGCTTTTGGGTTTGCAGGCGATCCACCGGGGAGGGTTCATGCATCGCGATCTGAAACCCGAAAACTTGTTGACCAAAGGAGACACGGTCAAGATAGCCGACTTCGGACTCGCGAAGGAAATTCGATCCCGGCCCCCGTTCACCGATTATGTGTCGACGCGGTGGTACCGGGCTCCGGAAATATGTTTGCGGTCAACTAATTACAATTCACCGATCGACGTATGGGCATGCGGGGTCATTTTTGCCGAACTCTATCTGAACCGGGCGCTGTTTCCTGGTTCGAGCGATAGCGACCAGCTGTTCAAAATGTGCAGCGTTCTGGGTCCCCCTACGGTGCAAGAGTGGGACGAAGGCCACCAGCTGGCACGGAGGCTAAACATCCGGTTTCCATCGATCAGCCCTACGCCGTTGAAAACACTGCTTTCCAACGCGGGGCCCCAGGCGCTCGACTTGATCGAGTCCATGCTGCGGTACAATCCCGCGGACCGTCCGACGAGCCCACAATGCCTTCAACATCCGTTCTTCACGGGCGCGGCGACGGCGTCCGACGGTCTGCTCGGCGGCGGTCTCTCCGTAGTCGGCCACACAAGCGCGACGCTTTTTCAAGGCATTGCATCTGGCATGCCCCACAACCCCTTCCACATGGCAGCTGGTATGCCACCAAGCGCGGCCTCGGGTAGCGGAATGGGCATTCCACCAACAAGTGGTGTCTCGAGCGCCGGGACGTCATCCGCGGGATCGCTGCCGAATACGGCACTTTACAGCGGCCAGCCACAGTCGCCGTGGATACCTCAAGGTTCATCCGGCTTGCAAAGCGCATCAGTGCCTGGCCCCGCGCTCGGTGGGTATCCACGACCGGGCCAAGCAGCCTATCCAAGTCAGGCGTCATTGCCGTCAGCGTCGGGACAAGGTTCGTATGGGGCGCCGTCGCAGCCTCAAAGCAGCGCCGCTTTTCAGCCACAAGACTCCTACGGTCGATACTCGCCAAACGTCGGGAGTGGCGCACCCCTGCCGCCTCCGGGACATGCGCACGCCTACGGACATGGAATGGCACCGCATCAAGCATCATCCGCAACAGGGGTGCCGTCCGCGACAGGGGGTCCGTACAACCCTGGCTATCCGCCGAGGACCAACGCTCCTGCGCCTGGAGGTTGGCCGCATGCCACCGATCCGTCTTACGCGCCCCTTCAACCATCAGGCGTGGGAGTTAGCAGCGGACCGTATCACTCGGGCCAATCCAGCGGTCTGATATCCGCGACGCCGACGCATCTCCCTCCTGCCGCCATGCACGGGACTGGCGGGGCTTACCACAGTACCGCGGGACCGCCTTCGCAGTCTTTCAATCCACCGTCGAACCAAAACCGCCATGCCGGGGGCCGAGCGCCTGCCGGGCTGTGGACAACGGAGGAGGATCTGCTTCAGTATTGATGGCCGCGCCAGCCCTGGTCGCGACCGGCCCTCCCGGCCTCCCTTGTCCGACAAAGTGTACCCGCAGAATGTAGCGATGTTTGATGGATCCGCCGAGTTCCTTGACGGCTCACCCTGTCATGCGCATGGGTCATCACTGTTGTTTGATGATAATAATGCCCAAGCTATAGATTTGGGGATGACAACACCCATGTCATCAGACACACCGGTGCAGCAAGCACGCCAGCAGCAGGACACGTCGACCGTGCCAGCTCCGACGCTAGGCTCGTCCGTACCGTCGGAGCACATCGCGGCAGGCCCACCGCAGCAACGACGACTGCCCGCGGCCCCAGTGGTTGGTCACGATGATGCCGCACGCGCACCTACGAGCAGCATGAACACGATCTACCGCGATGCGACGACGAGCCTGCATCGCCAGGACTTCAGCGAGGCCGTTCGCTTGCTATCAAGTTTGCTGGACAGCCGCGACATGCGCCCGGCCCCACGAGCCGCACAGTCCGCGCCCCGCGCGATGCTCGATTTCTACAACAACTGTGTCACGCAGCTGGTCGCATGCCTGAGCTACCTGGGACGGCATCCGTCCGCCATCGACAAGGCCATGGAGCTCTTGCAGCACAATGAAAGCGATCTCGGCAGCCTTCACATTTTGACGATCCGCGCCCGCGGGTGCCTGGCGACCGCTTGCGGAGAGGCCAAAGATCTTCAGAAAAAAATTCAACTGCTGGATATCACCGTCGAAGACATGCAGACTGTTTTGGGGACGGACGATCGTGAAACACTGTTGACTCGGGCAGCACTGGGGAATGCGTATGGTTCTGCTCGAAACCCAACGAAGCAGCGCGACATTCTCGTTGAAGTGCTGGCGAAACTGAAAGCGACATCGCCCGCGGCGGAGTCCGACCTGGAGGTGCTGCGCGTCGAAGGGAACCTGGCGAACGCCTACGGGCAGCTGAAAGACTTTGTCAGGCAGCGCGACATGCTCCTTTCCGTGATTGACCGCAAGACGAAGCTGAACAAGGATCCCAATCACGCCGAGTTGGCACGCACTGTGCACAACCTCGGCCTCGCCTATGGAGGAACAGGCCAAATTCCCGAAAAGTTGCAGGCCCTCGAACGTTCGCTAAAAATCAAGCGCCTCAATTGGGCACCCCTCAGTCCCGAATTGACGGTGACACTGAAGGCGCTTGCGGTCACCCACCGGGATCTTGCGAGGGGCATCGAGGGGGGGCCAGCACCCGCTCCGGATGCGCTGGCGCAGCAACGCACAAAGCAGCTGGAGTATCTGAGGGAAGCTGCCGAAATTCTAAGGATGCAGTCGGCACCCCCAGAAGAAATCAGGAAGATGGAAGAGGAAATCGCCAGCGTGACATCGATGCAGCGCCCGACGGGAGGCTCGATGGCTAACTTGGGAATGGCCGCGATGCCAGGCACCACCACTCCCCATCGAGCATTGGGAACGCCAGTCGCCCCTCTCACTGTCGTGGCCGTCGTCGACACGTGGAAGCTGGCGGACAAGGCTGACCGAGCTGTGGAGCACCTGCTTACCGCCTGGACCATCGACAGCGGCTACGTCACGGGTGACGACGACATGGACCACTACCTCCAGGCTGAGATTCACCAGGCCCGGTTCGACGTGGGATGGAGTCCGCCGCCGGCCTCAAGCGTCGAATTTCCTCTCCCAGTGACGGAGCTGTCGGAACTGCCCGGACTTCAGCCAAATTGCACCGCGCGGTGGCTGTCCAATCACATCAAGGACTACCGGCTCGGGGCGAGCGATGCGCGCTCGAGACCGATGCAAACGCCAGAGTGGAAGTTCGCGGAGGCCGCAATTCGGTATGCCAAACAGCTGCGCCGTGCCGGCTTTCCTTTCGCAGGTCACTTGGTCACGGACGGCATTCTTCAGCGCTGGAACACCCTGTCGCAGCAGTGGAACGGTTCCAATTCGGTCGGCGACCACGGCACGTTCCGCCTGAAATACGGCGTCGCAGTGCACCACATTACGATGCGCATAGTCTCCGAAATGGTGATGAACCTGATTGACATGAAGCGAATAGCTCCCCCGCCGACAGAGGTATCCGTAGCATTGGAGCCGGGAACGACCTCGTTACTGAAAGAAAAGGTGTTCGCGCTCAAACGAATTCTCTCGGATGCCGCCGACGAAGATAGCCAGGCGCCCTGCTTTGAAATGGCGTACACGACGTTGTCTGCCGCCGCGCGTGCCCTCCGCGACCGGCAAGGGTACCTAGAAAGTCGCCGCGGGCTGCTTCAACTGTGCACTCGGCGCGAGGATCTGACGGAGGGGATCATCCTGAAGGGAAAGACCGCCCCTCGACGACGCGGTCCGTACTACTAGGCCGGCCTAGAACGAGCGGTGCGGGTGTCGTTGTGAGTGGTGTGTGTGTGTGTGCGTATTGATGAGGTCGGGGGTGCTACAAATCTGTAGCCGTAAAGGCAGTGTATTGCGTTACCTCCCCAGCAGTTTTACAGCGAGTGATCGCGTTTCGCAGATCTTCTCCAGAATTTCATAACGAAACAAGTTACCGAGATCCAACCTTGCATCTAGACTTGCTTTCGCCGTCAATTGACGTACGCACCGTCGGACACACGTTATTAGCATTTGTTTGCGCAAGAAACACCCATCATGTACCGCCACGGTTCCAAGACCTTCGTCGCACTGTTAACGACGTTGATTATCGGTGCCCTCGGTGCCGCAGACACCACTCCTTCCGCGACACCGTGCTCGAAACTAACGTTCACTGGTCGTTTGGCAGGACTCCTGACCGACGTACTGGTGCAAGGCGCCGTCCCCGGCCAAGGCGCCCGTTGCTTTGTTGCGGTGCCCGCTAGCACAGTGGCGGCGGCAAGCATCCTAGATGACCGCATTGACGTCTGTCGATCGCTTTCCTTCCCTGGGACGTCAGGGTCCGCCGTTGTGGTTGGAGCATCTGTCCACAGTGCCGCAGAAAACGCCGCCGCCATGGCGTTGCTTTCGCCAGGCGCAGCGGTCGCCCTCGGCGGCTTCGTCAGTAGCACCGCTGCCGACTCGAACTCTGGTTCGGCGGCTAGCAACAACGTAGCCTGGTCGGACGGCACCGCTGTGGATTTTACCAATTTTAAAACTCCGCCCGCCGACGGTGGCTTCATCGTATTAAAGGCCGCGGACGGTGGCTTCTGGTCTGTGAGCGGCGACTTGTCGGCTCAAGGCGCACTTTGCAGCTACCTGCTGCCTTCGTCGCCTACCAGTGCCACCACAACCGCAACAACGACGACGGCGACCCCACCCCCGTCCACGAATCGAAGGGCGACGAAAACTCCGACCCTGCTCGTCTCCGTGCCGAAGCCAACCGCTGTGCGACGAACCCGCAGTCGCTCATCGACGATTCAAGTCGCGCCAGTTATTCCACGGAACAAAACCAGCACCCGACGTCCGACTCGAACGACCCTGCGGACGCGGGCGCCCCGCCCCAGCAACTCATCGACGTGGTTTGCGTCTCGATCCGTATCGTCGACGGTATCGCAGTTGGTGCCGTCGATACCCGCGGGGCGTTCTCCGGACTGTGACCGCCTCGCCACTATGCTGTCGCCATTCGCACTACCGCTAGTGACGGCTGCTGGGTCTGGCGTCTCCCTTCTCCCAGACGCTGCGCTCGGCCAAAGCGCGTTAGTCCCCGTCGGCTTCGCGGGCGGCTACGTCCCTGTGTCCGTTTCCCTGCCGCCGGGATGGCCCGATCCCGTGACGCGAACGGTTTATTCAACAGCCAGGAGCTCCAATCTCGGCACCGATGTGATCAACGCTCTGCGTTTCGTGTTCGTGTCCTCTGACGTGGATTGTCGTCTGGTCGCAGGGCAAAGCGGCATGCTGCAATCATCGTTGACAATGCCCACGCCAGTCAATTCGTCCGCTCCCGCGGCGACCGTCACCGCGTGGATATTTGTGCCGCCAGGCGTGTTTCGCAATGCAAGTTCGAGGCTCAAACCCGGCGTCGCGACTGTCCAGATATGTTACTTTCTGACGGGACGCCGCTTACGACGCGCCCTGGAAATCTTTTTAGACCCCTGTTTGCTGTGTGTCAACCAAACGGCGTCGCCGACGTCGGGGGCTAGTGTCCGGAGCGCCATGTTTGCGACCGCATCGAGTGTGAACATCGGACCAACGCCCATGCTGCTTACCCTGTCAGGCTGGACAGCGTCGGTGCAGCTCACGGCTGTGGGCACTCCTCTGCCTCTGTACGCAGGCCAGCGACAGGCGCGTTGGCAGCTGTCGTCTAACGCCACGGCAGGAGGGCTGCCCTCCGTGCTGGAAATTCCCGCTCAGTTGTTCGCCACCACGACCACGAGCGGCGTCACCCCAATGGCTGTTCTTCAGATGAACCTTCGGAACGCGGCGTCGTCAAAAGCCAGCCTGCTCACCCTCGTGTCTCAGCAGGACTTTTTCATGTTTTTGTCGCCTTTCGCTGCGCCACCGGCCGGGAGCGTCACGTCGGCCTCATTACGCACACTGGCGCAGCAAAGTTGCACCGCCACCGCCGCGAATCAGAATCTTGATGGCTTGACGCTGTCGTTCGCGGCTCCGAGTTTGCCATCGCGGCTTGCTGATTTACAGCCGCTGCCCATTCTCGTTACTGTGACGAAGGAGGCGATTGCCGCGGCACGGGCGTCGGGCTTCTCGGCCATCAATGCCGTCGCGGTCTGCTCTGGGCACCGGCTGCCGAGCGAGTCAGTACAGGTGCCAACGATTCAATTTTCGTCGGGGGGGATCAACTTCTCGCGCTTCGGCCTTCCCGTTCGCGATGCTGTGGACTCGTTGGCCCCGCGATTCTCCATGTTCAGCGACGTCGTCATCGCGTTGCTGGAGACGCGGTTCGACGGCGTGACCATCCCTTCCGGCGGCCCCGTCAGCTCACCAACGACGGCATTCGGTAGCGGCGCGCTCCTTTTCGAGCAGAGGATGTTGTCGCCGGGCCAGAACACCAGGCCGCCGGGATTGCAACTGGGCAGTCCCGCGCCAGCCAATGCCGGGTCGCCGGACGCTCCCGTCCTTGTCCCGTTGGCCACACAGGGTGCGTCCCCTGCGTTCAGTCTCGTGTTTTCGTCCTGTCCTGCGACGCCCACGTCCTGCGCCACCCCGACCTCCGCCTTGGCCTTCCCTCCTCCGGCCCAGTTGGTGTACCGCACCGACGGCAGAAGCCCAATATCTGGCGGTCAACCTGGCGCACCGTGGCTTCCGGATAGCTTCAGCGAGGTTGCCGCTGTGCTCACTGCCGCTCATTTTGCCGCGCCGGTGACCGCGTGTCTTTGCTTGGCCGACGGAGTCAACCTGCCCTTTCCGGTTTCATCGCAGGGCGCCCCTCCGACCTTTGTCGTCCAGCCGCCGGCTGCACTAGGGGTAATGCTAAGCGCGAGCGTGAACGCACCCGAAGCCGCGCGCGCCTTGTTGACGGCGATCCCACCTCCGAGTCGAGTGACGCTTTCAGTTTCCTTCTCTGGCGCCATTTTCTTGAGCTCAACGTCGAAGGCTGCCCTTACCGGGGCAGTCGTGGCATCGTGCGCGGATAACGCCGCCGCCTCCTCCGGGACCGACCTCTCGCAGCCACTGACGCTTTCGTTTGCCGACAGCAGTGGCATTCATATTTATTCAGCCGCTGTGCGCAGCGACTTCCTGCCGACGTGGCTGAAGCAGCGCAATCTCTCGGCGCCCCCGATCGATGCCACGGCGACCTTTGCGCTCTGCGTGCGTCTTGCCAACGGCGACTCACGGGCCCTTTCACCAATGACGTTCGCGGTTGCCGCCGTCAGTGGCGCCTTCAGCGCCGAGTGCACCGCCATGGCAGTCAACGCGGTCGGGGGTGATGCCGCTCGAGTCGCCGCTAGCGACCTCACGCCGTCCGTTGTCGCTGCAGATGGCGCGACGGCCGCGGTCGTTTCTCGATCGTTTTCACGATTTTCGGTGCAATGGAACGACGGAAATCCAGCGACAATGTCCAACTGCACGCCAAGCTCCAACACTTGGCTGACTGTCTCGAAGTTGTCCACCGCGCTCGTGCCGGACGTCACCCCCACTAATGTGAAGCTTTTCTTCCGTATGAGCGCCACCGCGGGAAGCTGCTCGTTCGGCTCTGGCGACACCGATCCATGGGTATTCTCCGGAAGCTTGGCAGCAGATGGCTCTAGCGGAACCAACCTGGTTTTTGACATGGCCCCGTGGCTTCTCTCGAGCGCGCCGCCCCGGCCCGATATGGCGGCGTTGCACGCGTTGTGCTACTTCGTGACGTATCCCGCGTTCGCGTGGCCCACCGTCGATCCCAGCCAGGTGGTCTGGCGGCCGCTGCCCTTCACCGCGGACGGATCGAGCACGTTGCAAGTCAACGAGTCCATCTCGACGGCCATCACAACCTCTGTCGCCGGCATTCGTGCTTTTCAGCAGTCCACCGCTGCATCGGCAGGTGACGTACTTTCTGCGCTGCAGCTCTCCACGGCCAGTCCGATCACGCTGCAACTGCTCTTCGGTTCGGCTCAAACACTCACGGCAACGCCTCCCCGAGCAAGAGACCGAGGTGGGTATTGGCTCGAGCTGGTGGTTTCGGGCGGGCTGTCAGGAGGTGTGCCGCAAGTTGTCCGCGTGCCGGTTAGCGATGACGACGGCAGCGCGTCCATCTCTCCCGCGTTATTCACGGCCAGGATGTTGAATCTCGCGCTAGGAAACGCTGCTGCCGCCTTCGCCAACCAGCTGCCGTACAACCGTACTTGGGTTGTGTCCGCGGCGCTTGTGCAGTCCGACACCAGTGGCTTGGCCGCGGCACGGACGCCACTGGCGGTGCTTATCACGTTGTCTTCTTCACCGATGCCATCCGCCCCGATTCCCCGGCCCTCGCAAAAGGTGGCCTTCGCGCAAATCGCCTCCGTCGTGCCGATGAATGGCCCAGACACCGGTCGGATCACGGTGCCGTCAAACTACAGTCGTCGTTTTGCCGTGTGGGCGCCAACCTCCGTTCCAGACCCCACCGTCTTGGAAGGCTTCGTCGTCGCGCTTGCGTCGTCCGAAACATGCAGTAGTCTTCCTTTCTCCGATGACGTGATTTCCGGGATGATCTACAACGGTAGCATGGCGATGGTCACCAGCGGTGCTGTCACGTTTTCGACGTACACCCCTGATCTTAGCATTCCACGAACGCACCGCATCTGCGCTCGGCCCTCGGCGTTTGTTGTGGCGCAGCAGCCGTGGCTGGACACCATTTGGACAGAGGTCAGTGGCAGCTACGCCCTTGTCGTGCCGTCGCCGCCCACGTCGATTGTCGCGCTCGAGACGGTGCGTCAAGGCCTCATCACGGTGTTGCAACCCCAGACGATGAGCGGCTTCTCCTCCGCCGTGGCCTTTTTCGCTTCACAGGGGACGGTGTTCGATGGCCAGGCGTTAGCGTTTGCTCTTGGCAGCACCAGCGGCTGCGCCCAGTTGCCGCTTCAGGGCAACGCAGCAGTCGTCGTGGTGCCCATGACGGGAAGGATCGGCTACGTCCCCGCGGCATTTTTGCAGCAAGCGTGGCAAGTCGCGAGGACCTCAGCTGCCCAGGCCGCCTTGCTAAACGTGTGCTATGTTTACGACCTGACGCAACCCGCCGTCGACACAGGAGTTTCCTGGCAAGTCTTCGCGGCCACGATTCCCCGCCCTCCAACGACCGTGACTGTGCCGCCGGTCAGCGCTACGATCCGTCAGTTCGCCGCCACCGTGCGGTCCGTCAACGGTGCCGGTGGCTACGTTACTCTTCCACAAAAGGTGCCCGACCCGAGTACCACATCGTTTTTTCTCGTCGCCGACTACACCAAAGTGTCGATGCTCTGGGTCGACCCCTGGGCAGCGGGTGACACTGCTGCGCTCGACGCGTTGTGCTCCCAGGCCGCACTCTCGTATCGAACCGACGGCACTTCCGCGGCCGCACCGTCCTGGGATGTCAACGCATCTGCTGCGCCGGTCTCGGCATCTGCGCTCGCGACATACACCGACACCGTGCGGGGCGGCTTGCTACCCGTCCCGCAAAATGCCTTGGTGCCACCGGCATCAAATTGGACCACGACGCTTCGTCTGGAGGCCTGTGTGGTGTCGACCGCCGACGTCGAATCCACGTCCTTGCCACCAGGAGCGGTGCTGCCGGCCGCCGGCCAGCGTCTGGGCCTGAGACTGGAGCTCCTTAACACGCCAGAGGTCACCCAGGTTCCATTGCTGATGGGGTCCCAGAATGGCAGCATAATGATCGCTGCCCGTGGAAGCCCCAACACGGACACTCTGGCTCTACAACTGTGGTTCCCGCACAGCGACAGCGGAGCGGCACCGTCCAACCAAGCCACGTTCCTGTTCGGGGACTCGATCGCTGTGCCGCTGTCCCTCCAGGGGGCCAACTCCAGCGACGGCAACACCTTCCTTGAGGGTGCCACGATCAGGTGGGTGCCGCTAAGCAGCACGTCGGCGGATCCGTCGACGCCCGGCCGCTGCCGAACACGTTCTCCCAGGCCGCAAAGTTTTCCCTATTCACAAATTGCCACGCAGCGGAACGGGACGCTCTCGGCCTACTACGTCCTCGTGTCGCCAACGTCCCTCTGCCAGCAGTCGTCGAACGGCCGCGGTGTTCCGGGGCAGCCATGCCCCTTGCTCGAGGACGTGCCGTACCTCATGTGCCTCGCATTCGCCGCGGACACGACGAATGGCGACACGGCAACCCCGCTGAACACCTTCGAGGGACTTTACTTAGATTTGAACGTCGTGGCGACCTTCAAAACGCTGGCCTCGATAACTGCGCAGATCGGATCGTATTTTGTCACCCCCCTGCCCGTGACGCCCTCCGCGTGGCCTCAGTCCACGGCCAACCGCACTGGCTCGTCGACGCTTGATACGTTTTATTCCACTGGCTCCATCGGAACCGCTCCCTCGACCAATAGTGCGACCCCGTCGCCAGCGGCCATCGCAGCGATGTGCAACAGCCGGACGACGTCCCTTACCACTCTGATCCTGAACGCGTCCACGTACGTGAGTGGGCCACTGTCACCGACTATTTCGGCCGCCGTGGCCCTCGATCCGCTGTTGGCAGCCGTCCCTTCGGCTATCGTCGTCCCGTCAACGAGCAGCATTGTCGCCTCCGGCGTCAGCTACCTGGCGGCTGGCGGCATGGACTTTGTTCACACCGTAGCGAGCGTGGCCCTCGGTCTGTTCGTGGCCAGCAACGGGACGAACGCGGATGCGCAGTGGGGAGTAGGGGGCAACGCTAGCAGGTCCGTGATTTGGTCAGCGTGCTCCCCGTCGTTGCAGCAAGCCGGCTCAGTACCGCAAATTGCAATCGCAGTATTTCCCCCAGGCACGACCACCCCGGCGGCCACGGCTGCCTCCGCCACCTACGGCTTCGTGGGCTGGACACCCTCGCCCATACAAGCCATCGTCACCAGCACGGTTCTGGGACTGCCCATCGCCGCTCAAGTCACTGATGCGTCCTCGTCAGGGGCACCGGATTGGACCGTATCCACACCGGACACGACGCCACTGTTCGTGGCGTATGCCAGCCTGGATCCTTCGGCGGCGAACGATCCTGTGGCCAGGCGAGCGCTGTGCCGCGCCTTGGGTGACGGCGCCGTCGACGCCATTTTTACTCAGGCCGTGGGATCGACGCTGCCCAGCGTTGTTGCGCTCGGGTCGATGATTCCCAACGGGTTTGCCGCAAAGGTCAATGCGGGCCTTCCCAGCGGTTACGAGTCGCCCGACGTGTGGCTCGCCGTTCCCTGTGTATCGCCTGACGGCCTGTCGTGGATGGATGCCACGGTGGTCGCACCCGCCGCACCGACCGCGGCTTCGGCCACCGATCAAGTGTACGCCATCGACATCACCCCTCCACAGCCGCCGTCGCTCCTTGTTTGGATCGCCAACAACAGGGCTGGAGTCCCCAGACTGGTTTTTCCCGCCTCTGCCCTACTTCCTGGTTCACCTGGCCTTTGTCAGGCAGTCAGCACACAACCTCTGGTGGTGGACGATGCGCCCATTACGTCCACGGCTACATACGCCTCAGGGTCGGCTCAGGCCACCATCGCCGTCGCGTCCGTCAACGTTCGACGCAGAAACGTTAGCGACACGCAGCAACGACTTAGCGTCGACGTGATGTTGCCGCCAGCTTCCCTACCAGCTGGCGTGGCCGTTGACTTAGGCGTTTCTCTGACCCAGCAAGGATGCTCAGCGCCTCTGCCCCTAGTTCCCACCGTGGTGACTGTGGCGCGATTGAACCAGCAGCTGCTGTCTGTACAAGGGCAGTCATCGGTCGCCACGTCGGCACTGGTGGCAGCCGCCGCCGAGGCGTCCGTCAGCGTTGGCGATATTCAAAGCGCCATGGCGCTGTTGCAAGGAAATGCTCCGTCGACGGCAGCTCCCGGGTTGCAGCTCCGGCGACACCTTGGACTGCAGCAACAAGTGGCGCAACCCGCCATCAATCCAGTGAGCACGGGTCCGGCCACAGTTGCCACGCCGACTCAACTATTTTTCTGCACCCGCTTAACAGCGTCGAACGACTCTGCGCCCATCGGACTGCTGACGGACGCCACGTCCGACTCGCTCAAGCATGTGTGGAACCGCCCGGAGGTGTCCGACGTGCTACCAGCGCCGGTGGATCCAACTCAACTGTCCCTAACCACCTCGAACCTCTGGCTAACGCCGTTGGACGTTGCGTTTGCGGCTGCCGATTCATGGCCTGCGCCATCGCCAGCGATGAAGCTGCCATTTCAATCGGCGACAGATGTCGTAATCAATGTCGACACGCCCTCCATCCTGGGCGAGCCGGCCACTGTCGCCCTGTTGATCGTGCCGATCGCGAACACCTCATCACCGTCGTTGACATCAGCCGCCGTTTGCAGCACCCTCCTCGCGGACTCCTCAAATGTCTCCTGGGCACCCGCCGCTGACGTGGGGGACACTTGGTCGGGGACCAACTCCGCGGTCAACACGTCACAGGGCATCATCGTCCAGTGGCTGGGTCTGACCACGCTTTCCCGTGGCCCTTTGGGCAGTTACTTCGCGATTCCCAGTGGATGGTTGCCGTACACAACGCGATCCAACATGACGTCGATTCTTGCCTGCGTTAGCGCCGTGCCGCTCACCGACCTAAACCTGACTGGTGTGGTGAACACCCGCGTGTCGTTTCGACGGGCGTCGCTGACGCTCCTCGCAGCGCGCGACACGACATCGTCCCCCGCCGCCATGACGCCTCTGTCCCTTCGGATCTACTTTGTGCGGGAAGTGGCTGTCGTGCCAACCATGTATGTGTCATCCGACTCCGCCTTAACCTCGTTCGGATTTCCCCTCGCCAACGCGTCGGCGGGTGCCGTCGGCTTTGACAACCGGACCAATACGACACTGTTTGTTGCGGCCAACGGCATCACATCTTCCCTCAACTCGGTCATGTCGGTTGCCGACGTGGCACGGATTGCGAACCGACTTTTGTCGGTGTTGTGCCCGACATGCTTTGTCGGTGTCGATCCCTGCAACTGTGGAGGCGTTAGAGCGGCGTGCCCGATCGTGGTGCGGCGGAGCGGCTTGCGGACCTTTGACCTTTCCGTGCTTCCCACCTCGCTTCCGTGGACGTTGTCGTGGCTGAATGGCACCACGGTGAATGTGGTGCGCACCACCGCGCGAGACACATCGACGGCCATGCGCAACTTCTACTTCGCGATCGCCACCGATCTTGGTGGGCAACACATGCTGCGGGGACTCTCGAGCGTGACTGGCCAGCTCAGTGTTGTGCTTCGCAATTCAACGTTGGGAGGGACACCGACGACAGTGCCGGTCGTTGGAGTCGCCGGATTCATCGCCGCTCGCGTTGAGGGGTTCTTCTCTGTCAACGGTAGCCTGGCGCTGAGCCCTTCCGGCGCGGGCTTCTTGTCGTTGGCCGCGGTGACGACGGCAGCACCTCCTACACCAACGGACGGACCGCAGAATAGTGGCGGCGCGGTTTACTTCCTGGCGTTCATCGCGGTTGTGATCCCCCTGACGCTGGCCTTTGTCGTCTACTCGATGCACCACCAGCACGATGTCACCGGCCCCCCGCGAAGCGCGGTCGCCGCAACGACGAGCGGCAAAGCTCAACTATCTTCGCCGTCCGTCGATCGGACTGGTCGTGTCCAGTCAGAAATGACCCCGGTGCGCTCTGACGACGACCCAGCGGCAGCGAAGGGTGCCGCCGTCACTCGACCACCACAGAGCCCCTCTCCAGTAAACCCTAACGCATTGAATGCGATCGCGGGGCCCCCAGCGGCTGCTTCCAGCACGAGCCCATCAACCGCGGAACCAACCACGAAACATGCCGCCGCCGCGGCGCCCGCCCCCACGGAGGTGGTTGCCTCGCCCATGTCGGAGCCGTCATCAGCCGCCACCGCCGACGAGGCGCCGCGGTCGCTTGCGTCCCTGCACAGAAGGGGATCCTTCGTCAAAACAGCACGCCAGCTCATGAGCCAGCCCGCGGCGGCGACGCCACCAGACACCGTGCGCGGTGGGAGCGACAACCAAGCGGACGCGCAGCACGGCTCGCCCTCGGCGCCCCCTCCCCTCGTTGGGAGCTCGGAGGTGAGCCGCAGCTTCGCTGGCGCCGCCACCAGCCCGGGTATGGCCGCTCGGCCGGTCGTCGAGAGCGTCGCGCCGGCCGCCGCGGTTGGCCTTCCTGCGACGCCAGTCGTGAGACCACGCGGTGCGTCGACGGCCGTCACATCACAAGAAGCAACCTCGCAGCAGCGCCAGCGGGCGGCCAGCAACCCGCTCTACGACGACGATGATTCGTAGGGTGCACCTGGGGGGGGGGGGGGGGGGGGGGGGGGGGGGGGGGGGGGGGGGGGGGGGGGG
>ERZ1292630.710-Hain-H41-02um-R3-710-length-33958-cov-7_pt1 | contig 17117 bp, 15 predicted proteins | sample MGYA00564408_ERZ1292630 | MGnify/ENA primary metagenome ERZ1292630 (study PRJEB36523, sample SAMEA6512641) | groundwater metagenome | collected 2019-01-08 | study: AquaDiva: Metagenomics assemblies of 32 groundwater samples | reverse complement strand
CGCCCTGCTGGTTCTGCATGCCGACCGGCTGGGGTCCGCCTTGCTGGTTCTGCATGCCGACCGGCTGGGGTCCGCCCTGCTGGTTCTGCATGCCGGCCGGCTGGGGTCCGCCCTGCTGGTTCTGCATGCCCACTGGCTGGGCAGCTGGCCGGTTAGCCGGTTGAAGCCACGAAGGTAAATTGCTGCTCGCGGCCGTGCCCTGAGAGGGTGCTGACGCCCCGGCAGACGGCTGACTTCCGGACGACTGCAGCCAGGACGGCACTTGTCCCGCCCCTCCACCGCCGGGCTGGGACGCCCCAACTGGCTGCGGGCCATAATTGGAGGTTGGCTGCTGCTGGGTTGCTTGCCCGGAAGTCCCGCCATAGTTGGACGGCTGCAGCTGCCCAGAGCTGGCGCCCCCAACCGGCTGTGGTCCCCCGATGGCCTGGGGAGCGTAATTCGAGGACGGCTGTTGCTGCTGCCCGGTGGCAGTCGTCTGGGAACCGTAGTGAGAGGGTTGTTGTTGTCCCGTGGTACCGACCGGCTGTGGACTGTAACTCGATTGCCCCGAAGTGCTCCCCGCGACCGGCTGGGGTCCCCCGATTGGTCGCGGCCCTCCGATGGGTTGCGGGCCGCCGATGGGCTGGGGGCCACCAATGGGCTGGGGCCCAACCGCAGTGGATCCCGCTGGCGATCCATAAGAGGGCTGACTCGTCGTCGTCGGTCCAATGGGCTGCGGGCCGCCGATTGGGCGCGGCGGCTGTGGTCCAGAAATGCTGCTGCCTTGCGGCTGAACCCCATAGCTGTTGCTTTGCTGCTGAGTTCCGTAGCCGCTTTGCTGTTGATTTTGTGCCGAAGCAATCGTCGTCGCCGTCGGATTACCGTATTGAGACTGGCCTTGCGGCTGCCCCGACGGGTTGTTGCTGTTGGCGCCATAAATCGACGTCTGCTGCTGCTGCTGGCCCGAAGCACCGATTGGCTGGGGCCCGGCGCTCGGTTGAGGCCCATACGTTGATTGCGTTGGCTGCTGCTGGCCAGGGGCCGCCGCGGTAGACTGCTGCGGCTGGTTGGAGGCAGCCGGTGGCTGGGCGACGCCATACTGCGGCGCAGCCGCTGGCGGTGCATTAACACCGTAGCTCCCCCCTGTCAAAGGGGGACGGGGCGCAGCTGTCCCGGCAGACGTCGGAGCGGCGGCCGTGGGCGCTGTCGGACCTGCGACTTGAGGCTGCAACCAAGAAGCAACATTGCCCTGGGGTGACGGTGCTTTTTCGCGTTCCGCCTTCGCGGCGAGCACGCTCGCCAAGCTAGCAATGGTCGACTCTAATTTTTCCTGACGCTCGGCCGCCGTTCTGGCCGCATGCCGATGCCACTCGTCGGAGGCACTCGCATCCAGCGCCACGGGCGTCGTTGCGGACAGCCTCGACATATGCTGCTGATTAGCCATGACGTTCAGGGTCTGCCGTTCCCGCTCCATCCGCGAAGCGACTTCGCGTTCCACCCGCGCCGCCGAGGCGAGGTCGGTGATGATCGCCTTTAGAGAGTTGATCTCGACCTGCGTTGCCTCTTGCTGTCGCTTGAGGAGGTCCTGCACCTCGTGGCTGACTTGGTTCGTCGCCGTGGCAGGGCCGCCTTGAGGACTTCCCCCACCCGCATTGGGAGAAGGTGCCGCGTGCCGCTTGCGGATGTGAGAGTGCACCGCCGCTTCGCTTTGATACAGGCGGCCGCAGATGCTGCAGCTAAAGTTGCCCCCGTTGACGAGCGGACCGGAAGGCGAAATGGTGGTAACGGGTGCGCCGGCGCCGTGCGGCGCGAAGCCACCGCCTCCGTACGCTCCAACAGGTGTTTGTTGAGCGAACTCCATAGCTAAAATCGTTCGACGGTGGGATTTGAGTTCGCGTTTGAGGTCCGCATGAGCATCCTTTAGAGACTGCGCTTCATCCTGCGACGCCTTCAGGTCTGCGAGCAAGCGGCCGTTTTGGTCCCGCAGCGCGTTGCGAGCCTCGACCAAACGCTCCTGCGAGTACACCAAGTATTGCATAACAATTTGAGACAGCTGCATAAGGTGGACCGTGTGCTCGGGTCTAAAGGCGGCGGCCTCCTCTGGGGTGATGCGGGCGAAGGCGATCGAGTCAATGACGCGCTGTAACAAGTCTACGTTACAGGTGCGTGCGAGACGGCTCGCGTCGACGTTCACGAGGGTCGCCCAGTCAAGACCGGCGGAACTCTGCGTGAATTGAAAAGGCCGAGCGGAGGAGGCCGAAGGGGCCGTTCCACCGGTGGTGCCCAGCGAGCCCGGCGGGAGCAGCGTTTGCGATCCTGGAGCTTGAATCATGCGTTGCGATCTCCGCGCGGCTTATCGGGAACGGTGCGTGTGGATTTGTCTTGAGTCCCAGGTGCAGGACGTGGGCGTCGTGATCGTTTGTGACACTGCCTCAAAGGAGGTGGAAGACAACCCGCAAATACTTGCTTTGCGCGGTGTCGCGGATCTCGATTTGAGTACACGTAAGTGGATCTCGATTTGAGTACGCCTACCGATGTGTGTTAAAAAGGAGTTCACACAGACAGAGGTTATGTTTAACTCGATTGTTGTGTTGACGAAGAATGGCTCTCTCTCGTCGAACCCTCTTCGCCTTTTTTAAACGCCTGACGTCACCAGCACGAACGCATCCGCGTCACTTGACACCATGTGCGTAGCCTTCTCTTCGCCCACGATGCGGCTCAACTCCAGCCGGTCGTACGGCGAAAACAACGTGATCGCCTGCGCGTTGGCGCTTTGGTGTTGCAACTTCTCCACCATGTCCTTGTAGAACTGCGGAAACACCGGCGGTGAGTAGAACACGATGGTTTCGGCCAACTGCACGAAGTAGCGACGGAAGAAGTAGTACCTCTCGGTCATGAGCAGCAGGGGCCGCTCCAGATCCGTGAAGCTCGTCAGCGCGCGACGTTGATCTTTGAGGGCAGTTTCTTCACTTAAGGTGTCATAGCTTCCTCGATACTGACTGAAGCAGTACTCACGGAGGCGAATGAAGTCGAAGAAGGACGGGATCACAATGAGGACCCGCACTTGCCGCTCGATGAGGGATTGGATCCGCGCGGGCAGTAGCTGTTCCGTAAAATAGTGGAAGCGATGGTCATCGACGTTGCTGACCGTCAGCGGGATGGATGCAGCAGCAGCCCCACCGCCAGCTAACCCAGTGGTCACCGCCGCGATCGCCAGAGGGGAAACGAGCGCAGGCAAGCGCACGAAGTGATGCCGTAACGTGCACACCATCGATCGCATCACCCCCCGAGGGGCCGGGTCTGGCAAGAGGACAAGCCGGCCGGTGCTATTGTACGAGGCACGGCCGAGCGCGTTCATGGGTGCCAGCTGCACTTCACTCCATAGTACCGTCTGCCGATGCCGCTTGGTCTTTCCATCAATGGCCCATTGAAATACCCGGGACACGTCGTTGAGGCCCTCGGTCGTGTCCTCCGGCCGCTTGTTCAGCAGGCCGTTGATGTACATGAGTTGCTGCCAGTTTTGCATGTACAAGACGTGGGCCTCCTCCACGATGAGCACCTCGATGGACGATAGGGCAACGAGGATATTTGGATCCTTGTGCAACCGCTTGCGCAATCCGATTGGGGAACAGAAAATGATATCGCTGTTGAGAACGTGTGTGTAGATATTGATTACGGGAGGTCGCACTGCCGGACGGCCAGCGGTCGTCGCATTGCCGCGTCGCTTTTTGGCAGCCGCACGGTCTCCGCCCGTGTCATCTGCCTCCCCGAGAGCGGAGGGTGGTGGCTGCACCCTCGGCATGAACGCCGATACCAACGCTCCCGTCGCCGACGCTGCTCCTGCCGGTGCCGCGGCGTCGGACGGTCGCATCGACATGCCGAAGCAGAAATTGTCATTGATGTTTCCCTCGAACTGCTGGCGGTACGGCAAGGGTCGGCGACGAAAATTTCGATCCACGGCCTCCTCGACTTCCGAAAAGTCGTTTTCGAAAATTTCCATTTGGACGTGCTTTTGCTTCTCCGCCTCCAACGACGTTCCCAATAGTTCGAGAAGTCGACGAACGTAGCGCAGGGCGATGTTGCGCATCGGAAGGATCACGAGCACCCTCGTTCTCCCGAAGCCGCGGTCGCGCAGCTCGACGTCGTCTTCATCATCGTCGTCGTCATGGTGGCCGGCAGCAGCCCGCCCAGCCGCATTCGCTGCCGCCGCATTCCGCTTCGTCGCCACCTTCTCTCGTCGCAATCGCCTCTTTTCCTTGCGCACCGCGTCGTTCGCAAGTTGAAGCGCAGTGGATTTACACCAATGATTGATCACGTGCAAAAGTGACATGTTCATGTACGTGTCCGCATTAGAGAAAGTCCGCCGAAAACTCGACACGTCGGAGTACGAGGCTAATCCCGCGAACAGCGACCACTCTTCGGGTGAAAACGCCTCTAACGTCGAGCGAATGGATACGGCGGAGCGTGGGACGTTGGACCGCGGGTCGTGGTGGAGCGGTGGATGTTTGCCTTTGCCGTCGGCACCCACCTCAACCACAGCTGCGGCGGCGGCTTCGTCGACGGCGCGCTTTTGGACGAAGCGCACGTAATGCTGCCACACCCAGGGATGGATCAAGGGGGTGACAGGGGCGACGGCGGCGGCGGCTGCTGGACTCGCCGCCAATGACTCCCACGACGGTATCAGCGGGAACGAGGACACGTCCGGCGGCAACAGCGGAGCGTCAAGGGTCGCCTCCTCCTCGTCATGAAGGGCGGCCTTCGTGGAGCGTTTGGCGCGTAGCGGAGCCTTCACACGTCGTCCGTTTCCGCCAGCGGCTGGCGTACGCTGTAAGGCGTCAAAACGTCGTCGAGCGTGGCCTGTGACCTGACATCGGCCAAACGTGCGGACGAGGGGCACCGCAGAGCTGCAGGAAGGTACCCCTCCCGCCTCCACCGCGACGGTTTCCATGGCCGTTGTGTCGGGCTTTCCATGCGTGTCCAGGTGCAGCTTCGTCCAGTAGGGATCGTCGGGATGAATACCAACTGCCGTCGCAATGTTCGAACGCACTTTGATCGCGGACGATGACATTTCCACGGTTTGAGCCAATCGCAAGAGGGGCGCCATGGCTTCGCGGGCGGCGGCACGGGAGCGACTAGCGGCCCCCTGCGCTGACGACGTGTCTTCATTCTCGGACACCTCATCGTCGTTGTCGTCGTCTTCACGTGGATTGAAGGGTGCTTCGCGGTGCCCGGCTTCCGCCTCAAAGTCGTAGCCATCGTCCGAATCACCGCCGTCGCCCCCCGCGCCCTCGCCGTCATCGTCAACATCGTCGCCGTCGTTGTCGTCTTCGTCGTCTCCAGCAGCTGACACGGCTTCTTCGCCCTCTTCTTCTTCTTCCGCGGCCTGGGAGCCGCCGTCCTCCGTTTGTTCCTCGCCGTCCTCTACATCGACGTCATTTTCATCATCGTCGTCCTCTTCGGCGTCAGAATCGAGCTCCGGAAGTTCGTCCTCCAACTCGGCTGGCGAGCCGCACACAGCGGCGGAGGCATGCGGCCCTTGCTGCGGACCGACTTGACACCCCAGTACGGCTCGCAACTTGGCAAGCGACGCCGCACCCCGGTCTTCATCGTCGTCACCGCTCTCTTGACCCTCCGCGTCGCGTTTCTTCGGCACTTCCGCCTCGATGAGGTCGCGCTGATAACGCGCTTCTTGCTCATGCAAAGACTTGATGCGATCTGCGCGGGTCTCGTCGACGAGAGCGTTGTGCTTGTTACGTCGGTCATCTTTGGACATGCCAGTGGTGCCACGCTGTCGCTTGCCGGATTCGCGACGCGTTTTCTTGTTCAGCCGGCGGAAGAAGCCACCATGCTTGCCAGGCATTTTATCCCGTGGTTTAAACGGGACACACCGATAATCGGGAAGAAATTAGAACGGACGATAAGTGAAGCGCCCCGTGCCCTGTGGCGTGTGATATCGTCTGAGGCCTCACACGCAAGATAACACAAACACACAGGTTGAAATCCGTTCCTGGGCTGGGCAGTCAGCTGTGTGAGGGGGTTTCACCGGCGTCAGATGGGGATGACGACGACGGTGAGAGAGGAACAAGAAAGGCGCAATGAGGTCACCTCGGACGTGCCTCTCGCTCGGCATGCCCCTCCTCTCTGTTGAGGCGCTCGACGGCTTCACGCTGAGCATTTGCGGCAGCCACGACCAACTCGACGACACGCCCAAATGACGCTGCCGCCTGGCGCACCTCGGCGGGAGCAGGTCCCAGCGCCGTCGCGTTCCAGCAAGCGCAGTCTGCTGTCGTGTGCGACAACGGGTGAGATGATGCTGCTGCTGACGCTGCCGATGGACGGCATGAGCGGCCAGGCGGCACCCACTCCATTCGGCCATCGGCGGGGCATCTGACGAATCCTGCCGCGGCGGCGGCGGTCATCATCGCGCCACCGTTGTCGTCATCGTCGTTCGGATGCGGCAGAATATCGTCGCAGCTGAGGTCGATGCCATGCCGCTGCCGGCAAATGAAGCGCGCTTCCACCAGCGACATGTGAGCGTCGGCCATCGCGCGATGCAGGTCGGACCGAACCGTGCACATGGTTTCGACGGCCGCCAAGCAGCCTTCCACGCGATCATGATCGTCTCCTGGCAGCGACCGCGCATCGTGGGCCAGAGCCGTTGGCTGCGGTGGTGGCGGCACAGGCGCCCGCCTGGCTTTCGAATCCTGCCGTTTGGACATTGAGTCACAGCCCCGCCCACTAATTCTAACCGTGACCCACCAACGACCAAGTTCCCCCCGATAGCAAAACCACAGACGTCGATGGGCCTGTTCAAATTGCCACCGGCAGAGAAAGGGGAAAAATGGAAGAGACGCTCTCTCATGCTTTCAGGGCGTAGCAAAATCAGCGATCCCGGTATGACGTAAAACGGCTTTTTAAAAAACAAACAGTGGCCGCGGCCTACAGATCGTCGGACATCAAGTGATACTGAGCTCCACGCTCCGTGCCAATGCTAGTGGTCGCGGGCATTGTCGGAGGCGGCGGCCCGGCGATGGCACCCCCGGCCTTCACGTGCTTAGCCTGTCGAGCAAAGAAATCCAACGGATTCGATCCTGGCGGAAAATACACCACGAGCAATAATGCTCGGTGCTGTCTTCGCAGGTCGAATACCGTCGCCTGCGGCACGCGCAGCACGTGCACGGCGCCCTCATCCGCAGCCGAATCTTCGTCGGCCGCGATGGGCTCCCAACGATCTGTATACAACGCGAATTGATGACGTGGGACCAGCGAGCCTCGCGCAAACAGAAAGATGTTGAAGTCCATGCCGTCAGAGGATACTAAACTGCCTGCCAGGGACGTGCTCTCCCCTTCGTGTGGAGCGGCGCTCGGCATGGTTGACGAGGCACTCAGGATGTCATACGCGCTCGACGAGCGAGTGGTTGTCAGACTGTTCGATGCGGAAGATGACGAGGCGATTGGTGACGCCGCTCCTCCCGCCGCTACCGGAGACGGTGACTTCGCATGGGGACTCGCGGCGGAGCCAGCAGAGGAAAGATGCGCCGACGCCGAAACGATCGCAGCGTCGTTGTCCAATAGTCGGTCGATGCGGAGCACCAGCGGCTGCCCTTCGATTTGAAAGGACCGACTCGTGAACGGCGCGAATCGTGACGTGCTGACGTTGGGAATTCTCCACACCGCCCGGGTGCCTCCACCAGGGTACCCGCCGTAGATTTCGGAAGATGGGGATGAGGGAGCTGGCGGTGAGGCGGAGAAAGCGGGTCGGCTGGTCCCGGACAGTAAGGCCGCGGATAAGTGCCACAACAATGGGTACGGGTTGACGACCAGGGGCACGGGAGAGGCGGCCGTGGTAGTGCCGGTGTCTGCTTCGGCTCTTGACGCCGGGGTGTCGGTGTGTACCGCAAGGGGTTCCTGTTGCGTCCGCGCGCGGTGAATTCGTTCCACGAGAGCAGCCATGAGTGCGGTGCCCCCCGTTGTCAAAAAGTAGTTGGAGCCCACCGTAGCATCTTCCAGCACGACCTCGTCGTCGTCGAACTGAAAGACGATCCAAAGCGGCCCGCTCGCCCTTCCGGGGCCGACTTTCAAAAGCTCGCAACAATCGCTAAACGAACAGACGTTCCAGTGCCCCACGCGCTCCGTCTCGGGCGGAATCGAGTGCGCGACATGTTGTCGGTGCATCGAAATGGCATTCGGGGGCTGTAGAACGCCGGAGGAAGCCGTCGACGCGAGGGAGCCACCGCCAGCCGACGTGCTGCTTTTTGCCCGGGGCGGTGGACCGGAAGAGAAGTAGAAGGAGTACTTAGGAATGGGCGATCCTTTGTGATGAACGTAAAATCCGACATCCCAGCGCTCGCCGATGACCAAGTGAAAGTGGAACGACACGCCCAGCATCGTCTTATCCTTCGCGCTGTCGTAGGTGCCTTGGGTGAACTGCGCAAAGTTTGGCAGAATCCACGCGAAACGGCGGCGTTGGTCGTCGAGTCGCTCGACCGTGCCAAAGCGCTCCTTGTCGAAGAGCCCCATTTTTGAAAATGACGCAACCTTTGCGTCGCCTCTCGACAGACACACACACACACGGGCTGATCAAACCGAAAATGTGTGCAAAAATCGTTTTGGAACGACGCTTGGCACCGCAAAATGTTTTTCCACCTAGGCACCGCAAAACAGCCACTTCGTGGGTTAGCCGTTACGGGTTGTGGGTGGCGACGCTCACAGGCAGGGGAGATTGGGGAACGAGTTGGATGTCAGAATCATTCCTGAAACCCGTTGGCGCAGGGAAGCAAAGTCGCCGTGACACCCACTACGGCTTTCCGTTTGACGACCTATCGCTCATGACTTGGTGAACACAATTTGGTCCACGACGGCGCTATCGTTGGAGCGGTAAAACGTCGACGTCATGACGTCCCCATTCATCAACAAGATGCCGAAGCCGACGTCCATGCTGTGCGCCGCGGACCAGAGCGCTTTTCCCGACACGTAAAATTGGCCTTCGCGGTTGCCGGCGGCACCGTTGACGATGTACACCGGGGACGGCGCGTTGGTGTAATCAAAGGCGGTCGGGAGACCGCCCTCGAGGGGCCAGGACCGCTCATAATTGTGCTGATGGCCGCAGGTCACGAGGTCGACCTTGTGCTTGATGTACTTCGCCTCCGCTTGCAATTTCAAGACATCGGCGAAAATTTCACACTGATCTTTGGGATGACTCGTGCAATACAGCGGCCGGTGGTGGAACACGAGCAGCCACGGCCGTTCCGTGCGGTTCGCGGCTTCCATGACCGAGTCCGCCCACTTCATCTGTGTGTCATCTAAGTCCGGCGTGTCGATATCCGTCTCGGTGTTGAGGAGTAGCATCGTCGCGGGGCCCACCGTCAAGGAGTAGTACATGGCGTTCGCGGGCACGCCGAACGCCGACGCGTTCGGAATCGCAGGCGACGCTACGCGATGGTAGTACGCAGAAAAATTCGCGAAGAGCTCGTGATTTCCTGGGGTGGTCATGTAGGGCACGCGTGCGGCGATGGGCTCCACCTTGCGCCAAAAGTCATCCCAGTGCGGCTGATCGCCGTCCGCGTAGCTAATATCACCGTAATGAATGACCGCGTCCAGCTGGCCTTGCTCGACGAGTGACGTCAGCGCCTGAACCGTGTCCGTACTCGCGGGGCCGAAGTCCATGTCCGCGATGGTGGCGATGCGAAAAGGCCGATGGTTCCCTCCTTGTCCGACGTGAAAGGGGACCGTCGTAAAATGAAAAGTGCGAGACCATGTGGTATCGTCGGAACCCACTTGGTAGGCGTAGGTCGTGTTTGGGACGAGGTCGGACATGGTCGCAGAGTAGATCGTCCCGATCCAGCCCCCTGCCGTGTACGTGCGGATGCTGAACACGGGCGCTTCCTTCGTCACTTCGAGGCGCGATGCCGATACTCGGCCTTCTACTCCTCCACGGCTAGAGTTGGCACTCCACCGGACAGCGGCGCGGTCGACGCGGTCGAGGGTCACCCAGGTGACGGTCATGGAGGTCGTTTCTTGCACGTCGTGAAAGACGTTCGAGCTACCAAAACTCAAATGCAGTTGCTCCGGTGTGTGACGCGTTTGGCAACAGGGCAGCTTGCACAAACCGAGCAGCACCGCGCACACCACGTCAGGAGCATACTCTCCCTTTTGCAGGTCCTTGACGATCTTCGGCAGCTCCTTCTCGAGCCACTGAGCCACCTCGCGACAAATTTTTTGATCCTTTTCTTTGTGAATGGCGATATCGCAGACATCTCCGAGGAGCGCCTTCGTGACGTTCATGTACGTCGCGTTGGTCCCCGCGAGCATCAACCATTCGATCACCAGCGTACAGTCAGGACAGGTGATGTTGATTTTAGGTTTAGGGCCTTCGACCCGCCTGATGCCGTTGGAATCCGCATGCGAGGCGGCAGCGACATATTCGTCTCGCTCCCGCTCTCGATGGTTCAATGAAGCGGTGAAAGAAAAGTGTTGCCGGAGTTGGAGTCCAACCCGATGAAGGAGATCCGGATGCGCGATGGACAAAGTTCGAATAGGATGGCCGCGGTCAATGGCGGCGACCAAATCAGTGGCCAACGCTAAAAGTGTCAGCATGCTGACGAGACGGGTTCCGCATTGATTTGGAGACGGCATTGTGTGTCTGTGTCACAGGGGGGGCGGTGCTAAACACACAAACGTCATCACCACACAGTACACCGTTAATGTCGGGGTCACCTGGATCCCGAGCGGTACAAACGCCTTTTTGAACGCAAAACAAAAAGGATGGATGAGAGAAGATGGAGCACGAAAAGAGGTGTAGCTGCCACAGCAGCAGTCGCAAAAATAATAGTCGCAAAAAATGATAGTCGCAAAAATAAATGAATCGCAAAAAACCCAAAGCGGTGGCAACAGAACGACGAAAACGCAACAGAGCGCGGACGTCGCCTATTTGGGACTGACATTCTTGTGAACAACTTTCGGCGTTGTACTTGGATCGGCTGAAGCGATGTCAAACGACTGGTGAGCCGTTGTTGGGAGCATTTCGAACCGCGGCCGTTCGCCGGTGATTGCGATGTGCTCCAAGCACCGGAAGACGCAGACTTTGTCATGAAGATTCTCCTGCATTTGGTGGGTCTCTGATGTTGGAGAATTGGAGGCAAGCATGAGTTCTTCTACGCGCTGTTTCACGACGGTGGTGGTGTCGATTGGAGTCAATCCCAATTTTTCTCGGGCCTTTTGCATATTTTGTGCGCACGTGCCCTGGAAGTCATTCATACTGATCGATTGCATCGTCGAATCAGTTTTTCTGTTGGCGAGCGAAAAATTGACAATAGGCAGAGATTTCCCCACGTCGACAGAAAGGATTTTGTTTTACTTCATCGCAGCTCGCCGGTTGATTTCGACAATTGCAATGGAAGCATAAATAACCCTTCTTCTTTCCTTCCTTCCCCCCCGAGCAATGACGTTGCTCCCGTCGGCTCTCGCGTTCGTTGCAGCATTCGTATTGGCATACAGTGAGAAGAAAGGGAGTGAACAAAAAACCACGGGAAAGCCAGCAGACGCATGTCAGGAACGCCACAAGACTTTGACAGACACAAACAATTCAAAGTGCACAAGACATCATTAGCGGCAGGGTAGGGAAGGGACCACCGTTGGCATCACTCTCGGCATTGCATTTTTGATGAACGAATTCAGTGTTAGAACGACCCGTTGGATTGAGAAGGGGCGGTCAAATAAAAAGATCGCCCCTTCAGCCCACAGGTGGCTTTCAGCCCAGGTCCCCATTCGTAGCGACGTATGTTCACCAATCGTCGGGTGAATCTTCCGGAGCAACAACGACATGAGGTGAACTGTCCATCAACCAACGATGCTCGACCTCCTCTTCCGGTTCATCGTCAGCAAGTGACGCCGGGTTTCGATGCTCAGCGACGGAGTTGCCCGAAAGGGCAGCAACCGCGTCGTGAACAGACTTGACGTATCGTTGAATATCGCGTGCCGAGGGTCGGCAAGAAATGCTCATGTTCGTGCACCGATTGCACACCCGCTGCAGGTGCGCAAAAACGGTGACTTGTTCATCGTCGCGGCGGGGAGAAAATCGGTTAACCTCATCCAATTTGGAATCAGAAGACGCAGCGAGCCCGAAGGGAACCATCTTGACGGCGGCAAGGTTGTTCGCGACGAAGGTCCTGCGCACGGCTTGCCATCTTTCCGCCCGTGGGATTTGGACCTGCCCTGTGTGGGGGTTCTGCAGGTGCCGCCCCGTCAGCAGGTTGTACAGTGCGCATCCCATTGCGTAGACGTCACACGCGAAGCAGTCGTTCGCGGATCGCAAACGGCGCTGCCACTGCTCCGGGGGTGCGAAGGCGAGTGTGTAGGCACAGCCATCCATCTGCGCAGCCAGCGTCTCACGTGATAATGGCGTTCCCTGGTGACCACCCGCCCCCGCGTCACCGACCGCAACGTCGCAAAACGATATGCATTCTCCAAAATCCGCCAACTTGGCATTCCAACCGCCGCCGCAGCCGCCATTTTCTTCGCCAACGATAAGGAGGATGTTGCGGGGTTTGATGTCCATGTGTGCGACGCCGCGCTCATGAATCCAAGCCAACGCGGAGAGCAGACCCGCTACCATGTTGACTACCCAGGCGGCGACAGACGAGCGGCCTGACGGCTGATCGGTTGGCAGCTGGGAAATCAACGCGGCCAGATGCGGTTGGTGGCCACCGACGATATTATCGTTGTCGACCCTTCCGTGTTGATGCCACTGCAAAAGAAGTGTCTCCAACGTCATGGCCGCCGCCTCCATGACCAGCCACACGGATGCATCAAGGAACACATCGTCGTCGTCGTCGTTGCGGTGGCTGCCGTTCAGCGGACGCGCCTCGCACACGCCAAATAACCGGATCACATGTTGGTGTTGTACGTGATGCAGGACGGCGGCCTCCAGCCACGGGTCAGAGAGGAGGTCATCTGCTGCCGCGGTGGTCTCGTCGTCTCTCGTCTTGAAGCGGGGCGACAACATCATCTTGATGGCCACGGGGGCACCTTTCGAGAGGCCGAATTGCTTCGTCAGCGCCGACGTCGACACCGTTGCAGACACGACACGGCTGTGCCCCGGCGACCGCTGGTAGAGGGTGGCGCCAAGGTCGAAGTCGCCCTTTCGCAGTCGGGGCACCTCCGATCGCATAACGGAGGATGCCGTCATCCAAAGGGTGGTTGTTACTTGATCGCTCCGTTGGGGAGGGGCGACAAGATACCCCGGGAAAACTGTTGTGAGTAAGCGAGTGCCCACGACGGATTGTGACAATGCAACTTGCGAACGAAAGACGAACAAACCCCCCTCCTCCCAAGAACCACTATCGAAAAAGAAGACTACAGTGTAACATATGTGTGTGGTGGATGGGCTGTCGGCTGTGTGATAGTGTGTGCCTGTTGACGAACGGAAGATGAAGGTGCCAACACACGACGGCGCCTCCTCCCCCCCTTTTCCGGCAGCCTCGCAGTGGCGAGGAGGGCGAACATCAGTTTCCAGGCGAAGAGGAGGTACTTCGCATGCCATCACCACGATCACCACCCATTGCTGCTGGGGTGCCGCTCTGCGAGCGGTCATAAATCATCGCGGCTCGCAATGGAGAGTGATACCGACTGCCAGCGTTCACTTGCATGAGGAGCTTCGCGCGCTTACGATCGGCTTCGGCTAATCGCAAAATGTCACCGACGGCGTTTCGGAACGTGTGACTCATGGGGGCGAAACCTTTCGCCCGCCGTCGAGGTTCATGGGTGGACAAGGGCACGGGTGGTGGCGTTTGGAACATCGTTCGGTACTTCTCCGACTCTTTCGGCGGCTTCGAGCGCGCCGCGTAGCCTGCCATGTTGACCGTGAGCGCGTGCGGCTCCACCGACGTTCGATCAATCACCAACTGTGGGCGGTCGAGCAAGTTTTGTTGATCCTTGCTAAGCTTGTCAACCGCCTTTGGAAAGGTTCCGCCTTTTATATCGGGCGTCACGCAAGAGTCGTGAGGAACGGCCTGCTGCAGTTTCCGGTATGCGGAATGCGGCGGCGGCGGCTCCAAAGGCACGTGGTCCTGTGCGGTATCCCAGCGTCGAAGGCCGAGCGCACCGACGGTGTCTCGAGCCGCTTTCGGTAAGAAGCTCTTCTTACCCTTTCCCCAACCAGGGTACATGAAGGCGTCCACCATGGTCTCCGCATTGTGCGTGCTACCCGCGAAGACGGTCTTCCGCTCGGGGGCCCGACCGATGCTCACCCCGCATTTCGGGTGAAGGTCCTCATACAGCGTCGGGGTGTAGTCTCGCTGATCGGGAGGTGCCGGACTGTTGCGCGGAGGCAGTTTGTCCAAATCGATCGTGGTGATATGCTTGCGAGGTCGATCCGCACCAGAGCAGCCGCGCAGGTCTTGCGTAGGCTGAGGGATGAAGAAGACCGGCGTGGCACGGGACAGCTGCCGAGACCACTCGACGTGGCCGAGACTTCGGTGTTTGCTGGTGGCTGCAATGTCCGCCGCAGCGCCCCCTCCTCCCGCGCGACCTCCCGCTACCGGCGATGCAGAGCGTCGCGATGGAGAGGGAGACGACATGGAGGACCCCAGACAAGAAAAAAAATTGTCTCTTTGGCCACGAATCTAACGCACAGTGGTCACATTGTTGCGTAGGTAGTCCGATATTTGTCCGGTATTGTGATCGCGGAAGAATTCTTTTGTTGTTATTTACGACACCATTCTTTCTTTCTTTCTTTCACCTGGAATTTCAGATAGCGGGGGGGGGGGGTGTGCGGGAGTGAGAGGAATCTTGGTAGAAGGTAAAGAGAGAAAGGGATAGAAGGGCGAACCGACGGCAGGAGGGGGAATGAAACGAATCCCGGAGAGGGAAAGGAAGGAACGCCAAGTGCCAGAACCGGAAGAGTTAGTCATTTGCTGCTACCCCCTTCGCCTTTCGATGAAATAATCAAACAGAAAGAAATTGACCGCCCAGCCGCTCATATACGGAACCCAGCAAGTTCACGGGTTTGGTGTTCAGTGGATGACTTCTTCTTGCGTGTATGCACGTCACGTCCAGGCCGTCGATTGCCAAAGAAAAGAAGAAGAGGAAGAGGGATACCGAAACGAACGAAAAAAAAGAGCGAAACGAGAACGATGAAAATAACAAAGGGAGAAAAGGAAGAAAAGACAGACAGACTGATGACACGATGACGAGCGAAGGGGCGAAAAACACGTTGGAGTGTCTCTCACTTTATTTGCCATCGTGTACATCTCCATCTCATCGCTATTCTGAATTCGATTCAGGACACGGCGAGCAAATGTTGACAGCCGCTGCGAACGTTGCCACCGCGATGACGTTCGATCGTGCCATTTGTCACCGCAAGCGTCGTGGTTTGAAGGGACTCCACGTTGACGGTCACCGGAATTGTGAGCGGGTGCCCTGCTTCCGGATGAGACGACGCGTCACCATGAAGCCACACGATCATCCCAGGGTGATCTCCCGAGACATTCCCGAGCGGTATCGCGGACCGAACCCCCGCGCGGAGGTGAATGCCTGTTTCGAACAATTCGTCATCGCCGTTCCCTCGGTCTTCCCGATGGATTGCACCTCCTTCCACGTTCGGCATGGTATGGAACCGCGCGTCGTGCCGCGCGTCGCAACCATGAATTGGGGCCGCACTCCCACCCACCACGTAAAGTGGAAGTGGGGTGTACTTCGGGTGGCACACCGCCGCACTATTGTGAGACGTGGGAACACTTGGCATGGCTTCCCTCAAGCGATGCGGGACAGTGTCGATGCCATCCAAATGCACAGCCACGGTTCGAGCGGTGGTGGAATTCCAGTCGCCGTTATCGCCGGACCGTAAGTAGCAGTCCTTACCGGCGTTTGGTTTGAACATGGAGATGACAAGGGAAGACCCGGTGAGCGACGCCTAACAAACCCCCGTCAACGATGCGATTTGTTCAATTGATTGGAAAGCAAAAACGCGTAACCCACACAAATCACAACGGTCGTTGGTCGCTGTTTGATCGAGGGTCAAACTCGTCAAGAGAGTGACTCTCACTCTCTCTCTTGGCTGCCAAGAACAACACGCTTGCAAAGGGGGATTTCTAGGTGTCTGTGCCCCCGCTGGCACAACTACACACAACTGTGTTGGGCATGCTGGTACAGCTGACACGTCCTTCGTCACATGGTACACAGTGAACCGAGAGGGGAAGGGGGCGGAACAACCACCCGACCCCCTTTCTCTAGTTACACCATATTGTCGGCGAAAGATGGTATCGGGAGGGAATACAGAAATAAAAACCATCACAGCGGTCGTTGTCGCGGGATGGGGGCCCGCACACGATAACGTACGCGGACGCCCAGTGCCCACCGTATGCCTGGACGCCACCGCAACATGTCACTGTAGGGTGAAAAGTCCGATATAATAGGAAGAGAAGGACAAAAAAAGCAAACCAGGGATATGACACTTTGAGAGCGGGGTTAACGAAGGCTCGCGTGATCGCAGTGGCCGCGGCGCCAACGCGGGCGGGTGCGATCGCAAGTAAAAGCGCTGCACTCAGTACAACGGGGAATCCTAAGGCAGGCCAGCTCGCAAGGGGTTAGTAGGAAGGGCGGTTCCGTTACGGCCGTTCCCCTTCACCTCGTGGACCATCGACCGAGGGAGCAGGGGCTCCACGAGCAGCGCTGTTGCACTGGAGTTGGCTGTTGGGTTCGTCACCGGCAAGTGACCGGCGGTCGATGCGTCATTGGTGACGGTGGTGGATGGCGCGGCAGTCACGGTGGCGGATGCCGCTGCGGGGCCCTTCGGCTTCGAGTGGTCGTCCCCCATGTAGCGCTGACGGTACTCCGCCGTGCAACAGCAACCGAAACACAGCATATATCGCGCGATTCGGTCGCCAAGCTCCTTCGCTCGGTCCTTGCCCACGAGCTTCGCCAGCATCTCCTCGCGCCTATCGAAATATTCAATCACGCGAAGCAGTTGCTCGAATGCGAATTTTAACATGCCGACGACGAGTGCCAAAACACCGAAAATGTTACTCGCACCGTCGATGCGCTCGATCGTGTGCGCGTTGAGATCTGCATCGAGCGACGCGCCGACCACACCAAGCATCGCGGCCAAAATCGACACCGCGTTCATGAACGTGTCGTAGAAG
>ERZ1292630.2445-Hain-H41-02um-R3-2445-length-17167-cov-7_pt1 | contig 17167 bp, 7 predicted proteins | sample MGYA00564408_ERZ1292630 | MGnify/ENA primary metagenome ERZ1292630 (study PRJEB36523, sample SAMEA6512641) | groundwater metagenome | collected 2019-01-08 | study: AquaDiva: Metagenomics assemblies of 32 groundwater samples | reverse complement strand
CCCCACCCATAGCGAAGCACCTTTTTTTCACGACACCAACAAAATGACGGCGAGTCCGGCGCGCCCCAGTCTCGTCGATGTCGATGCCTTTCGACTGTCAACGTGCAGCGGTGATGTTTCTTCGCACGCCTCGTCTAACGGCGGCGGGGAGGCTGAGAGCCGACGCGCCGTCGCCGCCTTGCAAGAACAGTTGCTCAACGAGCGGCGCTCCACTTTCGCGGCCTTGAGCGAACTCGAGTGCACCGAGAAGCTCGCCAGGTCGCTGAAGGAACGCTTGCAGAGGTGCGAAGAGGACTTGGTGCAGTCACGCGCCGATGTCTCAGCGAAAGATGACGCGATCGCAGGGCTGAATGGCCAGCTGGCGCGGTCCCTCAACGAGGCCCGCGACGTCGTCGAGCAGTGGCGGTCGGAAAATCAGGCGCTGCGAGAACGGGAGCAGCGCAACCAGGAAATATCGAGTCGGCTGCGCCAGGACCTCGAGCAGGAGCAAAGCCGCAGCGTGGAGTGGCACCAACGGTGTGTGACGCAAACACAAGAGCTGAACTACAAGCTTTCTTGCGAGACCACCACCCTTGCCCAGGTTCACACCCAGCTGCGATCAGCGCAGGACGCGATCGTCGTGCTCGAGCAAGAGCGAGACGACCTGCGTGCACAGATCGAAGCGCTCCAAGCATCCGTCATGCAGGCGACCGAGAACAACAGCCGACACGTCGAGTCCTTGAATTCAGCGGCGTCCAGCGCTCTTGCGACGGCGCTGTCGGAGCAGAACACCTTGCGCGCGGAGTCTCAGCGGTGGCAGGCGGACTGCTTGGAGGCCGCGACTTTGACACTTGCGCTTCGCCAGGAACTCTCTCAGAAGAGCGCTGCACTTGCGGCAGCGATCGATGTGGAACGCGCGCTGTGCGACCGCGTCGAGGAGCTTTCCGCTGCCAAATCCGTCGTGACCCAGGAACTGGAGGCACTTCGCAGCCAAAGTGTTGTCGACTCGAATCAATTCGCCGACGTCTCTGCACTGCGATCAGAGTTGGCAGAGGCAAAGTCTGCCCTTACAGCGGCTTCGGATCGTGCGCAGGAAGGCGAAATATGCGTCAACGACCTCAACAAGACGCTGCAGGAAGCCTCGGCGCTCCGTGCGACGCTGGAAGAAACGATTCAGCTGCAGAGTACGTCGCTTGACGCGCTGAAAACGCTGTCGACCGAAGACAGTGCGCGCATCATCGCGCTCACCCACGATCTGGAGCAAGCCGCCACGGCGGTGAACCGAGTTGTGCAGCAAATGTCCGCGGACCGGTCCACATACGAAGGACAGGTACAGCTGGCCGAGAGCGACACAGCAGAAGCCCGCGCTTCGGTCGTCGGGCTCGAAAGGTACGTCACCGACATGCAGCAGACGGTGGATACGTCCAAAGAGGCGCTGCTCGACTGCAGGACGCTACTCGACCAGCGAGCTGCGGACATCGTGACGCTCTCGGATGCAGTCGCCCAGAGAGATGCGACCATTGCCTCCGCCAACGCCCAGATTGCGCGTTTAGCGGACCTGGAGGCATCCCACGGCGCCCTGTTGGTCGAGCTAGAAGACACCAAGACGCAGCTCCAACGAGCCATCGACGAAGCAGCCCAGACGGAAAGCCGAACCGCTTTGGAGCTCGACGCCGCGGAAACGGAACGCGAAGCCTTGGCCGCAGCGCACCGATTGGCGGTCGCCGATTTGTCCGCCGCGCATCGCCTGGCGATCGCCGAGGTAGAATCTCGCTTGACGGAGGCCCGCCTGGCCCGAGATCAGGCGAACGCCGCCCAGCTGCTGGCGTTGGAACGTATCGCCGCCCTTGAAAGCGACGTCATCGATGCCCAACGCATGACGATCGCCGTTGAAAGCCGCCTGGACACCGCCGAACAGCAGCGGCACCTTGCCGAAGCAAAATTCGCCCAATTTCAGACGGCAGCGGACACTGCTCGGGCTATGTTTGAAGCGCAGACCGCTCAGGCTCAGCGAACTGCTGAGGAGGAACATACCGCCGACCTGAATCGGCGCTTGGCTGCCGAGCGCAGTAGGTTTGATGCGTTGTCCGCCGAACACGATCGACAGGTGCAGAACCTTCAGCAGCAGCTCCGCGACGCAGAGGAATCGAAGCGTGCCGAAGTGGACAAGCGGCAGTTGGTCAAAGACGCGTACGAGAAGTGGCATGAACACAGCCTGAAGCTTCAGGATGAGCTCGATAAGCGCGAGGCAGAGCGCGTCGCCGCGCTTGACCAGAGGGACGCCGCCTTGCAGGACCACCACGCCACCCTGCGTGAATTGAAGGAGCTGCGGGCAGCAACCTCGTCCACGGCGAAGGCGACGGACCACGCTCGTTCGGCAGCCGTCCAAGCGGCCATCGACCGCGCGGACGTGGCGGGGGAGCGGTCGCGGCGCTTAGAAGACGACCTGAAGTCGATGGCGACGCACGCATCCCTCCTCGCCGCTCGCGTCGAGCAACTCGAGCACACGAACGGTGAGAAGGACGAAGCCGTGTCGCACCTCATCGAGGTGAACACGCACCTGAAAGGCCTCGTCGAGAAGGCGACAGCGACGGTTCGTGTCCGCCCGTTGAACGTTCACGAGGGACCTCTACGAGGCCCGCGAAAGCGGTCGGCGAGCGTTGTTCGCGGGGCCTCCGCGACGTGCGCTGTGGCGGAACCGTCCCTCACGCAGCCCAGTGGCGTACTGGAACTGGACGCGGCGAGTCACATCCTTCTCAACAGCCCGGCCTCCTGCGGTGCGGTCGCAGCCGTTGGCCGCGCCGAACCCTCTGCCGAGCCCAACGTGCGAACGCACTACCGGGGCCCTCCGCGGGATGGTTCCAGCGGCGAATCCGTCGCCAAGGCTGTCCGTCGCGAGTGAAGAATCCTCTCCCCGTCGCGCCTAGCGGAGACACACACACACCATAGAGCACACCCTCTAGAAGGCTCCTGGCCCCTCCCTCTTTCCCATCTCCAGATTTAGAATCCACTCGCCTCGTCACTCCGCTGTCCACGGTACCGTGCCTTGCCCCACGCCGTTCAGTGCGTCTCTGAGTCCAATCGTCCTCACCGAGCGGCGGCCCCCCTCTCCTTGCACTTCCTCCTTCCTTTCCCCATGTCGGAGCCGAATCCATCTCTGGACGCCAACGCGCTCCCCTTTGTGCCGAAACGCAGTGCGGCACCGCCAGCACCGACGCTGACGCAAAAACAGCCGCCGCCTCCGGCGTATCACGACCCTGCGAGACTGTCCACGCCGACGTCGCGGCCTAGCCCCGGTCGAGGCTTTCCGCCCCCCGCGTCACCGGTCAGTCCGGGTGGCAAGCCTTCCGTTTTGCTCCGTCCCGACGCTCCACAGTTTGTGCCGGGCACAACAGGGGCGTCGAGTACGTCATCGGAGCCTTCTCCGGTGAGGTCGAGCCCTGCTCAAGGGGACGGAAGCGCGAATGCCGCCGTGCCGGCCACGAAGTTGTCGCCCAACGCGGCCCCGTACACGCCGACAAAGCAGCGCACGCCTGTGTCGGGAAACGCACCGTCCTTTCCCGCGATCCCAGCCCCTCCTGGTTACGCGACAACGATGGCGTCGGGCCAGTTGGCAGGCCCTCCGCCGCATGCAGCCACGCCAAGTTCCCCCCAACGGCTTCCGACGCCCCCGGTCACCGTGGTGACACCGCTTCCGGGCGGACTCCCCACCGCCTCTGGCGTCTCGGCAGCAGCGGCCGTTCCTCCGCCTGCCGTCAAGGCCACCGTACCGCCGGCGCCGCCGAGCCCCTTTATGCCGGGCACCAGGATTTCTTTCGCGACTCCCGCGGCCCCGGCGGAAGATGCCTCCCCGTTAGCAGCCGACCTCAAGTTGCACACGACGTGGCACCTCTACGCTGACGAGGCGCTCCTGGTCGGTGGGCCCGCCGACGCCGCTGCGCTGGCAACCGCTGCTGCTGCGAGCTACAACCCGACGCTGATGGCGACAATCAGCGACGTCGACGGTCTGTGGCGGTTACTTCGGGCCGCGCCTGCTCCGTCGAGTCGCGCACCTTCCTTCACCATGATGCTGTTCCGCCGTGCCGTCAACCCGACGTGGGAAGACCCCAGAAACAAGACAGGCGGAACCCTCAATCTAGTGCTATGGGATCGCGATCGACATGGCTTCCAGGACAAACAAGTCGTCGACGACGGCTGGGTGCTCACCGTGCTGGCGCTCGTTGGGGAGTCCCTGGGCAAAGACCTCGCACACCATCTCACCGGCGTCATGGTCAAAGTCCGAAAAACAGCCACCACGCTTCAGGTTTGGACGTCCACAGCGGTAAAGTCCGTGCTGCAGCAAATCGTGGATGCCCTCCGCGCCATCTGGAGGCCAGCGGTGGCGAAGCCGGCAGAACGCATCGAATTCTTTTGCCACGCGGCCTCTGGTGGTGGTGGACCGGCTGCGTCAAAGACACCTGGGAAGGGCGGCCTTGTGGGAAGAACTACGTCCCTCAAAGCGGCCGATTTGCTGTTTTAACGGACGTCAGCGCCCCAGACCCTTTTCGTCCACCTTATCGACGGCCTAATTTTCCCTGATAGATAACACACGTACGCTTGCTGCGGGGGCCCACCCCCTCACATCGCGGCGTTGCTCGTCGTTGCACGGCGTACTGCCGTTTCCTTCTGGCACCCTAACTTCCCGTCCCCACAGTCTGTTACTTACACGTTCCGCCACCCCCTTCGTCGCGGCATGTTGTCCCCCCTTCCCCCCTCCACACACCGCCTCTCGCAACGGGGTTGCCGCGAGGGGCGACGGCAGCGAGGAGCTGCCTGGATATGCCGACCCTCACGGGTGGGCTGTCCACAGAATGCTACCATGCCAATACAGCACGATTGGGATCACATTGGATGAGCACATCACGATCATCATTAGGTAACCGGGACATCGTTTGACCCCTTTTATCTTCCGTTCTCCCTACCCACTGCTTCTCTCCTACGCCCTCACCCCGATGATGCGCCGAGCGATTTCCAACGGCCTACCCCTGGTGTCACCACGTGTCGCCAGTCCTGCCGCTGCAGCGGCTGCCTGCGCCGTTTTCGTCGGTTCCCAGCGCGGCTTGGTCTTTCGACCGCGTAACCGCGACTACCAGTTTCTGATGGAAGAAGTCTTCGACATGTATGCCCACTATAAAAAGTTGGGATGCGGTGAGGCCGCCCAGCCAGACACTGTCAACGCGATTCTAGACGAATGTTCCAAACTTTGCTCCAGCACGCTGTTTCCGCTGTATCAGAGCGCCGATGAGGAAGGCGGCTGCAAACTGCACGCCGATGGCCGCGTCACCACGCCGAAGGGCTTCAAGGAGGCGTGGAATCAAATTGTCGCCGGCGGCTGGACGAGCCTTACCTATCCCGAAAAGTACGGCGGCCAGGGACTGCCGACGAGCGTCGGCGTCGTGACGAAAGAGATGATGGCGACGGCCAACTGGGCACTGCTCATGTATCCAGGCTTGACGGCCGGTGCCGCAACGACGCTTCAGGCCCATGGCACGGAAGTGCAACGCGAAACGTTCTTGAAGCCGCTCGTCTCGGGCCAGTGGTCGGGCACCATGTGCCTGACAGAACCCCACTGCGGCACGGACTTGGCCCAGGTCAAGACCAAGGCCGAGCCGGTCGGCGATGGCACCTTCAAAATCACTGGCATGAAGATCTTTATCTCGTCTGGCGATCACGACCTGGCCGAAAACATTGTGCACATCGTTCTCGCGCGGCTGCCCGGAGCGCCCGAAGGCGTCAAGGGCATTTCGCTGTTCATCGTGCCCAAGTATTCCCTGAAGCCCGATGGCACGCTCGACACCACGAAACGCAACGTGACGTGCGCTGGGCTCGAAAAGAAGATGGGCATCAAGGCGAACGCGACGGGACAGATGGCCTTCGACAACAGCATCGGTTATCAGATCGGCAAAGACCACGAAGGGCTGAAGTACATGTTCACCTTCATGAACACGGCCCGCATCGGCACCGCCGTTCAGGGGGTTGCCCACTCGGAGCTCGCCTTCCAGAACGGCCTGGCGTACATTCGCGAGCGCGTCGCGATGCGTGCCCTCAGTGGCACCAAGAGCCCCACGAAGCCGGCCGACGAGATCATCCATCATGCATCGGTGAAACATCTGGTGCTCTTCGCCAAGGTGATCGCCGAGGGGGGCCGCGCCCTCGTCATGGACATGGCCCGGCTGCAGGACAAGATCGACGCGGCGACCGACGAGAAGACCAAGAAACACATCGACGAAGAACTCGGCATGCTGACCCCGATCGCCAAGGGCTTCTTGACGGAAATGGGCCAGGAAGCGGCCAGCGCGTGCCAGCAAGCCTGGGGCGGCCACGGCTACATCGTCGGCAATGGCATGGAGCAGATCGTTCGCGACGCGCGCATCTCCACCATCTACGAGGGGACGACGCAAGTGCAGGCCATGGATCTCATCGGCCGCAAGGTGTTGCTCAGCAAGCGCAACGAGCTGGCCCACCTCCAGGGTCGCATGATGGCGGAAGCCCGGAAGCATATGTTTCAAGGAGGCGTGCTCGGCCGGTCTTCTCGCTCACTGGCCAGCGCAATTTTGCGCTGGAAGTTGAGCCTTCTTTTCATCAAGATCAACGCCGCCCGGAACCGGGACAACATCTGTGCCTGCTCCGTGGACTTCCTCATGTACAGCGGCTTTGTCACACTCGGGTACTACTGGTTGCGGATGGCCAACGTCGCTCAGAAGAAAGTCGACGCGAAACAGGACCCCGACGGCTTCTACCAGGCCAAGGTGGACATGTGCAACTTCTATTACCAGCGCGTGCTTCCCCGCTGCTCGTCTCACTTGGAACTCACGTCGGTGGACGCGAGCAGCATTGCGCGCGTCAAGAATGACACGTTGGACCTGTAGCCACCACCATCCAACGACAATCTTTGCAGATTCTGCAACAAAGTAGCAACGGCACGATAGCCGTGTGTCTCTTGCTCCTCCGATAATCCTGCTCCCCGATCTCCGTCCCCGTTGGTACCTCGTTGCTGCTGGCTTAGACCTGAGCAGCACCAACGCGGACACGTCGTCGTTAGGGACCGCCCAATAAACCATCGTGACGCCCCCTTGCCACCTTGTCTAAAGCTGAATCTGACATGTAGGGTTTTTTCCCCTCGCAATCTGTTTTTTTGGCTTGCGCCGATAGGGACAGTTTTCCCTTTCTGCTGCCCAATTCGTAAGCCCAATGTCTGATAGCCGCTCCGCGATGCTTGACGCGATTCGGGCTGCACGCCTAAAGATGGTCGAAGGGCGGGCCGAGGCGCTGGGCCGCCATCCTTCCTCCACGATCCCGACCGCCCCCGCGCCTCGTGCCGATAGACCGGAACGAAGCACAAGTGCCGCGGCGACGGGTAGCGGCGACCAGCTGCATGTGAAGGAAAACCGAAACTATTTCATGACCTTTTGGGCCCAGCGCATCGAAAGTTTTGTGCACGATGCCAGCCGTCAGTCGCTGGAGCTTCCTGACGACCTCACGGGCTTTGATCGCAAAGAGCTGCATCAACTGGCAGCGCGGTTCAATTTGCGGCACATGTCCGCCGGTACGGGGACGGCGAGGCGACTCGTCTTGGCGAAGGATGCGCTCTTCCACTCGGCGGCGTCGGTGGTGCAACCCACGGTGACGGAGCTCGCAGAATTGGTGCAGATGCCGTCTTCGAGAAAACAGCGCCGCGAAGAGCGGGAGGAGCTTGACGAGCGCGACTTGTACGCTGACCGTTCCGCCATTAAACATTACCAAAAGTTCAAGGCAGCGACAAATCCCACCGCCCGCGCCGTGGATAGCTCTTTGTCGCCGGAAGAAGCACTCGCGGTCGCCAACTTCGGACCGCGTCCGGCGCAGACCAACGGCAGTGGGTCCGATCGTGCCGCCAACAGCGCCTGGGACGCCGTGTTGTCCGCTAAGGGACCAACAGCAGCCGCGCAGGCAACTGGACCGCTTGAGGAAGTGTGCACTCGCTGCGGAAATTCCAATCCTGTTGACTTCGCCGTGGATGATTGGGATTGCTCGGGGCACTGTTCAAAGTGCGCCCGCGTGACCACTTGGACGCTGCGGGCCGCTACGAACGCAGACAATGACGGAGATGAGCGGAGGGCATCGCAGCGCCGGCGCACCGAGGGCACCGCCACCTCGGCCGCACCGCAGCCCGTGGTCATGTCAGCGGATGACACCGTTGCCGCTGCGCGCCTTTACGACATGAGCGACGACGACGTCGAATGGATCCGCAAGCAGACGACGACGACCGTCGTCGTTGGTCCCCTCCCCATCGCGTTCGCGCTGTCTCCCATCGATGAAGCGACGAAGCGTGCCCGCAGCGATGCCCAACGGGGCGGAGAAGGGTCGGGTGGCTCCTTCGCGTCGTTCGTGATCGCGGTATCGCAGAACGAAGGGGCGACGCCCAAGGAGGGCAAAGGTCTCACCTCCAGCGTCGCCAAGCTGCTCGACGGTCTTCGCCAGTCTTCGCCCGACGCGCTTAAATCATGGGTGTCGGTGTTTCCCGCGATGTCGAGTCTCGGGCTCCCGTTGCACTGCGCCGTTGCTGTGACCCTGACCAAGGCGGCTTGGCATGAACAGGCCCTGCTGCGGCTAACGCGGCACAGCTTCGGGGAACTGTTTGACGTGTCCGTCACATCAGTGTGAGCGGGGGAGAGAGAGTCACCGGGGGTCCACCGATTCACGCACATTCGAGTTCTGTGACGAGAATGAACATTCACGTTTGCTTTGTTTTGCTTTGTCTCACTCGCCTGCGAAGCAGGTAATCAAAGTCATGGGCTGCGGGTCCAGTTTTGCCATTGTAGAGGCGCCCGAAAAGCCGAAAAAGAAGAAGAAGGACAAGAAGCCTATCTTGCCCATCGGGCCGGACGGGACCGTCCTGGTTGCCGACGACCCGGCCGTCATTGAGATCACGATGATATTAGCCGAAGCGGCGGACCTCTTCGACCAGGACCTCATCGAACAGTCCATCGAATGCGCTAGGAGAGCCGAGGTGCACTTTTCCCACCTCACGGAAAATGACGGCGGGCTGTACGCGATGTTGACCAAGTCCCGCATCGCACAGTGCCATCAAAAACAGCGTCACTGGAGGGAAGCCCGTGCGGACTACATCCAGGTGTTCCATTTGGCAGGCACGATTGCCAAGGAAAAGCTGCGGGGGTCGTATCTGACGCTCAGTCACCTCGCCGAGGCGGCGGTCGGCTGCGCACAGTGCCACTTAGCCATGTCCCGAGGAGAGACCGATTTGTCCCCTGTGGAGACCGTGGTCGCAAAAACCGTCAATGTTGCCGACGCAGCGGCACTCAACCAAGAGGAGCTGATGATGCTCGAGGCGTACGATCCGGCCGCGGCGTCGTCGATCCGGCAACAGGCAGCGGCCGTGGCGAATGCTGACGCCAAGGGAGTGGTGGATGGCTTGGATCAGCCTGGCGTGCAGGCCATGTCTAAGCAAGACCATGAGAAGGCGGCGGAGACGATCCTGCTGCGCGGCGTCACGCTCATCGAGGAGTACCATAGCCGCCGGAGCGACTTGCTCGTCCATCCCTTCGAACTGCTGTCCGAGATTTACAACACCCGGGGCATGACGGAGATGTGCGAATTGACGCTCAGGCGCCAGCTCGGTGTCATGCTCGGCCTCTTCGGTCCGCACGACGCCGATTACAAGCGGGCGCAACAGCGAATCGAAGCCTTTGTGGTGGAGAGGGAACGCCGCTCCCGCGAGAAGGCCGCCACGACGATCTCGAAGACGTGGCGGATGCGCCGTGAAATGGGAAGGCTGGCCCAGCGGCTAGGAAGGAAAAAGCTCACGCGTCACACTTTGTCAAAATTCGGCGGAGAGTGCTGCGCCAAGACGGGGGTCATCGATGTCGTGCAGGAGGCGTTGAGCGTGCATAAGCGGAGACACGATACGCTGGTGGCTGCGAAGGAAGGGACGGCGAGTTCCGCGGCGCACGCGGCCGAGGCGGCGCAGGCCGCTGCCCAGGCTCACGAAGCCGCGGTGCAAGCAGAGACGGCGTCCGCGGACGCCACGCGCCAGTATGTTCACGGCTCGGCGAACGCCCCAGCGGACATTGTAAAAAACTTACAGGAAACGGAAACCTTCGCGAAGCGGTACGCGCAGGCAGCGGTAGCGGCGGCCGTCGAGGCGAACCGCCAGAGTGCTATGGCAGCCGAGGCAGCGAAGACATGTGCGGCTTCTGCCGCCGTGGCACGGTCCTGCGACAAGGCAGACGACATATTTCGCCACGGCGCGGTGGCGGTCGCTGCCGCGCAAGCGTGCGAAGCGGCCGCGGAATCCGCCAAGAAGCACGCGGCGCTGGCCGACGACTATCGCAAAGAGGCAATGGAAGCCGCCGCGGGCAAGAAGCACGGCCACCATTTGCCCGTGTTACTACCTCATTCGCCCGCGGGAATAGGTGCAGGAGGCGGGGCGCAGGCGCGTGGTCTTCGTGACACCGTGACACCCCATTTTTCGTCTAGTGATCTGACCATGGGGGTGAGTAAGAACCACCAAGCAGCGGCGAGCCGCAGCGGCATGTCGTCGGCCGGTTCCGAAGTTGACTCCGTCGCACCGTCCACCCGGAGAGGGGGAGGCATTCGCCCCGTGCACTCGCACATTCCGCCGCCGCGACTGCACCCCATGGAGCTACTCAACTTCGCCATTTCCGCGCAGGACGACATCATCACGAGCGCCATCAAGCCGGACACACTGCAGGAGGACGATGAGACGAAGCTGTCTCGGCTGCGCTTCACCGAAAAGACGACGCACATTTTTAGCGTCATCCGCCCCCCTACCGTGGGGAGGCCGGCCGCCCGGGTACGCCGGCGCTCGTCGCTCGGCGGCGGCAGCAACAGCGCGGACGCCGTGATGCCGTTTCGTCAGCCGCGCAGGCGAAGCTCGATGCCCGTCGCCGATGACGGCGGTATCATCGCCAGCTTTCCCCATAGCATCTCGGCGACGAGCCAATTCCGCCCGGGTGTGACCCTGGGGATGGACTCTGTCATCGCCGCGTCGATGGCGGCCGCAGAGGGCATCAACCGCCTTCCAGCTGCTGGCGGAGTTGCCGGGTCGTCTTCGCCCGTCCCGGCCGCCTTCATGACACCCTCGCCCGTAGACCGAACCGGGGCCGTGCCGGACTCGCCCGCCGTGAACTTTTCCGATATCGCGGTGCTCTTCGTGTCGCCCGCGCGGACGGCGGTTGTCCCAGGCATCGTGGCCCGGGCAAGCGCTACGCCGTCAACGACGGCTGGCGGAGCGGGTGCCGCGTCACGTTCGTTACCTCCGACTGGGCCCCGGCTGCTGCGCGCACCCGTCGCTCCGCAAGCTTCGGCGACAAGTACTACCATTCCTGTCGCGTACAGTTGCTCTGAAAACTACGCGGCCGGCGCGGGTCCAGCGTGGGAGATAGTCGCCGAGGAGGAAGAACTAGCTGAAATGGCCGAAATCTCTGAAGGCAACCCACCGGCGCTGAAGTGATTGTAATGACCGCCATCGTCGCATCGCCCCATTATCCTCTTTCTCTCCGCGCACGCCCACTATCACACAACACACACTGTGTACCGTTGTCCGTCACTGCTCCTGCAAATGCCGGTGGGGCGGCGACCTACTAGCCGAGAGTCATTGCTGCTGCTTGACGCTTTTGCAAACCCCATTAGTCTCGTTGAAAACGGAGGAAAAGCCGTGTGATGCAATCGCCCGCCAGTAGCAGCAGAGACCGCCGATGGACCTCCCCCCGCGAACAACCACGTACCACTGAGAACGACCGCCGAGCCTACGTTGTAGCCGCGAGACATCGAGCCGCCGCGCTGCGCTCCAGCATGGGGAGCCGCGGCAGCATCGGGAGCGAGGAAGATAGTCCGAGACCTCACAGGGTCCCGACGATGTTGCAGCTCGAACTTCAACGGATAGCACTGAAAAAAGACGTGGACCGTCATATCGCCGCGGCACTGGCATCTGTCGAGGCCGCACGCCAACATCTCCACGGGCAGGTTGACCGTTCCGTCGACGATCACGTCGCCGCTATCCTCGAACTTGACGCGGTCGCTCTGCCGGCGGCAGTCGACGTGGTGCAGGAGCAGGTTGCGTCCCCCAGCGAATCGCGTCTTGACGATGACGCCGCTGTACGCACTGCACAGCGTCTGCTGCACTTATGCACGCTGCTCGAAGATATCGGCCCACCGTCCGCGCAGCTGAAGTTAGCCGAGCACGGCGGCAAGTGTGTGTGGCTGCCGGGATTCCTGTCCTCACGGAGGTCGCCTACAAAGTGAAATCCAACCGCCGACCCTTCGCGCCAGTTCTTCAGTGTCATCTACTGTATAGTCCAACCCGAGTGTGTATGCCAACGTGGAAGGCGAAAGAACCACAATATACGAAGCCCATGCGCAGCAAAAACGGCTTTTCCAACTGGAACCAGATCCTGAACGGTGCTTTTTCGATTAGCACCCTACGCCCTACGCAGCTCCCACCCACCCACAGTTTCAAATGCTCCGTCGCCTTTTTCGACCAACCGTCGTACGGCTCAATGCCTTATTGACTAACGCCGAGGTGCCGCCGACTCCCGTCCCGGTGGCCGTCGCCGCGGCGGAAGGAACGCCTTCTTCGACACGCGGCTTCGCGGAATCACAATGCGCAGCGACGGTCGCTCGCACCCCACCCCTTTCCGCGGCGGTGGGTACCAGCCACGTCGCGTACTTCTCCCCAACTACAGCCATGGCGCTCACCGAACCTCCGAAAGTGAATTCGACCTCTCCGCACCCGTCTCATGCGGCCGCGGCCACACCGACAACGACGACGACGGCGACGGGAGGTGGACGAGGTGCCGGCTTGGGCATTTTCTTGAATCCGCTCACGGGCCGTTACGTGCGAAACGACAGCGATACCGCGCATCTTTTCCGGCGTTTTGGCATCGAATCGACGACCGCATCCGGACGACCGCAAGTACGCGACGCCGCTGCGCTACAGGCGGCCCTCCTTTGCCCGCACTCCCGGACCAAGCTGGAAGCGTTGCGCCTGAAGCTGATGGAGAAGTTCCTCGCGGGCGGTGTCGTCGTCGGTCACGGAGGAGGCGGCATCGACGCGGTGAAAGCGATGTCTCCGGAAGCCGTTGGAGCCGCGGTGCAAAAGGCTCTCGACATCGCGGTGGAAGCGTTGCGACTTTCCGCCGTCGATTCTGCCAAGCTGTCCTATGTGGTGATGGACCATAGCAGCGACGGCCTGGAAGACATGGACCTCACCATCGACCAAAAGCAAGCTGTCGACATCGCCCTGCAGGGCTACCACCTGCTCATTGGCGGGTCGGCCGGGACAGGAAAGACCGTGCTGTTGAAACTCATCCACAGCAAGCTGACGACCAAGTCTGTCGTCACGGGACTGGCGGCCACCACCGGCGTCGCGGCGGTGCACTTGGGCGGCCAAACGTTCCACTCTCTCGTGGGCGTGCCCGCCGCGTCGCGCACCAACGTGTCGTTCATGCGGGACAGCAGCACGGTGCTGGGCGGCGGAGCCACTCCGCCGTCGCTAACGGCGAGTGGCCGCACGACGTCGAAGTGGGGACCCAAGAAGTACGAATCGGCGCTCCGTGTCGGCCGACAGGGCCAGCAGGAGGAACGTTGGGACTGGAACGTTCTGCGAGGCATCGACTGCCTGATCGTGGATGAAGTCTCCATGCTAAGCGCCGACGTTCTCGACGAACTGGACGTGCAGTGCCGAGCCGCACGGCTGAACGACGCCCCGTTCGGGGGGCTGCAGGTCATCCTCTGCGGCGACTTCATGCAGTTGTCGGTCGGCGACCCGATGCTCTCGGCGCCCACTGGCTCCAAGGGTAATGCGTACGCGTGTGGCGCCACCACGGCCAGCTTGTTTTCCTCTCCGCTGCTGCGCCACTTCGTCTCGTTGCAGCTCGTCTCTCCCCTGCGCCACAAGGAGGGCGAGCCGCTCCTCAAGCTGCTGCGGAGCCTGCGGGTCGGCGGCTTCGACAAGTCTTTGATTCTCCCATTGATATCGCCCGACCGGCCGAGCAGCAACCCGGTCGGCACAACCGGCACGTCAACGGACCCATTGGCTGCCAGCACCTCCCCGGATCAGGACGATGCCGACGCGCTGTACCTGTTTCCGCGCCGGCGGTCCGTGCTCGAGCGCAACGCGCGGTGCCTTGCGAAGCTACCCGGCGCGTCGCTTACCATCCGTCCGCAGTGCGGTGCGCTGTTCGCCAATGGGACGTTCACTCCCGGCGTGGTCGCCACGTTCCCCGCCGCGACGGTGACCGCCGAAGCGCTGTGGCAGCGCTTGTGCCAAGCCGTTGCCGCTGCGGGTCTCTCCGGCCTGGAAGCGCGGGCCGTGATCGTGATGCCGTGTGCCCCAGCCGCGCTGGGAGGCGGCGCGCCTCGCTTCCTGTTGCGCGCACGTCTCGGCAACGTTATCGCAGGGGGCGTGCCGCATGCCGCGTCGACGACCGCGGATGGGCCGTCGGTGGGCTCATTGTCAGGAGGCGCCGCTCAGAATGACTGGCTCGCCCTTGCGACGCCGGTGGTCAGCCAACTCGGGGGCACCGTGGCGCATGTGGTTCACGACGATGCCGTCGAGCTGGTCCCTGTGCACGTGGTCGCGTCTGTCGCGGAGCTGGCCGACCCCTCGACGATCGAGCCCTTTTCGTTTAAGCTCGGCTGCCGCGTGATGATCACCCGCAATCTCTCGAAGGACGTCGTCAACGGATCCACTGGCACCGTGGTAAGCCTGTCCCCGCCGGACCGGTCCCTGATGCCCGTCAACAAACTCGCGTTGCTCCGAGGCGATGCCAACGGTGGGCTCAAGCTTCCCGACGCAAAGGTCATGTCCGCTTTTCCCGTCGTCGAGCTGGACGGCGTGAACCTGCCCAGTAGCACCCCCCCTCCTTCAGGTGTGAGCGGCATCGTGACGACGAAGCGTCTCGTGCAGATTCCCCCCGTGGCGCATGTCGCCGGAGGAACGTACCGCTCCTACTTCTACGGACAGCACACTTTCGCACTACCGCTGCAACTGGGATACGCCTTCACCGTCCACAAAGTGCAAGGATTGACTTTGCCCAACAAGGTGGTGCTGGATTGCCGCGAGTACTTCACCTGCCCGCACTTAATATACGTTGCGATCAGCCGTGTCAAGTCGCTGGACCAGCTTCGCCTCGTGGGCCTCGAGCGGCGCATGATCAAAGCGAGGGTCGACTGCCTCGAGTTTTGCGAATCGCTTCCGCCTGGCGATCAATGCGTTCCGATCCCTGCGGGAGCACTGAAGGCCGAGTGGGCGATGCGCGACGGTGGGGACCTATCTCCGTTAGGGGACCGCGTCCCCTCTCCAGATGTCGTTGCTGCTGGTGGAGCTGTGGAGGTGCCGTGTACGACATCGCCTGCTTAATGATGGAAATGCGCTGCATAGACCGCGGTGGAGGAAGTAATAGCGCCGGGCACCGACGTTGGGCTTCCCCATGGAGGATTAACAAAAGATAGTCTGGTAATAGTCCTTGGCGGACGAGCGCGTTCGACCTCGGTGCCATTGAATAAATAGTCGAAAGAAAGAGGGACCAGAACATCTGTGTGCTGAATTACAGAATCACTGACACACAAAAAAGAAGTGCCGAACTGACACAAACCGAGAATTAGTTTTTGAGTTGTGAAGCATTCATGAAGGCAGCCGCCACGACGCCATCGCAAGTGGCCGTGCGTCTGTTCGATGACTGGTCTTCTCGCCACCGCGCCGCGGGCATTCCGTGGGCTAAGGCGCAACGCTGGTGGAACGACGTCATTCTCGAGCGTTACGGTGAGCGGCACCGGGCATACCATACGCTGACCCACATCGGGGATCTCTATGAACAGTTTTTGAAACAACAGCAGAGGCTGACGGAGCCAGACGCGGTGTACTACGCTATCATCTTCCACGATATCATTTATGACGCACATTCCAAGGACAGCGAGGACCAGAGCGCGAAGCTCTTTGGCGACTACTGGAACGACACGCGCGGCAGCTCACCAAATCTGCCGCCCGATCCGATGAATGTCCGAGTGCAGCGGCTCATCCTGGCCACCAAGTCGCACATGAAGGTCGATTGCGGCACGGACACCGACATGGCTTTCTTTCTGGACATGGATCTGAGTATCCTCGGCGCGCCGCCCGCCCAGTACGATCAGTATAGCGCCAACATTCGGTTTGAGTATCAGCACATTCCGCTGGAAATGTACCGCCAAGGCCGGACGGCGGTGCTCCAGGGGTTTCTAGGGGCACCCCGACTGTTTCGCACCGCCGTCTACCATGATTTGCTCGACGCCGCGGCGAGGGCCAACCTTCAGAAGGAAATCAAGCAGTTGCAAGGGCCATACCGGCTGGTGGAACCGCTGCTGTTCGTCGATGCGCCCTCGGTGGCGCACGCGGAGCTGGATCGCTCTGTTCGCACCGACGCGTACCGAATGTCCTTGCCCGAGGTGCAGCACGTCCTCGCCATGAGCAGCGGATTGTGTTACGCTCTCCGGCAGCCTGCCACCAAGGAGCTGCTAGGCTACATCGTCGCGAGCGGCTACAGTCCGCCGTCGCGGTCCATGTCACCGTGGCAGCAGGAGAAGGCGCTGTTGGAGGCGCACCAACACGGGACACAGTCCGCCAGCGCGGCCGATGCGTTGCAGTTAAGCCACAGCCGCCGTTCACCCGTCGTTCACGCGCTGCCGGATCTTTTCGCCCGTGAGCACCGCCTGGAGCACGACCCCGAGGCGACAAGCGTCGTCGTGCACTCCCTCGTGATCCTCCCGGCGTTCCGTCGGCAAGGGCTAGCATGGGAAATGATGCAGTCCTTTCTGGAACAGTTGTCAACCACGGCTCCCCACGTGCAGCAAGTGTTTATCGCCGCGCCTTCCACCTTCGCCGCCGCGCTGTGCCGCCGGTTTGGTTTCTGTCCGATGATCGTTAGGTCCGATACACCCACGGCGGCGGGGTCGTCGATTGCAGCCTCTCAGGAGGAGGACGCGGCGAATGCCAAGTGCCCACCAGACACCGCAGGGGCCAATGTGGATTTGCTTGCCGCTTCTGCATCACTTTCCGCCAGCGTCAGGGGCGCAGATCTACGTTGGGTGCCGCTCGTGCTGACTCTGTCACGATCGACATGACCCTGCTTTCGTTGTGGCTTACCTTGCCTTA
>ERZ1292630.1537-Hain-H41-02um-R3-1537-length-22640-cov-7_pt3 | contig 17169 bp, 4 predicted proteins | sample MGYA00564408_ERZ1292630 | MGnify/ENA primary metagenome ERZ1292630 (study PRJEB36523, sample SAMEA6512641) | groundwater metagenome | collected 2019-01-08 | study: AquaDiva: Metagenomics assemblies of 32 groundwater samples | reverse complement strand
TTTTCCCCCCCAACCGACACACTGTCACAGTTCCCCTACGCACTTCCACACGTATCTTATTAATCCCCCGAATCGGCTGACTCTGCTTTCCATCTTTCCCCCTTTTCCGTCCAACAGCACCAATTCATATGGACGCGTCAGCAGGGCTTCCCACCGCCCACCCACGGCGGGAGGAAGACGAATTCCACATCGCCGACGACGAAGCGGTGGCGGCCGTCGCGGTCGACGAGGACGACGACGACTTTGACGTGTCGGATGGCCGCACCCCAACGCACGACGAGGGAAGAAGTGCGCCGGAGGATGTGCCAGACCGCCAAAATTCGCAGATCGAAATCATTCGTGAACATGCAGCCCGGGTCCTGTTGGACTACTTCCGCTACGTCGTCCCGGCGGCCAAGGAGTGCCAGCGCCGGCGGAGCATCCGTTATCACGACGTTGAACGAGACTTGTTAGACGAGCGCCGAATGTTCGCGGCCAATTCACTGTCGCACCTTTGTCGGTTCGTCAACGCCCGCGCGGAAGTTCGAAACCGCGGTCTGGACGTCGATTACTTCCGCACGGTTGGCGAATGGCTTGACAGCTGGCGGGAGCTGTTACTGGTGCAACAGCTGGCCGCGAAGGTCCTTCCACTACAAGCCACCATCCCGGAGGTCGCCAGCCCAGCATCCGACATACCCGACGGCGCTACCGCAGCGGTCTCCACTGGAGGAGGGAGCGACCCAACCGTTGCTTCTCCCTCCTTTGGGGCGGTGGTTGCCGCTTCTCCGCAACCCCCCGCTTTCGTCGCCCCGTCCGTGGTGATCGTCATGGGCGTGTCCGGGAGCGGCAAGTCGACAATCGCCAGCAACGCCGTCCGCAGCATGCTGGACTCGCAGCGACAAAGTTCGGCATCGCTTCGCGCCGCCGAGGATGCCAATCCTCTCCTACCCCCTGTCCACCAGCGCGTCCCTCCGGTGGATTGTGTCGTGGTGGACGCCGACGACTTCCACACCGAGGCGTGCAAGCTGCAAATGCAAGCTGGTCAAGGTCTCACTGACGCACAGCGCCTGAGCTGGCTCGATCGCCTGCTCACGGAGGTCGTCGTGCCCACCATCAAGCACAATCGCCAGGTGGCGCTCGATCGGGAGTCACAGGACGAGGAAGGTGGCACCGCCCGACCTGTCCCTCGTTTGGTCCTCCTGGCGTGTTCGGCGCTGAAGCACCGATACCGCAAGGAGCTCTTGAAAGTGGACGGCCGTGATGTCTGGCTGGCGTATCTCAGGGTTTCGCCGGAGTTGGCGCGGAGCCGAATTTCCGGGCGGCGACGGGACGGCGGTCATGGCGGTCATGTGACGCATTTCGCGACGAATCCCGCGCTGGTGGACAGCCAATTCCGCGACTTGGAAGAGCCGGTTACGATGGCGGAAGGCCTGAGCGAGTGGTGCGGCGATCAGGACACATTTTTTGACACGGAGGGTAATGCTCAGTCCCCCGTCAAGCCGCAGCTCTCACCCTCAACCTCTGCACGGCGCCGAGACGGAGAGCGCGGACTTGTCGCATCGCTCGATGCGTCGGCGCCCACCGACGTCGTGGTCAGCCACCTCTTCGAGGCGCTCAGCCGCCGCGCGCACGAGTTCCTCGTCCGCGGGACGACCGGCAACAGCAGCGGCGGATCGCGCCCGGCGAGCGCCACCGTGGCCCCTAAAATGTTGCACAAGGAGGTCGTCCCACCACCGCGGGACGACGCCGCGCTTGCCCGGTTGCCGTCGGACGACGATGCCGCCCAGCGCGACGACGCGGCACGCAAGATCCAGCAGCTCTGCCATCGACGGAGCTGTGCCCGGCGATCACGAGCCCCCCACGCGCCTTCCCAGGAGGTGGTCGCCACGCCACCTCCAGACGCAGGAGGAGACGCTTCGCCGCCGCCGACAGTCGCTCCCCCAGAGGAACGACCTGCGGATGTCGACGGACGCCTGCCGCAGTACTCGACCCACCGCGACCCGCCCCCACCGGAGCCGCCGGCACCGATGTCGCAGGGCTGTTTTTATCCCCACCCACAGGGCGAGGCGCAGCAACAGAGCGCCGATAGCGAACAGTTCGTATCCCTCGTACAACGCCTGTCTGCCGCCGAGAAAGCGTCCTGGCAGCAAGTCGTCAACAGCGATTGGGTGAACAGCGACTTCCTGACCAGACGGCTCGAGGAAATGCTGCTGCGCGGCGCCACGGCGCCATCCTTGTCACCCGCCGCACGCAATGGTGCGACGGACGACAGCACGTCTTCGAAGCGCACAGATCACCATCGTGGCGTTAGTGCTATCGTTATTCAAGAGTCTGTGAAGGACGCCAATAGGCGCTTCGAGCACCCATATGGCCTTCCGGTGGGCGATTTCAGCACGGAATTTGATATTCTCGCCCGACAGGAACGTGCTCATCGCGACGATGTGATGCTGCAGTTCTTGCGGTGCCTGATCGATCACGGATGCGTGAGCCAGCTTCAATTGACGAGGCGGAAGCAGCACCCAGCGTCGTCTTTGGTGATGAGGGATGGCGCAGAAGGAGTGGACTACTTTTCCGACGAGGAAATCGCCGTCTCCACACTCTACGCGGGTCCGTGGCGAGCCGTGCGGCTAATGGCGCTGCACTCGGTAGAGCACCGTCTCCAAAGTGACCTTTTCCGCCGAGAGCACTGGGAATTTTTAAGCCTCGCGAGTCACTCATGCACGGAAAATGAACACGCCACGCGAGCGTCCATAGCTGACCGCGAAGCGGCGCTGTTTGCCCAGATGAAACGCGATGCGGACCCGGAGCGCCAAGCGGCCGTAAACCGGCAGCGCATCCGCTCGGGGCAGTCCCGCGGCGCGGAGTCACACGATCACTTCGTGAAGAAGCTTTACTGCTTCCGGGAGAGAGTCGCTGAGCCCGTCGTCACGACTGCCACCCGTCGCGTGGCGAGCGCTGCCTCTGCTCGTGCCACGCCATCTCTGGGAACGATGCCAACTCCGCCGCCGTCAAACCACGGCGAAGCGACGCCCTCACACTTCCCTCGTTCCGCGACCGACGTCTCGCCTCCGTACAAGCTCAGCATGTCCACGCGGGAAGCCACATCTCACTCGGCAGGCGGCTTGGACGAGGGCCGCCCCGGGACAGTGTCATATGTCCCCACGGCGGCTGATGCGGCGCGCCGCCGCAATACGTGCTATGGTAAATTTTCCGCCGTGGCTCGACGGGAAACGTGCCTTGCGGACGACCCCACTAGCGAGCCACTGTCGCTTGTCGCGTCGGCGTCGAAATACTTCAGCCTCGTCCCCTCGACCGGTGACGACCTGCCCTCTCAACGCGCGCCACCGACAGCTCGAACCGGCAACCTCGAACCGCAACGACCTGCAACCGCCCCCGCGATGACAGTCAACCCTCGTGCTGCAACGGCAGCACAGAATACAGTCGTGGGCTCCGCCTCGCGCCTCGACGGGCGACCTGCGTTTCGGCGCGCCATGGAGGTGGCCTCGTCCGTGTACGGGTTCCCGATATCGGTGGACCTGCTCAACGACGTCGTTCACTGGACTGCGAAGCAAGCCCTCTTGAAGGTCGACTTCCCCGCCGTCTTCGTCGGCGTCGCCCAGTCGCCGCACGACCCTTCTCACCCAGCGATGGCGGCGGCGGCAGCCAAGCGACCTCAGGATGATGAGCTCCTGCTTCACGAGATGCACCGGGCGATTGAAGCGCAGGCCGACCATTCATCGCACGTGCGCCACGCTTCGTCGACCGCCACCGCCCCGAACAGCGGCCGCATTCGCTGTGGCGACGTTGACGTGTTACGCGCTGCGTGCACGCTCGTCCCGCAGCTCGAGCAGCTCGACGCCGACGTGTGGCGGGAGGCGGCCATTTTGACGTCGCAGATGTGGACCTTGGCGTACCCGCGCGTTGATCCCGTTTCCGACTCACCGCTGGATGCCCTTTACCAATGCCTTTTCAAGCGCGGGAAGTGCGTGTTGGACCTTTCGCTGACCACAACCACCACGACGCCCACGGCCGACAGCAACTTGACGTCCCAGTCGACGACCGTCGCGACTCTGCCAACTGATTCCGTCGCCCACGTGATCATTGCGCTGTTGGCGGAGCGGTGCCGCTCGTTGATCGCGTTCGTCTCGCAGGTGCCCGGCTACCGCTGCCTCTATCAAATCTACCGACTTTTCGTGCAGCCACGTCACGTCGAGCGGGATGACACCTCACCGCCGTTGAACGAGGCGGTCGCGAATGCCGGCATCGTACCCAGCGGTGACATGGCGGGCACCATGCGGTGGGCGGTGCAGAGGTTTCAGCGCATGTCGGCCCCGAGCACTGGCCATGTCACTGGCGCGAAGTTGATGCTTCAACGGGCGTCACTGTTGGCGGAGCAGTTCGACGTGGCTGCGGCGCGAGATCGTGCTGCGTTCGCCGCCGCTGTAGCACCGCCGCAGGAAGCGGCCAGCGCCGGGGCAAAGCCAGCGGCCGCCATCCCCTTCGATGACTGGGCATGCGACGGCCGCCCGGTCGTCACGAAGCGGTTTGCCGTGACGCTGACGAGTCGCACGGCCGCCTTCGATGCCGCGGTGCGCACCCCTGCATACTTAAATGCGATGTTAACGTCCTTGCCGTCTTGCGATTTTCTACGCATTTGTATTGCAGCTCGGGATTCCACAGCGAGTGCCACCATCAGCGCCGTGCCGATGCCCTTCAAGCCATCGCGAGACGACGGGGCGGCCACCTCCTTGTCGTCGCCGGCCGCAGCCAGCAGCATCAGCGGAAGCTGCGGCCGCAGCTTCGAGTCCGAGTTCGACGTCGCCGATTTCATCGTGACCAACATCTTCTTCGAGACGTGTGTTGCAGCGACCGCCGCGGAGAGCTTCGAGCGTCAAGACGCGCCGTTACCCGTCCCCTTTCGCCACTCCCTCCGCAGCCGCGCGCCGCATCACTATTTCCAGGCGCGGCAATCCTTCTTGCAGTTCTTCAAGGTGCCCATCGGGCACACGTTCGACCAAACGGGCCGCCCGACGACGTCGCCGACGCGGCGCGCCCGCGTCCCGACGCCCGCGGGGGGCGTTACAACGTCCGTGCGCAAAGCGTCACGAGGAGCGGCCGACATCACGCCCGCAGCCTCCCCGTCAACCGGATCGGCACCGGCATCGCTTTCCGTCGTGGTCCCCTTTGCCGGAGCGCGGATCACGGACCTTTCCGCCCTGACTAATCTCGCTTCCGATCAACACCCATCGGTGCTCTACATGGCCAACTGCCTCCTCGACGCCCTCGACCTTCCTTCGTCCTCTCCCAACGCGTTCTTATCCCTGCAGGACGTGTTGCTGCTCTATGGCGGGCAATGTGTCGCCGCGAAGCTCGCGCAATACCGCAGTCCGGATGTGTTCATCCTCTCGCTCCACCCCATGCTAGCTCGCGAGCTCGCCAGTCATCTGCGGAAGGACACACAGTCCCCGACTCGATCGGCGGATGTCGGTGGGGCAGCGGTGGAGGACAAGGGTGGTGAGGCTGGCGGCCTTTCCGACGGGGACTTGGCCCTTGGCGCGTGCGCCCTACTCGGCGATGGTTTCGGAGATCTCATTCGCACGATGACGACGTGTGCCACCACCCTTCACCACGTCTCGCCAACGTCGATCGACTTTCACTGATCCCTCCACCCACGCACCCGTGGGGTCTCTCTTTTGTCCCCTGGCGGCTTCGACAGGAGTAGTGTACCGTTTCAATTTTCTTTCTTCCGATGTGGTAACTCGCAGCGAGGGAGACGCCGACAAGGAGTAAAAATGGCGGCAGTTAGTTGAACAGTCGTTTCACCAGTAGCGAGAGTCAACGTGCGAGGCAACTGGTTGGATCGACCGACTTTGATTCTCCTTCCTTCACAGACATCCTCACAACACCCAATCGCACAATTCAGCGGTGGGGGCATGGAGTCTGCATCAAGCCAGGTGGCGAGCAGCGGCGGTGCCGTTCTCGTCGCCGCGACACGTGCGGCGGCGCGGAAGAAGCTGCGTCATTCTCACACGGCCGAACGACAGAACGCGTTGGTGGCGGCGCTCGCCGACCGGGGTCGGTCGCTATTCGACTCGTCGTCGTCCACGGACGAAGGCGCGGACGACAGCGGCTCGGCCACCTCGGAGCGGAGAGGTGCAGACGGTGGGGGGCCTCCGCGACATCGACGCCGACCTCTTTACGAGAAAACGTATGACCCTGACACGGGCGCACAGCAGCTCGCTCACGCCAAGCAACGTATCCGCGACCTCGCGGCCGCGCTGAATCATAGCAGCACGGAGCTCGACATCGCCACACTTGCGATGCAGCAGTACCGGTCGCTCGCCCAGCTCATCAAGGAGGGACTGCTGAAGGACGTGCTCTTGCTTGCGAAGGGTGCAGGCGTCGACGACGTGGGCCGCGCGTCCTTCTCCGCGGCCGTGGTCACTGCGCTAGACGACGAGCGTGTCATGCCGCTCCATACTAGCATTTGCGACCTCTTGCGGAACGACCACGTGGCCGCCAAAGATGATCGCATCAAGGAGCTGGAAACCAAGGAGCTGAAGCAAGGGCGCGCCATCGCGGAGCAGCAACGGTTGGTCGCGATGGCGGAGTCCGAGAAAGCCTCCTTGTCGGAACGCGTGACGACGCTCCTGACCGACATCGCCAGGCTGAAAATCGCTGCATCTAGTGCCGAGCGCGAAAAAACCCGCATTCTTGAGCAATGCGAGGCGAAGCTGCATACGGTGGTCGCAAAGGATCAAGAAATATCCCGGCTGCGGGATCGCATGTTGGAGCGCGATGGCGAGTTCGTCGAACTGAAGGAGCGTTGCGATGTGCTTTCCGAACAATTCGACCAGGCCGTGAAAGAGGCGTCCGCACAGCGTGAGACATCATCGGCGGCCATGACGGGGCTGATGCAGGCCGCGAAGGACTTGGTGCGCACCCAAGACGCGGCGGTGGCGCAAGTGCGTGGGTCGCAAGGCTGGGCGCAACAGCGCGCGGCTATGATCGACTGCGGAGAGCGTCTCCGTCAAGCGGGAAAATCGGTGTCCGCCGTGGGACAAATGGCGGACTTCACAGGGTTGGTGGCCAAAGTAATCTTCAACGAAATCGCGACCCTGAAGGCGGCAGTCGCCTCGATCGCCGAAGGCGGGCAGGCGGCTCGCGAGCGAGAAGCGACCACCACGGCCGCGCTCGCAAAAGTAGCAGCCGCCGTCAAGCAACTAGCGTCGGTCCAACTTCCCGGCAGCGGTCCCCGCGATGCCGCCTCGGCCAAAAAAACTGCATCCAAAATAGCGACCGGCCAACAGCCGGCAGCGGGTCCGTCAGGAAAGGCAGTGACGTTGCCAAGCGAGCGCCAAGGAGATATGGTGGCGTCGCTCGAAAGTATTGTCAGTGTGGTCACCGAGAATATCCCCGAGGAGCCGGGAACGAGCGTGCGCACGCTGCTGCTCAACTTGGTCGAAATTTTTCGCCGCGAGGAACTGAGTTGGAAAGCTGAAATGGTCGACGTCGCAAAGCTGCCATCCGCGCCGGCCGCTCCGAGCGCACCACCACAACCACCCCGAGCCACGCCTGCCGCGGAAGAGGCATCGGCTGGCGCCAAATCCACTCCGGCTGCGCCTCTTGAGCTGCCATCGCCACTCGCTGCGGCCGCGGCGACGCTGCTCGCGCAGCTCACGCAGCTCGGCGACCGCGGTCACGAGCTGGAAGAAACGGCGGAGGAAGTTTACCGCCGCGTATCGCCGCAGGGCCACGTGGTCGCCGCGGCCAGTCTTGCTCGCCCGCGACTGAAGGAAAAACTTGCTAGTTGCGCGACGCTCGTCAAGGCGTTGCGGCAAGGGTTGGTACCGTTCACCACCGGCGTATCGGTCCTGGGAAGCGGCGCGCTGACCAACGTCGCGGGCTTGCTGGCCCCCGCGGTCGACGCCGCCGCACAGCTGCTGCTGTGCCTCGAAAGAGAATTTCACGAACACACGCTCTCCGCGCAGGATCGCGCCTCCGAGCAGCTGCTTCCGCTGTGCCAACGCCTCGAGCGCCATGCCGTGGCGTTGGACAATTGGAAGCACGTCGCCACCGTCGGGTCGCCTCCAGGGGATACGCCGCAACCGCCTCCGGCGGTCGTCACCGCGGCCGACCAAGCTGCAGTTACCACCGCATTTCACGTGGCCAGACTCAACGCGCAACGGACAACGAAAGCGCTGGTGGACGATCTCGCGAAGGCAGCCTCTGATTCGCATGCTGGTGGCGCCATGGCGCTGCCCACCGTCTGGAACACGATCCTGGCGGCCATGACGTCCATCGTGAGGAGTCAGTCTCGCGTCTACGATGCCGCCATGACGGCTTGGACATGCCTAGGCGCGCCCGATCCCCCTGTCCTCGAGAGCGTCGACGCCGCGACGACGTCGCTGCACGTCAGAGATGCACGTTGCTATCTGACATCTGCGAGCCTTGGGCCCGCCCCGCCCACGCTTCTCGTTGACGCGCAGACCGATCTGCAAAATGATCGCACCCTCACGGGGGCGTCGGACCTGTGGGTTCGTCACGTTGTTGCTATTCGCGCCGTCACCGCTCCTTGGGCGATGCCGCAGCCTCCCCCGCCGCCGTCGGAGGCGGCGGTTCCCATAGCGGCGGACACCACTGTGGTGGTGCCCTTGTTGCAGACGACGCTGTCGTCCGGCGGATTGCTTCGCCGCGCCGCATCACCGACGACCGGTTTGGCGTCACCCCGGCTGGGTGGCTCAATGCGCGTGCGACCGCCAGACGTCTTGAAGGGAAGTGTCCATGCGGCCACGGATGCCGCGGACCACCCGCCAACGGCGCTCGCGACCTCCGTGGAGAACATGCCAGACGACCCGCCATTCGGGTCGGAAGCCCTGACACAATCCAGGCGGCAGCCGCATGGGCCGCCATCGCCCAGTGTCGCACCGATCGACGGGTTCACTCTTTCATTTCAGCAAACAAACAGCCCGCCGAACGACCACACCCCACAGGTCGTCGCCTCCCTCCGCACGTCTCCGACGAACGACGTGGTGCCTGGACCACCTCCTCCTGTCACCACGGTCGTTCCCTCAAAGGGCGGCGCGACGTCGCTGGTGACTCCGGTCGCGATGAAGGGGTCATCGCACACGGCGGCCGGCGGGAAAAGCAAGTCAGGCGTGGCGGCGACGACCGGCCGCGGCGGGGGGGGCGGTACGCATCGCACCGTGGCGGACGTGAAAATCCATCCCCAGATCCACGCTGTTCTGCCGCTGGCGGATATCGCCGTGCAGTGCACATTGCTCTCGGACGCCAGCTTACAGGAAGGGTCCACGCACCGGTCCGCGTCGCCGAAAGAGGCGCAGCGGCACGAAAGCAGTCAAACGGATCCCCCGCCACGGGGAGATGGGTTCTCGACGTCCACCGTCAAGGGGTTAGCGCCCACGACGACGACGACGGCAGCGGTTCCAGTGCATTTCCGAGCACGCACGAAACCAGAAGATCGCCGGCCCGCATCCGCCGCGCCGCAGGGCCCAACCCGAGTTGGTCGATCTGAGCAGCATTCGGCGTCCTCCAAAGCCGCAACGGCGCCTCCTCCTGCACCATCGGAGTTGGACACTGAGCAGAGGAAGGGGCGCCCCGAAGACGACCCATCGAGACGCCCAACCACACCCGCAACGGCCGCGGCCGCGTCCCCGCCTGAGGCCCCTCTATGTCCCCCGACCGCGGCGATGGTGCCTCACCCCGGCGTGGCCGACGGATCGACCCACCAGAAGGGACCCCACCCACTCACGTTCACGTCGTCCACGAATCGAACGACGACGACGATGGCTCGACGCCCCGGGACGGCAACGGTGTCCTCTGGCGTTCGCTCCAAGCTTGCTGACGCCGCTGATCGCTGGTCACTCTCCGCGCTGCCGGACAGTTGTGCCCCGGTCGTCCTCAGTCACCCGAGCTTGACGACTACTGACGCCGTCGTCGCAGGGAAGGTTCGCATCGCTGCACCCGACGACCTGCCGTCACGAACTCTGCGATCCGTCCCCAGGTCGGCGCCCGCGGTGCGATCCGAACACGTCCCTGACTCCACGCTCACCATCGACGCCACGGGGCTGCGCGGCGGATCGCCCAAGCGTGTCCTCCTGCACGGCGACCGCCACATGGCCCCCGACACCAGCGAGGTGAACCAAGGCGGGGGCCCGGCGCCGTGGCCAAGGCCGGTTGGCCTGTCATCCCATCAGCTGCGACCGGAGTTTGACGCTCCTCAACCGCCTTTGGGAAGCGCCGCACCGCCGGTGGTTCCGCAACGGGCCGTGTCACCGCCCAGAACGGCCGCAGCGCGGAGTTATTCACCGGCGACGCTTCGACCCGGCGAGCCGTCCGACGACGAGGGCGCCACCGCCATTGCATCGGTGGTCCGATTGAGCCGGCGCGGGCCGCCCCCGCTGGCGCGGCGGTCTCGCGACGTAGACGCGATCCACAGGTACATCGTCGAAACTGACAGACAGCAACACGACGCCGGTCTGAATCCAAAGTCGGTGGCCCGCGAGTCGGAACCGGTGTTGAACGGTGCCGATGTTCCGCGGACGATGGCGATCATGCCTCGGGTGAGCATCAGCTCGGGTATTATGCGCGCCATTCAGGACCGCGCGCGTCGACACGTCGGTGGCCCTTTCGGAGGCCCGCTGGACGCAGAAAGGGGCACCGATCCTGAAGGCGACCGGTCCTTCGCCGCCGCCGGGCTCCATCTCAGCCACCCCGACGTAGCCTCCGTCGCTCGCGCCGTTTGCTCCCCGGACAGCGTGATCCACTTAGCGTTGTCTCGTGGCAGCGACGATACCGGAACCACAGGCAACGACCACCGCAATCCCAATTCGGCCCCACTCGGCAATCGACGGCCTCAAACGGCGATCGGAATCGCGAGGCAGCGACGACTGGACGCCGAATTCGCGAAAGTGACGGCCGCCGCAGGGGGCGTTTTACCTGGAGACGACAACGATGTGAAAGCAGTTTTAGACGCTGCCGCCACGATGGGCTTCGCCTACGTCCCCGCGAATGACCCGCTCCATCCACTGATGACGCAACATCGTCGTCGCGACTGATTTCGCTTTCAATTGTTTTCATGTGCCTTTTCCTGGTGTACACATGACGCAGTATTCATCGTCGCTGCCGGTGCCTCGCACATCACACACACTGTATGCAAATTGCCACGGCAGAAACAATCGGTTGTCAAGCGTCCCTCACTTGCGCACCACTCACTCGCCCCGCCAGTGCGATTTCCTTGTCATTCGCCCGAAATGCACGCTGGTGGCGAAATCACGTTTAGTCAGATCTCGCGTGCCTACAGCGAGGCGGCCGCCGCTCAAGGCGTTCCCCGCGAGCGATGCACGACGGCCAGCGTCCTGCTGCTCATGGCGAAACTGGGCGAGTTGGCGTCCTTTGCGGCGACCGCGGGGGGCGGCATGCCGTCGCGCAACGCCTTCGAAGTGATGGAAATCACCGAACTGATCGGCAGCATCGCGATTGCCACCTGCGCGCTCGGCGTCGGCTTCGGCGTCGACGTCGGCGAGGCAGCTTTCTTAGCCAGCCGCGGCCTTAAAAAGAGCCACCTGCCGCCATCGTCCGCGCCGCCTCCTGCAAACGCACCCGCTCACTTCTTGCCCGCTGCGGGCGCCGCGAGTCCCTCTGCCACGCACCAGCCGCAGCAACACGTGATCTCCTCACCAGGGCAGCAGGTGAAGCCTTCCGCCGATACGAACCAGCCGTCCTTCGATGCCTTGCTCGGGTCTCCCAAGCCAGACCCACGTCCTCCGGCGTTGTCCGCGCCGCTCTCAGCCGGTCCGCCGAACCCATCCGCGCCCGCACCTTTGTCGCTTGCCATGTCCGAGTCATGCTCCGACGACGACACGCGCAACGTCCTCATCTCACCCAAGACGAACAGCAGCTTCTGGGCCATGCTCGATTTGCTGCTGCACTCCCCGGGCATCGACGTGAGCTCGCTCAACATGACCTTTGCCATTCCGCGCCCCAATGGGATGGTGGTCGACCTCGTCCCGAATGGCCGCCACATCAAAGTCAAACGGGAGAATTTTCAACAGTTCCTCGACCTTGCGGCGCCCTTCCGTCCAGGCGGCCCGCCTCCCCCACGGGGGCAGTCGGCATCGTCGCCGTCTGCCAATGAAACGCCCCGCGTCTACAAAATCGAAGCCCCGCCCGCTTACGATGCGGCGCAGCAACAAGCACTGTACTCACCGGAGCACTTTTCACGTAACTTATTTAGTCCCCATGCGACTACCACAGAATTTCACGTGACACGGAAGGATATCTCCGTTCCGGAAGCGCTCCGCCGGCCTCTGCCGTTGGAAGCACCGTCGACGACGTCCGACGCCCGCGGTTCAACCTCGAGCGGAGCCACCGCGGCCCCGCCCAGCATTGGTCCAGGTCACTCCGGCGGCCCCGGGCCCAGTGCGGCAGAGAACGACGCGAATCTCGCGCGGTCGTTCGCGCTGCCGCCCGCCGTGACGCCAGGGCGCGGCAGTGCCGAGCCCCACGCTTCCGTTGATAGCGGCAACGAGTCCAGCGGTGCGGCAAAGGGCGACATGTCCCCATTCGGCTCGCAGGGAGCGTCGGCGTACGAGCCCGCAGCTTACTGGAGCGCCGTCGCCGCCATTCGTAACAAGAGCATCAGCGGCCACCGGATCGACGAACTGAAGCTCACGTTTGTCTTTCCGGAAAAGAACGGTAAGCCGGTCGAACTGGTGGCGAATGGGACGTTCATCCCGGTCACCCATCAAAACGCGGCGACCTTTCTCTCCCTTGTCCAGGAGCGCTTGTCGGTCTCCGAGGGGCACATCAAACGGATGGACAGCGTCAAGACCATCGCGGTGCCAAATTTAGACACTTACGATCCTCGAGCTACCCAGAAGCGTTATTCGCCGTCCCACTATGCCCTCGACCTCTTCGCGCCGCACACGAACAAAACGGCCTTCTGGGTGGATTACGACGAGCAGCACGCCGCGGAGGTGCTGCCGCCCGCGCTCCAACGTGGCATCAAGTCCGTCATCGCGACGCCGGAGGAGTACGTCGAGTACATTAGCGCCAATCCAGAGCGGTTCAAAGACATCTTTGTCGACCTGCGGAAAGACCCGGAGGTCGCCAAGCGGATGTCGGTCACATACTGCAAGCCCGATCGGCCGGGCACCGTCCATGACTTAGTCGAGGACGGCCGCAACGTCGTGGTGGCCGTCGGCGACGTGCCACGCTTCCTAGAATTGGTCATGAGCGCCACGCGACGAGCGTCGAGCCGCAGCTTGCTGGAACTCGTTTCGGCTTCGTCCCCTAACAGTGCGGCAGCGGCAGCGACGACCTCGGGTGCTAAGTGAGTAACCCAGAAAACGGGGGCGAAGCGCACCTGCCCACAGAGCCAAAAAGCCAACCGCACGACTTGGACTGCGCGGTGTGTGCGCATTAATTTGATCGCCGCCATCGAATTGGTTTCATGATAAATGTCCCTCCTTCGTCCACCGACATGTCTTCCCGTCCCATCTTTCTCCTACACACAAAAAGCGGAGACAGTTGAGGTTCGCGTGACGCATTGCACTCTGCCGTTTGTCATCGCGTCATCGTGTGGTTGTTGTGTGGTCGTCACGTGGATCAGAGGAGCGACGTGGCCCCCTTTCAAGCTTGTCGTCCTGCTATAGGGCTCAAACATTCATACAATTACGGGAATGATAAGCGATCGCGAGTTCCGAACGCGAGTGTATGGTTACAACCTCAAAAAAGGGCCTCCATTCGTCCCATTTCTTCTCCACCACACATCTCGTACGCTCTCTCGCAACCGCTCCTCTCTGAGATGTCCGTTCGCCAGCCTCCAACGCCCGCCCCAGCTGAGGATAGCTTCTGGCTGCAGGCCTCGCTGCACGTCGCGGATCCGTTAGGGCAAGGCCGTGACGCAGATATTGAAGCGGAACAGCGACTAAAGCCGGCGCCGCCCAGCGCCTCACGACTGCTGCCTCCCAGCAGCATTGCGACGGGCGCTGCCTCGTCCCTGACGCAAAGCACCGGTTTCTCGCAGCGGCTGCCGAGCGTCTCGGGCACCCGCACCGCATCCAAAGTGGCTGCACTTCGCGCATCCTTGAGCTTAGATCGCCCGGGTGCCAGCAGCTTGGCGGCGCAAGGCTCAGGCTCGTTTTTTCTGAGTGGGATCAAGACGTTGGAGGACGCCGCGAAGGCCACCGGCACCGGCCACGGTGCAGCGGTCAATCAGATGGAGGAATTGAACGCGCTGCGCCAAGCTCTCAAGGAAGCCACGGAAGAGGCGCAAGCGCTCCGCAGCATCGTGTCCACCGAGCGGACGACGGCGGACGGGTGGCGTGCTCGAGCGGTCGAAGCCGGGCGGTCGCGCGACGATGCCGAGCAGCGGTGCGACCAAGCGTGCCGACGGCTCGAAACCCAGGTGGCGGAGCACCAGGCTGCCGCCGCGGAGCTGAAGCTGAAGCTCAGCGAGAGTGAACGCGAATGGCAGGTGAAGCTCGACGCCGCCGTGATGAAGGCGACGGCCGCTGCCAAGGCGACGTACGACCAGCGCATTTCCCAACTGCGTTCGGAAGTTGTCGATCTGACCGCTTCGCTGGCGACTGTGGAAGCCAACCACCGGTCCTCCCAGGACGAGGCTGAGTCCTCTCGTCGACAAGTCGCTGGTCTTCTCGCTGATGTCGATGCCTGGAAGACGCGACACGCGCAGTCTGAGGAGAAGTGGCGGGCTCGACACGACGAACTTGCCTTGGCCCAGAAGGAGGAGATCACGCACCTCGGCGATGAGCACAATTCGGCTGTTGCGAGACTTCAACAAGATCATCAAGTCGCCCTCACACAGCTTACGGACGCGCACGAAACAAAAATTCGCCAGTTGAGGGCTCAGCTTGCGACCGCGTCGGAGACCCATGCGGAGGAACTCCGCCAACTGCGGTTGGAGTGTTCCGACATGCAGCAGGCAATGCGTCGCAAGCTGCGCGACGCGGAGTCCGAAGTGTCGACGCAGGCCGCCGTGGCGCGACAACGCTTCGACGCCGAGAAGGAGCGCCTTGCCGCGGTGATGGAAGCCGATCACACGGCCGCGCTGCAGCGACTCATCGATGAGCACTGCAGCGAAATGTCACAGCTGAAGGCCCGCATTTCGCAGTCACAAAAAAATGAGGACAAGTTGCGTCGCCTCACCGAGCAACTACAGGACGAACGGTTGAACGTGGCTTCGGCGGCGAAGGAAGTCGCCCGCCTCAACAGCCGCGTTGCAGAATTGGACAAACATCTAGCTGTGGCGCAGAAGCAGCTGGATACTGCCCGCGCCGACCGGGAGCGGCTCGTGGCATCCGCGCAGAGCGTCCAAGATCGCTTCGACGCCGATCTGGCCGCGGAGCGCGCACGAACGACGAGTTACCTTGCCGACTTGAATGCGCAGATCGAGGCGCACGTCGCAGAGCGCGCAGAGGAAGAAAAAGAGTGGACCGCCCTCATCGACGACATGAAGCTGCAGCGAGAGGCCGTCGAGACGGAGATGAACGCACTGCGGACCCAATGGACGAAGGAGCGGTTGGCCGCCATGGCTTCCGAATCTGACAGTCGGTCTAGAATCGCGCTGCTGAATCAGCAAGTCGACGCGGCTTCATCCACGAATCGCAAGCTGACGGCACGTTTGGACGCGCTCGAGGGCGATCTGGCGTCGTCGGCGACGGAGCATCACAACAAATCGTGCCTGGTGGAGTCGCTCCGGGCCAAATTGGCGTCTGCTCATCAGCAGCTGCAGGAACACGACGTCGAAATTCAAGCGTTGCGGGCCATGACGTCCGCGGCGACCGCGGTGGCGGCGACCCGACGTCCCTCCTCGCCGTCGCCTGCCCCTCTTCCCGTCGAGGTGATCTCAGCCGTGCCAGCGGCGGCACTTCAAGAGCCAGCCGCGAAGGCGACCTTCGACCGGCGCCGGGGTGCATCAGATGCGCCATTAGAGCTTCCACCAGTCGCCGGTGAACCGCCGCAACGAAAGCTCGGCCGCAAAGCCGCACGGTCCGCGGCCGCAGACGACGCGCCGCCTGCCGTCACCGTTGGTGATCCGAACGCACAGACAGCCGGCATGTCGCGTGGCGGTAAGCGGACTTCCCGACCGCAAGCTGGCGGTGCCCCCGTGGCTTCGGCCTCGCTCGTCGCGGTCCCGGCCCACCGCGTCTTTGCCGTATCTGGCGTTGACGGCGGCACGTTGAAGGGCCTCTCTGCGCGCATCGAGTCGCTCGCCAACTCCACCGTGGCGTCTGGGCGGTCGAACGCACCGGTGGCGGATGGCGTGACCCACCTTGTGTCCGGCGGCCAGTTGACCGTGAAGCTGCTCTCCGCGCTTGCCAAGGGCTGCTGGCTCGTCCCGTTCAAGTACGTGGATGACTCGGTCGACGCGGGCCGCTGGTTGAACGAGAATGACTACGGGTTTCAGCATTCCGCGCCGCCATTGAGAGGTAAACGAATCGCGGTCACCCCTGACTTTAGAGAGTCGCGGCACTTCGCGACGGCGGCGTTGGTGTCGAAGGACGCGGACGCGTTGTTCCTCGACGAACCCATTCATCCGTCCGAGGCGAAAGCCGCGAACATCGACATGCTGCTTTGTACGCCAGTCGAGGTGTCCCAGGCGGGCGCCTGCGGCCTCACGTGGGACGGCATGGTCCGGTTGATCTTCCCTGGATTGGCGGCGACGACGGGAGGTCCTTCGGCGGCGCAAGGGGGCGCCCCGCTGTCGACCGTGCCCACTCGTGCCGCTGCGGGTGCGCCATCCATGTCTCATGTCGCTCTTTACTGCTAGCGAACCACATGCGCGACTCGGCGAGGGGGGCCTTTAGATCGCTGTGGCGAACCCCTCGTGCGAGAGAGGCCCCACTTAGACGACGCTTCGAATGATCCGCCGGGGGAAAATGGGCCAACTGGGAGCTGCGCTTAGATACACCCCCTTCTTCGCCCGTGCAGCTCGCTGCACTGCGCGGCACGATCCTTAACACACATACACCTGACAACTAGAGGCACTAGACACACATGAAGGCAGGATTGTCCCTACTCTCGTCCCCCTTTGCCCCCCCCCCCCCGTGTGGTTCGCTTCGGCCCATCCCCCCGCCCGTGTGGTGGGCACATCTATGGCCCTCTCACATGCTTTGCGTACGACTGAACACAATATCCACGCCG
>ERZ1292630.2441-Hain-H41-02um-R3-2441-length-17176-cov-19_pt1 | contig 17176 bp, 21 predicted proteins | sample MGYA00564408_ERZ1292630 | MGnify/ENA primary metagenome ERZ1292630 (study PRJEB36523, sample SAMEA6512641) | groundwater metagenome | collected 2019-01-08 | study: AquaDiva: Metagenomics assemblies of 32 groundwater samples | reverse complement strand
CCGAGGAAATACGCTTGAGTAAGCAGCTCAAGCGGTGGGGGCGGCAACGCGGCCTCCAATTCACCATCTTGACACAGCATCCGCTGGAGACATCAGCCCGCAAGGTGGCACTTTACTCCGTGGGAGAGATCGCCGGTCAGATCCTACGGGTTATTCTCCATCCACGCCGAACATTGCAAGATAAGAAGCAACTGTCAGTTTGGTATGATGGGCGACGTTAATAGTCTCGATAGCGGAGTGGTGATATGAAAAGGGGAGCTGACCCTTTACCCCCTGCCTGACTACTCAGGTCGTGAACTTCTGAAGATCGATTTCCTCGTACCCGATGGAAACAGCACGGGCGACCCGCACTAGGTGGGAGGTCGCCCGCGTGTGGCGCTTAGGACGCCGATGGTATCTTTTGTGTGCTGATCCTGAAGACCCGTGCGAGGATTGGGCTCACAGGCGACTCGTCAGGAACGATGCGACTCGATCCCAGACGTTTGATACTCCTCTCGCCTATTTATTATGGTTCTCCACAATGGTGGTTCATCGGTATGTGTTTCCCTAACGCAGGAAAGCGATAGCCAATGGAGAACCGACTAGCTATGACTGACGAGGAGCCTCGCCCTTAACTCGACGGGCCGTTGTGATCCGGTGGACTAAGGTCTGCCATCTACACCTCCTCCTTGGTTCGGAGTGATACGATGGGATTATGCGGAGTCGCACACGCTGCATCTCACAATACATCAACCAGTGTGCGAACAGTTTCATCATTACTCCTCTTCAACAGAATATGTCAACGGGTATTATCCTAATTTTTCCGGGTAGTCATAGGCATAACACATGCCATCCGGGCATAGACTCGCAGGGTCTCCCTTACGCCTAACCTCTCACTTCCCCGATCCCTTCGCTCCACTGGCCCCACCGTAGACCCGCCAAGGCAGAAAAAGTAGAATGCGCTGGTTTCGTCAATGATTGGGGAAGCAGGATGGAAGAAGCTCCTTCCGTTGAAATTATGGAAATTTTAGTCTGCGCAGGCGGCGTCATATACGGCGCCGTGTTGGCCTACGGACTCAGGCAGCAGTGGCGCTGGATGATCGATCCCCCGGAATGGACATCGGTGATCTATTTTCCCACCGTCGTCAAGATGATGTGGGGCCCTCAGCATGTTCGCACCTTTGCTTATCTGACAGCCTACGGCTCTTTTGCGATGAGTCTGTTTTGTCTCGTGCAATCATTGGTTGCCTCATTTTAACCCGCATCGTTGCGTTGTTCAGAAACCACTCTATTTCTAGGGCTATTGGCATCTCCTGCTATACTTTCCCTCAGAACATCGTAGCCTTCGATCCTTTAAGAGAAATCAATGGAAACCGTTTCCAGTATGGTCCTGCCAGATTTCCTCCCCTACTTGCTGGCCATTTTTGGATTACTTGTCCTGTGGCAGTACTATCAAATCCAAACAATGAAGGGACGAATCCTCGCCATCGATATTTTCGACCGATCGGGCACCCGTATGTATCTCTATGCCGTGGCCGACGATGTACAGGCATGCGAAGTCTGCCGCTCGGCCCATGGTATGGTTTACCCTCCGAGTGAGGTAATGAAGATTCAGTTTTCACCGCTCAAGGGAACATGTAAGAGCCCTGCACGCTGTATCGGCTTTCTTGTTGGCTTATATGGCGCGTGGCCCGAAGCAGACCGGATCGTCAAGCGGTTACAATTGTCCCACAAGCGTGAACCGATACAGTTGGGTCAGGACGAATTAGGGGAGATGGTCCTTGGTCCCTGGGAACGGAGCATCAGCGCCAACACCGACCGGTTGAGCATCTATGTGCTGGAGGCTGTCTTGGGAGATTGCTCAAATCCAAGTATCGCGATGGACAAATACCTCCACACGCTTGAGCATGCTAGGGAGATTCGGCATATGCCACTGATCGTACCAACGTACTTTCGCCTCGTGGAACTCTTAACCGCGCAGGAACGCGCGATAGAAGCGCTCCAGCTCATCGAGCAGTTTGAGAAACGTTACACGGGAGGGAAGTCAGGACCCTATGCGCCGACCGAGAAGCAGTTCGCGCTCATGAAAATCAAGAAGTCACATTTAAAAACCACTGGGCGAACGCCCTCACCCGTCCCAACAACTTGAAATATTTTAGAAATAAAAACAGACTCGTACGCTAATCTCGCCTCACCCTTTACCCCTCTTGCGACCGTTTGACTGGGTGGACACTGGGCGCCTAGCCTCAGAGTCAAGACGTTTCAACTCTAGCGAATCTACCAGGTGATCTCACGCTTAGGCCGGGCGGGGAAGGCGATTTTCGCAAAGGGCGTTGGGATCTTCACCATCAGACATGCTGCGTTTGTCAGCTAAGCGCCGAGAGCATGGCCAACTCGACTCCAACAGAAAACCTGCGACAGAACCGACGGAAATCCCTCCCTTTGAGAGGGAGGGATTTCACAGCGACTGCCGGTAGATTATTTAGCTCACAGCACGCCGGCTTCTCTCAACAGATCCTGGGCGCGGAACACTCCACCCTCGGGCGTCCAGTGCTTACGGTAATAGGATCTGTTGTCTGCCGCCAGCAGCCCGCCGATCACCTCAGCCACAATACGGCTGCCGACTGGGCCCAACTTCGCACCTTTGTGGACGATCTGCGACTCGGCCAGTATGTAGAGCCACAGCGGCATCTCGCCTTGGTAAGCTGGGTCGTTTAAAGCGAGCCGCAACCTCGGAATATTATTGTCCGTAGCAATCTCGGCATTCGACAGAACAGGAATTCCCAAACGAGCTGCGACCGCCTGGCCGCTCGGCAGTCCGTACCCACGCGCCCGCTGAATGTTGCGCTTTGCGAGGATTGCAGACCCCTCTGTCGCCGCACCTGGAATCGGCAGCAAGAAGAGGCCGCTCGACAGCATCGAATCGATTTTGCGGCTGATGTTCGCTACCGGCTGAGTGGTGTTTGGCTGGCCGGTCGTTGGCTGGCCATCAACTCTGAGGAAATTCGGCCAGAAGATGGTGTGATCCGTCGCGATCTGGCGTCCACCATGGAGGTCGCCAGCTGTACCGTTGAACACCTGCACCCTTCCCCCGCCTTGAGTAATATTGTAGGCCCTGCGCACTTGGGAATGGCCGAAGCGGTAAGCCGCGACTGAAAACTCAACCGGCATCACAGCCTTGTTCGCGTTATTCGGATCGTAGAACTTGGTCTGAATTTTCCCATCGGCACGGAACACGTCTGCATACACACCTGGGTCGAGCACTTCCGGCAGAAACTCGTGGACGACGATCCACTGGTGTCGCCACCGCATCAGCTCGCGCGCCTGTTCAAACTTGTAACCCTGATCGATCAATCGGTTATGGGCCCGCAGAAACGCAACATGAATCTGCGCGATCACCTGATTCTCGTCGTTGCGTCCGTCCCCGATGATCGCGGCGCAGGGCGTATTGGAGGAAGCAGCAGGAGTTGGAACTACACAGGAGGGATCGCGCGGGAGGTCACGGCCATTGACCTTGAGGTGTTTGCCGTCCGCCTCGTACAATTCAGGGTTCGCATCCGGACCACCGCGATACACTGTGTCGAGGTTCAGGCGCGGGTCGCGGTTGTTAGGAATAGTCGTGGGATCCACGAATTCCGTCGGCAGCGGAAGCGTGTCCAATGTCATGTCGTGATCGAGGAACTGTCCGAAGTAGGTGAAGAACGACGCCACGTTGGTCGGGTTGTCGTCATTTCCGGGTACTGGCTCAGAAATATTTACATCGAACAGTGGTCCCACCGGTAGTGCGTTTCCTGGCACTAGCATCTGCAAGGTGCATAGCGGCGACGGTGGATTTGTATCCTGGCCGCAAGTAAGCGCGTCGAGCGCTGCGTCCTTGGGCGCAACGTAGGGCGGTAGGTCGGTGAACATCCGCCCGAACATGAACTTCGGCTTGTCTGACTTCGCCTCGCCTGCGGAGGCGAACGACGGAGCCAAAGGGAGTGCCGTCAGTAGGACCGCGAGTACCATATGAGTTGGATGCAGGAACGCTCGCCATGATGGGGTATCACAGGCCCGGTCGATTATCCCCGGACTATTACAGATTCGAGTATTACGGCTTAATGAGTCACCGGGACTACCGGTGGCCCATAATTTGGTAGAGATCTTGCCCATGATAAAACTCCTCTCAGGTTGTTGCATTGTCAATCCGGAACGTGCCTTCCAGAAACTCAGATCTTCCGTTCGTGTGCGTCGACTCACACAGAACGCAATCCCAAACGCATTGGTCACACGTTAGGCAACAGGCATGCCGATGCGGAACGGAGCTTTAAGTCCGTGAATTAATGAGAGGTGCCAGGCTCGACACATGTGAAGATTACGTGCGCGAAATTGTGAGGTTCCAAATGCCTACGTGGGCTGGTGCAGTCACCTTGTGCAAATAGGGCTATCAACTCAAGCGACTACGGCGCAGAAAAGAAAATGGAAGAAGCTCCCTTTTCAGCAAGGAGTGCAGCGTGGTGTGTTCACAAGGATTAGGTTGGGCCGTTGACAGGCATGGGAGTCCCAGATAGTTTCTTATCGTCTGTTTGATTCGATGACAGGAGCATGCATCGCTGAGACTGCTTGACTGAGCGGCCTCTAGGCGCGTAGCATCACAATAAAGGCGTTTCAGCCACGCCGACTGTCTCATCTCTCGCGCTTCATCGCCCTTCCCAACGCGACCGATTCTCCAGTCTCCGCCGCTCCAACGCCGATACCGCACTCCGCACACTATCCCGGGACGATCACATCGCGGTAAGGAGGGACCCACATGTCAGCGCAGAAACCCATTACCGACCGCATCCTCGAACTGCTCCAAGGCGCTCAAGAGTGCGAATTCGACGCCTTAGTGGCGCGCTCTCCTGAGTTCAACGCGAGCGACATCTACAACGAGATCTCTCGCTTAAGCCGGACGGGAAAGGTGATCATCACACGAGGCGTGGGAACTTTTACCATCAGACAAGTTGCGGTTGTCAGCTAAGCGCCGGACGGGGATATGGTTCATCTGGTTTATTTGGTTTGTTTCGTTTGTTTGGTTCGATGGACGAGAGAGACAAGAAAGAAAGAAATGGAGTCGGAAATCTTTCCTTGACAGGGTCCCGACGGTTTCGATAAAAGATCTGCCATGCTCCCCCCTCCACGTTATGAGAAAAAACTCCCGCCCCTCTGTTTTTTCCACATCAACACCCAGACAGGGTTTCAGCATTACGTGAAACGGCTGGCACAGGAACCGACGGAGATTGTGCCGTGAGTGACGGTCGGCCGATGTTCTTCCAATTCACCATCGCCCTTGTGCTTTTGATCGTCTGTTTCGTCGTACCTGCGTGGGCAGACTTCAAAGCAGGCGAGAAGGCCTATCGCAGCGGCGACTACGCCACGGCGTTACGGGAGTGGCAACCGCTGGCGAAACAGGGACAGGCCGCCGCGCAATACCATCTCGGCTTGCTCTATGCCAATGGCCAGGGAATTCCAAAGGACGACGCCCAAGCGCGGCAGTGGTACGAGAAAGCTGCTGCCCAAGAACATGCGGAGGCCCAGGCTAACCTGGGGAGCTTGTATGACTATGCTCGGGGTGGTCCACAGGATTTCAAGATGGCAGTGCGATGGTATCGCCGATCAGCAGAGCAAGGAAACGATTTAGCGCAAAGAAGACTTGGCCTCCTGTATGAGCGGGGGGACGGTGTGCAGAAGGACTATGTCCAGGCCTACATGTGGTACAAGTTGGGCGCAGCGAATGGAGGAAAGTCTGGGGCCATCATGCGGGATGAGCTTGCCGCACGAATGACCTCCGACCAGCTAGCCGAAGCGAAAAAACTGGCGCGGGAGTGGAAACCAAAACCCAAATAAGCATCGACCGTCTCGGATACAACCCCAGCGCTCCGCCTTGCAGTTTCCTCAGGCCCCTCCTAGAATACAATCACATGTCCTTCTCGATTCAACCCTTGAGTCACATCCCCCTTCGTTGCTCCGTCTCATACAATGCTGCCTTATTCCAAAGCGAAGGCGCCTGGTGGAATCGCTCCATATCGCTTCGATTCCCCCTCACCCTTGTGCTGTCGATTGTCTGTTTCGCCGCACCTGCATGGGCGGACTTCAACACAGCAATGGAGGCCTATAATCGTGGCGACTTCGCAAAAGCCTTGCGAGAGTGGCGACCGCTCGCCGAGCAGGGAGACGCCAGCGCACAGTTCTACCTCGGTTTATCCTATGAAAATGGAGACGGCGTCCCGCGGGACTATGCGATAGCACGGCAGTGGTACGAGAAATCCGCCGCCCAAGGCGACGAGAAGGCGCAACTCTACCTCGGTCTACAGTCTGCGTTCGGCCAAGGCGGCCCCGTGGACTTAGTTCAGGCGCACATGTGGTACAGCCTGGCAGCAGAAAACGGACATCTCGGCGCGGCTGTCTACCGTAATGATCTCGCCAAACAGATGACGCCGGCCCAGATTGCTGAGGCGCAGAAGCGGGCACGGGAGCGGGGGCGGAAGCCAAAGACACCTTAGCTTTTTGGCGGCTCTCACCCACGCCTTCCAAGATTGATCGAGAACCTGCTATATTCGCCCCTCACACTCTTCGAGGTACCCCATGGACATGTTGATGATCGTGTTTCGCACCGCACTGAAAGAACGCGTCCATGAGTTATTGCAGACGTCCGGGGTCATCGCATATACCGAATTTCCCCAAATAGCTGGAACGGGGCAATCAGGAACGACGGAAGGGTCATCCTTCTATGCAGGAGGAAACAGTGTAATCCTGGTCTCGCTCGACCCAGTTCAACGTGACAAGGTCGCAGACTCGGTCAAGATCTGGATTGCAGAGGCGCAGCACGCAGGATGGGTCAAACCAGCGATCAGGATATTTTCCTGGCCCTGCTCACAGCTCATTTAGCGGGATGCTGAAAAAGACCGCCAGCGGAAGAAGACTGTTATTTGGTTTATTTGGTTTGTCTCGTTTGTTTGGTTATGCCAGACAGACCAGATAAACAAAACAAACCAGTTTGAGCATCCTGCTAGACTTCACCTTCTTTCCCGAGGCTCGCATGGCACGGGACACCCAAGCGAAGCTGCAACAGACCTATCGAGCGCGCGCGCTCAAGATGTTTCCGTGGATCTGTGGCCACTGCGGGCGCGAATTTGACGGTAAGAAGCTGAGCCAGCTCACCGTCCATCACAAAGACCACAACCACGATAACAACCCGCCCGACGGGAGCAACTGGGAGTTGCTCTGTCTCTACTGCCACGATAATGAGCACCAGCGGAATCAGGTGGCTGGGACGTCAGATGAAGCAACATCGGGCCGGGAGCAAGACCAACCTTCGACCTTCACACCCTTCTCTCAGCTCCAGGACTTGCTCAAGCGCAAAAGCTAGACTTTATCGGGTCTATCTGGTTACAGAGGTCTGTCTGGTCTATCCGGTTCAACCAAACACACCAGACAGACCAGATAGACCAACCAGTCTCCTCGCTCTTGTGCCATCAGCTATAAGCCATTAGCCATACGCTCTTCCTCCCACCCAAGAGCTATAGACCCGTGCCTCCTCGTTCGTGCAATATGCTATACGCTATAGGCCATTTATCTTCAGCCATTATCCATATGCCATTCGCCATACGCGCATGAGTTCCGCCCATCCCCGCGATCCGCTGCACGGGATCACACTGGAAACCATCATCAAGGAGCTGGTCGAGCGCTATGGCTGGGCTGAGATGGGACGCCGGGTCCCCATCCGCTGTTTCCTCCATGATCCGAGCGTGAAATCCAGTCTCACGTTTCTCCGGAAAACACCCTGGGCGCGGGAACGGGTCGAAGGCTGGTACATCGCATATAAAGACGTGTAAGCAACCGCGGTAGGCTTTATCCACTCAAATTTTTCAGGAATCAGGGAACCAGAACTCCATGGCTTCGAACGCCACCATATACAAAGCGACCCTGCAGGTCTCCGACATGGACCGCCATTACTATGAGGAGCACACACTCACCCTGGCGCGTCATCCGTCTGAAACCGACGAGCGTATGATGGTGCGGTTACTGGCCTTTGCGCTGCACGCCCATGAAGCCTTGTCGTTTGGCCGTGGGCTGAGCACCGAAGAAGAGCCTGCGCTCTGGCAGAAGGATTTGACGGGAGTCATCGACCTCTGGATTGAGGTGGGCCAGCCGGAAGAGAAAACCGTTCGCCGCGCCTGCGGGCGCGCAAAACAGGTCTGCCTCTATACCTACGGCGGACGTGGCGCCGACCAATGGTGGGAGAAAAACTTGGCCACACTCGATCGGTTGAATAATCTGACTGTGATAAATCTGCCCCTGGATGGGAGCCGTGCCTTGACCACGCTCGCGCAACCCAGCATGCAGTTGCAATGTACCATTCAAGAAGGACAGATTTGGATGGCGGACGGAGAGCATACCGCGCATATCGAATTGACAATGTTGAAAAACGCTTCAACCCAGTTCAGACCGTAAGGAGCGGGTGCCCTGCCAGGCCCGCAGTAAAAAGAAGCAGCGATGAAAGAGAGAAAACGCATTTCCACGGACGGTGAACCGATCGCCTGGGCCAGCTCATTCGCAGAATTGAAAAATGCAGGTCTGCCACTGGCTCCGGAGGTGCAGCCTGAAGTCGCTTCACGCAACACAATACCCCTCGCACGAAAAAATAACCGTGGGCGGGTGGATATCATTCGCCAGACCGCACATCGGGGCGGCAAGACCGTAACGGTTGTCACGGGTTTCACCGGCATCGGTCTGGCCGAAAAAGAGACCCTCGCCAAGGAGATGCAGAAAGCCTGTGGCGCCGGGGGTACGGTGAAGGAAGGGCGGATCGAAATTCAGGGAGATCAACGCGAGGTCGTCGCCCGTATCTTGACCAACGCCGGTTTTCGGCCTGTGTTCGCTGGGGGGTGACGCGGGGGCGCGAGACAGCCGGGACGGGCGAGATGGACGCGGGTTCGAGGTCCGAAGTTCGAGGTTTTCTGAACTTCGAACCTAGAACTTCGAACGTCCGATCGCGCATCGCCCGGCTTTCGTGGGTTGACTTCCTCCTCTGCTCACGGTACAGGTGCATCATTATTCTGGCAGAGCGTCCTCACGCTTCGTCCATCACTGAAAGGCCACTATCATGAAGAACGTGGAGATGACCGTCGAAGGAACAATGTTGACGATCAAAGTAGATCTGTCCAAAGAGTTCGGACCCTCTGCATCAGGGAAAACGATCATCATTGCCTCAACAGAAGGAAATGTGACCATTCCAAACCGCGAGGAGAAGGTCGGGCTAAACGTGTACCGGAAAAAGTGACCAGGGACGGCGCCTCGACGAATCTATCTCGCCTCCTGACTTACAAAGGCAGAACGCGTATACTACGCTTACTCCCGCTGTGAGCACCCAGGAAAAACCCGTCACGGTGGCTCCTTGAATAAGAGATACCGGGAAAGATTCATAAGAAACACATGAGCAACATAGCGAAGTTCGACGCGATCCGCCTCTACCTACGTCAGCAGTTTCCCAAACACCACATCACCGATTTCCCGGAAGGAACCAGCCGCGCACAGGTCTTCCGTGTCGATGGGCCGCATGGTCACCCCCTCCACTATGTTGTCATCGGGTTCGACTTTCTCCTAGATCAGACCACAGAAGATCTCCCTCAGACTCTCCTATCGTCCGAGTTGGGGAATAAACTGAAGGAGGCGGGAGCCTCACCGATCATGGTCTCAAAGACAGGGTTCAGTACCAAAGACACCACTGCCACAGTATGATCATCGCTGCAGATGAGATGAAATTCGCATTAGCAGGCTGCGAAAAACTCGGTGTATACATAAAATTCCGCTGAAATCTCACCGAATGCCGTTGCTGCCACAATACCTCAGGATCCTCAGGCCGTCCAGCAAGGCCGCAGCGAGCGAAGAGGCGAGGCGTACGCTTCGGTACGTTGAGCCTCTGAGCGAAGAGAGAACGCCGCTGGCAGGACTTTTTCAGCATCCTGCTAGACGGCACGACTCTTACAGCGCCAGCGCGTAACCAGACGATATGCGGAGGTGAAGGCCCCAGAGCGCGGCCATCAACGTACGTTGCTTGCTGCTGACGCACGTCGATGGGCGCAGTGGGTGGTCCCCCAGTCAGGACGACTGAAGCGAAGACTGTCTTAGCCCCTCTTCTTGGCAATCTTATCGGCGCGCTTTTCCTTCAACGACTTGGCTGGCTGCTTCTTGGTCATCTTCTTCTGTGTCATGCCCTTGGCCATTGAGTATCTCCTCTGTTGTGTGGATGAGTAATTTTACACCGCGACGCAATTGCCGCCCCCTTTCATACCCCAATTGTAGAAAAAATGGAATGGGCATGTGACGTTCTCTCGTCAATTGACTTTACCGCCTACCCCCTGTACAGCTTGCACCGGTCGAACGATCTGTCCGTCCGTCTGACCCAACACCGTTTGTGGAGGTGCGCTGATGGGGAATCAGAAAGGAAATAAGGAGCGAGAAGGATTCGCCGATGCGATCAACCGCGCAGCATTCGGCAACGAACGTGTGCTATTGCGCCGGCGGGGCCGTGCAGTCGCCGCGGTGATACCCATCGATGACCTGCGACTCCTGGAAGCCCTGGAAGATCGCGTCGATCTCGTCGATGCCCGCACAGCCTTGGCCCAGGCCAACAAGAAAGGCGCTCAATCATTCGATGCCATTTTGAAAGATTTGGGGCTCTAATTGCGCCAGACAATCTCAACAATTTTCCTGGCCCCTTCTGCCGAGCAGCAACTCTATGGATTGGTAAAACCGCTTCGAAAGATATTCGTAAAACGCCTCCTTGCACTCCGCGCCAGCCCTCGCCCCCCTGGCGCCACGAAGCTTGAGGGCCTAGACCATCTCTATCGAATTCGCGAGGGTGACTATCGGATTCTCTACGTGATTCGAGAAAAAGATCTCATCGTGCTTGCCATCAAGGGTGCCTCTCGCACGGATCGCCCTACCGGTTCCTAGCCTAACGTGCCGTCCACAATCTCCTGATAATAGGACTCCAGCATGGCCTTGCGGGCCGGTTCGACAAGCACCAACTGTCGTTGATCCAAGGTGTTGGCGAAATAGAGATAGACCCCCTCCTCCGCTTGGCCGAGTTCGACATGCAGCTGACGGCCATCTGATTCCTGGCGCGTGGTCTCTTTGAGAAGGCGCTTATCGCGCAGCTGTTCCCAGACGCGCTGTGCGGAAGGCCAATGGTTTTCATAGAGCGGCAGGTCAGGATCGGCTGAACCAGCTGGTAGCTTCGTTCGATCAAATGGAAGGCCTTCATCCGGCTCCGGCGAATCATCCCAGTGAAACTGCTCCGGCGCTCCCCTCCCTACGACATAAAAAGGTCCATCGTCCGCCACTTCCTCGACGAGACGGTATCGAATCAACTCCGGCCGCTCGATCAGGCCAAGACCCCGTGCCGCCAAAGCCCGCTGCAGCGGAACGCGCCTTGCCAGCTGACGAGTCTTCTCAAACAGGATCATGCGCCCCTGTGCAGAAAGCAGAGCGTTCAGGCGATCAAGCCTGGCGTCGATCCCCGTTCGCCGCTCGAAGTCCGCTTGCGGCTCACGCTCGCCGGCACGCTCAAAGGTGTTCCAACTGCAACTGGGCACACCTGGATCCTGTTCAGCCTGTACGAGGACATGCGTCGCCAGGACCAGATCAGAAAAATGCGTGGGAGTCATATGCTCCAGATCGAGACATTCAAACTGCACGTTGTTCAAACCAAGCGCCTTCGCTTGTTCAGTTGCGCGCGCAATCGAGGCAGAGGAGCGATCGATCCCCACGAACCTTCTGTCTGGATGCTCCCTCGCATAGAATGTCGTCAGGATACCGGCCCCGCAGCCTACGTCTAATACGGACTGTATCGACCGGGCTTTACCGATGTGCGCTGACACGCGCGGACCGATGGCCAGATAATAGTCGTACTGTTGGCTGTGAAGAACCGGCAGGATATTCGAACCGGCGGTGGCATCGTAAAATGAGACCTCATCGGCAGAGGATCCGCGACGCTTTTGCTCCACGTTCCGAAGCAATGCTGCAATCTCAGCGGGTGAGAGAGTCTCCCTCTGCCACTGAAAATAGGCCTCGTCGGACGTGAACTGCTTGAGGCCCCACCACGCCAGGTGAGCTTCTAGTGCCTGAAGCGGCGTTCGTATCTCGTCCGAAGAAAAGAGCATATGGCCTATGGCTTATAGCTAAGAGTTGGAGTTGGAACTACCGAAACCAATGGTCGACTCCTTTTCTCGACAGACGGTGCCTTCTCCGAGCCATCAGCTATCAGCCATACGTTCTTCTCTCCTGCTATACGCCATTCGCTATAAGCTCCCTTCCTCGAGACGCGGCTACGGCCTCTTGAGCATGATCGCGTCGAAATACGCCTCCGGCACCGGATGCGGGTAGCGCAACTGGCCTGAGCCGAATGCGACATATTTTTCACAAGTCAATTGCTCAAGGCCAATCGGGCCCTTGGCATGGAGACGCGAACCATTGAGCCCGATATCGGCGCCCATCCCGTAGCTATCACCGGCATTGAGCCGGGACGACGCATTGACGAACACCGCGCTGGCATCCACTTCGCGGGTGAAGCGCAGGGCGGACTCATAGCTCGTGGTTGCGATGACAGCGGTGAGACAGGGTCCATGCGCCACGATGTGCGCCAAGGCCTCGTCTATGTCCGTAACCATTTTAACGGCCAACACGGGTGACTGGAACTGGGTATGCCAATCCTCTTCCTTAGCCAGGATGATCGAAGCATGTCCGGTCATCGCCATTTGCCCCATGAGCGCCATGGTCTTCGGACAGGCCCGCACCTCGATCTTAAACTCTTCGAGCATGCGGTTGACCAGCGGAGGCAAAAACTGCCGCCCAATGACCTGCTCAACGAGCAGCGTGTCGAGCGAGTTCGAGGCCATGGCTTTCTGCACTTTTGAACTAATCGCCACGTTTTGAGCCATCGGCATATCGGTGTCGGCATCCACGTACATATGCGTGATTCCCCCGTCATTGCAAAGCACCGGCATCTTCGCCTGCTCAACCACCGCTTTGCGAAGACCGGCCCCGCCACGAGGAATAATCGCATCGAGACTTTTGCCGGATCGGATCAGCTCGACTGCCACCTCTTTTTCAGGACGTTCGATGATGATCCATGCGCCGGCCGGCACCCCATTCTGTTCCGCAGCTTCGCGCAGTCCTATCCCAATAACCTGCTGCGTCAGGCCCCATTCAGGCGCGCCACGAAAGACACAGAGATTGCCCGATTTGAAGCAAAGAGCGATCGACTCTACCGTAATAAGCGGGCTCAGCTCCGACACGACGCCGATCACTCCGATCGGGACGCGGACACGACTGATTTGCAACCCGTCAGGCCGTTCCGATCGGGACGTGACGGCGCCGACCGGATCGGGAAGGTCCGCAATCATTCGAAGACGGTCAACCATCTCCTTGATATCGTCCGGCGTCATGCGAAGGCGGGCCACAGCGGCCTTCATCCGGTCTTTTATGACATCGGCCTCGAAGGACTTTCCAACCGCATCCACATCCTTCTCGTTCGCCGCCAGAATTTCCTCTTCATCTGCCGCCAATCGATCCGCCATTGCCCGCAAGGCTTTCTCTTTAACAGGGCCTGACAGTAGCGCAAGGCTGCGCGCGACAGCACGGCATTCTTTCAATAGTTTATCAATGTAGAGCTTAACTGGAACTTCAGGCATTTTGAACCTCGTAAAACGTGAGCCGTCAAACGTGAAACATGATTCCACACAATCGATGTGGAGCAAGACGCAGGGGACTATAGCATGCGATTTTCCTGAGGGTAAACAGCCTTACACTGAGCCGTCCGATATCCCCCGGAGTCTTAGCGCCTTTTCTTTTTGAGCTAAACGCCACCCCACCCATCCCCAGAGCAACGAGAGCGGGATCAGAATCCATGCCACCTGCCCTGCCGTCACACCCAACACTTTCACCCCGCTGACAATCCAGCCGGTCGCCGCATCGCCCCCACGCGAAACTGCGGTGTCGATAAAATTCTTGGCCTTATACTTCTCTTCCCGACTCACCACCGTGAAAAGAACCTCACGCGCCGGTTTAGCGAGTGCATATTCGCCGACTCTCCGCACAATGGTAAAGAGCACGAAGACGACCAGGGTCGGCATAATGCCGATGACGCCAAACCCGATGGCGCTCGCAACGGGCAGCACAACAAGCGCCGATGCCAACCCGAACCGGCTGATCACCCGGCTAGTCATCGTCACCTGCGTCAGAAACGTCAGCACGTTGACAACGAGATCGATGAGGGAGAACAGACGAGTGCGCCCTTCCGGAGAGGGGATTTGCTCGCTTACCAGCCTCATTTGTTCCAAATACAAGAATGTCGCGGTCGTTGTGAGCAAGAACAGATAGAGGCAGATCCCAAGGAGATAGGGCGACGAAAACGCCAGCCTGATCCCCGCCCAGATACTGCCACCGATTGATTCACCCTGCCCGCCGCCCTGTCGAGCCGGTTGCGCCAGGGCCCAGCGATCCAGCCGATACAGACAGAACCCGCAAGCGACGAGAAATCCTACCGAGATGAGCAGCAGCACAGGGATCGGAACGAGGTAGGTCAAGCCGGTAGTGAGAAGCGGACCAACCATCGCTCCGATACTGCCACCGGCGGCGATTACACCGAAGAGGCGAGCGCCCTGCGCCGGTGTGAAAAGATCGGCCATGACACTCCAAAACACCGACACGACAAACAGATTGAACACCGACAACCAGACAAAGAACGCGCGGGCAGTCCACTGCGGAGACAGGTGGCCCATCATCGCCATGAAGAACAGGAGCAAGTTGAGGCCAAAAAACGTGTACACGATCAGCAGCAATCGATAACGCGGCACTCGCGCGGAGAGCCACCCGAAGAGCGGCGTCACGAGCAGGAGCGTCACGAACGTGGCGGTCATCATCCAGGGCAGGTGCTGCACCCCACCCTCGATGGCCATCTCATCGCGAACGGGACGCAAAATGTAGTAGCCGCAGAGGAGACAGAAAAAATAGAGGAATGCCCAGCCCACCGGAACGGCTTCATCCGGTTCTGCATCGGTCACCGACGGGAGCACATTTCGAAGCCACGTCATACGAACGGCATCCTGCCGTGCCCGGCTCTCCCACGCAAGGAGAAAATTTGCTAGAATGCGCCGGCTCACGATCTTGTGACAATCTCAAGGACGCTTGATGATCGACCTGCGCAGCGACACAGTCACGAAACCTTCTGACGCCATGCGGAAGGCGATGGCACGCGCGGAAGTGGGAGACGATGTCTACGGAGAAGATCCCACCGTGAACCGCCTGCAAGACATGGTGGCAGCGATGTTTGGAAAAAAGGCCGCGCTTTTCGTACCATCCGGCACGATGGGTAACCAACTCGCCATTCGCCTCCATACGCAACCGGGCCAGGAAGTGATCGTCGAAAGCACGGCGCATATCGTCCGCTATGAACAGGGCGCCGCCGGGGCGCTGGCAGGTGTCCAACTCCATTGGATCGCGGGGAATCGAGGCCTCATTTCACCTGAGCAGGTTGAAGCGGCAATCCGTCCCAAAGAAGCGAATACGGTTCAAACGGGGCTGATCTGCCTGGAGAACACCCATAATAGCGGCGGCGGAACGATTTATCCGCTGGCGACGATTGAACGGATACGCTCGGTGGCTGCCACCCATGGCATCCCCATGCATTTGGATGGAGCAAGGCTGTTCAATGCCGTCGTTGCCACCACCCTGCCACCGGCCTCCTATGCTCAGCACTTTGATACTTTGTCAGTATGTCTCTCGAAAGGACTGGGGGCGCCGGCCGGATCCCTCCTCATGATGAACGATCTGACCCTCCTCGATAGGGCGAAGCGGGTGCGCCGTATGTATGGCGGTGCGATGCGGCAGTCCGGCATCCTCGCCGCCGCCGGCATTTATGCGCTTGAACACCATATCGACCGATTGAAAGATGACCATGACCACGCCAAACGCCTGGCGCGCCGGCTGCAACAGATCCCGACGGTCAGGATCAATGCTCAAGACGTCGATACCAACATCGTCATCTTCGATGTGATCGGCCATCGCCACAATCCACCGACGATCGTCGCCGCCTTGAAGCAGGCGGGGCTCTTGATCAATGCCATCGGCGGCGTCAGCTTTCGTGCCGTTACCCACATGGATATCTCCAGCGCCATGACCGATGAAGCCTGCGAGATCTTTGCGCGCGTATTGGCGGATTAACCCGCATGATTTCTGACAGTTCGAGGTCCGAAGTTCGAAGTTTTTGGAACTTCGAACCCAGAACTTCGAACTTCGAATCGCGCCAGTCTCGCTCGTCTCGCGTGAGTCAGCCATCTCCTCATTGACACCTCTCCCACTGAAATCTAGAATGCCTTGAGAGGGAGCGCCAATGCCGTTAGAAGTTGTGTCATTCAAACAGATCAGCCGAATCCTTGAGATCACCGACTCGCTCGGGCTAAACCGTGAATGGGTCGAAATCCCGTTGTCTCCGGAAAACCCTGGTGTCGTCCGGCGATTGCCCAATGGTAAGTTGGAAATCATTGTCGATGCGGAGCAACCGTTCGAGGATTGGCTGGGATCGCTCCCGAAACATATTCAGCTCGTACAGGGAGCCTAAAGATGGATAGCCCCACCACACACCCTATACCCACGTCAGAAGAATTGAAGGCAGAACTCCTGGCAATGCCGGAACCGCCGGAACAACCGGACCCGATCGAGGAACCGGGCTTCGAAGAGCTTGTTACCACGGCCTTGCGCCACGTCCGTGGCCGCCGCGGGGGCGATCTCGTCAGCGTGATCCTCGTGGGGTCCAGTGTTCGGCGCGCCATCACCACTCACAGCGACATCGATCTCATTGCGCTCGTGAAAGGACAGGCCGACGGCCACGAGATCGTCCGTGTCGCCGATCGCCTGGCCGACATCCGCTATCGTGGACATCAAGAACTGGAGGAAGACCTCCCCCACTCGCCGCGCCTTCCATCCCTCTTACGGAAAGCCCGCATCCTCTTCGATCACGAGAACATCGGCGCCAAGATCATCGAACGCGCCCACCAACGGTTCCGGCAGGGGCCGCCCCCTGTCAGTATCAATGAGCAGATTCGAATGAAGGCAGAGTGTTTCCATTGGCTGGGAAAAGCGCGGGATCTGGCCGACAAACCGGCAACCGCACAGT
>ERZ1292630.2439-Hain-H41-02um-R3-2439-length-17181-cov-6_pt1 | contig 17181 bp, 5 predicted proteins | sample MGYA00564408_ERZ1292630 | MGnify/ENA primary metagenome ERZ1292630 (study PRJEB36523, sample SAMEA6512641) | groundwater metagenome | collected 2019-01-08 | study: AquaDiva: Metagenomics assemblies of 32 groundwater samples | reverse complement strand
CAAATTGCCGTCCAAAGTGGGGTCGCCGATGCTAAGGCTGAGCATGGGACGCGGGTTCAACGGGTTAGGTCGAATCATGTCCACGATCGCCCGGATGGGGTTCTTCGTGTTCTGCGCGGCGAGCGAAGGCTCGATCGTGGACCACGATGTACCTTCACGCGTCCGTTTCGGCTGTTGCTTCTTAGGCGGCATCTGACTACAAGGTAGAGAGCGGGAGAAGGGAGCTGAGCAAAATGAGAAGCGACAAGTCGGATCAGCGCGAGTTGCGGCCGCCGTTCCGGTCTGGGGTTCGCCGGACGTTTCACGGGCAGTGTGTTTTTTGTCACTAGGAAGAGGAAAAAACTACCGGTGCCGCAAAGGAGGGGGGAAAAAATTGCAATGGAAGGTCAAGTGGACGATACCCACCGAGTGGGAATCGGTACCAGGGGACGTTGCTCTTCGTCCAAAAGAGAAGTGCCGCCCACGCAAGAAGGCGGTGTGCACCCCCCCCAATTGCGTCAGAACGGGGGCCCCCGCGGTGGCATCTGTATGTTGTGTTCGTGTGGCTTCATCAATGGTGAGAGATCAATATATGCCGCTGAATGCGTCGTCCTTCCTTCCTCTCTGCCGGTTTGTGTGACGGCTTTTACGCGCCGTCAGTTGCTTCCGGCGTCGTGACCACCGGCGCGCTGTTCAGCAGGGCGCGAAATGTACGAGCGAGTGACGTACCTGGGACCTGGAGGTCCACTCGGTGGAACGCGGCGATCGGTGCTAGGTTCCTCCCGCTGGTCGTAGCCGTCGGGATCCTCACCGCCGCCCCCTCCGCCGTCCTCTTCTTCGCCGTGCGATTCACTTCGGTGTTCCGTTACCGACGATGCCGCGGAGGTCACGGCGGTGGCCACGTAGTTGGTGACGATCGGCACCGCGGTCATCGTCGCCCTCGCCAGCGATGAAAGGGCGCCGAAGCCATAGCCCCATGCGGTCGACAGCGTGTTGGCGACGGGGATCTTGGCGGCGGCCATGCCCATTTCGTTGATGAGCGAAGGTCCCCAGAAATCGGTCGTCGCCATTTGAGATGCGAAGACGTGCTTGTAGGTCAAGGCGCAGGACAAACACACGCGGTGGCGCTTCAAACTGGTGGCGGCAATGGCTTGGGTGGACGTTGTGGCGGACGAATCGGCGGACGCATCAGGGGTGGCGGTCGCCGCCGGGCCGCCGCTGCTGGTTGATGTTACGACCGCAAGGGACGACGGCGATGCAGGAGGTGCCGCGGATCCTCCGCGCACGTCGACGATGTCGATGCCGGCAGGAGGCAGCGTCACTCGCATGGCGGTGCAGGCGTGGCAGAATCCGAGGCCGCAGATGTGGCAGTGGTGTTTGTGATTGAAGGCCGACCAAGCCGCAAAGTCGCACGCGGAGCAGCACACGATGCTGTGGTCGGGCACCTGCACGGCGGCTAGCCGCGGCACCAACCCCATCGCCGTGTGGGCGGCCGACGCATCCGCAAAGGAGACGGAGGACGACGACGAAGCATCCGTCGCCATGCGGGAGAGCTCGCGACACAAGGGTGGCGGCGCGTACCCAGGTGTTTTTCGCACCCAATCGTCGCTACGCTTGGCGACGTTGTCGGCAATCGTAAATCGATCGCCGAGTTGAGCCGTGATTTCCCTGATCACCACATCGCGGCTGTAGCCGCCCTGCGCGGCCGCCGCCGATGGAGGTAACACCTCCGTGAGGCAGTGCGGCACCCGCCGATACGCGATAATGAACGCGAAGAGCGCGGGCGCGTCGTACAGTACGCCGTCGAGGCGCACGGGCTGCACCGGCACGCCGCGGTGGATGCGGCAGCGAATGTCCGCTGGCGGAACATCGACCGATTTCACCATCGCCGTGGCCCTTTGATTGACGTCCGCGGTGGAGTTGGCCGACGACATGTATTTCGTGCGCTGGTTGCGTGTGTGTGCGGTGGTTGAAAGCGGCGAAGCGCGAACGCTTTGCGAAGACAAACGCTTTGTTCGATAGGTCGCTGCTGGATCGAGGTAAACAGATGGGGCGGATAAACAACCAATTCTCATGGCACCGGGTTAGCTTGGGGAAAGTACCGGTGGAGCGCGACGTGCTCTCACTCGTTCGATAGTTACGCCTATCGCTGGATGCAAAGGCTTCTGCCAGAGAATGGCTTCCTTCTCCCCCTCGGCTCACCAATCCAAACGCGGCTCCACATAGACAAAGTCACCCTCGGCGTCGTACATGTCCTGGCGAGCCCCAGTGAGCTGCAACAACGTCTCGGGCGACCGCAGGAGGTCGACGAGGTCAAGGAACAGCCGCTCTTCCAGCTCGAGCGCGTCCAGCACCTTGCGAGTGATTTGCGCCAAACCGGTGACGGTGGCGGCCGACGCGGCGCCCCCATTCGATCCCCCGCCGTCCCCGGCACCACTCTCCCCCGCAGCTGCAGGAGGTGCCCCTTCCACGACCTCGACGCTAAACCGCAGCCGAGAGAAGTAAATCAAACCGATCATTTGCGCCACCTCGTTGGGGTTTTGCATGTCGCTCTGGACGAGGTTCGACGCGCTCCCAGTGAGCATGGACCGGAGGATGTTCCCCACGGCGAGAATGAACGTAGTGTAGACGGCGACGATGCCGATGTCAAGGCCGATCACGCCACCGCCGTCTGGAAACCGGTCGCTTGTTGTGAATATGTACAGCGGCTCCGTGGTGTTGCGCTGTGAGAGAGCGACGTCGAGCGCGCGGCACGCACGATCGTTCTCTCCGCCGCCGTCGATGAGGCAGCTGCGCATGACGCTGTTTTGGGACACCTCGACGGGGTCGTTGCTGGATAGGAACAACGGCTGGCACGAGACGCACCATGTGAGCACCACGCTGTTCTGCGGCAACGGTGCCGACGTCCCGGCCGCGCCACTAGTCGCGGTGCCATTTCCCAGACTGCCACGCCAAAAGTGGTCCATTTCGGCGTTGAGGGCGATGGTGCAGTCGTTGTCGCGCGGCGTCGCGAAGCGGTAGTGACCGGGGGAGGTCGCCGCCGCGCCGCGTCGGGTGGTGACGGTCGCATCGGTGAAGGTCGACACGGTCGTCGGCTTGCTCACCAGAAAAGGTTCGTACATGCGTCCGAGGCGAATGACGCCGAGCGTGACCATGTCGCCCCGCATCAGCTTGACGAGTGGAGACGCAGCGTCGCTCGCCGTGCCGCTCGCATTCGCTGTGTTCGCGAAGATGACGGACAGATCCGCATCGAGCGCCTGCCGAAGGCCCTCTGCCATCGCAACTGAGACAGGCAACTGCCGATGAAGCAAACCTGCCGCGCCACGCTGCCGCACGACCTCGATCGACACCAAGAGGGACAGCGGCCGGTCCCCGATCGCGGAGGGTGCGGTGGTCGCCCCTGCCACGTCGCGATCGATGGTCGCATTCAACTTCGCGACGATGTCCTTCGTGTGGTTCGCACTGATTTGATAGACTTGCGCGCTACACTGTGGCAATCGCACCTGCTGCAGATCACGCTGCGGACTGACGAATTCGAGGTCAACCATCTCCGGGTGTTCGAGGCTGTACGCCTGGAGCTGAGCATTCACGTCGTACTTTGACTGAGCGGCGGAGTCGACGGAAAGTCGCGACACGCCGGTATACAGCGTCGTGACCTCGTCCAGCGAAATCGACACCGACACGGAGGTGACCAAGTTGGGTTGAATTGCGGGGTTGAACGCGCTGTAGTAAAAAAGAGGCAAGAAGAGCAGCGTGAGCGCCACCGCGAGCATCCAGCCGGAGGACCAGATCTTGTACGCCGCGGGGTACACGCCGCCCCGCTTCATGTGCCACCAACCTTCGAACGCGTTCGCAAACCGCCGATAAACTTGATGCGCGACGTCCTCCACTTTCAAGAAATCGGCGAACTTCAACGACGTCCGCGCAAACGTCCAGTCCAGCAAGACTCGGAGGTCCCATAAAAACGGGATGAGCCGGTAAATGGAGTAGACCACCGCGATGGCGAAGTGGGGATGCCACGTGAACGGGTCGTGCCGACGGAGCACCGGGTAGCCCAGCTTGACTTGCACTCCCGAAAGGTACAGCGACACGTACTTGATGAGGAATAAGACCACGCCGCCCGCCCCTTTCGCGTAGACATCGGCGACGTAGTAAATAAAGAGTCCATGGGACACCAGCGCGACGCCAACCAGCGACGCGTATTTAAGCGCCTGGGCGACCGCCGTCCAGGTCGACGCGGTGTACAAGGCGCGATCGACCAGGAGCAGCACGAAGATCACCAGCAACAGCACGACGAGGGGTCCAGGGAGCAGGTTTTGCTCGATAGAGGAGGCGACGCTGCCCGCGGCGCCGCGGCCGACGAGATCGAAGTAGCCAATGGCGAGGTACACGACGGTGAGCAGCTCGATGCAGAGAATGGGGGTGTAGAGGTCAGTGCCGCCACGGTACACGCTCATGATGCTCCGGAAGAAGCCTCCCTTGGCCACGTTTTCGTCGATGTAGCGAGCAATGGCTTCGTCAGTGGCGTCCGGGTCATTGCTGCGCTCGAACGTCGCGGCCAGATTGGACGACCCCGCCGCGGCCGTGGTGCCGCCGGTGACGGTGTCGGTGAGCGACGGGGAGGCCACGAGCGCTTCGCCTCCGTTGCCGACGACACCGTCGCGATGCCGGATGACGCTGCCATGGCCGATCGTCGAGCCCCCGAGGGCACTCTCATCTCCATCGCCCGAAAACGATCCTGTCGTCGACAACTGACCGGCGGCGCCACCGCCTTCACCACCCCCGAGAAGAGGGACGGGGCTGGCCTCATCCCCATCGGCACCCCCTTCCTTGGTTGTCGGAGAAGACGACGGCGCTGCAACCTCCTCCCGCTCGCTACTCAGCTCCAGCGACAGCACGCGGCACATGCGCGTCGTGATAGACTGGCGGCTCGCGTAGTAGAGGCCTTCGCGGTCGCTGAGATAGATGTGCACTGCCAAGAAAAGCGCGAGCAGCAGGGTGAGCATGATGTCGGTGGACGCCTCCACAGGCGACGTCGACACCATCGGCGTGAACAAGAAGGACAGAATGTATTTGGACCACGCATCGGCGGCGAGCACCGTTGCGAAGAACCAAACGATCGCTTTCAACGCGACGACTGCCGACACGGCTCGATGGAACGCGGTCCAGTACATGCGGCGCGGAGACGGATAAATGACCACTAAGATCAAAATGGAGCACAGCGACAGGCAGCCGTTCACGGCGGTGCCCGTCGCGGCGAAGAGCAACCCTGTTCCGAGATAGGCCAGGAAGGCGGTGTTGCCCACAAGGATGCCGTAGAGGCTGCGAGCGAAGCGGGACCACGCGCTGGGCCGCGCAGGGGGCTCCGGCGGAGTGGGAGGCGCGATCGCATCGGCTGACAGCGGTGCTGGGGCCAACAGCGTGACGCGAGAAACACGTCGCTTGCCGTTTGTCGCCTCGGGTCGAGAGGTCGATGTCGCTGTTGTCGGTTGAGTCGACCATGTCCCACTGTCGATGCGCAACGGCGTGCAAGGACCCGATGTGTCCACGTCGACTTCGGCCGCTTCGAAGGCGTCGTCGTCAACCCGCTCGATGAGACAGTCGCCCTCGTACCACACGGCGCACCGGTCGAGCCAATCCAATCCACGATCAATCATCCCCGGCTCTTCCACGGTAGGCTGACTTGGCGTCTCCACACCGCGGCTTGACGGCGGTGGTAACAGCGACGCGGCGGGCATCGGCAACGGGTCGACGGTGCGCTTCCGCCTCCGCACGACGAGATGGGAAACAGCCGCGCCCGGTTGTTGTGGCGCCGCCGAGGGGGGGCCGTCGCTTGCAGCACCTCTTGTGGCCCCCCCGGTGGCGGACGATGGCGTATCGCGACTGTGGTGCTCCGAGAACGTCACGCGTCGACTGCCACCAGCCGCAGCACCGTCCTCGGTCGTGATGCGAGAGCCGCGCCCTTCGTCCGATGGCATCGACAAGATAGTCGTTGCGAGATGAACGGGTTTGGCGTCGGTCGTCGACTTCCGGTGCCCCGCGGCCCTCCAAGCCGCCCGCAATTTTTCGGCCCGCTCCTCGCACTTCTCAAGCAACTTCCGTTGAAAAACGGTCTCGGACTTGACGATGGCGCGGACGCGACGGCGGTAGTACGTTACTGAGCGGAGGTCGGCGATCCGCCACCGCCGCAACCAGCGATGGTACGCGAAGGAGTCGATGAGGCGCCGTTGCAGGATGACGATCCACAGCCAGCCGACGCGCACGAGTGGCACTGACATCGCCGACCAGTTGAAGAAGAGCCCAGTAGGGGCAGCGGAGTCGGCGCCGCCCGCTGCGGAAGCAGGAGCTGTTGCGTTTGACGTCGGGACGGCCAAGCCGTTTATCTCTTCACGCAGGAGCGGTGGCGTGAAGCGAGAGGCTAAACCTAGAATCGCAAACACCACTGGCTGTTGCTCGATCACAACGGCCACCACAGGAACGTTGACGACCAGCGACAAGGTCAGCAGCGCCACGCCCAAGCCCGCAGCGATGTCCCACGTACGAAAACCGTTCCAAAACACCGTTTGCCACCGCCACGCGAGGGATGCCGCAGCGAAGAGAAGCAGCAAACCGAGCAGCGATGCGCGGTCGATGCCGTCCCAGGCGATGATCCAGGTAGGAGCGTAGACGCGGCAGAAGAACGCCACGAGGACATCTTCGGGTCGCCGTGGGTGCACAATGTTGTCGTCGGCGCTGACGGTGGTGGCCGCGGTCATCGTCGTCGTCGCAGGTACCGTTCGAAGCCGTTTGTGCCGAGGCAGGCCATCCGTTTCCTTCGCGCCAATATTGGGTTGGTCGGCCCGGAAGGACTCGCTCGGACTGTCGTAGGACGTGGTGCCAGTGGAAGGCAACAACGATGCGGGAACATCGTAAAATCGGTTCAGCCCGAGCTCCACGAGCGCCAACCGCTGCGCTTCCCGCGTCGACGCATCCTTCGTCACCACTTCGCAGTTTGACCGCAATTCGGTGAACGCGGCGCGGTGGCTTTCGAACTCCTCCTCGCAAATGACGCGCTTCCGCGATTCGTACGCGGCCTCCAACAGTCCAGCATCGATGGCGGACTGCAGCGCCCGCGTGAACAGCAGCACCACAAACACGCACGCGAAGTGCGACGTGTCGGCGGAGCGGCCAAGATAGTAGAGCCAGCGATCGGAATCCAATCGTCCCACGACGTTGGCGAAGGACAAGGTCGGGTCGACCGGTCCGTTTAACGACGACGTGCGTTTGAACAAGGAGGGCACGTTAGGGGCCACGGAGGGAATGCCGAGGCGCACCACCGCGAGGTACAGCATCGTCACACACAGAAAGAAGGATGCGAGCGGCAGCGCGAAGCGGTGTGTGACACAGCAGCGCCATCGACCAGCGGCCAAAAAGGCCGTGAAAATGATTAAATGGACCCATGCGATGAGCCGGTCGTGGCTGATGGCGACGCCGAGCAGCAGGGTCAGTTGCACCGTCTCGAAGCCGAGATCGCGGATGAACCCCTCCGCGAGGTACTGCATGGCGTCGATGAAGAACTGCCACGTGACTCGACCGGCCGCCATGAGCTTCCTCTTGATCGCGGCACCAGTTGATTCCTCCTTCTTCTTCGGTTCAGATGGCGTGATGCCATCCACGGCCGATGTGGATTGTTGTTCGCGCTCGGCGCTCTTCCGTGCCTCACGTTGCTGCTGATACGCCCGTTGCGCATCGTCGTGCTCCTCGAAGTTAATTGACTCGCTCGCCTTTTTGAGAAGGACGGCGACGAAGACGAATACGGGACCGGCGATAACGATGCCCAATGTGTCGTTGAACACTAGCCCATCCGTATACTCGAGCCAAATTTGCTCATCGGAGAGAACCGCGCCGAAGGGTGAGACGGCCGCTCGACCGTTGCTTTCAACGGTTGGGAACAGCGAAAACCGCTTAATGAGCACAAAAATGATGTGCAGACCGGAGTAGGTCATGGGCAACAGTCCTGGCGGATCCACGAGGAAGAAGAGCAAGTAGACGAAATACACCAAGTTGTTCTTCTGCAGCGTCGCGACGAAGTACGCGACCCAGCATAACCGTGCGGAGTGAAATCGAACCGTGCTCAAAAACGCCATCACTGCGTACCGGAGAAAAATGGCCAGCGGCGACCACATGTCGAGGCCGCTCGGCTGCGTGCTGCTCGCGGCGAGACTCCCGGCCCCAAGCAGCAAGCCGACACCAGGTGTCACTGCGCCCGGCGCGAGTGACGAGCGGCGGACACGAGTCTGTCCCTTTCCCGCCAGGGAGGGGTTGACCTGGGCGAGGTGCTCGGCCTCCCGGCACGTGAAGAGATAGTACACGCGAAGCGACGCCCCTTGAATGGCGCACCCGAAGGCCAGCGCAAGCCACGGAGCGACCCACGCGGCGACCGTGTTGACGACGCTGTTGCGGGAGAAGAGCGACCGCCGGAAGCCGCTGAAGCCCATTTCGTGAAGGCAGCGTAGCGTGGCGAGGTCCGCGGTCTCGCCAAAGCGAGCCACGGCGGCAGCGACGCATCGGGACAAGTAGCCGCTGGCGTCGGCCGACCGCTGGGACCCCGTCGAGCTGATCACCGCAGAAAATGCCGCTGGCCCTGCGGACGGAGCAGCCGGTGGTGGTGCAGTGGGGACTGTGGTCGACAAGGTAGCAGAGGAGACATTATGGAAAAACGTCGTGGTGGTGGGTGCCGGCATGAGAAGACTCGTCGTGGCAGCGGCGGCAATGGGGCCGGCGTTGACTTGAAGGAGGACCGCCTCGCCGATCGCTGGCACGAAGGTGACGCTCAGGAACACCGCAGTGGTCACCGCAAAAACGGCCACGATGAGCCACAGCGCATGCATCGACGGATGGAACAAGGCGTCCGGAAAGGCCGCGGTGGTGATGCACAAGGTCAGAAAGAACAGCAGGAACAAGATGGTAAGAACGGATGGAAGGTCAAGGTTTCCAAGGCCCAGAAAGAAGATGGCGAAGATCGTCAGCAGGAACACTGAGTGCAGCTTGCTGAAGAAGGAAGACTCCATGGAAAGCCGGCGCCGGAGGCGAGAAATGATCGCCTGCCACTCCAACTTCTTCGGACTGTAGAGGAAGAAGGACGACACGTCACTGTCGACGAGAGCGCCACCCACGTCTACACGCCGCCGCGACGGCGGCGTCCCCTCTGATCCCGATGACGGTTCCACCGCGAAGGAGGAGGTGGAAGTCGTCCTCCCTCGCGATGAAGTGGCCGGCGCCTCCTCGTCTTGTTCCTCGGGCTCTAGTTCCGCCAGCGCTTCGACTTTGATGTACTTGTCTACCACGCGCACCTGCCAGCGCAAGCACAGAATGCAGAAGGCAAAAGCATAGGCTTCGAAAGGGCCCATCTCATAGCCGGCGAGCCCTATGAGGAATAGGATCTGACGCTGATACAACGTGGTCCAAGAGGGATGCATCGTGAGGGGTGAAATTGAATTGGCGACGAAGGTCGTGAGCGTCACGACCGCGAAGGTTGTCGAAATGACGCTGAGCAGACGACGGCACACGCGCAGTTTTCTGAGCGTGGGTTGCATGCACAGCATAGGTAGGCCGGCGAGCAGCGCGCAGCTGAGCGACAGAAGGCACGTCAGCAAGTTCATTGTTGGGCGCACGTGCACCGCGATGAAAACGCAAAGAAGGCACAGCAGCCCGTTTTGAACCAGCCAAAATGACAAGGACTGAAAGACGAGGGCGTTGACCCAAACGAGCATGCGGAGGACGCGGAAGAGCTGCTCCTTGATCTTTTTATACGTGGCGCCGAGTCGGAAGCGGAGCGAGCGCTTCGCTTTTTTGGCCTCGGCAGCGTCGGACGCTCGCTTGGCGTCGTCTTTGCTCGATGATGCTGCTGCCCCTCCGCCCCGAGGAGGCCGTAGCTGAGAGAAGCTTCCCGCGAGGCCCGTGGCTGCCTCCTCCTCGGCGCCCCCCGGTGATGTCACTGCGTCGCTGGCCCCCTCGCCGGCGCCCTGCTGCTCTTCGCCCTCCTCATCCGACGTATCGGTCGTCGAATCCGACGGCCCGTCGTCGTCACCGTCCGCCGCGCCACCACCGAGCCCCTCGTCGTCGTCGTCATCATCTGCGGCCCCGAAATCGCTGGACACGCCAGCCTGCAAGGACCGAGAGAAATCATCGCCGGGAACCGTCGTGGCACATCCCTCTTCGTCGTCGCGGCGTCGGCGATGATGCAACTTCCGCGGGGCACGTTTTTGACGCGGGCTTGCCGGGCGCCTCGTCGTTTTGGTGCGTCCAGCTTCGACGTCATGGTGGTCTCCGCTGTTCCATGCCGACGAGCCGGCGAAGGCACCGGACCAGGATGGCATCACGTCCGGTTGGGCGTCCGCGATGCCGTCATGGTCGCCCTCCGACGCATCAAACGATGAGGTGCCCGAGGCGGACGCGACACTCGCGGTCGCCGTCGGGGAGCCGGCAAGTCTCTGCAGCGCCATGGGCAGCCGGCCTCGATGCTTAAACAGACACGTGATCAAAAGGCAGTCTTCAAAGTCCAAGTGACCGAAGACGTCCACGAGCGACGCGTGGTTGGGCGGGGGCGGAGGGTCCCCTGCCGCGATGGAAGAGGTCCCGCCCGCCCCCCTTTCGACAGCCGCCGGAGGGATCGATGTCGATCTCCCCGCCACCCCCGCAGCGGTGCCCAGCCCGCCGCTCAGGAAGTACCAGTCACCGACGCGAGGAAAGCGGGACCGTAAGAAGTAAACGACCAGGTGACGCTCGGTCGCCTGAAGCACCAAGCCGATAAACTTCGTCAAAAACGCTTCGAAAAACAAATCGGTTCGGATGACGTGAACCGCCATCACGGAGGAGTCGCGTCGAGGTCCCGCCGCGGCCCGCTCCTCGGCGTTCTCATCATGTTCGGGCCACTCGTCCGATGGCGCACCACCGAATGCCTTAAACGGCCCGTCGGCAGGCGTTCGTTCGTCCGTGCCGCTTCTCGCAGCCTCGTGGTCTCGTGGCGGCGTGATTGACGGACGGCGGGGCGGCGTGGTGGTGTTGGTGGCCGGGGTCGCCTCGCCATTTTCCTCCCCGTCACTCCCCTGGCGGCGGGGATGCCACGTGGGCAACAGCACCGTTTTCTGGTGCATCGTAAAGAGTGCTCCTAGCATGGCGGTCGTGTGAGGAGAAATGAAGTCGTCGATGTGTAATAAAAATTTAATTCGGCGTTGGTGGCGTAGCTCAAACACTCGGCGGTTCATCGTCGACAAAGACGCCACGGGCATGGTCGTGTTCGGTGACGTGGGAACCACCGCGGCGACGGGGGGCAAACCGGAAAAGGACTCTGATTTAGCAACATCAGGTCCTCCTGGCGAGCTCGCGGAAAGGGGATCCACTGATTTCTGCGTTCCTCCTTCTTGCTGCTCCTCTTGGACGAGTTGCTGGGAGATTAACGCCGCAATCCGCTGGTCGCGCAGCGTCTCGCGGCATCGGGCGGCGAGGCGCGCCACCGTCGCGAAAATGATCACAAGCGAGCCCACGACGAGTTGCAGGGAGAAAAAAGCAGGCGTGGGTAGCAGGCCGTCCCACGGCGACCGGGGCAGTGACCCGGCGGGAAACGAGCCGGAACCAGTGGAAAAGGCGGTCGCGGCATAGAGATCGTCGATGGACACGGCCGACCGCGAGCCGAAAGTCAGCACCTGCCACATTTGGCGCGGCGTCACACCCGCTGCCGAGGACATGGCGTTGGCGTCTACGGGACCGAACCCTCGAAGCCACGCATACGACACGTGCTGCTGCAGCAGGACGGCGACTTGATTCACGAGGATCAGCCCCATGCACACGTGCGGGATCCACTTGCGGCGTCGCTTCAGCACCGACTCTTTTCGCGCCGCGGGTGTGTCGACGAAGCCTCGGGACTCGCGGAGTAGGATGCTGCGCAAGAGCACGCCAGCCGCGATTAGCTGCGGGGTCAGGAGCAACGTGCTCGAGAGACAAGCCGAAAGCATCGCCGTCAGGGGCAGCAAAATGCCGCTGCGGAGAAAGCACCACTCCATGCCCGCGACGACGGCGACGTAAATGCGTCTACGCACCGAGGGCGTGGCGTTGGCCGAAACCGCCATATTCGCGCTGTTGCGACCTCCGCCGCTGCCACCAGCACCACCTTCGTCGTGATGATCTCCGCCCCCTCCTCTCCGATTTCCACTTACCGGCGCAGGAGTCGCGCTTGGATCATAACTGGCCGCTGACGTCTCCGTCGTTAATTGAGGTTGAAACGCGACGAAGAGTCCAGCCGCCGCCGTCCGCAGCACGAAGTAGCAGAGCACCAGCAGCACGAGGTGGCCCACGGTGAGCAGGGCATCCTCGTAGTCGCAGGGTGAAAGGAGGGAGTGCTGGCGAGCGGGGTGGTGTTCAAACGCCCCCCCGTTACTCGTGGGATTTGCCGAGCTGCTTCCGACGGCCGCGTAGAGGCAGGACGCCGTTTGCACAAAGCCAAGCAGTCGGAAGGTGGCACGGTTCGTCGACAGAATCACATCCTCATCGTCGCGGGCGGTGCGGCTGGCCGTCGTCGTGGGGGACATCGTCGTCATCGAGGGCACCGCGCCCATCGTCGTCGTCGTCGTCGACGTCGCGTTGACCGAATCGCCTCCCCAGATAACGCTGTGGGCTTCGAACATCGGATTTTGAAACGCCATGAGCACCGCGAGCCAAATCGCGACCGCGAAATAAGTGGTCGTGAGGATCCAACGGCGTAGGTTGGTCCCCGTGTCCGCTCGGTGAGAGTGTCGTGTGGTGACCATGCCGAGGCTTGCCTTGGCGAATGCCGCGAGGGATTGCACTTCCTCGGTCGCGGTCGACGGGTCAGGTAAGCGCAGCGCGAAGAGCGTCGCCAAGTAGCAGCATGCGAAGAACGCCAAGACGGCCGACGGCAGCGACGGAAGCAGGGCGGCCGCGAACAGCAGCATGCTGGGCGGGAACATAGCGTCGGGCAACGACAGGGCGAGCGACACGAGGCCGTCGTTGGTGCATTCGACGTAACCCAGCGTGGGACCTTCATCCTTCAATAACTGAAACGATGATGTCGAAAAACGGGGGCCGCCGGACGGTGCCCCGGCTCCGCCGCCGTTGACGCTTGCCGTGGCCGCCGTGTCGCTTAGTGCGGGCATGGTTCCCGACGTTGCGTTCAGTCCACTTCGCTGAGTCAGGCTCAAGTTTTCATCCCTTCCCACGGCGCCTGAGAGAGTCTGAGCGAGTGGAATGGCCTCGGGCAAGTGTCCTCGAAAGCTCGTCTGCCGTGTGCGTCGAGGGGCGGTGTCCGACAAGGTGCTGACCATCGTGGAATCATTTGCGTCACGTTGTTGATCCGTCGCAGCCGTAGCCGAGTGGGATGGTGGTGGTGGCGACGTCATCTTGGTCCGGAAGCGATCGAGCAGCTTTACGGGGACGGCGTTGAGCACGACCAGAGAGGCGATAATGGTCAGCAGCGGGAAGGCGACGGCGGCCGTGAAGCGCAAGGGATCGGTTCGGGAGTAAAACATCCCCGCCGCGTGAAAGTACGTTTGTTCATCACGAGATTGGCCGCGGTCGCTCGGCTTCAGAACCGGTGTGGGCGAGGCGGCGCTAGACGACTGATTCGATGACTCGGCTGCCGTGGCCGCGGGGGAGGAGGCGGGAGGGCTGCCGTAGACCCGTTCAATCGCCGCCGCGTCCACGGCAAAGGAAATTTGAAACGCCACTAACGCGACCAGGTACACCGAGCTCCACAGCAGCGCGAGTCGAACAAGCAGCCGGGAGAGACCAAAGTACGAATCTTGCTCGAACCCGCACGTGAGCTGCATGAGGCCGGCGGGGAGGCAGGAATATGGGCGGCGCCACACGCGAACGGTCACGGCGGTGGTCACGCCGGATGAGTCGGTGGCCGCGGCAGGTGATGCCACGTCCACAATGCTCCGGCGTCGCAGCCTCCGCCATGACGACACCGACGCTTTATCGGCGCCAGACAGGCCACGCGGCCGACCCACACGGTCATCCTCACGGCTGTGATCACCATCGGTCGCGGCGTGCCGGTGCAATGCGACTCCAGCCAGCATTGTGGCGTGGCGGACCAGCGCGGCGGTCACTGTAACAATCGCGAGCCGCACCGGTGAGACGAGCATCGTCATCCACAGTCCCAAAAGGGGCCACTGCGGGACGAAGAAGCATGACACGAAGACGACGCACAAGTAGGCCATGCAACCGGCGTGGCCGATGGACGCCGCGCTGGGAGACAGCATGCCGCCCCCATCGGCCGATTCTTTCGGCGCCGTTGTGGCGGTGCCGCTGTTGGACGTTGCCGCGGCGGCGTTTCCGCGCGCCGGCGTCGGCTGCAGCGACCAAATCACGCTGTTGTTGTTATGCGCTACAACGACGGTCGCAGCCTCTGGCGAAGAGGGCGCATTGTCCTCAGCGGCGGATGAGGCGGGCGGCGGCGGCGGCGTGGCCGCAAGCGCTCTGTCGGTTCTCAGTGGAGTGGACGCGTCGAACGGTTCATGACCCTCTGTGGGAGCGTGGTGCATGGCGCTCGAGCCGTCGTCGTCACATGGTAGCTGGAATGGGCTGCCCGCCGCGTCTTCATGGCCGTCAACGACGGACCACCGAACGACGGACGGCGATTCGGCGGCCGCCGCTTCCACCCGGCGCAGGTCCGACGGCCGAATAAACGACGACTTGCGCAGCATTTTTTGTTTGGTTTAACAGATTGTTACAAGCCGCGTGCCGTCCCGGTTTCGGCAAACAGGAAAAGAGGGGGACGAGGGGGTGGAAAAAGGGACCTGCGAAGAAGGTCGGTGATCCAGAATCGTGGAAATCGCTTTTCTGACAGTATCGGAACTTACGGCAATAACAAACGGCCCAATTCAATGCCACTATCCGGTGAGCACCGCAAAGTACTGCTCCACCCTGCGCACTTCGTGGAATCGATCGGGGGTTGGGTCAGGAAATTTAATCGTTGGGCGCGTTAGACGGACTGCGAGAGGTGGGCGGAAGCAGCGAAGTGAGAGAGTCGTAGCCGGCAATTACGCAGACGCGGTGGGTGCGCATTCGGAAGCGGCGGCCGTTGGTTCCACTAAGCGAAATGGCTCCGCGTACACGATGTCGTACTGCTTGGGCAAAATGCCGTAGTCCATGAAGCTGCGCAGCGCATCCGCGATGGAGGCCTTCACGTCGCGCTGACTCAGACGCAATCCAAGGACCCGCTCGATTTTAGAATTGTCAAACGGCGGCGCGGCGACGGCCCTTTCATTCAGAAAGAACGGTGTCACGCGCTTCTCCCACCACGATGAGCACCACAGGACGAACCACGGCATCATCCTCGTGGGCACGGCGAGTGTGGGGCACACCTCGTTCACGAGCCGCGCGAACTCGCCCGCATCGCGAACGACCCCACCTGAAGCAATGAACCGGTCCCGATGCACCGCGGTCGTCTCCACGGCCAGTCGATGCGCCACCGCGACGTCGCGCACGTCCACGAGCTCCAAGTAGGCCCTGGGCACGAGCGGATACTGCTTCAGCGCGAGCATCTTCAGCATCTGCTGCGACGACGTGACGTCCTTGGTCCGCTGGGGGCCGATGCACCAAGACGGAAGGATGCTAATGAGGCTCCCTTTCCAGAGGCTAAAAATTTCCTTCTCCGCCACGTATTTGGCGTAGTTGTACGTGCCGTACGTCGGAGACAGCTTGGGATGGGCGCCGAACTCCTCCTCATTGAAAGGCTTCCCGCGGCGGTCGGGTGACCGAGTCGCCTCCAGCTGTCGCACCGTGGACACGGACCCGGTGAAAACGATCCGTTTCACGCCGTACTTCTCGCAGGACGCAACGACATTGCGAACACCGTCGATGCCCGGCTGCACGACCTCTGCCATCGGGTCCTTGTCGAAGTACTCCTGTACGACGGCGGCCGAGTGAACGACGACGTTGCAGCCGGCGATCGCTTCGTCGAACGATCCAGGCTTCGTCAGGTCGGCAGCGAAGAGTCGCAAACGAGGAGTACCACCGTTCGCCGTTGTCGTGGTTGCTACCAAGCTGCGGAGGTGCGCGACCTTAGCGGCGTCAGGATTGCGCACGGTGGCGTGTACCGTGTAGCCGCAGCGGAGCAGCTCCTCGACGATGTGCACGCCAACAAATCCGGTGGCGCCTGTGACGCACACGGGGGGTCGTGCCGCCAGGGCCGGGGCGACAGCGGCGGCGGCAGTTCCCTGCGACCCAGCCTCGGAGGGTTGGCGCGCGTTGGTGGCGCTCGTCGCGGCGGCGGCCATTGAGGGGGATGTATGCCACTTGAGCGAGTCGAGGGTGGCAATGTAGGACGGCGACAAACTGGTTCACACTCTGTGATCCTACGACCACATCACAACCAAACATGTCTCATCAAAACAGCAAAACCACCGGAGAAAGGGAAGGGAAGGACACACGCATGGTGCTGCTCCTCACCTGGGACAGCTACTGGGAGGCATCAAAATGTTGGGGGGCGGCATCACGCAAGGGATGAACGGCGTCGGCGCGCACGGAGGGGCAACAAAGGAAGAAGGTAACGAACCTCTGTGTTCGGTTTCTTGGGGGGGAGGACAAAAGTTGACAATGTTTCTCGCGGCGGAGGCTCACGGCAGCGGCATGCCCCCCACGGACGTTCTTAACAGCCTGGTCATGGCACAGTCGGTGATGTCGACGCAAAGCCATTCGTAGTCGTTGCCTTTCACCTTTCGCACATGTTGGGTGCACATGCGCCGGTGGCACGCGTCGCACGTTTTCAGCGACGTGCGAGAAAAGGACGTGACGAAGCGAAGAAGGTTCGTTCGGGTGTATCCGTCGACGTAGTCGCAACCGCCGTGGGAGCAACGATTGTAGTCGGAGGAGGAAGCCGCCCCCGTGGTCGCCTCGGAAGGAGGCACGACGGGGCCGGGCGCATCGCGACACGTTGTCGTCGTCGCCGGAAGCGACGCCGCGGGAGCGTCAGACCCCGTGTCCCTCGGAAATCGACCCTCGTCACGGTCATCGCGGGCAGACACATCCTCCTCGGACGGACCACCGTCAAGGAGCTTGCTCGGTTGAGACGTGGGGGTGCGGTTCGCATCATGGTGGTCGTCGTGGTGGTGGTGGCCCGGGACTGCGTTCGCCAGTCTCCTCAGGTCTTGGGGTCTCACCTTGTCCTCCTGCTGCTCGCCATCGTGTCCCGCTGAGGGTGCA
>ERZ1292630.2438-Hain-H41-02um-R3-2438-length-17183-cov-7_pt1 | contig 17183 bp, 13 predicted proteins | sample MGYA00564408_ERZ1292630 | MGnify/ENA primary metagenome ERZ1292630 (study PRJEB36523, sample SAMEA6512641) | groundwater metagenome | collected 2019-01-08 | study: AquaDiva: Metagenomics assemblies of 32 groundwater samples | reverse complement strand
TCGCCATTGACCGGGCCGGATTGGTGGGGGCAGATGGTCCGACGCATGCAGGTAGTTTTGATTTGTCCTACTTGCGTTGTATTCCGAATATGACCGTTATGGCACCTGCGGATGAAAATGAGTGTAGGCAGATGTTGTATACTGCTTTTCAATTGGATACACCTTCGGCGGTACGATATCCAAGAGGTTCCGGAAGCGGCGTGCAGGTGCAAAAAGAAATGCAAGCATTACCTATCGGCCGCGGTGAAATCCGACGGCAGGGGGAAAGAATCGCTTTACTAGCTTTTGGCAGTATGCTGGCACCGTGCCTGGAGGCAGCCGAAGAGCTCAACGCAACAGCGGTCAATATGCGCTTCATCAAACCATTGGACGATGATCTGGTGGCATCTTTGGCTGCCAGTCATGATTTGCTGGTTACGGTTGAAGAAAATACGGTGATGGGTGGAGCAGGCAGCGCTGTAACAGAATCTCTCAATAGTCAGCGAATTTGTGTCAAAGTGTTACAGCTAGGACTGCCGGATGTTTTTATCGATCAGGGTGATCCTGTACAAATGCTTGCAGATTGCGGATTAGACAAGAATGGTATTATCCAATCTGTGCGGTCAATACTGTCCTGAGTAATATTTAACTTATTGTTGCTTCAACGGCATTGATCCTGACTGGGAGTTGGCGAATGTGGAACTCAATTGTTTGCCAGAGACTCCTAATCCAATAGGAGGAAATAATATGAATAAACAAATAGACTTGCCCATTGCCGATGTGCAGAGCTCACCTGACACCCGGCGTATTGCAATCGACAGGGTAGGGATTAAAGCCATACGACATCCCGTGGTTGTGGCCGACAAGGATGATGGCGTGCAGCATACCGTGGCAATCTTTAACATGTATGTGAATTTGCCGCATAATTTTAAAGGCACGCATATGTCCCGCTTTGTGGAAATACTCAATAGCCACGAACGGGAAATTTCTGTTGAGTCATTTCAGGCTATCTTACGGGAAATGATCGAAAAACTGGAAACAGACTCCGGTCATATTGAGATGACTTTTCCTTACTTTATTAATAAATCCGCACCGGTATCGCAAGTAAGAAGTTTATTGGATTATGAAGTGACGTTCATTGGTGAGATTAAAAATAATGAATATTACTTTACTATGAAAGTCGTGGTGCCGGTAACGAGTTTATGTCCGTGTTCTAAGAAGATATCGAATTATGGCGCGCATAACCAACGCTCCCACGTTACGATTTCCGTACGCACAAATAGTTTTGTATGGATTGAAGATGTTATTAGAATTGCAGAGAGTAACGCTTCCTGTGAACTCTATGGCCTTTTGAAACGGCCTGATGAGAAATACGTGACTGAGAAGGCCTATGACAATCCCAAGTTCGTTGAAGACATCGTGAGGGATATTGCGGAAGTGCTAAACCATGACGAGCGCATTGATGCCTATGTGGTCGAATCAGAGAATTTTGAATCTATTCATAACCATTCGGCATATGCATTGATTGAGAATGATAAGAAAAAACACGCGTAAATTAATGGTTGTGTTTATATGGCTTGCTGCTTGGAAAAGTCTTTGATACGGAATCCCAGCAGCCATAAAGCGGCGAAATAGCTGAATGCACCAAGAATAACTATCCAACTTAATCGGCCGGCACGCGCCATGGCTGAGTCGATTAACCAAGAATCATCATTGCCTGTAGCAAACCATAAGACAACGCCCATAATCGACAAAGCGGTCAGTATTTTCACAAAGAAAATAAGCCACCCGGATTGCGGTTGATAAATTTTATGACTGCGTAACTTGTAATACAGTAGCCCTGCATTAAGACAAGCTCCCAGACCGATTGCTAATGCCAGTCCGGCGTGTTTTAAAGGAATAATGAAGGCGAGATTCATCAGTTGTGTGGCAATCAGCGTGATGACAGCAATTTTGACAGGTGTTTTGATGTTCTGACGCGCATAAAATCCAGGTGCCAGCACTTTAACCAGAATTAATCCGAGTAACCCTACACTGTAGGCAATTAATGCTTCGCGTGTCATCCATACATCATGATCAGTAAATGCGCCGTGGTGAAAAAGCGTTGTGATTAGAGGTGTCGCTAATAATGCCAATGCCAGGGCCGCCGGTAAGGTCAGTAGTATTGTCAGTCGCAAGCCCCAGTCGAGCAAGCGGGAATATTCTTCGGTGCTATTGCTGTTGTAATGCCGGGCTAACGATGGCAATAGAATTGTGCCTAATGCCACACCCAGCAGACCGGCGGGGAATTCCATTAATCGATCGGCATAATAAAGCCAGGATACACTGCCGGTAACAAGAAGTGAGGCAAAGATGGTGTTGATCAACAAACTGATCTGGCCGACTGATACACCAAAGATTGCTGGGCCCATTAATTTGATCACACGCCAGGCACCGGTATCTGGGTTTCTGAAACGGATGCGAGGCAATAGTTTGAGCCGTAGCAGAAAGGGTATCTGAAAAGCGAGTTGTAATATACCACCGATAAACACTGCCCAAGCCAGCGCGAGAATCGGCGGATCGAGTAAAGGTGTGAGCCACAGTGCGCAGCCGATAAATGATAAATTTAATAGCGCTGGTGTAATCGCAGGAACATTGAATTTTCCATGGGTGTTGAGTATGCCGCCTGCCAAAGCAACCAAGGAAATAAAAAATATGTAGGGAAACGTAATCTGCAGGAGTTCAACGGTTAAGTTGAATTTCTCCGGATTGGCGGAAAATCCGGGCGCACTGGCGTAGATAATTAGCGGTGCTGATAAGATACCAATGGCACTAACGAAAAAAAGTGTGATGCCTAGAAGCGTGGTGATGTGATCAACCAAGTCTTGCGTTTCTACGGGAGTACGCGTGTTTTTATACTCGGCAAGAATTGGAACAAATGCTTGTGAAAATGCGCCTTCGGCAAATAGTCGCCGTAGTAGATTGGGAATACGGAAAGCAACAAAAAAAGCATCGGTTACCATTCCTGCGCCAAAAATCCGCGCAATGATGACGTCACGCAAGAAGCCGAGAATGCGCGATATAAATGTCATGCTGCTGACAGCAGCGAGGGCTTTGAGTAAATTCAAAACGATATATAAGTATTTGCGCGATTAGTGGGCAAGATGGAAGGCTGTTTTGCCCGGATTAGCTGTAATTCAAAATCCGTGCGCTTCTCAATTTCAATTCAGAATAAATTTCAACCCCAACCAAAATAAAAAGGGTAGTTTCAGCTCAGAAGAGGCGACTTATTTTCTTCATGAAGCCAGCATCTGACCAGTTCCATTGCAGGCAATATTCGGCACCAAGTTTTGGGTTTTTAATATCGGCTTCGATTTTGGTTTGTCCGGTAACAACGGGCGGTAATAGCGCTTCTTCGACGTCATCATGCTTGCAGAAAAACCGAGCTGAGGAAATAGAGCGTCCCGCCGGTAATTCAACAGTTAGATGCAGCTGCCGTGTGTCATTGTCAACGACGTGGGAAAGAACACCTTCTGTTTGTGTAAAAGCATCTTCGTATTCATACGATAGGATCAGATCAGAACCATTCACCACTTTTAACTCAGGTGGAAGTTTCATGCATACCCGATAGCTTCCATTTTCTTTTATCTGTTCAGCCGGATCGCTATCATTGACTTTAAAGTTACTGATACTGCCCATCACACGAATATTTCTAAACCAATATTCTGAATTATCAACATGACAGGCAGTTGTCATTTGTGTTTGTGTTAGCGTTGCCTTATTGCCGTTTGTGTCGTGGATAGTCAGTATTTTTCTTAGATCTGAGATAGTAAATGCGGATTTGTTTTGTCTGTATTGATCATAGACCAATATCGATGCACTGAAAGCAAATATTAACCCGATTACAAAGTAGTCAGTCAACAGTGCGACCAGAACGCCGAAAATAATGAGTGTTACATTGATATAAAAAATGAGTTGGTTGGGTTTGTCAAACATTCAGGACTCCTCAATTTGCAGGCTATTTTTATAGTATTTATCGAAACGCTGAGTTTATCAGAGAGAAGCATGCAAAAAAAGCAAGATAGATAATAGATTGAAGCTGATCCGGGAAAAGGACGCAGATTGATCCATACCAAGTGATAGCTTTCCATTCTGATGTGCAAAGATGTGAAAAATTCTCGAAGCAATTAAGAAATGAGGGACTTCATTTGAATTTGGAGTTATTATCACGCGTTATCGAATTGATCAATTTTTATGGAGGAAGTTAGATGTCAAAAAAATCAATGAAACCTATTTCACTCGCGTTAGGCACTGCACTTGTAACCAGTTTTGCTGCCAGTAATCTCTCAGCTGATACACGTGTAAATCTTTTTGCGATGAATGAACTATCTGGCGGTTACATGCAGCTTGCTGATGCGAGCAGCGCCAACAAATCAGACCAAGAAGGTAAATCTGATGGCAAGAAAACTGAGAATGAAGGTAAATGCGGTGAAGGTAAGTGTGGCGGCAAAAAAGAGATGAAGCAAAATATGGAAGGAAAATGCGGCGGCAAGAAAGCTGAGCAAGAAGGAAAATGTGGTGAAGGGAAATGCGGTTCTAAAAAGTAATTCGAATAATCCATGAGCAGTAACCGATATCCTGTTCATGGCGCTGGTCTTGGTCTGCGGCGCTCGCTAATGAGTACGCTTGCGGATCAAACCACGCAACCAGTTAATTTCTGGGAAGTAGCGCCGGAGAACTGGATTGGTATAGGCGGACGCCACGGAAAATTTTTTCATGAGCTGACTGAGAAATTTCCTTTTATCTGCCATGGATTATCACTTTCAATCGGCGGACCGTCGCCATTGGACGAAGCCTTTCTGCACCGATTGAAGCGCTTCCTAAATGAGCATCAGATCCGGTATTACAGTGAACACCTAAGTTATTGTAGTGACGACGGTCATCTGTACGACTTGCTTCCAATCCCTTTTACGGAAGAAGCGGTGCATTATGTTGCAGATCGTATCCGGCGTGTCCAGGATATCTTGGAACAACGCATTGCAATGGAAAATGTTTCCTACTATGCAGCACCTGGCAAGAAAATGGAAGAAATTTATTTTATTCAAGCCGTGTTGCAGGAAGCAAATTGTGATTTGCTGTTGGATGTCAATAATATTTATGTGAACAGCATTAACCATCGATACGATGCCGAAACATTTCTCCGGCAACTGCCAGCCGAACGTATTCGTTATATTCATGTCGCCGGACATTACCAAGAAGCAGAAGATCTGATTGTGGATACACACGGCGCGGATGTAATTGATCCAGTCTGGCAATTACTCGAAAAAGCTTATCAACATTTTGGCGTCATTCCCACTTTGCTGGAGCGCGATTTTAATCTTCCACCACTGGCTGAGTTGCTGGGAGAATTAGAAATCATTCGTGCATTGCAGTCGAAATATTCAGATCAAAGCAATGACCTCATACAACACGGCTGATCGTCCTGATTTTGTGCGGCAGCAATATGCTTTTGCGGCACACATCCGCAACCCGGAAAAAAATCCTTGTCCTGATGCAATCGAAAAACGGCGTATGAAAATCTACCGCGAGTTGTTTTATAACAACGTGGAAGATTTTATGGCCAATACTTATCCGGTATTGCGTCAAATAATGCCGGATGAACGATGGCACGCCTTGATCCGGGATTATTTTGCTAACCATCTGTCGCATACCCCTTTGTTTCCGGAAATGCCGCGCGAGTTTATAAAATATCTGGAGCGGGAACGCAATCCGCATTCGGACGACCCGCCTTTCATGTTGGAGCTTGCTCATTATGAGTGGGTTGAGTTAGCACTTTCTTTATCCGATGAGAAAATTGACGAAACAAAAATAGATACGCATGGCGATCTGCTGGATGGGATACCTATTATTTCTCCCCTTGCCTGGTCACTGAGCTATCGTTTCCCCGTTCATAAGATTGGTCCGGCTTTCCAGCCTAAGGAAGCCGGTGAAACACAAACGCACTTGATCGTTTATCGTGATGCCAATTTTGATGTGCATTTTATCGAGATCAATCCAGTGACGGCGCGGCTAATACAGCTGATTCTGGAGAATAACAACCAATCCGGGCGGGTTTTGCTGCAACAAATGGCCGCAGAACTTAATCACCCGCAACCCAATATCGTTATCCAGGGCGGTATGGAAATATTGAATGATCTGAAGAACCGTCAGGTGGTTTTGAAGGGGAGAACTTGATGTTCAAGAAATAGTGCTACAGCTTCAAGGTGTTATGCCGTTAAACTGCCATTAGTGAGTGATGGGAACGCATACCGCGTGCGGAAAATCAAATGATATGGACGTTAGACTTGAAGGAAAATAGCGCCGATAGTAACCACTCTGTGCCCAACATGACAAACTTTCTGGCTTCTTCCGTGCATGATATGAAGAATTCAGTGAGTATGTTGATTGGTGGTCTGGAAAAAGTGCTTGCGTCAACTGAAGCAACCCAACTTTCTACGCATGCTGAATTGATGCAGATGAATCATGAAGCAAAACGTATTAACAACAATCTGATTCAATTGCTGACACTCTATAAGCTGGGTCAGAAAATTTATCCCTTTGATCCGCAATCCATTTGCCTGGATGATTTTTTGCGTGTGATGGTTGCGCAATATAGGGAGTTACTTAAATTCCGTGCGATTACCCTGGAAGTTCGTGTTAAGCCTGAATTATATTGGTACTTCGATGAAGACTTAATCAGTGGCGTGATTGGAAATGCGTTAAATAACGCCATGCGTTACACGTGTGACCGTATCCATATAATTGCCGAGGAGAACGAAGGAAAACTAGTGCTGCGGATTGAAGACAATGGGCACGGCTTTTCGAGTCAAATTCTGCAGGAATGTGATGATTGCGCGCGCGGCGTTGATTTTCAGGGCGGTAGCACAGGGTTAGGTTTCTATTTTTCGGCGATGGTGGCACGCATGCATCATAATCAAGGCTGCTTAGGCGAACTAAAGCTGGAGAATGGCGGTTCACTCAGCGGCGCTTGTTTTGTGTTATGCCTTCCGTAATGAATGGTTATTTATTGAAATCATGAATACTAGTGAGTTTAATGCTTTAACAGCAGTTATGGATTTCACAGACACGACTGCGCTGATAATCGATGATTATCAAGAAATGCGCAGCATTTTTCGCGATATCTTGCGTAGCTGTGGCGCTGATGTGAAGAAAATATCCATGGCGGCAAGCGGAAGCGAAGCCATTTCTTTAATCAAGAAAACTCAGTTTGACATCGTGCTGTGCGATCTCGATTTAGGATCCGGGAAGAACGGACAACAAGTACTTGAGGAAGCCAAGCATCTGTCGCTTGTTGGGTCTTCTTGTCTTTGGATCATGATCTCTGCAGAAAAATCTCCGGAAGCAGTGACAGGTGCCGCAGAATATCAACCTGATGCCTATTTGCTGAAACCGGTTACCGAAATGAATTTGCGTTTGCGCTTAGCCAAAATTTGGGGAAAAAAGAAAGCATTTGCTGAGATTCACCAAGCGATGAAGCAGCTGGATTATTCTAAGGCCATGAATCTATGCGATCAACGTTTAACTTCCGATAAGGCGAATGCGGCTGATTTGCTTCGAACTAAGTGTGATTTGTTATTGATTACTGGTGAATATGATCGTGCCAAAGCCGTATTGGAAAAAATTTTGGCTGAGCGCGATCTGCCTTGGGCGAAAGCGGCGTTAGCTAAAATCCTGCTAAAGAAAAATGATTTTGAAGCAGCCAAAACATTGCTCGAGGAAACTGCTGAAACAAATCCTGCATTTCTTGAAGCGCACGATCTACTCGCTCAAACGTTGCAAGCTATGGGCAATTTCGAAGAAGCAAACAATGTACTGGAACGTGCGGTAAAGCTATCGCCAAACTCGGTATTGCGACAGAAGAATCTTGGTGCTGTGGCAATGAAAATCGGCAAACTGGAAAATGCTGAGCGGGCTTTCCGCAAGAGCGTATCGTTAGGGGAAGATTCTGTACTAAAAACAGCGGATGCCTATTTTGGACTTGCCAAAGCATGCAGCGCCAGTAAAAAACCGGATGAAGCAATTAGAGTACTGGGTCAGCTCAATAAGAGTTTCGCTACGGATGAAATGCGCCTAAAAGTATTGGCAGTGGAAGGAATGATTTATCATCAAAGCGATAATGCCGAGAAGACTAAGCAGATCGCCACTGAGATTATCCAGTTGATAGACCAGGATGCTATTCATCCAGACAGTGAGGGGTCATTGGAAATAGCGCGCTTGCTGATGGTTACGGACGATAAGGACAAAGCCATCAAATTATTGCAGCGAGAGATTAAGAATAATCCAGAGAATGCTGCCTTACTTCAAGATGTCGCGGAAATATTTGATCAAGCTGGCATGGGCGAAGAAGGCAGTAAATTGATTGAGACGTTACGCCAGGAAGCCATGCTGATTATGAATCGTGGTGTATTGCTCGTCAGTAAGGGGCAGTATGAAGAGGCAGTCAACGCCATGCGGGATGCTTACGCAGCCATGCCGGCAAACATGCGTGTGTTACTCAACTTAGCCTACGTGATTATTACGTATATTCAAAAAAATGGCCCAACACCGGAGCTGATTCAAGAAGCGCGTAGCAGTCTTCTCGCCGCAAATGAATTATCACCTGGAGAACCGCGTTTTATCCGCTTGATGGCTTCACTGAATGAGTTCTCCGCATCAGCATGATCTATAACGAAAGCTTTTCTTCAGAAGAAAAGCTTTCAGTGCAAACGAGCTTAACTGCCCACCTTAACAAAGCTGCCACCTTGGTTAATCCAGACTTCCCCGGTTAAGGCATCACTAATCGTCGTGGCATCCGTCTCAAAGCAATCGGGTACGCTCTGACTTGTATAGGTGCCTTTAGTGAAATAATTCACTGGGGGTGTTATCACGATGCCATCAATGGGTAGAGACCCTATTGCTCCGGTTATGGCTGTTGTAATATCGAGACAAAGATCAGAATTGACAACCAAATTGGCAGTCTCAGCCGGTGCATTCATCGTGCAGTGTTTAACGTTTGCTGCTGCATCAACAATAGCTTGAAACGGATTGGGTAATCCTGGAATGCTGGTTGATATACCTGCTATGCTTGATGCAGTAATCGTATTGCTGCTAAGTAAGGAAATGCCGCTTGCCGTCGTTTGTTGCGGTACTTGACAAAGATTGGTGTTTGTCAGGTCGGGGGCAGCGACACAGTGACCATTTGTAGTGACCGTCACGACATTGCCGCTCTGGCTATAAGTAACTCCGGCGAGGACATTAGCGGTATCGCAAGCAGCGATGCCGCCACTTCCGCCAGAATTATTGATTTCGTTGATTAAACTTGCAAGCGTGTCAATCACTGTCGGATTATCTCCCCAGGGTCCACCTAGCACATAAACGCTATTATCGTTTTTGTTTACACCGGCATAAATGCCGAACTCTGGATAATACCGGAATAGCCAGGGCTCGATATTTTGCGTGGCCTGGTGGCTCGGGAAGATCGCCGGGTAAGTCTTCTCAGCCCAGTTGAGCAATGTTTCGGTATCACTTGCAGTATCCGCGAGAGCAGAATGCGTATTGAAGAACAGAAAGAATGTGCAAGCCGATAAAAGTAACTGTTTTATGTGCTGTTTCATATTGAAGCACCTCGATTGATTAAATGAGTTGAATGTTTAAGTAATGGAATGTTCCATATATTTTAAAAATCATGGAGACATTATTGCATTTTATGTATTGAATCTAGATCAGGAATTAGCTGGTATAAAGTATGTATTTCAACGAATACAAGGCAACTGAATATCATAGAAAAGCACCAAAATGGATCTTCTTGGCGTCTCTATTTGTCAGTGCATATTTTAAGAGAAGCCATTGGCGCTATTGAGATTTCATCTGCCTCGGGTTTTTTCCAGAAGAGCAAATTTTTATTGATGCACTTTGACAGCCAGTTGCAATAATTTTGAGCTGATATCGAGCCCTGAAGCACGTACTTTGGTCAAATTAATTTCAAAAACAATTTTCTCATTGACTAGACTCATATTGATTGCAATGCCCTGTGCAGTAGCATTTGGGTTATCAGCCAGTGTGAGGATGGGTTCATTCTGTAGATCGTTTAAGATGCTGGATAACTGGCGGCTAACCGATTTAGAGAAGAAGATCGCTTGGCACGCTTTTAATTGATCAAAATCAGCAATACGTGTGACTTTGATGTGGCGGTTATTAACCGATCTGTTTTGTAGTTTGTCGATTTCCTGGCCGAAATAATCTTCCCCATAAATACACAGATTAATCGTCTGGCTGGTACTGTCTGGCCAGTGGGTAAATGCAATAAAGTTATAAATAAAGGCGGCTTTGACTTGGTATTCAACCATGCTGTCGGCCATCGCCACCGAGTGAGAAACCGGCAGGCAGAAACCCAGATACAAGGCGAATAGAAAGTGATAGAAAATTCGTTTCACGAATTTATCTGAGCGCTTGAGTAGTCGATTAAATAAGTGCATGCCCATGTATTTCCACTAGAAGCGCCACTGCGCGCCTGCGTAAATACCGCGCGGAATAAATACGGGTACTATAGGAATAAAGTCAGAGACGTACTCTTGGTGATTTTGACTAAACAGATTCTGACCGACAACGAACAACTCGGTATTTTTTGTTGGTTTGTATGCCAGCTTTGCATCCATCGTGACATAGCTCGGGATATTGTAAAGCGAGATAGCACTGGTATAGCGTAACCAAAGATTGAGCTGCAATCTTTCAGAAAAATCGTAGTTTGAACGAACCGACAATTGATGTTGCGGGTTTGCTTTGCTTGCGGCACCTGAACTTGGGTCAGTTTTTTTAAAAGCACTATTAGTGGAAAAGTCTATGTTGAGAAAACTGTAACTTCCTTGCAAGCGCCAGTTATCTCTTGGTTTCCAATCAACCGATGTTTCAACCCCGTAAGTTAGTGCAGATCCTTGATTATTAGCAATAATAGGAAACAAAAATTGTCTCGGTAATCCTGTGCTGAGCGACAATGTACCAAAGTTCGTATCACGCAATTGACTGTAGTCGTTGATAAAACCAGTCATGTCGATGGAAGCCTGGGGCGAGAACTGATGCCGGTATCCCAGTTCGTAAGCGATCAGTTTTTCTGAATTGAAGTGATTGCCGCCTTGTAATGACGCCGCGATAGGAAATGGTAAGGTAGGTAATCCAGGAAAAGCTTGAAATTGTGGTGTGAGATTAATCAGGCTATCGATTTCAGCGCGAGAAGGTGTTCTCACTGCACGGGATACTGCCATCCAGATTGAATTCTCAGTATTGGGTGTCCACATCAGGCGTGCATTGGGCTGTATTTCCATTCCGGTGAAATCGTTATGTTCGAAGCGGCTACCCAGTGTGAATAACAAACGATCCGGTATCAACGTGATGTCATCACGGATGAAAGTGCCGATCAAATGATTTGTTCGCTCGCGAGGGGAGAAGGTTGTTAAACTGGTATCGAAAATTTTGTTATGGTATAGCCGGTAATTGGCTCCCCAAGTGATATTATGCCGATCGAGTAGTGGGAAACGGTATTGCATATCGATATCAAAGCTCTCGGCATCAAATTTGCCTACTGGCAATAATTGCGACCGATTGCGATCATAATAAACCTGCAGCATGAATGAAGTGCTCTCGGAGAAAGTCCGGTCCCATCGGAAGCGTATATTTCCCCCTTCGTTATGTCCACGCATCCCGCTTGTTAAGGTGGGCGATAGACTGAGGCCGTTTTTATCGAGGGCACTGCCATCAAAGTTGGAAAAAAGATCTCCCTGCAAAGTAAATTGATCAATGCCACGGTTATGGTCTGCGCGGAATCCTCCTCTGGCCGAGTGCCATTGATCGTTAGCGTTTCCGCCGGACAATGATTGCGTGTGGTCTCGTGAAAATCCTTTGGCGTAGACACGGAAAGGCGTTTCTTCATTAATTTTTCCGCCATAGCGCGCGCCCACAAAGCCCTGCTCAAAACTACCCCCTCCGGCTGTGAGGAGCGTGCCCTGAGTATCGGCAGCTTTCTTGGTGATAATATTAATGACGCCATTGACCGCATTGGATCCCCAGGATACTGCAGCAGGCCCACGAATCACCTCGATGCGCTCGATATCTTCCATCAGCGTATCTTGCTGCTCCCATAATACGCCTGAAAATATGGGCGAATACACGCTGCGGCCATCCATCAACACTTGCAGTTTATTATCATAGACCCCATTAAAACCACGGATACTGACAGCCCATTTGTCCGTGCCGACGCGCTCCACTTGTACTCCGGGCGCCATTCTTAAAGCATCCGGGATGTTCGTTGCGCCGGAACGGCGGATATCATCTTGGGTAATCACAAAAACGGCGGCTGCGACTTGGGTAAGCTTTTGTGGACTTCTGGAAGCTGTGGTGACTTTGACGTTCATCAGTTCTTCGATGCTTAGATTCATAAACTGGTTATCAACAGTTTTATTTTCTGCGATTGCCAGTTCTGCACCCCATGCAAAAACTAATGCAATTGAAATTTTATATATCCTAATCATTAGCCAGCTTGCTTTCAGCGCTGAAGCGGATGACATTTGTCCGATAAGTAAGTCAAGTATCTTCATCGCATTCTCATCTAGAAGCGCCATTCAACGCCAGCATATACCCCCCTCGGAATTTGCGTTGCCATGGAAGGGGTGAAGTCGGGCTCGGATTCTCAATATTTCTTCTAGACTTCCATGCCAGTTTTGTTTTCATCGTGATGTGGTTAGGGTTGATAGGCGACAGAATGAGATTAAAAACAGCTAATCAGAAGACGGTGTTAAAGAATTTTTTTGCTATAGTAGTTTACTCGCATGTTCCTCGAATCCTCGATTACAGCGAATTCACACCCCTTTTTCAAAAGAATTGCGAAAGGATCTGTGAAGTGACAGGACTATCGAAAGTGTCACGAAATGTTCACGCTATCACTGCGGGGTATTTGAGCTGGTGGCGAAGAGCTCACCTAATCGCGATCGCGACTAAACATTAAGGAGCCTCTGAAAAACTGTCATTTTGAGCGTAGCGAGAAATCTATATTGTCGATTCAGAAAGATTCCTCATTTCGTTCGGAATGACAAAGATGAGTTATTCAGAGGCTCCTAAAGGAAATTCTAATTAGGTTGACTACATTCATGGTTCGACAATCTCATCACGAATGTAATCGATAATTACCGTTCGTCCTGTCGAAAGACTTAATCAGAGCTTTCTTAACTGTAGTCTTTGCGCCTTGAGTCTGTCGATTTGGGTTGATCTTACACATTTAAGAAAGCCAGGTATCGTTGCTATTGATGCACTTTGACAGCGAGCTGCAGCAATTTTGAGCTGATATCGAGTCCTGAAGCACGTACTTTGGTCAAATTAATTTCAAAAACAATTTTCTCATTGACTAGACTCATATTGATTGCAATGCCCTGTGCAGTAGCATTTGGGTTATCAGCCAGTGTGAGGATGGGTTCATTCTGTAGATCGTTTAAGATGCTGGATAACTGGCGGCTAACCGATTTAGAGAAGAAGATCGCTTGGCACGCTTTTAATTGATCAAAATCAGCAATACGTGTGACTTTGATGTGGCGGTTATTAACCGATCTGTTTTGTAGTTTGTCGATTTCCTGGCCGAAATAATCTTCCCCATAAATACACAGATTAATCGTCTGGCTGGTACTGTCTGGCCAGTGGGTAAATGCAATAAAGTTATAAATAAAAGCTGCTTTGACCTGATATTCTATAATTTCATCGGCTATCGCTTCTGATTGAAAGGCCGGCAGGCAGAATCCCAAATATAAGGCTAATAAAATATTCCAGATACTTCGTTTCACGAATTTATCTGAGCGCTTGCGTAGCCAATTAAATAAGTGCATGTTTACTTATCCTCACTAGAAGCGCCACTGCGCTCCTGCGTAGATTCCACGTGAGATAAACGCCGCTGCGGATGGAACAATATCAGCCACAAATTCCCGATGGTTCTGACTAAACAGATTTTGACCGACGATGAACAGCTCAATATTTCTTGCCGGTTTAAACGACAATCTTGTATCCATCGTGACATAACCTGGTATTTGGTAATAGGAAATATCGCTGGTGTAGCGCAACCAGACATTGAATTGCAGTTTCTCGGATAGATCGTAGTTTGAGCGGATGGAAAATTGATGTTGCGGATTGATCTTATCTGCCGCGCCTGTGCCTGGATCAACTTTTTTTGCTAACTGGCTAGAGGAGATTTGCATTTCCAAAAAACTATAGTTACTTTGTAGACGCCACTTATCCAAGGGTTTCCAGTCAGCAGATACTTCAAATCCATAAGTTACTGCAGATGCTTGATTGTTAACGATCAGTGGCAATAAAAATTGGTTTGGCAATCCGGTGCTGAGCGATAATGCACCAAAGCTGAAATCACGTAATTGACTATAATCATTGATAAATCCAGCAATATCAACGGATGCTCTTGGAGAGAGTCGGTGGCGGTATCCTAACTCATAGGCAATGAGTTTCTCGGACTTGAAGTGATGATTACCTTCAAGCATGGCCAAGACAGGAAAAGGCAGATCAGACAATCCGGGCGCATTCTTTAACTGCGCCGTCTTGATGTGAACGTCATTTTCAGCGCGCGAAGGGGTACGTACTGCGCGAGAAACCGCCATCCAAATCGAATTTTCAGTGTTGGGAGTCCACATCAAACGGGCATTGGGCTGTATTTCTAGCCCAGTGAAATCATTGCGATCCAGGCGAGTGCCCAATGTGAAGAGTAAGCGATCCGGTATCAGCGTGATTTCATCCCGGATAAAACCACTGAATAACTGGTTTGTTCGAGTCTGTGGCGTGTACGTGGTGGTGTTGGTATCCAGAATATTATTATGGTATAGCCGATAATTAGAACCCCAGGTTACATCATGCCGCTCAAATAGTGGAAAGCGGTGCTGAAAATCTATGTCGAAGCTTTCAGCATTATTGTTTGAATTCGGCAAAAAACGGCGAAAGTGATCATAGTAAGTTTGCAGCATGATGGAGGAACGATCAGAAATTACACGATCCCAGCGGAAACGTATATTCCCACCCTCTTCATGACCGCGTTGGCCGTTAGCAGAAATCGAAGGGAGATCGAGAGTCGACTTGTTAGTCGTATCTCCAATGAAGTTGGAGAAAATATCACCCTGCAAGGTAAATTGATCGATTCCACGAGCATGGTCTATGCGAAATCCGCCTCTGGCCGAGTGCCATTGGTCGTTATTGTTTCCTCCTGTTAAGGATGCGGTACTATCGCGGGTAAATCCTTTAGCATAAACACGGAAAGGAGTCTCTTCATTGATTTTTCCACCATAACGGGCACCCACAAAGCCCTGTTCAAAGCTCCCTCCGCCCGCAGTGAGCAGCGTGCCCTGGGTATCGGCAGCCTTCTTCGTGATAATGTTAATGACACCATTGACTGCATTGGCTCCCCATACGCCTGCATTGGGACCCCGAATCACTTCAATGCGCTCAATATCTTCCATCAAGGTATCTTGTTGTGACCACTGCACGCCGGAGAATATTGGCGAGTAAACACTGCGCCCATCTATGAGCACTTGTAATTTATTGGAAAAACGACTATCAAAGCCGCGTATGCTGACTGCCCATTTATCCGTTCCGATGCGTTCTACCTCTACACCGGGTGCCATTCTTAAGGCATCCGGGATGTTGGTTGCACCAGAGCGGCGTATGTCGTCCTGTGTAATCACAAAAACTGCAGATGCTACTTCGGTAAGCTTCTGCGGGCGTCTGGATACGGTGGTTACTTTGATGTTCATCAGTTCTTCGATACTTAAATCTAACAGCGGATCAGATTTATTTCTAGCAACCGAGAAACTTGCAGAGCATCCCAAAATGACAAAAACTAAAAATCTTAAGATCAAAGTTTGAAACCGGCTCTGATCCAGTGCTGGGTAAATGAACCGAAATCTAGTAAGCCGGTGAAATATCTTCATACAATTGTTTTCAGTTAAAAGCGCCATTCCGCACCCGCATAAACACCACGCGGTATGGTCGTGGGAATTGAAGGCAGAAAATCAGATACAAACTCTCTGTGATTTTGGCTAAACAGGTTCTGGCCAACCAGGAACAGTTCGAGATTTTTTACCGGTTTGAATGACAGCCTGGTATCCATGGTGACGTAGCCTGGAATATGGTAGAAATCTACTTTACTGACATAGCGCAGCCAGAGATTGAATTGCAATCTTTCCGATACATCATAGTTTGAGCGCAATGAAACCTGATGTTGCGGGCTCACCTTGTTGGCGCTGCCTGTCGTTGGATCCAGATTCTTGAGCGCCGAATCAGAGTGAATATGCATGTCGATAAAGCTGTAGTTCCCTTGCAGACGCCATCTTTCGTTGGGCCGCCAATCGACGGATGTTTCGACCCCTTGCGTATAACCGGAGGCCTTGTTGGTTAGTCCTACGGGTAATATCAGGTGAGGCGGGAAGTTGGCATGAAAAGATGGAATTCCGGCGGATAGATCGCGTAATTGACTATAATCATTATAGAAAGCCGCAATATCAACCGATGCTTGCGGGGAAAACTGATGGCGATATCCCAACTCGTAAGCCAATAATTTCTCAGAATTAAAATTCGATGCGCCGTTTAACTGTGCAAGAACTGGGAAGGGGAGTAGTGCTGATAATCCGGGAGTAGTACTTAATGTTCGAGCATTCAACTGGATATCATTTTCCGCTCGGGAAGGTGTGCGTACGGCACGTGAGGCTGACATCCAGATCGAATTTTTGGTATCGGGTGTCCACATCAAGCGTGCGTTAGGCTGAATTTCCATGCCGGTAAAGTCATTGTGATCAAACCGTGAACCCAAGGTAAATCGCAGATGCTCGGGTATTAACGTGATTTCGTCCCGAATAAATGCGCTCATGAGTTGATTGGTTTGCAGACGCGGACTAAATGAGATGAGTTCGGTATCCGAAACTTTATTATGATATAAGCGGTAATTGGCTCCCCAGGTCAAATCGTGCTTGTCAAAAAGCGGAAAGCGATGTTGAAAATCAATATCAAAACTTTCGGCTTTAAAGATTGAGCTGGTTAATAATTTATAATCGACGCGATCATAATAAGTTTGCAGCATGATTGCCGATCGCTCAGAGATGGTCCGATCCCAGCGCAAGCGGATATTTCCCCCTTCATTATGTCCTCTGGATGCTTCA
>ERZ1292630.1396-Hain-H41-02um-R3-1396-length-23837-cov-11_pt2 | contig 17196 bp, 9 predicted proteins | sample MGYA00564408_ERZ1292630 | MGnify/ENA primary metagenome ERZ1292630 (study PRJEB36523, sample SAMEA6512641) | groundwater metagenome | collected 2019-01-08 | study: AquaDiva: Metagenomics assemblies of 32 groundwater samples | reverse complement strand
TAAGAAGCAATTGAAAGCCCGCGGGCAGGAGATAGTGGCAAAAATAATGCTTTTTTGAGTAGAAGGTATTGCACCACAGAAAGTCCACTTTTTCCGAAAAACAGTTTGAAAAAAAGTCAAAAATTGTCAATCCGCTGAAAGTGTCGTTTACGCAGCGTTTTGGCCGGAGATGGACGGAAACGCGAGCGAGCGAAGCGAGCGGGCTGCGATTTTTTGGCTTATTTCCCTTTGTTTTGGTTGAAAAGCACGTATTTTTGCTCTTTTTCGACTGTTTGAGCTGGTAAAAAAAACTGTACAGCCAAAATTTGTTTTCATGGTTGAGTAACGTTCCGGTGTCCGTTTTCAACGAACTTAATTTCTTTTTAAACACGGGGACCACAGCTCTGATCGATAAACGAAGCCGCGCGAAGCACTGACATGGTTCTTCACGTCGTGCAGGGAGGGAAATGGGGTGCAATGTACTGTAGAGTCTATATGAAAACAATCTCATCACAGGGTCGCTGAAGTACTTTGAGGGGGGCGATGATGATTGTACACGTCACACGGCACAGGCACAAGCACCCTCGCCCGACATTGAGCAGCGTGGTTTTGACACCGTGAGGATGCGACCTAATCGAATGACGTTCCTCTTCGCGTTCGGTCGGCGTTCGGTCCCTTGCTGTTCGCCTCCGAGTGCAACTGGGGAAGCGTCATGATGAATGCCGTGTCGACCGATGACTTACCCGCGCGACCCTCGGATGGCATGCTACTTCCGTGCAGCAGCTTGTGCAGTTGCGCTCGTGCGTGGCGCCCGCCTTTGTCGATGTCGTGCGGAGTGACGCCACGTGGAGGTGAGGCGTCGGCGGCGGGGGGACTTGTCGCTCGGTTGCCACCCAGCGCGGATTTGGCCATGTGGGCCGTGAGTGTCGCCGCAAGACGTTTTTCTCGTCTTCGGCGGTCGCCATCGGCGCGCTCGCATTCGACGCGGGCCTCAATGAGCGGGGTCATGCGTCGCTTCGGAGTCTCCGAATACGTTGGCACCGGTTCGCCGCGCCGTCGAATACCGCCTGTGACGGAGAAAAACGGTGACATGCGCTCCACTTTGGCTTTGAAATCGGCGAGGGTGTCGAGTTCCGATTCGCCCTCGGCCGTTTCCAGCCTAACGAGGCTGCCGTTGTCGTCGCCGACGAAGCTGCCAGTCTCCTCTGGCTCTGCGCACCGAGATGCTCCAAGCTCGTCCATCGCGGCATGAGAAACCTTCCGACGCGTCACACTCGTCGTGGTCGCGAAGGCCTCCACGATCTGGTCGGGCGACAAGACCTCCCAGGCATCCAAAATGTCGCTTTCACTGATGCTCGCGGGATCAAGCAGCGGCGCGATACGCATGAATGGCGAGGCGTTGCTTCCCGAACTCGACGTCGCCGCGACCGACGAGGTGTTGGTGTCGGCGCAACGGTGCGCGACGACCGCCGTCGTGGTTGCGGCGAGCGTTGCCGGACTTACCACCATGTTGCGCTTCGACAGAGTGGACCAACGCCCCTTCGGGCACTGCCAGAGGCGACCTGCGGGCCCGCCCCCTCCAACGTCGGTTCCATACGCCACGTCGTGGATGCCCGAAAGTCCCCCCACTTCGGGCCGCGGGGCTCGGCCGCACGGCGGCAGCGCCGGCTGCGTGGGTTGGGCAGCCACTCCCCCCGGCAGCAGAACATCGTACATGTACAACCATCCGCCCGTTGGCTGCGGGGCGCGCGCCTCATCGGCATCGCTCGCGACACCGTCGTCCGTTGCGGCGCCACGACGGTCCCCTGCGAGGAAGCAGCAGTCGGCAACGAACGCGAGCGACTCCGAACCATCGAAGCAGGCGAGCAACGGCGTCGACCGCTCGTCGCCGCGGCGAACGACAGTGTACGGCAGCGCAGAGTCCACGTTACACGCCACACTGAGAACGATCACGGCTCGCTGACCGACGGTCGCTGGAAACTCCTGAACATGTTTTTGTTGCCTCCGGCCGATGCCTGCCGCGGCGCGATCGAGAGGAGCGGCGATCCCTGTGACGGTAGCGTCGTCGTACTTTTCAAAGTTGGTCGCCGACGCGGAGGATGCTTGATGGTCACGGATCGCCGCCTGCCAGGATCGTCGCCCGCCGTTCCCGGTCAAGCTGCTGCTGCTGCTGCTATCTCCTATTGCACCGCGATGACTGGACGTGGCGAAGGCGGACGACTCGAGAAACACAGCCGCAGATCGGCGGGACGCCGCGACGAGCACCATGGCTTCATGACGGCACATCACCTCGCACAAGATGCGCGACGGGGCGTCGCGCTCGCCCGCGTTCACGCGGAGGCTACGCGTCAACAGCTCCGTCACTGGTGGGGAGACGTGCGACGCGAACCGTGCGATGACCGATTGGATGTGTTCGTCCGTCGTCGCCTCGAGCGCGCGCAAAATTTGTTGCTCGGTGAGGGATGCAATGTCAGGCGGCGTGCTTGGACTTCCCACGTTTCTTGTAACCAGAAGCAGTTGCTGTTGCACGAGGGCGGCCGTGAGGTGCACACCACCAGTGCAAAGCAAGTACGTCACGGCACCGAGGCTCCATGACGTGACGGGGTGGCCGGCAACGGCGGCTGCGCCGATCACCTTGCGATACGACGCGCAAAGTTCCGGTGGCGCAAACGGCAGGAATCGGCCACGGAGCGGCAAACTTTGACACCCGACCTCGACGACAGCGTCCAGGCCACAAAGCTTGTGACCTTGTGGCGCTAGTTTGAGTGACCTAGCGAGAATGCTGTCGATCTCCGTTTCGTGGACCCTTCCGGTTCGCTCGTTCGGATGACCGCCACCGGCGGTACCGCGAACGATGCTTTGGGGAGTCAAGTCCAGCGCCACGAGACCCCTGCGCTCCAAGGCCACGGCCAAACGCAACACATCCAGCACCGCCGCATCGACAGACCTCGTCGCAGGATCAAACGGACAATCGGCAGCGCTCGTCTGAGGCACGGATAAAGCTCCCCCCCCTTTGAGATTTTCGACGTGACGCTGCTGCTGAATCATCCCGGAGAGGGACGATGGCCCGCGCTCCATCACAATCGAGTGTCGCCAGTCTAGCTCGGAATGACTGATCGCAGCGCAGCCTCCTCCGTCGTGGCACGCCGCCTCCGCCTCCTCCTTGCCCCATTCCCGTACGCGGCCCGCGCCATCCACGGCACAGTGGAACACCACAAAGTAGACGTCAGCGTCACCAAATTCGTCGGCAGGGATAGCGGCGGTTGGCTGCGCGAGGGGCGCAGGCCACGACGACGCTCGCAGGCGCCGCGTTCGCAGTTGCCACTCAGCGCGAAACAGACGGTCTGCGTCCTTCAGTCGCGTGTCGGTGCCCGAGATGCCAGTGAAACGCTTAATGATCACCGGCTCCTGTAGTGACGGGTCACTCCCGGTGAACAGTTGCGACACGAGGCCTGCATACCAAGGGGCAGCCTGGGCGCCGTGAACGTAGCAGCTCGTGCCCCGCAGCTGCGCTCCGACGGGCTTGGTGCCACTTGACATCGCGTCGGCGACCCCAGTAAGGGCGAAATCAATCGATCCTGACGACGGTGACGCCGTCAGTCCCGAAGTCGACGGCACGCGAGAGGGGACAGACATCCCCCCCTGTGAGCCGTCCGATAGACCATCAAGAACCGCGCCTCGCGAAGTACTTTCGAGCGCGACGACCCGATGAAATGCCGCTGACGTTTGACTGGCAAAGAACGATGCGTACAACCCTGCCACGTGGATGGCAACGACGTTTCCCTTGGCAATCAAGTTGCTGCCGAGCAGCAGCACGTCGCGGTGGGCAGCGGCTTGGCACATGGTCAGCGGCCCGTTCAGAACGGTGCCGAGGTGCGACAACTCAATCATTTTCGCGAACGTTCCAAAGTTGTAAATAGCGATGGCGTCGAAAAATCGGACGAGAATGGCATTCCGGACGTCAACGACGTGTGCCTCCCGCGGCCAGTCTCTCCCGGTACGCGTGGTCCCTCCACCGCTTGGTTCCGCGGTGAACACCTCCCTCGCGGCCGTGCGCACCCGTGCCACCACGATGAGACTGGCCGCCTCAAACACAGTGACGACGGCCGAATGGCGCTCGCTGATGCAGGAGTTTCGCACCACCGCCGCGGCGTCCGTCGCCATCTTCGCTGAGGAGGAGGCGGTCACCTTGAGGTCATCGTCGCCGCCGCCGCCGGTGGCCCTTTGACCGCCACTGGATCGTATGGCCGCCGCATCGTGCAACTGCGGCACCGCGAACATGGCCACCGCCTCGAAATTGGCGACGCGGCTTTCTGCTTCGTGGTGCTGATCGACGGGGTCGCCGCCTTCGCCCCAAGTTGGCGACGCGTGGGACGCACCACCGCGGTGCATGTTCGCGGGCTTGGCTGCGTTCGCCATGGACGCCTCTTCGCACAGCACCGCGAGTCGCTGCAGTGGAGCGCCGCTGTCAGCCTCCAGGCTCCAAAGGCTGCCGTCGCTCGCCAAGCATATCAGCCGGCGGAACCGTCTGCGCGGGACGCCACCAGCGGAACTGCCGGTGGAAACGTCGCGTTTTCCTGATTTCACGGCTTCTTCGGTTTCGCGGTTCGTCGGGCCGTTGGCATGCCACGCCAAGTAATGCAGAGAGTGTACGCACGTAATAGGAGACACGAGTCGCATCAGCGGGGCGTTGTGCCGCACGAACGCAGTGGTCACTGCGATGGCGACTCGGCTCTGGGCGGTGACGATGTACAAGAACGGGCCGCACTTACTGGCGTCCGCGAATCGCTCGCGCTTGGAAAACGGCGACGGCGCGCTACGTAGCAGTTCGCCATCCAAGATGCTAAACACGTGCACCACCGCCTGACACACCACCATGACGGTGAAGGTCGCGTCGTCGGTCACCAGCGCAACGACCGTGTGGCCTAGCTGAGGGGGGCGCAGGGCGTTCGAACGGCACGGCACGACCGCCATTCCGTCGCTTGCGAACACGAACAGTTCGCGTCGAATGGGGTTCCATGCCGCCGTCACGAGGGTGGCAACGGGCGCCCCTCCCCAGGCAGTCGCGTTTTCCGTGGCATCGTTCGCGCTTGATGCGGAGCCCTTGTCGCGTAACAGCCGGGCGACCGCCCCCCCTTCCACGACGAACTGCACCGCCAGCGACAGCAAGCTCCACACAACGACCGTGCCGTGCCGGGCCACGCCGATAAGACTGGGCTGCAAAACGGCGTCGAACAATCCGACACAGGCGCCGTCCAAACCGCCGAGGGTTGCCGTCGGCGCGGCTCCGAGCTGCGTCAGATCCCAACAGAGCACGGACCCGCTGGCGTCTCCAACACACATAAAGCGCCGGCCCGGACAGTAAACGCTCTGGGTAATATTCGCCGAGGTCGGGGCGGCAATGGGTCCTGAGGACCCCGGTGGGGCGTCCACGACCGCGACGAGTGACTTGGTCCCCGTCACGGCGAGCTGGTGTACCGTGGTCCAGAGCACCACGTTGGGCGGCGCCCCCTTGGACACGGTAATCAGGAGGCTCAGTTCACTGCACAGCGCCATGTGACAGACCCACTCTGGGTGAGGCGAGGGCACGCTTGGCGCCCCGGGCGGGATGAGGGGCGCGAGGGGACGGGCCGATGCGTGCGCATTCTCGGACCCCCCCGGACTCTGGAAATCGGCTGGGTACGCGGAAATGGTGCGGTCAGAGAACGCGACGTAGATGACGTCGTTCGCGGCGTCCACGGCCATGGCGGTGATGAAGTGGCTGGGGAAGGCCACCACCGCCTCGGGCACGAGCCGGCGGGCGTCCCAACGGACCAATTGCCGATCGAACGAGCCCGTGTAGATGCCGACCGCGGCACTGTTGCGACGCGCGGCGACATCGCCAGGGCTCGCTCGGCTGTCTCCGATGTCGTTGGCGACAGCGAGCACCGTGATGGGCGCCGTGTGGTGGCGCAGGCGACCTTCTACGAAGGGGGCGCCGCGCCCGGGAACGACGTACACCTCGTTGCCCAACCCAGAACAGGTGACGAGCAGCCGACGGTACCGCAGCGACATCAGCGCGGCGGGGACGCCGCCCGGAAAGCGCCCAAGGAGCGAAAAGGAAACGCCCATCGACGGGGAGAACGGAGGCGGGTGGACGATCGCCGTCGACATGCTCACCATTGCCTCGCGGACGGCCGTCCACCACACCACGCCGTCGAAGTCATGGTCGAGCGATGCGATCCACGCGGTAAGGTCAGGAGAGGAGGGAGGGACGGAAGACGACGTGGCGCTGTTTTCGCCCTGAGCTGGGGATCCCCCCGCGGAGAGAATGCCGGAGAGACAGGCGGCGCAGGTTGACACCGTGAGCGAACCCGCGTTGGTGAGAAATTTGTGTTGCAGTTCGGACATGCCCACTTCGGTGATCGAACGGCAGACACGGAAGCTTGTTTGGAATGACTCCAGGTCATTATACGGCGCCAGGAGCACAGACGACGACGATGTCGTTGACTTGAGCGACGAGGGCGACGGCGACGACTGAGGAGCGGCGACCTGAGATACCTTCGAGGAAGAGGTTGGCGGCCGCCTGTTGACCCCTTGATGAGTCGCCATTGATTCGTAAGTGGGGGCCGTGTGGCTGTTTCGTTGCTCTTCGTGAGGCAGTGTGCATGCGAGTGGCAAACCAGAGTCAAGAGAGGTTACCATCGGTGGGCAGGGTTACCTCGGGCAGTGCAATAATGTGATCCGCTTGACATCACATTGACACGCTCGAGTTAGAAGGACTCAAGTGACCGGGGCACGAGAATGTGCCCTGCACCATCTCGAAGGGCCACCACGGAACGAGAAGAAACATTCGTACTCGGTGTGGCTCCCACTCCGTCTCCGATCTTTCCTCGCGACCACAAACCCGCAAGTCTAGAAAGAACCTCATCAGGGGAGAGAGGCACGGCATCAGGTGGTCGCGCGTAGCGTGTTTGACCGACGCTGTCGCACCGAGTGTCGCAAGCAAGCGCCGCCGGAGGGGTGTGGCGTTGCGATGCCGATCCAACCGCGTGAGCCATAAATATGGAGGGGAGGATGAAAAAGGCGACGCAGCTGCGCACAAAAAAATCAATGAAATCCAATCATATCCCTTGAATGCGTTGCGGCAAGCGACGGCGGAGGTGGAGGAGGAGGGGGAGGAGGGGTGACTAAGACGACACTGACGGTGGCACCGGCGGCTTCGACGGTGCGCCGATGGCAGCAGCGGTATCGGTCCGGATGGCGTCATACACGGAGCACTTGAGGAGAAAAAAAAGACGTTCAATCTCTGCGTTCCTCGCGTCGTAGTTGCGTCGTGCTTCGACGGATGTTGCCGGTTCGCCCATCGTTGACAACGCTATGGTGCCGCCGTACTGACGAAACGCCTCGACACGATGCCGCCACTCGTCGAGCTGGTCCCGGTGGTGACGCAGCATCGTGGTCCGCGCCTCGAAAGGCTTATCGGACGCCGATGCTCTTTCCACCAGGAGGCATGACCTGACCTGCTGCACCGACGAGGACAAGTCAGAAATGAGCATGGATCCATCCTCGGGTGGATAATGTCGGCGAGGCCATGACGGCGAGACGGCAGCGAGGGCGGAGGCCTGGGGCGCGCCCTGACACGAGACCTCGGCACTGCGCGTTCCGTCGGCGCGGAGCAGCAGCAGAGTCCGTTGCAGCCGGGAAAGCTGACAAATCAGCCCCTTCACGACGATGGCGCTCTCTCCGGGCGTCATCGTCGATCGGCGCTCCGCCAAGTCACAACGACCGATGTCGCAGTCGTCTTCGGCGGGGAGCTCCTCATCCGGAGCGTCGTCGTCACGCGACAACGGAAGGCGGTGCTCGTCCAAGAAGGTGCGGCTACCGATATGCGACGCCAAGTCCTTCAAGCGGAGCGGCTCGCCGGCGATGGTCTTCGTACATCCCGGCACGGGGCACCAAATGACGAGGCGGCCGTCATCCTCCGCCGCGGCGACGTCGTCGTCGTCGTGGTGATGGTGAGTCGCCTCGTGTCGCGCGAGAGAGCTGCGCGTCAGCCCTTGCGATCCGCAGCCGTGAGGACACGTCGCAGGCTGCCACGGGCAACCCGCGGCGATGTGAGACGCCAACATGGCACGGCCACGAGCCACAAAGGTGCATTCCGCGTGAGGACAGCTGACGGGACGCAGTTCGCACCCCTCCGTCTCGTGCGTGACGAGCTCGCGTCGCAGGATCAACTTGGAACAAAACGAACAGCGAACGACGTTGCGGACCAATATCGGTGTCCGGCTGCGTGGTACCGTTGAGACAACTAGCCTACGGTCTGCCGCGGACGGTGACCGCTGCGGTCCGAGGACACTGTTATCGCAGTCAGAGCCAATGCATCGCGACGGCGAAGCGCTGCTGTTCGGTGGTGCCAAACCCCCTCCCTGGCTGCTAGCCATCGATCTATGAGCCTCCACACTGCAGCGTACTGTGAGTGGGGACGGTGAGAGAGAAACAACCCGGTTTTTTTCATCATCTGAATTCTAGGCGGTGGTGTTGCGTTATCGGTTGAAATCCGATGACATATCGCAGACCTTTTGAGAGAGTGGAAAAAAACGGAGAGAAGAGAGGGTCGGCGGCGGCGCCCCCATCCCCGCCAAACAAACACCACTCATCGACATGACCAATCACGCATCACGCTCAAACAACAAAAAATGTTAGCCGACGAACTCTAGCTTTGCCGTTGCCCTCGGTCACCGGCCTGGAGCGACCGGGCGAGTAAGAACGGCGAAGTACAGAAGCGAGTTGAGACGGTGAATCACAATTCGGTCTAGGGCGAGCACGCACAACCCCCTCTCATTGCGCGAGGGACGGGCGTTACGCCGCCTCCCCGATGATGGGCCTGCGCGGCTTGGCGGCGGCGGCCGCTCCGGAGTCCGCGGTGCCATTTGCCGCCACCTTGTGCCTTTGCGCACCCAGTACTAGTTTTCTCATTCTCGGGATGAACCGGCTAGCGATGGTGGAGCCCCCACCCTCGGCCGCATCTCCGAGAGCGAACATCAAGCCGCCCGCGACTAGCGCAAAAATAAGGCCGCCCGCGACCACCACGGCCACCATGGACGCGTTGGAACCTGGCGCGACCGGCGAGGCGCCGGCGGTGACCACTGTGCGGAGTGCGCGGAGCGTGGGGTCGATGTGAAGGACGACGCTCATCGTGATGCGACCCACGAAGGGGCCCGGCGTCGTGCCACCGTCTGGCGAGGGTCCGATTGCCCGCGCCACGCACGTGACGGTGACGTCGGTGCTAATGCCAATCGCGCCAGGGGTCAGCATGAAGCTCGCGTCGCCGCCAACGTCGATCGGTGCGACATCCGCGCCGTAGGTGATGCTCTGATTCGCGAGGCGGGAGGAGGTGACGTCGCGGAAGTTAAAGAAGGGGTGCGTATCGACCCACCACGATGACATCGCATTGGGCAGCGACGTGAGACGCTGACCGGTGACCGGGTCGTTTCCAATTAAGTACACCAGCCCGCCTGGGCCCAGTTCGGGGTAGGTCACGGTGAGGGATTCCACGACGACGGAGGAGCGGTCATAGCCGACGACGTCGTACACCACGAGCGCCCAACCCTGTGTGCCGAACATTCTGTCTAAGGGGTCCATGCAGAGCACGTTCGTCGCAGGGACGTTGTTGATCGCGTAGAGTGACGGCTGATCGGGAAGGCTAGAGCCCAGGGGGTCGAGCACGGGCCAGTACGCCGACGCGCGACACGCGGCGATCCGCCCGCGAAGGTTGGAGTCGACGGTGCTGACCGCCACGTAGCGAGACACGGTGATGTCCACAGTCGGCTTCTGCCCGTTGTCCATCAACAGCTGCAGCCGCATCGTGCCTTCGAACGAAATCGAGTCGGGAGTTAGCGTCGTCACGCCACTACTGCTGCGTGCCAGCCGACTGCTGCCCACTGCGGTGCCTCGAATCGTGAGGTTCTGAAAGGCGGAGTTGCAGCCACGTGGCATCGAGAAGCCGGCTCGATTCAGAATGTGCATGCGGTTCGCCAAGCACACTCCCGGCGTCATGCGCGGGCCAGGAAAGAGCAGCACGCGGGGAGAGGTGCAGTTGCCCTGTGGGAACGTGCTCGATAGGAACGAGCCGTCGCCCAGGTTCGGGGAGACCGCACACGTGGAAGAGGCGCCGATGCACGTCGGGCATTCGACGTTGTTCGGCCGGGTCCACGATTGGCTAATCCACCGGAAGCCGGTGACGTGACGGTCAGGTGCATAAGCCGCGTCCGCGATGAGCACCGGGAAGATGAGAAGATTCATGCCAAAAGACACATCGCCGTTTTCGTTCAGGTAGGTAAAATACCGGAGATCACTGGAGAACTGAAGTGCTGTTGAGGGGTCCTGTGTCACCTTCACGACCGGCGACAGGTCCACGAGCATTGACTTCGACTGGACGGACGAGAGGTATCCTTTCGACGGCTCCAGCCACGACACAGGTTTGACGGATTCGGAGTAAATCGTCGCTTGATAGAGGTGCCCTTCGATCGTTTTGAACACGAGGTCGCCTGCGAGCGTACGCGTGGTCAGCAGGCTGTTGAAGCTGAACCGGCCCGTCCACGTGACGTCGCAGTCATCGATCGCGACGCTCCAGACGCCACCGGCTGCATCGGGGTTTTGGGTCGTGCGAGGCGTGAGAAACGGGGCGTACTTGCAGCTCTGCTGAATAGTGTCGCAGCCAACGTGCTTCCCGCCAAACTTGTGGTACCACGTGGCCCCCGACGCATAGCGTCGACCGACGGTGCCGGTTTTGTTGGCAACCGAGTACCAGCGCCACACCTCCTCACCCATGCCCCACGCGGGCTGGTTGTCCAGGCACGTGGGGTCAAACGGCAGCGACGTGCCTGCCACCTTGGACACGACCTCCGACGACGTCAGGCCCTCTCCTGGCTTGGCCCAGGCAAATGCCTCGAAGGTGGGGAACCTCGCAGGCGCCATGTTGCCGATGACGCCGTAGCTGCGGACAACGAGGGCACCTTGGTCCCACTGAAGCTCGATGCTGCCGACGGGGCGGCCGTCCTTTCGCGGCGACACGTGGCTGAAGCCTCCATTCTCGTCTGTGGTGACGTCCCACATGGCCGGCAACGTGGGTACCACCTTCCACGCGTTGGACGCGCACGTGCCCTGACAGGTTTGGTACGTCGTTGGAATGAACACTGGCGGGGCGGCGGTGGTGGTGGTGGGGCCGACACCCGAAGACGTTGCCCCGCTGGCAGCCGGCGTATCTGTCGGGGCCGGCGCGAGGGTAGCCTGCGCGGACACGAGCACAAACGCCGTCCCTCGGCACACGAGCGTCTGGAAGCAGTACATATCGAAGCCGTAGTCGTCCCACGTTTCCTGCCCCGGGGCGCTGTACGTGAAGTCCCCGTTCAAGACGAGCAGCACGGAGCCGAGCGAAGCGGGCCGGTTCATCCTGAAGGCACGGCCAACATCGCAGCCGATCTGCCCTATCTGGTTGCGGAGCGTGAAGCTGGCCGTCACGCCGACCGGGGACGTGTAGTAATAAACATTGGGGCACGGCGGCACGGAGTCCGGACTAGGACTCGGCGGTGGCGGCGGCGTGGGCGGCAGGGTCACCGGCAGCGCGACGACCACCACCACCGAGAGCCGACACAGGAACACCTGTTGTGGCGGTGACGCGGCGGTGTTGACGCAGGTCACGTCCACAGTCGCGACGTCCACCAGTTGGTTGACGCTAGCGGGCGGCAAGTACGTGAAGTCTCCACGGATGTTGACGGAAAGCTGTCCGGCGAGGCCAGCGGTATTTGGCGGCTGAAACAACATAACCGGGCACAGTTGTCGCAACGCGTCGCTCGACAGGGAGCCCGACACGCTCACCGTGGTATTGGTCTGAACGTTGACCGCGTTGGGGCAGCTCGCAACGACGGGTTGACCCGACACGACCTCCACACACAGCGCCACCAGGAGGAGGGTAGCACGCAGTGCGGCGTGGCACAATGATGTGGCAAATGGTCCCGCCATATTGAGCTAAGCTAGCGGGAGAAACGAAAGGGCGAGAGAGGTAACGAAACGGCCTCAGCAATCTTCAGATCGATGGTCGAAGAGGGGAGAGGAGAGAAGGGAACATTCATTCATTGACGATACCGCCAGGCGCCTAGGATGTGATACGAGGCGCACCCGCTGCGCACCGACGAAGATCGAGGGGGGAGGGTACGAAACTAAATGGTCGGCGATAGTCGTTGGAAAGGAGAGGGCGAATGGGGGCGACAGTGTGTTGGGGGAACATTGAGCGAACTGTGTGCGATGTGGATTACGTGCGCGTCGACACATGTGCGCGGGGAAACAAAGTTTACTGACCATCCTTCCCCAGTACCCGATCCGGGAGGACGTCCCTCCCCCTTGTGATCATAAACACATCACATTTTTTGGTGGGGTGCGCGCACGACACATCACGAGGCGGATGGAGAGACATGTTGAGAGGCCCACCGAAGACACCACCCGGTGCGGCGGCGACGGCTATTCCCTTTTGCTGCTGAGGGAAGCGCTGTAAGGGGAGGATGGAGGGCGGGGAGGGGGTGACGAGAAGATGGACACATTTCGACGGCGAACGGAGAACACCGGCGTCGGTGCGTCGCGCTGGAGGGGTCCGTTGCTTCCGGTGTGTGTGCGGCTACCAGTTGAGCCACTTCATCACGAGCCAGATCATGCCGATGAGCATCAGCATGACGGCGACGGTGAAGTAAAAGGCGCCGTCGATGCTGAACTCGCGGACGGTCGTCGCCTCGAAGTTCATGCCGTAGATGCCCGCAATGAGGTTGCACGGGGCGAGGCACATCGAAACCTTCGTCAGAACCGTCATCACCTCGGTGGTGCGGTGACCGCTGAGCGACATGATTAGATTCAAGAGCGATGCCGCGCGTGCGTCGGTGGCGGCGCACCGCTCGCGGAGATCGTGAAATCCCGTCTCGATGTCGGACATGTCTCGGCAGGAGAAGTGGGTGCCGACATAGCGAATCAAGACCTGGTTCAAATCCACCAGCCGGTTGAAGACACTTACGCGTCGCTGCAGCTGCAGAAGTCGCGCGATGACCCACGACGCTTGACTGCGGTCAAGCAGGGAGAGTTCGCACTGGTCGAGATGCTCGCCAACCTCGTCGATAGCGGACTCAAATTCAGACAAAAAAGCGACAAAAATATTTAAGATCATCTGGCGGAGGGTGACGCTCGAGTCAAGCTGGGTGAGCTTTTCGTCCCTTAGTGTGGCGAGGCCCGAGCTGTCGACGCGGTGGATCGTGGCGATGAGGTTCGTACGGCTGTCAATGAACACGACCCAGCGGTTGGTGAGGTTCACGACGCTGTCATTGCTGTCTTCCGCGAGGCTTTCCCCGGGCTACGCACCGCTGCCGCCAGCGGCCCTTCCAGGTACTCTGAGCACGAAACCAACGAAGAGGGGCTGCCGCGTGTCGACGAGGAACACCGGCAGCGGCTGTGGCTGCGACAGAATGTCGAACGGGTCGACCGATCGCATGGAGCTCGATGCGCCCGCTCCCTCCTCACTGAGGGACCTGTCACCGTTGTCGCCCGTGTAGAAGACCGACCCTCGGCGCCTCGGCGCCGCGCCGCCGTTGAACAGGTTGTTGTTCGCCCGCGACGACATGGGCGGTGGCGCGGCGGCCGCATGCCCCGCGTCGTCTAGCTGCTCCATTTTGTCGTGGAAGATGCTGAGGATCTTGCGCACGTGCTTCTGGTAGTCGCTGTCGCCGTTCGGTGTCGTGCTCGCCCCCTTGGGAGAGTCCTTGCCGATGAGGTCGAGCCACTCGAACGCGTGATTGGGAGGCTTTTGGCGGAGCAGTTTGCACACCGTCGGGTCCGCGTTGAACCCGCGGATGGACGACGTGGACGTACGGGACCCGGGCGTCGACACACGCGCCGCTTCGGCCAGCCCTTTAACGGGTGGCGGCGCCTTTTTGATCGCCAGAAGCACTTTGATGCGGTCGCCAACGCTGTGCACGCCGACTTTGAATAGGTCATCGTGGGTGATGATGCCGACCAACTCCGGAAGCGGGACGGGGAAGTCGTTGTCGGCGAACTGCGTTGCAATGTACTTGGCGTTCGCCTCGTCGAAGCCGCCGTAGCGCTCGAGCAGCGTGCTCCACATGGTGACGAACTCAACGTCAGTCGACGGCGTCGCAAAGCTCGCCGCGATGGGGTTGGAGGCCGGAGAACCCGGCGTATGGCCGCCACCAGCCTTGCTTCGCGGTCCGCCTCGGCTGCCGCTCCCACGACCGTTGCGACTGTTGCCGAGGTTGGGGAGTTGGGCGGACTCGAAAAACGGGATTTCATCGGCGTCGTCGAAGGCTTCCACACCGCCGCCGCTGCCGATGGCGGCATCGGGAATGGTCCTCGTGCGGTACGCCATTTGTGTCGACCCGAGGAGTTTGGCGTTGCGCCAAATAGTTCCAATAATCAAAGGAATTACAAAGGAAAGGGGTTGGGCACAACGCCCGTGAGAAGTAAGTGGACGTCGCTGAAGGGAGATCGCGGCAACAACCGGCACACCACCACGTCAGGAGAAGGACATGGGCTCCTCACTCTCTTGAAACGGCACGAGGAGGGACAGCGAAGGAGGCGCAAGGTGTGGTGCAACACCAAGGGGCCTAGCAACCACTCCATCATTCAAGAAACGGACGCAGCCACTGCATACCGCTAGTGAAAAACGGAATGCCGAGCAGCCACGGAACGGCGGTTAGCGACCTGGAAGGAGGGACAACACAGACACACACACACACAACACGTATGTGTCGAACCACAATGAAAAAAAGCGACGCATGGATGGACCAGCCGGAGCCATGTTGAGACTGGGCGGATCGATGACGTCGGCGGACGCTAAACGACGGAAGCCGCAGGCGTTTCGCGCACGCGGTTGAGAATGTCGCGCGCCTTCAGCAGCGCCGCCATGAACTGCGCGAGCTGCACCCGCTGCTGCGCGATGCCCGGCGCCTCCTCCAGCAGCTGCTCGATCTGCTCCGGCTTGTACAAGTTCGACATCAGCGTCGGGTGCAGGTCGCGCAGCAGCTTGTTGACCATCAGGTGCACGATCGCCTTCGGGACCTGGTCGACGACGGTCTCCTTCACGATGCCGAAGTACGTCTCGACCGAGCGCCGCAGCTGGGTGAACTCCACGCGCTCGCGATCGCTGAGCGGCCCGGTCAGCGTCATGTTGTGCGGCACGTCAAACTCGCGCCGTGACGCCGCGGCCGCGGACGCAGCAGGCGGCGCCGCTGACGGAGGGGCGCCTGCTGCCGGCGGAGCACGGCCGCCCGCGGCCGGAGGGGGAGGCCCCGCAACGGCGGCTGCCGGCGTCGGCGCCGCCGCGCCCCCAACGCCGCTGACCGTGGCGGCGTCGCCCGCGCCGACCATGCCCGGGTGCCGCACGTTGACGTAGGCCTGCTCTCCCTCCACGACCGTCCGCACGTGCTGCGCGCACAGCCGGCGGTCGTCTTCCAACTGGCGCCGCGTGATTTCGTCGACCCCGGTCCTCAACGCCGGGTACCGCGGGAACAGCTGCGAGCTGACGCCGGCCGCGATGCGCGACAGCTCAGCGTGCGTGTACGCCACACACTGCCCACCCGGCGCGTCCAGGCGCCGCACCTGCTCCTTGACGAGCAGCGTGAACGACCGGTCCGAGGGGAACAGCGACGCCTGGATGCCGTTGGCGTTGCGCGTCGTCTCGCGCAGCTTCTCGTCCGTCAGCATGTCGCCCGCCTTCATCGACCGCACGTACGGCGCGAAGTGCTCCTGGAAGATGTTGTCGATGCGCGCGCCGCCCACCAGCTCGCCCGTCTGGCCCGCTTCGCCCATCGACCGGCTGCCGCCCTCGATCATCCGCGCCACCTCCTCGTTGTACTTGTGCAGCAGCCCGATCAGCTGCGCCTCCTTGTTGCGCTCCGTGTCGTCCAGCAGCCCCAGCGACTCCTGCTTCGCGCGCGTCTTCTTGATGTAGTCGTCGACGCGCTTGAACAGGTCGGGCAGGCACCGCTGGATGTGGTGCAGCAGCGTCGCGCTCATCGTCCGCGCGAGGTACGCCGTGCCCTGCCGCTCCGCCACGCGCGAGTAGATCGGGTGGTCGCGGAAGTACTTGGACTCGCGCGCGCGCGCCTCAAGCAGCGGCAGCCGGTTGTTCGTGTCCTCCTGGCTCCGGTTCACGACGCCGATCCACCCGCGCTTCAGCGGCAGCGCGCGCCCCTCCAGGATGTCGATCGCGTTCGTGCCGCGGTCCATGATGTCCAGCTTCGTCAGGACGCCGATCGTCCGGTCGAACTCGGGGTCCACGCGCCGCGCCAGGTTGATCGCCGCCGAGTTCGCCAGATCCGAGTTGGCCGGCGTGATCGCGAGGATGATCGTGTTCTCCGGCTTGATGAACTGCATCACCATGTTCTCGATCTCCTGCACGATCGACGACGACTGGCCCGCGATGGCGGTCTGCACGACGCCGGGCAGGTCGATCACCGTCAGCGTCAGCACGTTGGGCGAGTAGACCGACAGCATGATCGGCGTCGTCACCACGTTCTTGGGGCCCGCCAGCACCACCGTCTGCTTCTCGATCTCCTGCCGGATCGCGTCGAAGTCCTCGAACTGCTGCCCCGGCTTGTGCCCGAACTCGCCCCACTCGCGCTGCCGCTCCCCGGCGCCCGGGCGCGTCTGGTGCAGCTTCAGCACGAGCGGGCACCGCGTCACGATGCCGGCGCCGCGCGGCAGGAAGTCGCGCCCCACGAGGCTCTCGAGCACCGACGTCTTGCCCGAGCTTTGCGACCCCACGACCGCGATCTGCGGCAGGCTGATGTCGGCGCTCACTTTTACGACGGACAGCGTGTCCTGCAGGTCGTTGACCATGTGGATAAGGTTGTCGTTCAACATGGCGGCCCGGACGGTGTGAAGGCGAAGGGATGGGTGGAGACAGAGAAATAGAAAAGTGAAAGAGTGCGCAAGCGACTGCGTACATACCCACCCCGACTCATCAGCATGCATCCCGGCCGCGATCGGCAGGCGCGATTGTGGGAATCTTCCGGGTCAATTCAAGAGGCAGCGCGGGCGGAGGCACAGTGTGAGACGCAAATGGAAAGGTGGTGAAGAAAGAGTAGGGAAAGGTGGGGCGTCACGCGATCGCCGCGGTCGGAGTCTCGCGCACGCGGTTGAGAATGTCGCGCGCCTTCAGCAGCGCCGCCATGAACTGCG
>ERZ1292630.2436-Hain-H41-02um-R3-2436-length-17202-cov-7_pt1 | contig 17202 bp, 5 predicted proteins | sample MGYA00564408_ERZ1292630 | MGnify/ENA primary metagenome ERZ1292630 (study PRJEB36523, sample SAMEA6512641) | groundwater metagenome | collected 2019-01-08 | study: AquaDiva: Metagenomics assemblies of 32 groundwater samples | reverse complement strand
TCTTCTCGAACACGCTCATGCTGAACCAGTTCGGCGTGATCCTGATGATCACCGTCGCCGTCGACGCCTTTGTCGTGCGGCCGCTGGTTGTGCCCGCACTGATCGCCGCCTGTCCACGAGAGGGAATGGTCTTTTTCCCACGGAATTTTTCGGTTTGCCGCGAGGTGCCGGTTTCGGGTGCGGATGCAGCCGCTTGACTGAGACGCTAATGGTGACGGAGACGCTGGGTCCGCGACACTGACCATGACAACCACCTTCGTTATGACTAACCCTTGCTATGGTGAAGTGTCCGAGTGGTAACGTTTTCTTGCTGTGTGTAATACCACGAGGCTGATCGGATGAACGAAACTGCGATGGGGATTGAGGGGGGTAGTGCGCGTTCGTGATAAACGCAGGAAGCATCCTACGACACGGACGAACCCCGTTTTCCTCGTTCTTATACCAGCATTGCACGACGCATCCGAAGTAGCATTTCCCCCGTAACTTCGTGTGAGCATCGATGGTGCCAACTCATTCAGCCGTTCTCATGTTTGTGGTCGTATGGGGGTTGATCATGAGTTACTCGTGTGTGCCAACGTCTGCCTACGTGCCGTTCGACTACCGACCACCGCCGACACCGACAACGCAGATATTTGGCATTGCGTTCGGCAGTACGGGCTCTGTCAGAACGGCGGACGCTGTTCGAAGAGTGCCGCGTCGCACACCTGAGTTCAACGCCACGCGGAACGCTCCCTTTTCCGTCGTGATTCAGCTGGTCGACGTCAACGGCGGCACGGTACCACCCGCCGCGGCGGCTCCCCTCAACGGCGCCGTCGTCGTGGCGACGAGCGAGGATGGTTTCCAACTAGCCGGCGACAACGCCGCCATGGTCGGGGGGGTCGCCACGTTCGCCGGTTTGACGTTCACTTCGTGCGTGCGGATCAGCGCGCCGGCCAGCCTGCCGTTCGTAGCCGCCGTGGGCCCAGCGCAAGAAAATTGGTTTTCGACGACACGGTTGCGGTTCCGCTTAGACCCTTCCTCGCTGCCCGCCATCGCATCCTTCGCTTTCGAAGCAGTTCTCGTTTCCGTACCAGTTGCCGTGCTTGATCGCAGCGACAGCCAATTGCTCACTGCGGTGATCGTCGAGCCAAGCTTTCTGCGATCCCTTCGTCCCCTCGACGCGCTTCTCCCCGTAGCGCCTCCTGTGGTGTCGGTTGACAGCCAGGGACGACGACGCGCTCAGCCACCAGCCGAACTATTACGCTCGATTCCCCCGCCGCAACACGAGGGCTTCGTTGTGACGCACAGCCCCTTGCAGCCGTGGCCGTTGACAACGGTCATGTTGAGGGACGCGTGCGGCCGACCGCCGGCCTCGACATCGTTGCCACTCCGAAGTTTGCTAGAGACGCCGAATACCTTGCAGCTTGAGCTTTTCGCCGTTGCCTACAGCTCGACGGCGCGGGCACACGTCGACGTGCTGGCCAGCGGCGTGACAGGTTGGAACCACGGTGGCCTTGACGGGAATTTTACTCTGACCGGCAGTTTCGCGGACGACTGGCGGCCCTCGGCTCTCCCAACCGGTTCCCTGGTGTACTGGTGGGTGACGGTGGGCGCGTGGGCAGGCGTGGCACCATCGGTCATCGCCTTCGGCCACTTCACCGTCGTGACCTCCGACGTCACCGCGGCACCGCGCCTCGCCCTGTTGCCTCCCGCCGCTGGCGTGTCGGGAGGGCACGTGAACATGGCGCCCCTCATTGGACCGGAGGGCGGCGGTGTCGCCACGTTGCCGCTGCGGCTGCCAACGATCGCCTGCTCGGTGGTGGCGGGCCACGCCCTCGGCGGCTGGAACGTATCATTGCCGGCGTGGGCCTTTCAACCCACTGACGTGGCGCAGGTGGCGGCGTACGGTGTCGACGGCGGCGAACTGAGCGGCGGCAGCGACGACGCCCTGCTGCAGCACCCGGAAGACCACATGCTCCCCTTCTCCACGGGCGCCTGGGGAGGATCGATCCCGCCGTTTCTCCAGCCAATCGACGCATTGGAGGGAACGCTGCGCGTTCCCTTCACCGGGCTTTTGGACGCCGCCGGGGTTCGCCGGAACGCAGCCTTGTTCACCGACTTGGCGCTCCGCGGCTGCGCGGGGTACAGCCATGTGGTGCTCCGCGTCACGGCGTGGGTGAACGCCTCAATCCTGGTGAGTCGGTACACCGACGTCATCGCCGTGCGAGCTCCGCCAGAGGCATCGCTAGGTCACGTGCGCCTCGTGCTGTCGCGGCCTGCCCGAGGCTTGCCCTTCGACGGGAGTTTGCCATATCGGGTGCTCAACGTGCCGGAACGCAACCTCGTCGTCTTCGCCATCGACGCCTGCGGTCGCAGGGAGCTCCGCCATCCGCCCGACGCCGTCATCAACGTGACGGGCGCGTTCGGCGCGACTTTGTCAGGACCGACGCAGGCTACGTTGGTGCAGGGGGTGGCGGTGTTGCAGCCATTACTGGTCACCGGCACCGCACCGGTACTTCGGTTCAAGCTGAGTGGCGTCAACGGCACCCTGTTTCCTCACTTCGCCGCCGGCTCGGAAATGGTGGTGCCCTTCGGGCAAGCCCTGAGCAGCGTTGCCATCGTGGGACTGGAGCTCACGCCCAACTCGGCGACGTCGTGGAACGCGCAGAGGCTTCGTGACGCCGCGCAGCGCTGGCAGCCGGGCCTGGCGCGGCCGCCGGGCCAAGGCACGCTGCCATTCACGCAAGTGATGGTCAGACTATCGACCGGCGGGATGGCATCCGACGTCGGTCGACGCGGGGTGGGATCGCCCGCGTGCTTCGTGGCGTTGGAGAGCGCCATCTTGACGTTCAACGTCAGTCTCGCCAAGATTGTAGATGGTGTGGCCACATTCGGACAGCCACGGATGCTGGGATGCGAACGTTCTTCCGTCCACGTATCACTGCAGCTGCCGCACTACGACCCCACCCGCCCCCAAGCTTTCAGTGAGCAGACGCGGCCGGCGCTGCTTGGCAGTACGTCCCTGTTGCCGGTGCTGATTGGCGACGTCGACCGGCCGGCGGCGAACGCGTTCGGAGGGAGCGTGCGCCCCAGCCACGTCAGTGGATGGCAGGTCCACGCGGCGGAATCGCCACCGTTGTACCTTCGAAACACGGCACGGTTCCTTGTTCAGTTGGTCGACAGTTGCGGCCGTCACGTCGCGCTCGACGACGTTGGTGTGACGGTCTCCATTGTGTCGCCATCAGACCTCCCGGCCGCCGCGGACGGAAGTGGCCTGTTCGTCGCCATGACGGCACCTGACTCCGGCGACACCTTGCCGCAAACCCCCCGGACGACGTCGGGGATGGTTGCCGTGACGGTTGGCGTCGGCGCGCCGGTGTCCACGCGACGGAGCGGTGCCATGATGAGGTTCCAGGCGGACTTGAACTCCGCGCTTGTGACTCTCGCGGCTTCGTGGCTGATGGCGCAGGACGTGAGGCTTCCGTTGCAGTCGGCCGCGGACGACCCCCCGTTGCCTGCCGCGCCGCACGTTGAGGCTGCGTTTTGGTGCGGGGCAGCTCACGCCTGCCGGACGCAAAGCGGCGTCTCGGATGGTGCGGCGTCGGCGAATGTTATCTGGGGCGACCCCAGCTGGAACACCGCCGTGGCGCAGCCCGCGTCGCTGCGCGTCGCCGCCTCCTCCGCTCTCCCTCCAGTGGCCGTCTTTTTCCGCGGATCCGACTTCGGTCCTTTGGACATCTCCAGCGGTCCTTCATGGATCAAGTGGTGCGTCGACGTTACGGTCCTCCCCCTCCTGGGGCGGCCGACGAAGGATTGGGCCACCGCTGGCATCACACGCGACGGGACGAACCCGCTCGCGCCTCCGTGCGGCTTCGTCAACCGATCGTCGCTCGGCGGCTTGGGCGCTCCCCTGGTGCTCGGCGGAATTCGCGTCGCAACACCCCCGAGAATTCGGCACCATCTTCACGCGCGCTTGCGTGTCACTGTGTGGCTGACAACCTTCGAGCACTCGCTGACGGCGACCGCCCCTGACGTCGCCGCGGGGGGCGCAAGGAGCACCACGTTATCGCTCCACCTCGAGGTCGACTCAGCCCCGACGCTCGGTCGTTTTGAAGGGTTTGCGGTTGACACGCATCGCGACCACCTGGCCTCGACGTTGAAAACTGGCAAGGCAATTGCGTCACTTCGCACCGCGTGGCTGCAACCGTCCTTAGATTCGCTCGTGGTGCCGCGCATCGTACTGACGGTTGAGGGGAGCATCCCGACGCAGCCGCCGGACCTTCTCCACTGGCTGGGATTAGATGGCGCGGACGTTAACGCGACGGCGCCGCGGGTACACTTCGTGGCCCCGCGGATGCTGCTGATCGAAGGACTGCGCATCGTCTCGAGGCCGGACACGCTCACCGCCTCCGTGGCATTTTCGCGATCGGTTCAGGCCGCCGGCCAGCTGACGACGGCTCGGTCACATCCGTTGTTGCCCTCCATGGCGGCAAGTCTCGCCGCGGGCGCCGTGGTGGGCTTGCCGCGCTACGTGGACTTGCGCCCGGCTGACAACGCATCTGTTGCCTTTGTGACCGTCTCATCGTGCACGCACGGGACGACCGTGGGGAGCCACGACCATCCGGCGGTGGGACTGCGCGTGCCGGAAGGCTCCGCGACGTGCCTCGTTCGCGCCGTTTCCACGGAAGGCGGTGGCGTTGGGGTGGCCGGCGTCGTGGTCTACCTATCCATCGAACTAGCGCGATCCCCCGACACCCGGGCCACCGCCGACACTCTTCTGGCGCACAGCGCCATCACTGATGCCGACGGAGCCGCCGTATTTACCGGCATCCGGGTGCTTCGCTACGACAGCTCAGGAGACGGCGTTCCGCAGGCGCCCGCGCTCCGCCTTATCTTTTCCGTGCGAGTGCCAAAGAAGGGCTGCGCAAGTGCCGCGGCGGCCGACTGCCTTTTCGAGTCTGTCCTGTCGTCTCACCCGTGGTCCATCTCGTTGGTGGTGGGTCCACCCCGGTCACCCGACGAAGCGATAACCGGCAGTTCGCTAGTGCCGACCACTCCTGGTGGGGTGCATCGGATCCCCAGCGCTCACGCCGCGGGGAGGATTGTGCCGCCGCTTGCGGACAGCGCCGCTGGGGGCAGAACGGGGCCGACGGTGCCGGTGAATCGATTCGCGTGGCCCCTTCGCTTGACCGACGGGACCACCACGCCCCCGTTGTGGCTTCCGCTGCGATCACCCTTCTGCGCCGGATGCTCATCCCCTCTTGGCTCGGCATCGATGCTCTTCGACGCTGGAGCGGACGCCGCGCTGAACGTCTTATCAATACCTTTCTCGGCTATCACCGGTCCATGGGCCCTGGTCAACTTGACCGTGACCGACGGCAGGGGGGCACCCTGGATCGGCCAGGTAGGGACCGTCCACGGCCAGGGCCATCTGGTCCATCCATCTTATGTGCATGTCGGCCCAGTTCCAATGCGACCGGCGTTCCCGCTCGCCGAAGCCGCGTTCACCGTGCCCCGAGCGTGGAACGCTAGCGAATTGGCCGTGGCACCCCCCGTGTGCGCGTCCGGCACCCCAATTGCGCCAGCAGCGAGAAAACTTGACACGTTCGTGCTGCGGCCCGTGGCGAGCTTCACGTCACTCGTGCTACCGGCGTGCAACCTTTGGACACCGACCTTGATCGTGGAGGCACACGACCTTGGCTACTTTGACAGTGGCACCCGGAGCTGGGGCCACGGGCGCGTGGGCTCGATCAAGGTCGAGCGGGTGGTCGTGATGCTGCTTGACTCTTCGCTTCACGTCGACGCCGCGGCCAGCAGTCAGCTTACGGTGACGCTGGCGCCCCTCGATGCGACGGCGGTATTCACTCTCGCGTCTGTCACCTCCATGCCGATCGTGAATGGTGCCGCAACATTTGACGCGTTGTTTTTATCTGTCGACCGCTGCCACACCTCGCTGACTCGTCTGCGAGCAACGGTTTCCAGTGCCGAGGCCGCGACGGATCAGGCCGCTTCGGTGGACGGGGCACAGCTGGACATCGGCGTGCTTTTACCGCCGCCAACCGCCACCGTCGCCGCGGATCGACTCAGTATCGATCACACCGCCACCGCGCTCTTCGCGGATGACTTGCCGTGTGCCGTGCGGTTCGGCGATGTGCTCCCGCCGTTGATTGTCCGCGCGACCACGGCGTGCGGCCAAGAGGCTGCATGGTTTCCCGGCTGCCACACCGTGGATTGCGCCCCCTTCGCGATCGCACTATTCGATGAGCGGTCGGCCGTTTTCGCCGTCACGCCGCTTTCTCGCGACGCCGCTGGCGGCCTGCTGGCCGTTTTCGACAGCGTGAGGGTACCCACCAGCGCCGGGGGCGGACGTCTAATGCTGATCGCGCGACTGGTGGACGGCGGCCGCTCGTCCGTGGCCCATGTCAAGCCGTTGACGCTTCCCGCGCTGCACATCGTTCCGGATGCTGCCTATGCCAGTCGCCGACAGTTCAGCGTTGCGGACGCGGCGCCCCGGTTTGGCTTGCCGCCTTTCGTCAGCATGGCCAGTCAGCAGGCGGACGGCTCGTACGTCGTCGGGATCGGTGTCCACGTCCGTGGCGACACTCAACGAGGAGGCTTCGATGGGCGCGACGTCTCGCTCGCATGTCGGCTGCCGACAACCGTTCCGTGCCAGTGTCATGTCATTGGGCCGCTACCAGACGCCGTGGTGGCCGCTCGCGATCTCGACACTTGGAACGTGATGTGGTCAGACATCCGATTCGTTGTCGTTGGGACGCAGTGTGAACTGTCCGTGGTCTTCGACGCCACGCTTCTCCCGAAGTCGGCCGGCCTCGGTGGATTGCTGGGGCGCCTGTCCGCCTCTGTCACGGTGCAGTTGCGTCCAGACCCTGCCGCCGGCGTGCTGACACCGAGCGTGCGGCGCTTTTCCTTGCAGGCGATGCCGGCGGTGGTGTCGATTGCATCGCTCATGGCCCCATTGCTCGAGGTCGCCGTCAACGAGCTGCAGCCGACGGATGGCACCGCCGCCGTCCTCATCGCGCTCATCGACGGCGCCACGGATCTGCCGGTTGCGGATGGGTACGTCCAGGGACTCGAGGCCACCGTGCGCAGTCTCGATACGGACCGTGTGATCGTGGACCGATCGAACGTCGGTGGAGTGGCGCTCATCGGAGGACGGGCGCTGCTGCCAATCGGGGCCGATTTGCTCGCCGCCGTGCGGACGGCTGTCGCGTCCGCGGATGCGACCGAGCGGCGAACACCTTTCTTGTTCGAGGTCACGGTCCAACCGTCGTCGCAGGCTGTGACGATTCCGGGAGGCATCCGGCCGTCCGGCGTGCAGTTAGCCCCAGCCACGTTCACGTTGGTGGTCGACAACCGTATGGTCCGACTGGAGCCTAACCGAATGAACACAGTCCTTTTCGGCGGTGCCAGCGGGACGCTGCCACTTGCCGCGGCCGAGTTTTTCTTGACGCATCTCGACCAGATTGTGTCGACAGACCCTGCCGCGGGCAGGAGCGGCTCCGATGTCCTGAATCTCCGGTTCGCGACCCGTACTCTGCCAACCGCCGCGCTCCCCGTCGCGACGGTGTCAACCCGTCCGGTTAGCGACCCCGTGGAGCTCGTGGCGGCGATGCTGACGCCACTCTCAGCGAGCCAGCGACAATGGCACGTGGGATCGCCGAGAGACGGATTCGTTGACGCTTCGGCGTATCTGACGACGGGAACTGGTGTGACGGCGGAGCTGCGGCTGTACCTTCCGAACGGCCGTGCCACGTCACTGGCGTCGAAGGAAGGCTTTTGGATCGACGGTGTTGGGTCCTTGACAGAGGACGACGCTTGGCCGACTGCCCGCAGACGATCCCTGGCCGTGGCGGATGTCGAGCTTGGTCCCCGCTCACTGCTTTTCGTGACACCGTCGCACGTCGCATCCCGGATCCACATCCATTCCGGTTCGCTGCGTGCGTCATCGTCGACGCGGCTGGCCGTGACGATCACCTCTTCTGACTTGGGCTATGCGGCAACGGCGGACATGGACCAAGTCGGCGCGGCGATTCGGTGGACCCTGCACGGCGAGGCGGTGATGTCCATCGAGGTGCCGCCGATGCTGAGACGCAACGAGACCGCGACCACGCTGGCAGCCGCCGTCGTTGACATCGCCGTTCAGAGCACCGACGGTGCGTGGCTGCCCGCGTCGCCATCGTCAAGTGGCATGGAACACCGGTGGCGCATCGTGCTCGTTCCGCTGGAGACAGCGGCTGGATCAGCCGAAGTGTTGGCCGTGGATGCCCCTGGGTGGACCAACACGCCTGGCACGGTCATCGCGAGCGGCGCGAGTGACCCCTTCCTGCTGCGCCTACCGACAATGGTCGCCCGTCTGTCCACAAGGGTGCCCGATGTGACGCCGCTCAATGCCGCCACCATCCAGCGGGGCGGGTACGAGGCGCGGCTCGTGGCGAAGGTCGGGAGGCAGAAACGTTCGCTGTCCATTGGAAACTGCAGCTTCGCGGAGCGGGAGCCCGTCTGCATTATCGAGTCTCCTGTGCTGGACGCACGATCGCTTGTTGATGTCGAAAGCCAGCCTCTGGTCGACATCGAAGCGGAACTTTGGCTGGCCGGGAGGCGCACGTGGGTCGCGTCGGGTCCCCTCGCCATGCCGCGCTTCGTGTGGGACACCGGGCGCTTCCTCTGGCGCAGGCCTATCAATCTGGCGGCGGTTTTTGGAGTGCGGCAGTGCATGGGGGCGCCGGCGTGGCCGCCACCGTCGTTTACGTTCAGCACCGCGCACATGAGGGTTCCCGTTCTGTGCTTCGAATTTGTCAGATTTGAGGGCCAGACGGAAATATTGCCGGTGCCGGTCACCGCCGCGATGCTCGCAACGGGGATATCTCAGTTGCAGCCGCTCACGCTCCAGGGGCCCGAATGCAACGCGTCGCTCGTCGACGCGGTGTTTCCGAGCTACGTGCAAGGCGGCACCGCGCTGACCACCTCTCCAGCGAGCATTCGAGGCCGCGGCACCTGCGTCCTCCTCTACGATGGGCTGTCGCAGCGGTCGCTGGCGTCCGTCTCCTCTGAGCCTCGCTGGATCATTTCAGCCCCCTTTCAGGTAGTGGACACCCCGATCCCGGTCAGCGTGGCGTCCATCGTGAATAACGTACCTTGGACCGGCGAACGTCGCGCGGTGGATGCTCCGCTCGTTCGCACGAGCCTCTGCGGCGAGAGCGCATCGTTTTCCCTGGCGACGGTGGTGCTCGTCGAGGACCTTGAGCGGCCCGGGGCGAACGAATCAGGCGGATCGCTACCCTTGACGAGGGCGGTTCGTCGGCCGGCAAGCACGGATGCGACCGTCGTTTTGTCGGACGGGAGCGTTGCCCGATTCTCGCGCGACGGCCGGTCATGGACGTTGGCCTCCCTCGCCCCTTCTGCCAGATCCTGCCTGTCGCTGATGCTTGCGCCGTCGGTATCCTCTGCGATTCCGCTGAACTGGGGAGGAGGGACGCACGTCCGGGGCGGCGACGCCCACTCCTACGGAACTCTGGCCCTGAGCGCTTTGTGGACGCCCATCGCGGCTGCTATTGTCGTAACCCCGTCATTCCGCGAAGCCGCCGCCGCCGCCGGGGCGCCGCCCAGTGATCCCTATGTCGTCGTTGTCGGGAGGCCATTCACCGTCGCCTTCGCGATCATCGACGGCGGCGGCCGGCGGGCAAATGTGCCGATGCGGCGCGTGTCGCTGGCAGCGGTCCCTTTTCGCACATCGTCCCGCGCAAGCGTCGACATAGTCACATTCGCTCCCTCGGACGGAGGAGAGTGGCTTGTCACATTGCAGGCCAGGGCCGACGCCCTGGTTGGGGACGCAACGTCGGCCGTCGGCGGGGCCAACATCAGCGTCGGCTCCCTCTCGGGAACCCTCCGTGTGTTTGCGTTGACGCGCCCCTTCACCATTTACCGGCAACCGGGGACGTCTCGATCCCTCGTCCCTCTGGCCGAGTTCGCTCGCCGACTCGCCGCCAGCGCGGAGCGCCGCGACGACGGCGACCTCGTCAATGTCACGTTGGTGCATTTGACGGAAACGGCCGTCACGTCGGACGGCGCACCGTTGGAAGTCGTCGTGGCGGACGCCGTTCGAGTTCCGCTGTCGTTTCCGGCCCCCGAGGCGGTCATGGACTCGGAGTCCGGCGCCGGCGGTGTCTCCGCTCCCGACGATGTTCGGTTGGACCTTTCGCTGCTGCCTTCCGCCGTCCCCAATGCATCTGTCTCTTCGAACGCGGTGGCGGTTCGATTCCAGCGTGGCGTCGCCGCCGTCGCACCGCTCGTCGCCACCCACTGTGAGACGTCGATCCTGGTCGGGACCGCGTCTGTGGATGCCTCGCGCGCAGCCCTTTTCGCGCGAGCGGACGTCGCCAACACGGTGATCGGTGCCACTGGTGATGTCCGTGCGGTGGTGGCACGCAGCACGATCGCCAACGTGGTCGTGGTCGGTCGCCCTTTCTACAGCCTTGCCGTCACCACAGATGCAGGTTCGGTCTTTGGCGACGCCATTGGAGCCGCTGCTGCGGACCGGCCACCGGTTGTGCTGCGCGGCATCGGCGATGTGCTACGGTTGGTCCTGACCGTGACCGACAGCTGCGGGCGGCACCACCCGTACCCCTCCGGCGACTTCCCTGCCTTGCCGCAACACCTTTCCGTGCTTTGGCAGGTGCTGCCGTCGCGGGCGCTGTTTGAAATTGTGTCACCCTCGGCCGGCGGCATCTCGTTCGCATCGGTTTTGACATTGAACGCCTCATCGCCGAGCGCGGCGCTGGTGCTGAGGCTGTCGTCCGTCGACGCGTTCCCGACCGGCGGGGGCGCCATCACCAACGCCACAGGGCGCGTGACCTTCGACGTCATGCGAAATGACTCTTTCGCTGCCGGAGGCCGCAGCTCATCGACCGACACATTGGCGCCGATTCCCGGCGTGTTCGTTCCGTTCCGCGTCGCGATCTCGCAGTTCCAGCTTTCCTTCCTGCGCCCCGCGTGGGCAGCCAATGCATCGGGTGCTGTCCGGGCAGCGACTGAAGCCGATGGCAGCTTGTTGAAGGTCTCCGGTTTACCAGCCGGCTTAGGCATCGTCGAGGTCGGTCTTTTTACTTCCGATGGTCGCATCGAAGCGTCGGTCGACAACGTGGAGGTCGTACTCTCCACCACGGACTCGCGCGCGCATTTCACCGGGGGCTTGGCGGTGATGCGTGCCGGGATCGCGACCTTTCCCGCCGTGGCCCTCGCGACGTGCCCCCGTTCCGCTGCCATGTCGCTGGTGGCCTCGGTCAAGCAGCCGCGCGACATCGCCGCAGCTCGGCTCCCCTTCACGTCGCTCGGCGCCATCACCGTTATTCGCCGCCGGGCGGTCGCACTGTCGTTCCTCTCGGCCACCGCGGGGGCCTCCTTCGTCGTCGCGGAGGGGCAGCTCGTCATGGCCGCCGCGGGTGCAGTGCTGCCCGCGGTGACCGTTCAAGTCGTGGATAGCTGCGGGGACATCGACGAAAGCGTCACTGGCGTGCCGATTGTGTCCAGCGGGGGCCAGGTGTCTCGATTCGTCACGGGAACGGCGATTTTCACCGATTTGAGGGCGCCATCGCGCGAAGGGGACACGATGGCCATCGTGCTGTCGACGCCGACGCTGCCTGCGCTTCAGCCGCTGTCATTCAGCGTGAAAGCCGCCGGGGCGACCACGACCACCGCGACGCAGGTGCCGGCTCAGCCAGCCGTGAATGTGGATGTGACGCCGTCGCTACTGCCGTTTGACCCGGACAACGTCCTCACGAAACTGGAACCCTCAACGGATTTGATATTCGCGCAGCTTTCCCTCGCCTTTGCACGGAGTAATTTGAGCCCACTGGCATACGCAGCGACGGGCGCGGCCTCCTCGGCACCCCGCCGGCAAACCGGCGATGACCTCCCGACGACCGTAGCCGACGCCCTAAAAGTGGACCTCGACAACGTGCTGCAGCTCGGGACGCCCGCCGCACTGCGCATTTGGCGATTGCGGCGAGACAGTACGGTCTTTTTCTCCATCAACCTGACACGGGCGGCGGTGAGCGGTGTGGAGCACCCGCCCAGCAGCGCTTCGATCGCCACGGCGATGGCCAGTCTTGTCGGCACGTCCACGTGGCTACGCGCCACGCGGCCCGTCGTCATCGGCAGCTACCCTGTGCCACAACCTGTCGACGATGACGTCAACGTTGCGAGCGCGCGCGTCCTCCCAGGCACGGTGCAAGGCATCGCCGACGTTCTCGTTGTCGATGACAGCTGGCTTCCGCAATACTGGGGGGCGACACTGCTGTCGGGCCACACGGTGGACGCGCTCGCCGAAATCGTCGGTGAGGACCTCAGCGACTCGATCGAAGAGATGGCCGCCTCGGTGACAACAGGCAACCTCCGCGTCGTCGCGATGCCGGCTGCGCCGATGGCGTTGGACAGCGCCGCTGAGGACGGGCGGGTGCAGCTTCGGGGGGTGTTCTTGTTCGCCGGGAACGATCCGGTCGCCGCGTGGGACATGCTTCGCGACCGCATCACTCCACGCATTGTTCCCCGGCGGCTGAATGCCATCCTGCAGTCGCTGCCCCGTCACACCGCGTCCTGTGCGCTGCTGGGGATGACCCGGCGGCGGTACGCGGCCTTATTCGGCGGCAACGCATCCGATCCCCCGGGCAGCCTGGTCCCGTCGCCCTCCTACCAACTCACCAAGCTGCACCGGGCCGCGCCGAGCTGCAATAGCGCCTGCCTCGTCTACATTCTCGTTGTAGGGCTTTCAGCATTTGGTGTCGTCGCCGCTCTGGTGGTGGGTGCCCTGCTGTAACAGACCGGCTTGGCTCAAGGAGGTTTTCCGTTTTCTCTCTCGTTTCTCTCTCTCTCTTAGACTCTGCTGATCATTTTGCTCGCACACTACCATCGCCACGAAATCATTGCCCCCCATTGCGCGCGGTATGTTTCCACGCGGCGTCGTTGTCCCAACTCACACACAATACAACACAGCACTTAGTTGTAGGCGGTTTGATTCTGGCGATGCGTCGGGCACCCGGAGCCGGAGCGGCGTCGGCGCTGACCATGCGGCAACTGATCGCCGCTGCCGTGGTCTTTGTACTAATATTCGTGCTGGGGTTCCGCATGGGGAGCAGCCGCGAGGACCGCGACGGCGTGGCATCCGCCCAGGCGCACGTTGCCAACGACAAGGCCGACAGGCTGCGCAGGCTATCGCAACAGTGCCATCAGGACCTGACTGGTCGCCGCGGAGCGCGTCCGCGCGGAAACGCCTCTCGAGAAGTCGACCAGCTGGAACACGACGTCGCCGATCTGCAAGCACGAGAGGGCCGCTTGCATGAGGAGCGCACCCGCACGGATGGCTTGGTCAAGGACTGCGAGGAGGAATTCGAGCACCAAAAGCGCACGTGGGACGAAGACGACTCCGTCATGATGCAGAACATCAGCGACCTGAACCGAGACATCCACCAACTGTGGCTGCAGGTGAACGTGCTGCAGTCGAGCCGAGGCATGCGCGGCAACCTGCTGCGCCTGATGCTCGACAAGCACCGCCGAAAGAACATGCAACTGCGGCAGAAGCTGGGCGTGCCCCTTCCGAGCAACAGCAGCATCGCTGCCTATGACGCGCTCGTCTACGAAGACAACAAGCGCTACATTGAAAGCGACGAGAACATCACCCAGCAATATTTCTTCCAGCAGGTGCGCCAGCAGGAGATCGTCAGCACGGTGCAGCGATTTGTGTTCAACCCGGCGGTCGACGACGACATCTTCATCCCGACGTACGACAACCTGGGCCCGGTGCCCCGCCCAACCTACTTCGGCCGTGTGGGGACGGGACCAGTCGTCAAAGGCACGTTCTTTCAAGCCGGCCAAGACCGGGAAACCATGGTCGGGGTCGAGGTGCAGAGCAGCGCTCAAGCCATCAAGCGAATGTACAGCGTGGCGCTCTGTGCGTTTCGAAACAACATGTCGAACCTCACGCACCCCGACGCGTACCTGCTGTACCGTCAGTCGAACGGTTCCAGCGCGTTGAGCGTGCTCATCGACACGCCGCTCATTAGCTTTTGCATCAAGTGCCGCGACATGCGGTACAGCCGATTGTTCAGGCAGGCCTGCGCCGGCGACACCGTTGAAGAATCGTACGGCAGCCGCGATTTCTGGGCGGTCCGCAGCATGATTCGGTACCAGCCGTACCTCATCGAAGGCGCCAAGCGGCACATCGCCTCGTTGCAGCTACCCGCCACCGCGACCACGCTGGCCATTTCGTTTAAGCGCTCGCCGCGCCTGAAGCGGCGGTGTGTGCACCTCGGACGGGGCTTGCCGTTCTCGCATTACCTCTGGCTCAAGGGCATGTACAATGACACCTCGTTCCTCGAGGCGAGCGCGGGCGACGTGCAGCGACAGTGCTTCCCCGGCATTGACGACCTCCAAAAGGCCGTGGAGCAAATCTCGCGCACGCAGTCGGTGTCGTTCAGCGCCATATTCGTGGCGGTGGATGCCGGCGACGATGAGGTCACCGCTTCGTTGTTCGATTCCATGCGGCTTGCCGACGGCCGTGCCGTGAAGGTGGTGCTGCTGCGGCCCACAACGGCGGAACAGGATGTGGTCGAGATGCTTATGTCGGCATCCGCCTCGCATATTCTCGTGAATCGGTTTTCCGACCACAGCCAAGTGCTGACCGAGATGTTCCTGCTCAGGCACCAGTTCAAGCCCGACAACATCCACTTCTTCTAATCTCCTCAAACGGCAAGCCCTTGGAACAGTCGCATGCGGAAAGGGGGCACCGGTTAACTCGCGCGCTCTTCACCTCCCTTCCCCCCTCCCGTCTCTCGCCCAGCGGCACGCCAACCACGCACGGCGTATTGCGGTTGCTGTTGCTGTGAGATTGTTGTGTGTGAAGAACGAAGGCTGTCGGTTGCGGGTGTCACTTGCCGCGGCCAGTCACCATGCGAGAGCTGTCCGATGAATTTTTTACTTGTCGCGTCCTGGCCCACCAGTTTTCTTTCCTTCCGTTTCCGATGTGGGCAGTGCTGCAGCACCCTGATCTCGTCGGGGTGGTCATGGGGAGCCTTGACCTGCGCGCGGCCTCCGCGCTCAGCTTGGTGTCACGCTCGTGCCATGACGCGGTCTGGGGTTCCGTCGGCGGCTGGCGTTCGCTGGCGTGGTGCCACTGGAAGGAGCGATGTCGGAGAGGCCCCCCCACGCCTTTCCTTCCCGATGAGGACGCGCTCATGGACTATGTCATCCACGAGGAGGCGACAACGGGCGGCATGCGCGCCGCGGACTTTCAGTTTTGCATATTTGGAAGCCAGCGGGTGGTGGGCCCGTGGCGGTGCGGTCCGGGGCCGCGGGGCGCGCTGCTCGCCATCGTCCTCACCTACTTGGACACGTCGCGGCTTGACCGGCTCGCACGTGACGACGCGGCAGCCTCGTTCGATGGTGCAGAAACGATGTTGACCTGGCGTGGAGCACCCAATCTGCACTCGTTGCTACCTGTGTGGGCCGTGTATCTCGCGACACCAGCCCTGCGACCTGCCTTGCCGGCATCCGTCGACTCGCCCGTCGATCCGGCGGCACCGTTGTCAAGCAGTGGCACACATCGCCTTGGGCCGGCGATACTCCAGGGCCTGCGAGCCACAGGGGACAGATCACTCTACGTACCGCGTCGGTCTTCCAGCGTGATTGAATCGACGACGCCGCCGGACGCGGACGCCTTTCCACCCGCGTGGGAACTGCTTTGCTACGTCGCGACGCAGTTCGCCTTGCCCCCCGCAGGCGGCTCAGCTGGCTTCACTTTCCCCGCGACTGCCGAGAGGGCCGCTGTGGAGTTGCTGATGGCCCTGCAAGCCAAAGAGCGCCTGCCGACGGCTCTTGCCCATTCGCGGTGGGATGACATTGGCCGCCCCGCGACGCCAGGGACGGAGGGCCCCCTCACTCTGTTTGACCCCCCCGGCCTGGGCTGGTCACAAGTGGCGGATCCCATCTTGTCCCTGCCTCTGGAAGGCGCCTTCATATGTCACTACGGCGCTCACGGCGCGGAGCTGGTGCTCGTGCGCAACGTGCCGCTATTCGGGGTGCTCGGCACCAAGATCACCGGCGACCCCAACGTCCCAGCCGGGGCGGTCACCTTCCGGTTCTTCGCCGCGGGAAGGATCGCCATGAACCTCTTCATCGGCCGTGTCCAAATCGCGGACACACTTCACCCTGTGTCGCTTGTCAGGTCGCAATTCGTCACCGCCGCCTTGTGCCTGCGGACGCCAGTGACCGCTTTCCCCACCCTGTCGATGCTGGTCGCGGGTCACGCGGGGCTGCCGGGCCCGCATCGCGACGCCGCCTTCGCCGTGGTCATTCCTACCCTGGCGGCCGTCTTGTCGTTCGTGCCGTTCGACATGGCGGCCGGAAAAGAGACGCGCCACCGCTCGTCAGGACCTGCTGCCCACTCCCCGCTTCACGCAGGGATCCTGGCTCTTCATGAATGAACGGGTCCGTCCTTGTCGCCCCAGAGCGGCGATATCCCTCACATACATACATCCCGTTTCTCGAACCTGGCCTCTTCCCCCTTCCCGGGCCCCTTCCCCTGTCCCGGGCCCTTCCCCGGTCGCCGGGCTGTGTGCACGACGACGGTACGATGCGACGGTATGATGAGAAGCGAAATGCAAAAGGGCTGCGCTAGTCGTTCACAAGGCGCTCCCAAAAGCACAGACCGTTTTCCTCAATGCTTCGGTGCCCGGCCGCGCGGCAACTGGCCGTTCGTTGCTTCCCTTGTGGCGTCGTCGCCGGCGTCGTTCGCCGCATGGGGCCAGCGTCCTTGATGAGCCCCCAGCTACTGCGCGGCGCATCACGGCCCGCCTCCACGAATGCTGCAGCCGCCCCGGAGACGCCTATTGGTGCGCCGTTGGACGCCGCAGCGGGGCAGGCTCAACAGCAAGGCGAAGCCCCCCCGCAGAACGACCGCAGCACGTCCGGCCCAGAGAGCCCATCAGGCGCGCCGGTTTTGACGGCAGAAATCGTCGACTGGTCTTCGGCACAGCCAATGAATGGCGTCGTGGAGCAGTACTCCTACCAGGCCCTCAAGCGCGAGGGTCGCGAGAACCAAATTGCATCGGTTGACTGGCGCGAAGACACTCATTACCCCCCGATTTTAGCAAGGGGGGCGAAGAGCGTGTACGACTACACGGACGACATCCCGAGGCACGTCAAACCGCTCTT
>ERZ1292630.803-Hain-H41-02um-R3-803-length-31877-cov-7_pt3 | contig 17209 bp, 8 predicted proteins | sample MGYA00564408_ERZ1292630 | MGnify/ENA primary metagenome ERZ1292630 (study PRJEB36523, sample SAMEA6512641) | groundwater metagenome | collected 2019-01-08 | study: AquaDiva: Metagenomics assemblies of 32 groundwater samples | reverse complement strand
CACCAAACAAAAGATCGACCTAGCAACGACCTATGTCCAGTCGACTCTCCTGGCAGGCAGCGAAACTTGGGATCTCACGAGCCGACAACTACGTGACGTACCCGGACGGCATCGTGAAGGGTGGTGCCACAGTACCACTCGCCCCAATTCGCGCGTCGTGCGCTGCGTTCAGGTTTGGTGTGACAATAACGACGACGTCTTCTCGATCATCATCATCATCGTCGTGGTCGAAGATTGACGACGGGGCTGCCACCGACAGTCGATCGACTTTGACTGCCGCCGCCTTCGACCGTAAAGCAAAAACGCGCGCGCGGCCGCCGTGATCGACGCCATTTTCAGCGGAATACAAAAGGAAAAAGAGAGTCAATTGACGAACGCCAAAGCCGCGTCGCGCGAACGCCTCCGTCATCGACGAACATTCTGCCACGACAAAAAACAAGGCCGTCGCCGCCCTTTGCGGCCGTCGTGCTTACAAACAGTCAAGTAGGCTGACGCTCACGTTGACGACGATACCTTTCGCGGCGGCAAGCTTGATGGTCGATGCTCCGGTCAGAAGCTGGCCAGTCAACGCTTCGAACCACAGCGTGATCACGACATCTGTGAATTCGCAGTTTGCGGTGCTATGACGAGCACCATCGCCGCCGCAGCGGTGGTCGTGCCACTCCTGTCCACAACCTTGTTCCCTCCATCAGCGGACAAATTCACCCCCGCACCCCATCATCGGCCGTGTGGTCGCCATTCGCGTCCCTCAAGGACTGGGCGCGGAGGATTTCGTCGCTGACGTTGACTACATGCTTCGGAAGCGACAACACGCGCGAACAATTGACGGTGGCGGCTGCCGCTGCGGCAAATAAGCTCTGCCCTGACGGTGACGAGGAGGAGAACATTTCGCAGACGAGGAAGATAACCGGGGAGGCGGGGCATCGAGACTTGCCAAGACGAGGAGAGCGAGGGGCGCCGCGTTGGCAACGTAGCTGTCATACCGGTCCAAAGGGCAACGGTATCAATAGTTGGGATACGAGGAACAACCTACTGTCATACCTCTTTTTTTAAAAAAAATCCAAGGGGGGGGGGGGGGAAGGGACCCCATTTCAAATGCAAACAGAACGTGGCGGATTGCTCCACGTCCCGCCCCCCATGTGGTGTGAACCCGGGGCCTTAACGCACCGCGGAAAGGGGTTTGGGGTGAGAAGGAGATTCCTCCGTTCCTCTCAGCGGCGTTGAGTTTTGATTGACTGCAATTGAGAGCCGCCTCGCAAAAAAGAATGTGGACCACCAGAGGGGCAATACAGCTTAATGTGAAGTCGTCGGTTTTTGCCACCCTGGCTAAATTGCAAAAAAAAAAGACGAACCATTTTCGACAACCTGTTTTTCGCCGAGAAAGTTGAAGAAAGAATAATGAAACACCAAAGGGCCAAAAAGGGACGGAGGCCTAATTGGTGGGGGGTGATTCGCGGTCTGCCGCTGGCACTAGGTTCGCCGCGGCTGTCGTCGAGACCGACTTGGCCGTCGGACAGGACATGTCCATGAGGCCGCTCCATTCCACCTGTTGCACGAACTCTTTGAGCGGACAGATGTACATCCCCTTCTCCAGGAACTCTTTGACCGCGAGCACTTCGACCACCACGGGGTCCAAGTACCAACAGCTCTTGGACGCCGCTGAGGTATCCGTGGTCACTTGCGGCCGCATGTCATGCCGCCGGTACCGCAATGCCTCCACGCTTAAGACCGAAATGTGTGGGTGTCGATGCCGGCCATGATTCATACGACGCTGCTCCACCGCTTTGATCAAGGCCTGCCCTAGGGTCACGCCTTTTCGAGGGTCCACGACATTCCGGTCGGTCACAAGCAAAATCCAAGGTTGTTCCACGTAGGAGTCGTCGATGATCACGCTCAAGTGGAGGTCATCGGCCAGCTCCTGCCGGCGGCGAGGGGGCGCCGCCATCAACTCGTGTATCGCCGTGACGTAGCTTATCACCCCGGCGGTCGCCTTATTGGCGGGCAGTTGTCGCCATCCGTTCAGATGGATGCCATGGCAAAACAGTTTGTAGCTGATAATCGCGTTCACAGCGTGTGGAGCGATCGATCGCGCGACTTGTCCGACGTAGAAAATTTCACTCTCAGGCCAATTGCCGCCGTTGGAGGCGTTGTTACCCACCAGCGTATTGTGATTTGGGTGCGCGGGAAGGGGAAGGGGCCCTCCTGCCGCTGGGCCAGCGTTGCTGCCGCCACCGTTGTTATTTGGAGTCGGAGTCGTCATCGTACCCGCCGCCGCTGTTTGAGATGCGAGTACGGACGACAATGCGGGAACCGTACCCACCACGGAACCGACGACATAGGACGCACCGAGCGGTGGTGGTAGCGGCAACGCACCCTTGGCGGCGGCCGCTGAGGTCATCATGCCCCCCCCGCCGGGTGCCCCGGCGGCGCCCGCTGCGAAAGGCTGGTTGAACCCGCCTGCAACATGCGACCCGCCGCCGCTGATTCGTTGGGCGGTGGAGGGCGCCGTCGAACCATGAAGGGCCGCCGGGGACGGTGAGTTCCAGCCAAGCCCACTGCCAGCTGAAGACGGTGTGGACGCCGGGGGCGCTTGTTGATGATGGGGATGCGAATGCGGCTGCGGCGGGTGGTACGAGGGGTGAGCCATGTAAGCAGCCGAGTACGCAGCCACGCCCGACGACGCGAAGCCGGAGGATGGCGACTTCGATGTCGATGGCGGTTGGTGATAGCCGTTGGCGTAACCGTCGGGACTGTTGTTCATTGCACTTGCCTGGGTCGCCGGGCCGCTCACGAAGGATGGGTGGGAGGGTGGGGCTGCTACGGTGCTCGTGGTGGAGTGATACACCGGCCCTGAGTCGACGACAAATGTGGCATCGTCGTCCCTCAAGCCAACCATATCTTGACGGACATAAGCCGCGCCGCTGCTGCCGGCCATCACAACTGCGCACGCTGCGAGGCGGAGCAGCGGCTGCGACCACATTTCGTCGTCGTGAACAACACCAGAAAACTCATCGCCGCCGCCGCAACGTGCCGATCGACCCCGTGGCGGTAAGCTGGGAGGGAGCGACTGCTGATGACCACCACCACCGCCTTCCCGCTCCAGCCCCCCTCCGATCAGATCGTCAAAATTGAGAGGCGACATGATGATGGATCAAAGAATGAAGAAAAAGAAAAGTGGTTAAAAAAAAACAGTCGATGGGGAGCGAGAAAAGAGAGGTCCGCAAATGGAGAGATGTTTTCGGTACGAGAGAGTACGACGCAGAAAATAAAAAAACGGAGTAAACACAGGACAAGGCGGGAAGGGGGGCGGAATAACAGCCACGCAAAAGACGGAAGGATGGAAGAAGCAAAAAACCACTGCTGTGTGTTTGTTTTGGGAAAGAAGGGGTTGATTTCAACAACATGAAGGAGCGGTGTGTTCTGTTGAAAATAACGCGTCAATATTGTCTTATGGGTTGCGGCGATGGATCGTTTCTATGCACGAGGCAAAAAAATAAAGGAGCTCTATTTCCGTCACTAATGAGCGTGCCTACGGTATATCGATCCCGTTTCATAAAGGGTGTGCCCTCCATCCAATCAATTCGAGGGGTCGTAGCCGCCTTCTTCGGAAGCGTCGGGATCGCGAATGCTCAGCAGGTTGGTTTTGCCCGCATCGAAAAAGCTTCCCCTCCCGCCGTCATCGGATTCCATCTCTTCATCGTCGTTCTCGTCATCGTCGTCGTCGTCGTCGTCCTCCACGCGATTCTGTTTCCCTTTGTGGCCGTGCTTCCTGTCGACGAGCGGCAACACCTTGGGACGTCCGATCAATGGACGCTGCCCCGTCGGATCCAAACAGGTCAATGCCACGGATTCTTAAACGTGACCCTTGGCGAAGCGCGCGATGATGGCGTGCTCCTCGTCCGCCGCCGTAGCGGGAGGGCCGCTCACGTTGGTGCTGGGCGTCTGTTCCAATGTCGTCGTCGTCGTCGTCAACGTCGCTCCTTTCCACCCTCTCACTTCAGCCCCTGGAGTCGTTTTGTGCAACATCGATCTGTTTGCCTCGTTTTTTTCCAGGCCGATTGTCAGCAGCGGCTGCGATGCGATGCTGGTTGCTTCCCAGCTGGCTGGAGCCACGCCAGAAAGGCTAGGATGCTGAGCCGCAGCGGACGTTGGCTTTGATTCAACCCCATCTCCCCGCTGGACTCCCCTTCGCGATTCCTCTTCCTCCTCCTCGTCGTCGTCGATCAACAACACAGGCTGCTTCCTCTTGCTGCTTGTGAATGCCGGTGGCCCAGCAGCTAGGGCGGCTTCTCTATCCGCAGCCGAATTGTTACCGTTGGTAGCTGAGCTGCCGAATGATTGTGGCTGCGCAGCATGCTGCAAAGATTGCTGGAACGCATCGAGGAGTGCCTCTGCCAGTCCGTGGTGTCTGCTGCTCCTCCTTCGTTGTACCGAACTCGAGGAGGCAGACCACGACGAGCTGCACGCGGCAACGAATGGCTTGGGAAGCAGCGACAATAAGGGATATTTCAATGCGATGGAGCGCACAGCCGCGATGCCGTGGGAGATCATCGCTGGGTCCACGCTGAGGTGGGGACTGAGACGAGACGCGGCCTTTACCGAACGGCGGCGGGAACGCGTTCCGTTGTGTCCGTCGTCTGAGGATGCCGCCGGGAAGGGTGCGCCTTTCCACAGGTGGGCCATCAAAGACGACGACATCGCCGCCGAGGACTCGCAATGCACGCGGCACGCCGCGCACGGTTTCTCTGGGTCCAGCGTATCAAACCGCACCTCATCCGGCACGAAGAGAGTGCACACGACGTGGAAGTACTTTTTGCACTCGGGATGATAGCACTTGACCTGGGCGCCCGCCTCACCGCAGAGCACGCAGCGGCTTGTGCTCGTCACGTCGCTCTCCATGCGTCGCCCCTTCTGGTACATGTCCGCGAGATGGGCGCACCGGTGGTGAACGCGAATGTTCGTTCCTTGCGTCCGGATGAAAAACGGAGTCGCGCACAGCAGTTGATGCGCGAACGGACTTCCCTGCCGATTGTCGGCAAACAAGTCCATCAGAGTCGACAGCTCTCGGAATCCCCCTCCTCCAGCAGCGGCTGCGCCTACTCGTCCGCCTTCACCGTTGGTCGCCGTATTTGCGTCGGCTGTCATCAGATGCGCCGCGGAGACGCATCGCTGAACCGCATCCAGAACGGCGATGGGAACCACGAATCTCGCGGCGTGGTTCGCGTTGATGCGCAGCAGCCGGCGCAGAACGTGGGATTCGATGGTGGCGGCATCCGCGAAGTTCACACCGCACAAGGCACACGGACCTTCGGCCTTGCGAGAACCGAGTACCGCGCGCCACAGCCGCTGCCTCGCTGCGGCGAAGGCTCGGTTGTCGATGTCCCAATGGCCGCCCTGAGCCTTCCCAGCCACTGTCCTCACGTCGTCGTCGTCAACGCCTCCCTGATCGAACCCACGAAGAGAAGAAGCGCCACGCCCCTCCACCTCCTCCAGATGATTGGCGACCCCACCATCCATTACCATAGTGCCGAGAATGGACGACGCAGCGACAACGTTGTTCGATGCCCCGACCTGGGGACTATCGCTACGGTTGCTAGTCTTTGCGGCCTGCTGGCGGAGCAAATCATAAGCGGCGATCGCCTCGTCGCGAGCGGCGTCCACGTGCAGATATGCATCTCTCCTGGCGATATCGTACTGTGTGACACCCGCGGCTCGGACGGCCGAAACAATCCCCCCCGAACCTCCCGATTCGGACCCCTGGGTACCATATTCGGAAGTTGGGCGCCGCGCCGTAGTGCCGTCGTCGTCGTCGGAATTAGCACGGCGGCCGTTCGTCGTGGCCGGCTGTGATCGACGGGAGGCGCCATCGCGATCCACGGGGTGACCCGCCGATGTGAATTGATGATGAGAGGAGCCCAACCCACCTCCTCTTCCACCGCCTCCGTCGTTTGCTGACCCGCTGCGAAGGGACGACGTGATGGACGGCGACGCGGACGACGACGATGCGTTCCACGGCCCACCAGGATGATGCTCTTCCTCCTCGGCTCTTCGTCGCCCACCTCCAGTACTATTCGCGCCGTTCGCGCGGAGCGGCACGAGTCCATTGTGCTGAAGGCGATAGGCGGCATCACTCCCCGGCGGCAGGCACGGACGGCCGACGTCCTCCTCGTCCTCCCGTCGACCGCCGCTGCCGTAATGGTGCCATTCATCCAACACGTCGCGTGAGGGGACCAGCTCCGTCGGATAGTAGCTGCGCCGTCGCCCGCCAACCGCCAGGTTAGCGCCGTTTTGAAGCACGGTGCCCTCAACGACATGGGACGACGAGACTTGCCCGCCGCTTCCACCTATAAGCCCACGGCTTCCACCGTGTTCCACCCTACTGCTCGCCACCACCACGCCACCGGCGGTGCCGCCGGCATCGCTGCCAAAGGGCTCCAACGCCGCGCGGCACGCGTGATCCACGACGGCGGGGTCGAGCTGCCGTATGGGCACCACGAAGCTGGTCTTGGTCAAGTCGATGACCCACGGATGGGGATTGGTCTGCCACTCAATATCGCTGGCAGATTTCTCCCGGAGTTTTGCGAGACCAATCAGCAGTTGCGTCCCAACGGCAATGTTACCGCTACTACTATTACCATGACCGTTGTGGTTGCAGCTGCCAGTCGAAGTCGGGAGGGCAAACCGTAGCTGCATGAAGCGCTCGGACGCGGCGGGATCAAAGCACCTCGCGGTGATGACGCCCCCTACATGAGCCGTAGTAGTAGGGGCGTTGGTGGAGCCTCCTCCTGCTGCTGCTGGGGCGCCTCCCGTCGGCCCATCGTGGAACTGCGCGAGCTCCAGCTTGAGCATCTTGTCCGTCTTGACAAGTTCGATGACGATCGCGTTCAGTCGCCAGTGCCCAAGAGCGGGGGGAGGCACACGCGATGATGCTGGAGTTGCCGCCGCCGCTTGCAGCTCGAAATCGGCCGCATCAATCACGGATGGCGGCGCGTTTGGAATTTTCACCGCGAAGCGGTCCGAATATGACACATGTAGCGCTTTCGAGATCCTGCTGCTGTCCTCCTGAGCCGCCCATGATCCGCCGCCGCGACGGCCATGTTGAACCCCATTCGGAGCCATCAGCGATGCCGGAGGGGGAGCCACCAATAAGATCGTCGTCGTCGTCGTTAGCCCTCCTCGCGAGGAGACCACCACCTCGTTCTCATGCCGATACGGGACGACCCCCGTCGGCGATGGGACGGTGGCCAATGAGACGGCGGCCGTTGGGATGGGGCTCATGAGGGGAACCAGTGGGGGCTGCATGATGTTGATGGGCGATGGCCGATTAGACTGGGTCACGGGAGGAGGAGGAGAAAGCGCCTCCGTGCCAGGCCCTGGGGGTGGCTGACCAGTGGTCGAAGCATTTCGCTTCGAGGCAGGGACGAAGAGCGTCTTCCGCAGCGTCACCGAACACGTTGTCCCCGCACCATTAGTGAGGGCGGATGCTAGCAGCGGCACGAGGCGCGGCGGCTGCGGTATGGCGGGCGTCGACGTCGGCGTTGTGGAGGCTCCGGAGGTGGCGGTGTTGACCGGACCGATCTGGGAGCCTTTACAAGAGACCCCGGGTGAGTAGACGAACCTTTCCCCCTCGCCGGGTTGGGTCGTCCATAGCCCACCACCGGCATGTTCCTGATCACTCGCCGACCGTCCATGTCGTCGCCTAGGGGCCGCCTCATCGTCGTCGCCATCGAAAAAGTCTTCCACGGTGGCGGCTCCATCAATGCCGACGGGGCCAAGAGGGGCGGCAGGCAAGTGGGGAGGACCAAACCGATCGTCCCACGAGGCAAGCGCCGACGCCGTGAGCGTTCGGCGAATCACGTGATGGGCGGAGTCGGCAACATCATTCACGCCGGGCGGCGAAGGCCGCTGCGGGGATGCTGAACCGGCACTGTCATCCTCCCGTCCGCCTCGATCTCTCTTCAGCGGTCCACGCGCGGCTGGCATGGCGGGTGAAGACTCAGAACGCGCGCTTCTGCCCCTCGCGTCGATAGAGAGAGAGAGAGACGAGCGCAACGTCAGTTTGGCAAAGGTGGACCCAATGTGTGTGGAGCCCCCCCCGGTGATCGGGGCCGATTCTGGTGTGTCCGTGAAATTCACCGTTTCGGGAAAATTAATGGATGCGATCGCAGAAAAAAGGCCAGTCATGCCCCTTCATCCAAAAAGTACAAAAAGGAGGCCCCCCCCCCAACCTCCATAGGAAGTCGGGTATGTGTGGTCTCCATCATCCTCCCAATCCGGAGGATTCTCCTGTTTCCATTTTAAGTGTACGACTGCCACTCGACCACGTTCTCTTTTGGCTCTCGCGTCACGAAGTCGAAGAGACGGTAGGCCAATGTGTATCCTAAGGTGTTTCGGAGCAGCTGTCGGCCCTGATGCGGGAACAAGGACAACCGGCTCTGGTGGCGAGGAGGAGACGTGTTGGTGGCCTCGCCCCCAACTAGCCATTCTTGCGCGGATCGCTGCTGCTGCTCGGATCGGTTCGTGACCATGGACAGCTCTGCTGCCTCTAGCTCATCGTCGAGAACAAACTTCGGCAGCGTGCCACCGCCGGCTTCGATCGGCGGGGTATTCGGGGGCATGACCCACGGACAGCCGATGAATTCGATGCGCCGGCGGCAGCAGTCATCATCTTCCTTGCGGCCTCTGCTCCGGTGTCGGCCCTGTCGGGTGGCCACCGACGGCTTCAAGCTACCTACCGTGGCATCACCGGTCTCAGCATGACGTCCGATGTCACCGACAAGATGATGGCGGTGTGGCTGTGGGTCGACCACATCGTCACATGACCCATCGGAGTGCGGGCTTTCGTGACGGTCTTGACGGCTGGAAAGAAACTCGTCGTCCTCTGCGGATCGTTGTTGTGGTCGTCGCCGCCAAGGTAACTTACCCCCTTCGGCCACAAACGCCTCCCCCACTTGATCCAACGGCACCCTGTCGAACTTGAGTAGGCGGAGGCTCGTGCACCGAAAGAGGAACCGATCACCGAGGCAGCGGAGCTTCACGCAGCGCTCAAAGACGACGCGCTGCAGCAACGGGCACCCAGCGGCGAAATCGTGCCCAACGGAGAGCAGCGCGGGGGCGTTGACGACTCGCAGCGAAGTGAGCGCCTTGGCCTCGGCGAAGCAATCGTGTCGAATTTCCCGCAGCAGCTCCACATTTTCGAGATGCACCCGCGTCACGAATTGAGCGGCCTGGCGTAGGAAACATGACGGTAGGATGAGCCGTTTTTCAAGACCTTCTGGCCATTGCGTGACCGAGGGCGCGGTGAAGGTGCGTTCCAAAATCGCTTCGAGCTGCTCCTCCACGTCGCGACTCCGAACATCGAGGAGGGACCGTTGGTGGCCTTTCCATAATGACAGACGGCGGAATGTCAGCGTCGGAGTGATCGCGGTCACCGACGCCGCGGGCGCCGCGTCGTCTTCACTTGCTTCTTTGATAGGTGTGTCGTCGTCTTCGTCGTTGCGTCTGGTGCGGACGCGCGGTGGCAGCGGCAATGACAGCCGCATGTCAGGCAGCGTCACCGCGCCGGAGGAAAATCGGGCGGCCGGGGAAATGGCCTTTGGATCGCGGGATGGACGTCCGGTATCAGCGTTCCGACCGGAAGGGCTGTGCACGTGGTCGTCGACGGCCGTGGCGGTGCTACCGGCAGAAGCGGCGGCGACCGCCTCGACGAAGTGAGACACCAGCTGGTCAATGACGAAGGCAAGGCTCCCAAGAGACGGCAGCTTCTGCGACATCCAAAGCGCCTGGATGCACTCAAACGCCGCCGTGGGTATCAGTAGCAACGTCGGCGTGTCGGAACGCAGCGGGGGTCCGTCGACGCCGCCACCGCGGTTCAACTGATTTCTTCCGGCTGGCGACGAAACAAAACGGAGGTTGCGACCCGGCTGCAGTGTGTGTTGAGGGGTCAACGGCGCTCCACCGGAGCGAGGGGAACTTGCACTGCGTGGGGTGCGAATGGTAACGGGGCGCGGTCTCAGTCGTTGGGGCGACGCAGGTGACGACAAAACGTCTCTCGTGGCATCGTTCTCATTGTCCATCGCCGCCACCGCGTCGTTCCACGCCGCTACGTTGTCACTCTCACCGGCCAGGGCGCCCCTGAGGAAGCGCTCCCACAACACCTGGTTCGTGGCGACGGTGTTCGCAGGGGGCGGCGCGCGTGGAGACGAAGACGACGACGACTGTTTGCCCGCAACGTGCCGCGAGGGACTGCGTGTCGCCACGCGTTTCGGTGGTGACTCGCGATGGCCGACGTCGTGGGAGATGCAACCCTCTGCCGTGCTCGTGACGGTGCCGTGGGGGTCGAAAGGCGCGGCTTCTGTTGTCGTCCTGGGGCTCTTCATTCGAGGGGGCTTTTCACCTTCATTCTGCACAGCCTGGAAAGAGGTCTCGCCGATAGGACGATCGACGCGTACATACTGTCCAGAACTCGGATCGATAAAGTGCATATGAGTCACATTTTGATCTGTCGGAAGTACACCGCTCAAAGGCACGCCGAGGGCGCGAATCAAGGCATCGACGGATCGAGCAACGCAATCCACTCGATCGCGCAGCAAGAGGAGGACGTCGTGGGCGATGTCCACGGGGCATTGCCGCCGCGCCTGCGCCCTCCTCAACGATGAAGATGATGATTCCACGGCGGCGGGGGCGCCCCGCTTTTTGGATGCGGAGGAGGTGGTGGTTGTGTTTCGCGGCGCGGATGGCAATCCATGAGGCGACGCTGCTGATTCAGTGTGACGATGCCGCTGCGGACTGCCGCTTGCGGTGCGGCGAGGAGTCACTCCGGTTGACGGCGATATGACCGCGGGCGCACGGGGCGGGCTGTCCGAACCGACGCGACGACGTGGCGTAGCCCCACCGGTCTGGCCGCCGTTGCCGAGGCGTCGCGCGGCGCGTTCGGGTCGCGCGGCATCATCCACCACCCGCCCCCACTCATCGCGCAGCGCCTCGATGAACACCGCGTCGTTGCGCCAAGCGCTGCCAAGAACATCCTTACCCGTTGCCCCGGCGCCGCTGTCGTCGTCGTCGTCGTCGCGCCGAACCTCATCCTTCGGGGAGGCACCCAAGGGTGGCATGGACACGTAGAACCACGGTCGCACCGCGCGTTGCATCGAGCGCATTTGCGTCGCAACGACACAGTCATACAGCGATTGTCGCGTGCTGCCGACGCAAATGACGCACCACGCGGGGTCGGACACCTCCAATGGAATACGGTAGGCGTAAACCCCAGCGGTGAGCGCCAACGCACTCGCTGCCCCGCTCACGGGCTCCGCGACGTGTGGCAGCATGTTGGTGAGGCGTGCTTGGCGTTCGTTACGGCCCAACGCGCGGGCGTCGCACGACGCCGAGTGGCTCAGCGTGAACGCGTCAAGCCAGCGGGCCAGAACGGACAGCTCCGCTGAGGTGAGGCGAGCGGCCGCCGTCGCCAGTTGCGCGAGGGACGCATCCACGGCGGGGGCGGCGTCGTGGACGATGGACATTAGGAACGTTAGGGCTGACGAAGAGCGTTGAGGGTGAAGAGAAAGGTGTGAGGAGGGAAAACACGATTGACCTGATGGGTCCGTTTTATCTGGCTAGGTGAGAAAAAAAGGTAACGCGCCGTGCCAAGAATTTGTCGCCTCCTTACGAGATCATTCATCGACGATTTAGCGTTTCGAAAAATACCGCAGACGATTTCGCCGATCAATACCAAGCAAGAAGAATAAGAGGGGAAGGAAGGAAGGAAGGAAGTTGTGGTTCTGGCCCAGGTGCGCATAACCGACTGTGCGGGCGTGGGTGATTTGCCTGGACTCACGCGGCGGGGTTCACAGTTCCGCCACCGATGGCGATGCACTTTTCCTACGATAGCTTTGAATTCCCAGCTGAACCCACAGAAGAAACTATAGAACGGGGGAAGGAAGTGGGGGAATGGGATCCAAAGTGGAGATTTGTGAGTCTGCAAAGAAGGCATGCGTCACTGGGTCGAGAGATGCTTGCAGGGGCAAGACCCTGAGGGGGGTCGCGCATGGCTTCAGGGTCTCCCTTTTAGGTAATGTAGGCCGGAAGAGCGCTGTCAATATGGCAGCGGCACACGGGGCACTTGTCCAGCCGACGAGCACACTCCACACAAACCGCCACGTGCCCGCATGGTGAGAAGAACGCACCTTTCGGTCGGTCGAGACATACGACGCACGGGGCGGCGCCCCCTCCTGCGTTACCGTTGACGTTGGATGGAGCAGATGGACCACCAGTTGGACTGCGATCACCACTTGTCGCGGTCGTCGTCGCGTTGCTGTTGCTGCTGGGGTCGACGTGCCTGACGTCATCCGCGTCCGAATTGGAAGAGGAGGAGGCGCCGCCCCTCCCAATTGCTGCGTCCCTGACTTCTTCATATTTCCATCGCTGTGGCCACATCATGTCGTCTTCTTGACCCTCTTGTCCGTCCCCGGGCGAGACGGGAGGATTCTTCCCCTCCTCGAGCGGTACCGTTCGGGGTAGCAGCGACGCCCGCCAGTGCCGATCCAGTCGGGAGTACGCACGCTGCATGAAGCTACATAGTGCCGGATCGCTGCTGCCGGTAGCAGCCGCGGGTGACGGGCGAGGAGCCGGTGCCACGCCACTCCCGGCGTCGCCGTCTGCGGCGGCTTGCTGTGAATGATCATCCGTCGTCGCCACTACATTGGCCGTCCTTGACAGGAGCCCGCCCGGTATCTTGACGTCGGTGACGCAGAGCACCGCGACGTGGTCACTCTCCCGTCTGTCGGAACTTTCATCCGAAGCACGATGATTGGCGAGGCGAAAATACACCGAGATCCAGCCCTTTGCAGCTGCTCCGGATGCCGATGTGTCATCCCCTTGAACACGAGCAGCGGCGGCGGTGGCTTGCGGAGGATACGTGGCCACGATGGAAATGACGTCGTTGAAAGGTACGGCGACTTCACAGCGAGGAGCGAGAATGGGAACGCCAGGGGGCACCGGCGTGGGCATCGTGGGGAACGACGAAGCCGTTGCGGAAGGAGCCGAAGGGGCGGGCGCTGCCGCGCGACGCTGGCCGTCGTCGTCCAATTGTGGCGCCGAATCCCTCTCCACGAAGACGACCCAGTTGGGAAACACGAACAGCAAGCCCTTCACGAGGCGCATATCCCCCCGCAGCGCACAGCAGCGATACAAGGCAACTAACGATGCTGCTGCTGCTGTGTCCTGGGGGGATGTCGACGACGACGATGAGGCCGATGGCAGCGGCGGCGGGCGATACGCAGCGGAGGCGGTGGCATCAGCCGACGGGAGGCCACTTGGTGTGGGCGGCACGAAGGCGGCTGCGGCTGGCGGTGGTGGAGCCCCCCATTGCGGCTGCATGTACGGCACGGCGGCGGTGGCCGTTGCGGTGGGCGTCGTCGACGATGCCGCTGCCGATGTGGCCGCAAAGGCGACATAGTCCGCGCCCTGCTGACTTGGCATCGGCGACGGCACCGTGGCGGTGGCGGCGGCCGCAGATGGCAACGAAGACGCACGGGGTGGTTCTCCGGCATTGCCGCTGTGAGGCCTCGCACTCCTCCCCGCCCCTTCCTGATGGCTGCTACCCTCCAGTCGCTTTCGCGTGTGCGGCGACACCGACTCCAAGAAGCACAGTTGACACTTGCGCCGATGTTGCTCCAACATTAACGCGTCCACGCCGTGCTTCGCGGAGCCCGCGGCGGACGTGACGGCGTGAACGCCCGTTTTCACGATGCTCAAAGCCACGTTCCAGATCGGGTTCAACGTGCTGCCGAACGGCGACGCGACGGTGTGTAACAACCCTCCTCCTCCGTCCTTTCGATGCGCTGCGGCGGCGGGGGTGAATTCGTCAGGGGTCGCCAGAGGGAGCCCTGACGGGGATGGCAGAGGGACGAGCACGAAGGAGCTGCGGTGATGAGCGTTGTTGGTCGAGGCGAGCAACGGCACCGTGGCCGTCGAGGTTGTGCGTAGCTTGGCACCTCGTGGGAGGCCCATCTGACGCCAATCAGGGCACGACACCACCACCCCTTCACGCCGAGAAGAAGCGCTATCGGATGGGCTACCGGAGGCCGACGTTGTCGCGGTGCTCGCTCCTTCAGTGGTGACCGAAGCGCCTCCCGCCAACAAGGCGACCCAGGCTTCCCGACGCCGACGCCGACGTTCCAGAGCCGCGGGATGCTGCGAACGACGTTGGCGGTTTAGCCAGTCCATATCGGCCGCTCGCTGCCGCCGCTCGGCTTCGGCGTCGGGAGCTGGTGGGCGACGATTACGCCCGCCGAGAAGGGCCGCTCCCGCGACGAGACCTGCGATGCCCAAGAAAAGCAACGCCGACCCGGCACCCCGAGCGATTCGGCCGCCTGCCGTGTCGGTCTCCGCTCGATCGTCATGGTCGTCGTCATCTTCCCGGTTCGTCGGATCATCTTCATCCCCTTCCCCCGCTCTCGCCGACGTGGCGCCCGGTGGACCCTCTGCCCCACTGGCACCCGGACGCCCATCCCCTCGGTGCATGACGGGTGTTTGCCTTCTTGCCGCACCGTCGAGAGACGACCCGGACAGGGCACCCGCCAAGCCTCCCAGATCTTGCGACAGGCCCGTGGCCGCTTGCTGAGGTCGACTTTCACCCGCCGCCCCTCTCCTACGTCGTCGGCCGCCGGAGAGTACGAATGGAAAGCCATCAGACGTTTGATCGTCTGCCGGCGAGAGACCCGGGGTGGCAGCGGCAAAGCAACTACGACCCTCGGCGAGGACGCCGGCGAGCTGCGACGCGGGCGCCCCTGGCTGGCTATCCCAGTTCGTCACAGTCGGCAAGTAGCATTGCAATGTGTCGTGATCCACGTGCGGATGGCGCGACTTCACCGCATAGCCCAGCGGCGGCGCCTCGAGCGCCACGATAGGGTACGAACGAGGAAAGTCAGGTCGAAGCGTGACGACAACAAATGCCGCGATCGAACCGTCACCGGAAAGGGCCGCGCGGACACGGAGCACGATCAACGGCGGCAGCGCCGTTCGCCCCACGGTACCAAACACCGACGCCATGTCCAGATGCGCCGCTTCAACGGATTGATGAAATAGGTAGTACTCTAACTCTCCTGCCGCCACGGCGGTCTGGGCAAGTTGGACCTGCTCCAGCAAGCTGCCCTTGAAGATGTAGTGTGGGGATTGCTGAACCGTCGCTTCAAGCTGCGTCGCGTCGGCAAGCCGTGTGACACCAGCCCGGTTGACAGACGGGACGGTTGGCGGCATTGACAGTGTGTCTCGTACTTTTTCACTTATGAGTGAGCCTTCCACAACTTCGTCGCGGTACTCGAAACAAAAATGGACAGGTAAGGGATCGCCCATTGCGACTTCTTCGGGGGTTCTCAACGAAACAGAATTTAACGGTGGCCTCGAACACGAGGTCCTTCGAATCGCGTTTGGCTTTGAAATCCGATCGCTCGCGCCAGAGGGAGAGAGCAGACCTGCATGGACATGCCCGAAGACCCCCCTCTTCTCTCGCTCGATTTTCAAGCAAACGCTTTGATACCACGAAGCACAACGTCCCGCGAGAAGCCCACGTAGAAACCTGGTTGCCATGCCCGCTCCAGCAAGTCCTTGGTGTAGCCGTCCAGGCGACCCTCTTTTTCATCCTGCGCGAAGTTGCGAGAAAATATGATCGCCAGCAACGGCAGTAAATACGCCAATGGCCATCGAGTAAACTTCCATAGCTGACCAAACCGTCCCGTCATCATGAACATGTGCGAGTTGTCAAACTCAACGACACGGAGCGCGACGTCATTGAGCCGGATGAAAATGACGCTCGTGACGTCACCCACGGTGCGCTCGGCGTCGAGTTCGTAGTAGGTCGCGAAGGCGCGCGCGTCGGTGATGCGCAACGCTTCATGCTTCAGGCGTTTGTCGTAGTAGCCGATGAAGAATGTCTTGACGATTCCTCCTTCCACGCTGAGCACGCGAATCGCAGGAAAATCGGCGAGGGAGTCGGGGAGCGCTGTGGACAGTAAGGCATAAGGCGTGGCGAGGCCCCTCGCGGCGGGAAGCGACGACGCCCACGACGCGTTTTCGTTAAGAACCGATGTGCCTGAACTGATTGGCGGCGCGACCGCACTGGTGGGCATCGGCGTGACAGGTCCGGAAGCAGAGGGTGCTGGTGGCGCCGCAGTTGTTGTGGTCGTCGTCGTCGTCGTCGTCACTGTCGACGCCGCCGTTGCAGAGTCATTGCGAGGCAAAATCTGCGCTTGAAAGACGGGGCGGCTGAAAACCGCGAGCGTGCATATGGCGGGCACGGGAATGCCACTAAAGGCGATGGTGATGCCGTTGACGGTCGGTTCCGGATCCGTGGCGAGGAACACTTCGTACTTTGTGAAACAAAGATCCACGTCGATGATCGTGGTGAGGAGATTTTTGCCGGAAGGAGGAGGCATCGTTGCAGCCGCCGTCACGTTTGTCGATGGGCTGTCCCCGACGGTGTAAGTGTATTCGACATACGACGAAGTTACGGGTGCGGAAGGTTCGGCGGTTGTGGTCGCTGGGCCGGTGGTTGTGGTGGTTGGCGTGGGGACGGCAGTCGTCGTCGCCGCCCGGACGGCTGCATTGCGCGAGTTGAAACACGGCGACGAGGGTTTCACGAGAGAGTAGTTGGAGCGGATGGTGACGGTCGTCGGCTGCGGACATCTCACCAGAAGCGTCAGCGGCAGCCGCGGATCGGCCACAGCCATGCGCGGAATGCCCACGTCCACGGTCGGCACGTAGAAGGCGTACTCGAGCACCGCAATGACGACGCACAGGATGAAGAAACTGTAGATGTAAAGCGCGATGCACGTGTGACCGCAAGCGGAGAGCCGAGGGTCAGGCAGTTGCGTTTGGTTGACATTCGTCACGATCGGGGTCCCGTTCGCCGTAAAGAGCACTTTGTCGGGGACCGCAGAGGGTTTCTTTCGGGTGGCCACGGCGACCCGGACGGGCGTGATGCGCATGATGAGCCCGGTCAGTGCCGACATGATACACCCTGGGGTGAGGTGAAAAACGCACTTTCGCTCGCTTTAAAGTGTTACTGTGTACCTTCTTCCGATCAACACCCACCAATATTCTTCCGCACAGTTATCAATTTGGTAGTAGGGGGCCGTGACAATCCTCTCGAATGCAATCTCAGCGGTTTCAGATGCGCCACCCCGCGACCTTTCTCTTGGCCGCCCCCATTGCCCGC